>Ga0315298_1006868_pt1 | contig 15277 bp, 12 predicted proteins | sample WHS_1_MG_FD_203077 | JGI IMG/M metagenome (GOLD analysis project Ga0315298, IMG submission 203077) | Extremophilic microbial mat communities from Washburn Hot Springs, YNP, Wyoming, USA - WHS_1_MG | ecosystem: Environmental > Aquatic > Thermal springs > Hot (42-90C) | place: USA: Wyoming... | reverse complement strand
TGGCATCTACCTGGGTGCCGCCGACGACGTGATCATGCGGCAGCGGGGTGTGGAGTTCGTGGACGGGACGGCGCCGGGCTTCGCGGCCGTGGTGGGCACGGCTCCTACGAACGAGATGGCGGTCAAGCTCGCCCGCGAGATGCAGGAGAAGAGCCTGTACGTCTTCATCGCGGGCTGCGACTCCCACGGCAGGACCTTCGCCGACCAGTTGGCCGAGGAGGGAGTAGAGCTGGGGTGGGATACCAGGCTGGTGCCCTTCGGTCGGGACATCTATGCCCACATCTACTCTTTGGGGTTCGCCACGCGCGCGGCGCTCGCTTTCGGGGGCGTCACCCCCGGCGACTACAAGAAGATGCTGCGCTACAACAAGTACCGCATCTTCGCCTTCGTCATGGCCCTGGACGAGGTGGACAAGGAGAAGTACGCGACGGCGGCAGGAGCCATCAGCTACGGCTTCCCCACCATCGCTCATACCCCCATTCCGCAGATTCTGCCGCGGGGCGTCACCACTTACGAGCACGTGGTCAGCAATGTGCCGTGCGAGGAGATCGTGGCTAAGGCGATCGAGGTTCGGGGCCTCAAGATCGTCATCACCAAGGTCCCCATCCCCGTGGCTTACGGTCCGGCCTTCGAGGGCGAGCGGGTGCGCAAGGAGAACCTCCAGATTGAGTTCGGAGGCCGGCGGGGCCCTTGCTTCGAGTATCTCCGCATGCGGGAGATGAACGAGGTGGAGGACGGCAAGATCACCGTCCACGGCCCCGAGATCGACGATGTTCCACCGGGCGGCTGGCTCCCCTTGGGCATCGTGGTGGATGTGGCCGGCAGGAAGATGCAGAAGGACTTCGAGCCGGTCCTGGAGCGGAAGATCCACGACTTCATCAACGGTGCCGAGGGAGTACAGCACATCGGCCAGCGGGACATCGCCTGGATCCGCATCAGCAAGAGCGCTTACCAGCGGGGCTTCAAGATCAAGCATCTGGGAGACATCCTTTACGCCAAGCTGAAGAGCGACTTCGCTGCCATCGTCGATAAGATCGCCGTCAATCTGTACACCACGCCCGACAAGGTGGAAGAGCTGCTGACGGTGGCGCGGGGCGTCTACCACGAGCGCAACATCAGGGTCGCCAACCTCAAAGACGACACGGTGGACGTCTTCTACAGTTGCACCCTCTGCCAGAGCTTCGCTCCGAACCATGTCTGCATCGTGTCGCCTCAGCGGCTCGGCCTCTGCGGTTCGGTGAACTGGCTGGATGCCAAAGCGTCCTACGAGATCAACGCTGTGGGACCGAACCAGCCGGTTCCCAAGGGAACCTGCATCGACCCGATCAAGGGGGAGTTCGCGGCCGTCAACGAGTTCGTGATGCAGAAGTCCAACCAGACGGTTCCGCGGGTCACCATGTACTCCATTATGGATGCCCCCATGACGTCCTGCGGCTGCTTCGAGTGCATCGCCATGCTGATACCCGAGGCGAACGGTATCATGGTAGTGTCTCGGGATGATCCCAGTATGACTCCCAGCGGCATGACCTTCTCGACCCTGGCTGGCACGGCAGGGGGCGGCCTTCAGACGCCAGGACTGATGGGAATCGGAAAGTACTACCTGACCAGCGAGAAATTCATCTCGGCGGAAGGCGGCTTCAAGAGAGTCGTCTGGATGTCTTCGAACCTCAAGGAGTCGATGGCGGAGGAGCTTCAGCAGGTGTGCGAGCGGATCGGGGAGCCGGATCTGCTGGAGAAGATCGCCGACGAGCGGGTGGCCACGACGGTCGACGAGCTGCTCCCCTTCTTGGAAGAGAAGGGCCACCCAGCCCTGACGATGGATCCCATCTTCTAGAAGAGACTTCTCGGCGGCTGCGCGCAGCCGCCGAGAAGCATGTATGGGAGGTTAGACACTATGGCAGTGACGGTTCAAATACCGGTCGAGAAGGCGGCCGGCAAGGTGCGAGAGGTGACCCTGGGTGCGACGGCAGCCGAGGGTGGCACTCGGACCAGCACCATCACAGTGGGGGGTGAGGCTGCTCTCCCCTTCCTGCATTTCGATGCTCCGATGCCCCATCGCCCAGTGGTGGGAGTGGAAGTCCACGATCAGAACCCCAAGGATTGGCCGGATCACCTCAAAGAGGCATGGGGAGAGGTGATGAACGATCCCTGCGAGTGGGCCAAGGCTGCCGTGAAGACAGGAGCTGACCTGATAGTGCTTAAACTCTCCAGCACCCACCCGGACCAGCAGAACCGATCGCCGGAGGAGGGCGCTGAGACGGTTAAGGCGGTCCTCAAAGCGGTGGGTGTGCCCCTGATCGTCTACGGACCTGGGCAGGCGCAGAAGGACAATGAGGTGCTGCTCAAGGTGGCCGAGGCGGCTGCTGGTGAGAGGATCGCCCTGGGCGATATCGAGAACACCAACTACAGGACCATTGTGGCCGCGGCGCTGGGAAGCGGTCACCTGGTGATCGCGCAGTCCCCCATCGATGTGAACATGGCCAAGCAGGTCAACATCCTGGCCACCGACATGGGGCTTCCGGCCGACCGAGTGCTGATGGATCCCACCACCGGCGCGCTGGGCTACGGCTTGGAGTACACCTACTCTGTCATGGAGAGGCTGCGGCTGAGCGCGTTCCAAAACGACTCCATGACCCAGTTTCCGATGATCTGCACCGTCGGCGAGGAGTCGTGGCGGCAGAAGGAGTCTAAGACCATCGAGGGCGTTCCCGATGCCTGGGGCGACATCCGGGAGCGATCGGTGATATGGGAGATCTTGACGGCTACCACCCTGCTTCAGGCGGGCGCGGATATCCTGGTGCTCCGGCATCCCAAATCGGTGGAGCAGGTGAAGCTGGCCATCGACAAGTTGATGAAGGCGTAGTGGGGAGGTAAGAATAGATGGCTCTCACGGGACTGGAAATCTACAAGCTGCTCCCCAAGACCAACTGCAAAGAGTGCGGGTTCCCAACCTGCCTGGCTTTTGCGTTGAAGCTGGCGGCCAAGAGCGCCGAGCTGAGCGCTTGTCCCTACGTTTCCGACGAGGCTAAGGCGGCGCTGGAATCGGCCTCTGCTCCGCCTATACGTCTGGTGGCGCTGGAGAGAGAAGGGCGCAAGATAGAGGTTGGCAACGAGGTGGTGCTCTTCCGCCATGACAAGACCTTCTACCATCAGCCAGCGCTGGCCTTCAGGGTCAAGGACACAGAGCCGGTGGAGCAGTTGGCGGCGATGGTTGCGGAGGCGGCGAGCTACCGCGTGGAGCGAGTGGGCATGGACCTCTCCCTGGATGCCATAGCCGTGGAGAATGCCTCTGGCGAGGTCGGTGGCTTTGTCAAGGCCGTGGAAGCGGCCAAGGCCAACTGCCAGCAGCCATTGATACTCATGTCAAAGAGCCCCGCGGCCATGGAGGCGGCGCTGGCCGCGCTGCCCGGATGCCGGCCGCTGATATACGCGGCCGACGGTGAGAATTGGGAGGCTATGGCGGCTCTGGCCAAGAAGACGGGCGCTCCTCTGGCGGTGCGAGCCACGGGAAGTCTGGAGGAGCTGGCCACCCTGACGGACCAGATAGTCAAAGCAGGAGTCCAAGACCTGGTGCTGGATCCTGGCTCACGGGATATGGCGGGAACCCTGGCCCACTTTACTCAGCTTCGTCGGCTGGCCATCAAGAAGAACTTCCGGCCTCTCGGCTTCCCCATCATCAGTTTCCCGGGTGAGGGGGCGGAATCGGTGGAGCAGGAGGCCATCGCCGCCGGCCAGCACATCGCCAAGTACTCGGGCTTCGTGGTGCTGGACCACTTCAATCCCTGTGTGGTGTACCCGCTGCTGACGCTGCGGCTGAACATTTACACCGATCCGCAGAAGCCGATCCAGGTCTCGCCCGGCATCTACCAGTTCAACGAGCCCGGGCCGAGCTCTCCGGTGTTGATCACCACCAACTTCTCACTCACCTACTTCTCCGTGGTGGGCGAGGTGGAGAGCAGCGGCGTTCCAAGCTGGTTGGTCATAGCCGACTCCGAGGGGCTGTCGGTGCTGACGGCATGGGCCGCCGGCAAGTTTACGGGCGAGAGCATAGCCAAGACCATCAAGACGTGCGGCATTGCCGACAAGGTCGAGCGCAAGATGCTGACGATCCCCGGTATGGTAGCCACCCTTTCCGGCGAGTTGGAGGAGGAGCTGCCCGATTGGAAGATCGCTGTTGGCCCGCGCGAGGCCGTGGACATTCAGCCGTACCTGAAGAGCCTACCGCGAAACTAGACAAGTAACGAGTAATGAGTGATGAGTGCGTCTCACTCATCACTCATCACTCATCACTGACTGTCAGCTAGACAAGGGAAACCAAGGTGACACTGACAATCGCGATGGCCGGCAAGGGCGGAACCGGCAAGACCACCCTGACCGCCATGATCGTGAAGTATCTACGTGAGAGGGGCGGTGGCTCGGTGCTCGCCATCGACGCCGATCCCAGCTCAAACCTCAACACAGTGCTGGGCCTGCAACTGGAGTCCACCGTGGGCGACATCCGGGAGGAAACCGCGGTGAGAACCCAGGGGGGGCTCATACCACCCGGCATGGCGAAGCGGGATTACCTGGAATACCGAATCAACGAGTCTCTGGTGGAGGGTGAGGGGCTGGACTTGATCGCCATGGGCCGGCCTGAAGGCCCCGGTTGCTACTGTGCCGCCAACCACGTTCTGCGAGAGGTGGTGGACAGGATCGCCGGCAGCTATCGGTACGTGGTGATCGACAACGAGGCTGGGTTAGAGCACCTGAGCCGCCGAACCACTCGAGATGTGGATTGCCTGCTGGTGGTGTCGGACCCCACCATCCGGGGCATCGTCGCTGCCGGCCGAGTGGCCAACATCGTAGACGAGCTGCAGACCCGGGTCGGCAAGGTTTGGCTCGTCGTGAATCGGGCGGAGGGAGTGCTGGGTCCGGCTCTGCTGGAGGAGATACGCAGGCAGGGGCTGGAGCTGATCGGCGTCGTTCCGGCGGACGAGCAGGTGGCCGCCTACGATCGGGAGGGGAAGCCGCTGGCCGACCTTCCCGAGGATGCACCGGTGTACGTGGCGGCCAAGGACATCGTCGAGAGGTTGCTGAATGGAAAGAGCGAGCAGTGATGAGTGATGGGTGATGGGTGGACTCATGACTCATTACTCATCACTCATCACTTCGCTGTTAGGGAGGATGGACATGCTTGTTATTGGAGAGAACATCCACATCATATCTCCCAGGGTGAAGACCGCTATCGATGAGCAGGACGCGGCCTTCTTCAAGGCGTTGGCGAAGAAGCAGGCCAACGCTGGCGCTGACTACGTTGAGCTGAACATTGGCCCCTCCCGAAAGAGGGGCACAGAGATCATGCCGTGGTTGGTGGAGACTGTCCAGGACGAGATATCGGTGCCCCTCTCACTGGATACCACCAACGCCGACGCGATTGAGGCGGGTCTGAAGAAGTGCAAGCGGACGGCGCTCATCAACTCCACATCGGCCGAGGTGGCGCGGAGGAACAGGCTTTTCCCCATGGCGGCCGAGTACAAGTCGCCCATAATCGCCCTGACGATGACGGAGAAGGGTATCCCTAACACGGCGGACGGTCGGGCCGAACTGGGCTTCGAGCTGATCAACGCCGCGGCGGAGCTGGGGGTGGGGAGCGACCAGCTTTTTCTGGATCCTCTGGTCTTGCCAATCAGCGCGGACCAGGCGGGCGTCCAGGTGACCGTCGAGTCGATTCGGATGTTCAAGGGCCTATCCGACCCGCCCGTGAAGACGGTGGTGGGGCTGAGCAACGTGTCCAACGGAGCCCCCAACGAGAACCGCCCGCTCATTAACAGAGTGTTCCTAGTGATGCTACTTGGGGCGGGGCTGGACGCCGCCATAGTGGACCCGTTGGACGAGAAGCTGATGGAGGCGGTCAGGATCGTCGAGTCCCAGGATACCAGCACCGGGGTTGGCAAGCTGCTATGCGCCCTCTACAACGCGTACGCTGCTGGAGAGAGCATTACGCCGGACGATGTGGATATGAGCGATCCGGACCAGGTAGCCATCTGGAAGACGGTGCGGGTTCTTCGCAACGAAGTCATCTACGCCGACTCGTACCTGAGAGTATAGCCGTCAGCCATGGGCTGTCAGCGGTTAACTTGTGGGGGCGCTGCTTCGGCGTCCCCACAATTGTTCTCCGAGCGGCACGACGAGTGCAGTGAGATTCCCGTGCTGAGAGGGACACTGGGCCCGATATCGGAAAGCGACTGATTGGTGAGGATGGTCTGGGGAGACATCTCCCTCCTGGCGGAGATGGAGGAGGGGCCGAATGAGAGGGAGCGGTGCAGAGGTGTCGGCGGCGGTCTCCCGGGAGCAGAAATGGGCGGTCCTCAGGGCTCTGGTCCGAGAGTTGGAGGAGGAGCGCGACCTGCAGGGCCTGGCAGCCATCGCGGAGATGGGGCTCTCGGGGTTGCGGCAGATGTGCGAGCGTCCGGTGACGTGCGAAGCTCTCTACGAGATGTTGGAAAGGCTTCGGGGGCTCAGACTGGACGCCTGGGAGGCCGGCGAAGAGCAGTAGCTGTCTGGCGGCAAAGGGTGCCGGAGGCTCAGCACCTGCCCCCACTGCTTTCTCCGGGAGCCTTCACGCGGCCCGATTGCCGCCTGCCCTGCCTTTGCGACGACGGAGCTTGCGCTCAGCCTGGTAGGCGTGGAGGAGCCTCGTCGGAATGAAGTGCATACGTCCGAGGCGAGAGGAAAGCAGGCGGCGCCTCTCGATCAGTTCCAAGACGCTGCGCTCCCCAATGCCGAGCCAGCGCGCGGCTGCCTTCACGGAGAAGTATCCGGGGACTTTCAGGGGGCCAGCGCTGGTTCCTGAGGATGGGTTCTGTGGCATCGTAGACCTCTTCTAGGTGGAGCGAAGCCGTCTCGCTTCGCCCGCGACTAGACATAAGTATACCACATTCGGGTCGGCGAGACGGATGCGGGGCCAGAATTCGCTGTCCGCGTTGCCGTCCCTCTACACCCTGCATCCTACGACGAAGCCCTCCTCGATGGCCTCCTGGATTCGCCTCGGGTCGCGTGCGTCCCCGATGACATGAACCTCCATATCTTCGGTGTCGGTTCGCGCCAGCAGGTCGCGATCTGGTCGCACGCCCACCGAGAGAACCACTGAGTCGGCGGGCAGCAGCTCCTGCTGATTCAGGCGGGTCACCAGTACTCCCCGCGTGGTGATGGCGTCGGCTCTGGTCTTCACCAGGATGTGGACTCCCCTCTCGCACAGGATTCGCGTCAGGGTTCTCTTTTCCACCGGGCTGCCGTCGGACATCAGCCAATCCAGCATCTCCACCAGTGTGATCTGATGCCCGCGCTCCAGGAGGTACTCCGCCGTGGAAACGGCGGTGAGTCCACCGCCGACCACCACGATTCGGTTCCCCAGCTTCTCGTCCACATCTCCTTCCAGGACCTGGTGGGCAGTGAAGACGTGAGGCAGGCCAGTTCCTGGGATCGCGGGGATCGCGGGGCGAGCTCCGGTTGCCACGATCACCACCTGCGCCCGACTCTCACGGATCGCCTCCGGTGTCGCCTCGCTGCCTGACAACACTCTGACACCTGCCTTTTCCATCTGGATCGCCATGTGCCGAGCCAGCCGTTCCATTTCCTTGCTTTGGGGTGCGGCCGCGGCCAGCAACAACTGCCCACCCAGCCGGTTCCTCCTCTCGATCAAGGTGACGGTGTGGCCTCGCTGTGCTGCCACTCGCGCTGCCTCCATACCCGCTGGACCTCCTCCCACCACCAGCACCCGTCGGGGCTTCTCGGCCAACAGGGGGCCAGCTTCCCCCTCCCGTCCCACTTTCGGGTTCACCGCGCACCGCACGTCCAGCCCATCCCTCAGACGGTTGACGCAGACGTTGCAGGAAAGACACTCGCGGATATCCTCCAGCCGCCCCTCTCGCGCCTTCCTCGGGAGATGGGGATCGGCAATCAGAGCTCGGCCCATCCAGACCAGGTCCGCCTTCCCTTCAGCGATGATCTGGTTGGCCATCTCCGGCCGCTTGATGCGGCCTACCACGCTCACCAGGGTGGTCTTCACAGCGGCCTTCACTTGCACGGCGACCGGTACATTGTGGCCCTCGGGGAAGGTGCGGGGGGCCGGCGACCACTCCTGCTCCTCTTCGCTACCGGCGCTGATGTTGATCTCGTCGACTCCGGCCTCCTCCAGCCACTGGGCGACGCGGCAGATGAAGTCCGCGCCGTAGCCGCCCTCCATGTGCTCCTCCCCCGTTACGCGCACCAGCAGGGGCATCTCGGGGCCAATCTCTTCCCGCACCCGCCGCACAACCTCCAGCAGGAAGCGGGCGCGATTCTCCTCGCTGCCGCCATATCGGTCGGTCCGCTTGTTGCCGCGCGGCGAGAGGAAGCTGTGCAGCAGGTACCCGTTGGAGGCGTGCACCAGGATACCGTCGAACCCGGCCATCACCGCCCGGCGAGCCGCCCTGCCGAACAGCTCTACCAGCTCGCCGACCTCCGACGTGGCGAGGGCCCGCGGAACGACACCCACGTAGCTTTGCCCCCTCGTCAGGATGGGAACCGCTGACGCCGCTACCGGGTACTGGCCGATGGCGCTGGCCGGGGCTCGCGGGCCAGAATGGTTGAGCTGCGCCACGATGGGCGTGTTCTCCCGGTGGATGGCGTCCACCAACCGCCGATGTGCCGGTACCATGTCGTCCGAGTACAAACCCAGACGATTGATGGCGCTTCGGCCGTCGGGCCTGATGTAGCTGGCCTCCGACACTATCAGCCCCACCCCACCTCGCGCCCGCTCGACGTAGTAGTCGATCTGGCGTTGGACCAGATCGCCCCTCTCCGTCGAGTAGTTGAGCGCCATGGGAGCCATGATCAGGCGGTTGTCGAGCCGCAGGTTGCCGATCCCTACGGGGGAGAACAGGTGCGGAAATGGTTTCATCGGGTCTTGGTGGCTCCGTTCTCGATCAGTTGTCGGACATGCAGGGCACTGAGGCGAACCGCTTGGGTCGCACGTCAGTGCCCGCGGTGTCCACGAGCTCAGCTCCTTCCGGCGGTAGCAAGCCCTTCTCGCAGCAAGGCCTCTGTGGCGTCCCACTCCTTGGCGTAGTCCTCGGAACCCAGGAAGGTGGGCAGATAGTAGAGCTCCTCCAGCTTCTTTTGGACCTCGGCATCCGCCACCGCCGCCTTGGTAGCGCGCATCAGGATATCGACGATCTCCTTGGGCGTTCCCGCCGGTGCAGTGTAGCCGTGGCTGTAGCTAAGGTTCACGTTGTATCCCAGGGATGGCAGGGTGGGGACGTTGGGGTAGAACTTGTACGGATTCTTGTCAGCGATCGCTAGGACCCGGATCTCTCCAGTCTTGGCCTGAGGGGCAAGGATACTGCCGTTGCTCATGGTTACGTCCACGTGGCCGCCCATCAGCGCTGTTACCATCTGCCCTCCGCTGTCGAACCCTACTGTGGCGAACTTCACGCCCGCCTGCTTGCCCAGGATGTCGGCCCCCAACTGGCTGGGGCTCTTTGGCCCCGTGGTGGCGAACTTGATGCCCTCGGGTTTGGCTTTGGCCGCGTCGATAAGGTCCTTGAGAGTCTTGTAGGGGCTGTCGGCCCTGACCCCGATGGCGACGCAGTCCCGGGCATACATGGCGATGGGCAGGAAGTCCTTACGGCTGTACAGGGCGTTGGCATCCGGGTCCACGTAGGTCGTGGATGTGTTCGGCTGCAGGGTCGCCGCGATGGTGTAGCCATCCGGCTTCGCCTTGGCCAGATCCGTGAGGCCCACTTGCGAGCCCGCGCCGGCCTTGTTGACTATGGGGAAGGAGCCTTTGAGCTCTTTCTCCATGAAGGAGGACACTATTCGGGCGGCGATGTCGGTGGGCCCGCCCGCAGCCCAGGGGACGATGACCGTCACCGCCTTGCCTGTAGCCGGGTAGTCCACGGTCTTGGTGGGAACAGGGCTGGGTGCTGAGGTAGGTGCCTTGGTAGGAGCCGCGGTGGCTGCCGCAGGCGCGCTGGTGGGCGGGGCAGCGGCGGCTTTTGTAGGGGCAGCGGTGGGCGTGGGCGCGGTCTGCGCGCATCCCGCGGATACCACACCCAGAGTCACTAGAGCAGCCAGCATAGGGACAAGCCAATGCCTCATTCTCTCCTCCTCCTGGCATGACAGGAAGCATCAGACACATTTCAGCGGTAAGTCAGCGACCGATTCCCATTACTGCAGCACTCATCCGTTGTGCCTGTGCCCAGCGGCTGCATTGCCGAGGCGGCGCCATATGCTAGATCCCTGGTGCAGAACTACCTTACTTTGCGGTTACAGAGCCGAAACACCTCCTTGTCTGTCCGATTTCGAGCACCGGTTCAACGTTCGGTCCTTCACTCACAAGCCTATGGCCTCCCGCCTGGACCTGCTCGGCGAACGCCAGCGGTTTGGCGGGTCGCCCCTCTCCAACCGGCGTCACGGGCGATTGCTCCCTCTTGTTCTCACTGACCGCGTCGTTCCGCAATTCCATGTTGTAGGGCGGGGGCTTGTACCCCGCCGGCTGGTGGTCGCGAACTGGCGCGCTTGAAGAACGAGGCACTAACCTACTGGCGCTTCGGGGAGCGGGAGGTCGAAGGTCGCCGTTCCTACCGTGGAGGTCGATCCGTCGGCCGACACGCCGGCCAACCGCACGGTGACAACCAGCAGGCCCTGCTCCCGAGTTACCTCCGTCACCTCGCCCTGCACCGTGAAGGGTTGGTTTACCAGGTCCATGCCCCGGTACTCGGCCGAGATCCGCCTCACGAAGCAGTCGGGCCCGGCCCACGAGGTTATCGCCCTGGCGAAGTACGCGAGTTTCAGGGTCCCATGAACGATGACGCCGGGAAGGCCGTGAGACCTGGCGTACTCCAGATCGTAGTGGGCCTCGTAGAAGTCTCCCGTGGCGGCGGCCCACACCACCAGATCCCGCGATGTCGGCGTCACCACCAGGGGATGGACCGCCACCCCGGGCCTTATCTCAGCCACGAGCCCCATAGGCTCCTACCTCCCTTCTCCCCCTCAGATTCGCCGGATCGTGGTGGCGCGCTGCACGGCCACCACCTGGCCGTCGGGGCGCTTGTACTCCGACTCGATCACGATAAACCACATCGTGCCGCTCCTCCCCTGCTTCTGGCGGACGTCGGCGACCCGGGTCTTGCGCAGCAGCTTCTCCCCGGCGAAGACGGGAGCGAACCACTGGTACTCGTTGCCGGCGTTCAGCCGCACTCTACCGAAATCCGGTATCAGATCGCCGGAGTCCGGGCGTACCGCCGCCAAGAATCCCGCGGGCAGAATCGGCCGGTCCCATCGGGAGGGCGGCCCATCGATGCCGATCATTCGGTCGCCGCTGCTCGCCTGGTATCGGTCCAGGGTCTTCTGGTCCGCGTACACTTCCACCCAGCCGGTCTCGCGGCCGACGAGCGAACGTGGATCGAAATCGCTGGCTTCCACTGTTCCTGATCACCTCCCTCTGCCGCTATCAGTCGGCTAGATCGATTACCTCGAGCTGATATCCGACCGTGGTGCGGAACAGCGACTTGACCTTCTCAGCTGTCCAGCCGCCCGGCATGAAGGTCTCGCGGATCTCCTTGTGGTGGCTCCAGAGCGACAGCTTGTCGCCGCCAATGCCCACGATCTGGCCGGTGATACCCGCGGCTTCGTCGCTGGCCAGGAATATGGCCACCGGCGCGATGTCCTCCGGGCCGCCTCGCAGCCTCACTCCCGTGCCCTGCCAGGCGGCATCCCGGGCCTTGCGCATCTCCTCCGGAATTGTCGCCGTCATGCCGGTCTCGGCGCGCGGGCAGATGGCGTTGCAGGTGACCCCGTACCTCTTCATCTCCTGGGCCACCGCCAGGGTGAAGCCTACCAGCCCGGCCTTGGCCGCGGAATAGTTGGCCTGGCCGATTCGTCCCCTGAGGCCGCTACGGGAAGTGGTGTTGATGATGTGGCCGCTCTGCTGCGCCTTCATGTAGCGGCAGGCGTAGTGGGTGCAGCCGAAGGTGCCCTTCAGGTGCACCGCGATCACGGCGTCCCACTCCTCCTCGCTCATGTTGAACACCATCCGATCGCGGAGAATACCGGCGTTGTTGACCAGGAAATCGATCTTCCCGAACTGGGAGACACAGCCATCGATGATCTCCCTGGCCCCCGCCATCTCCGCTACCGAGGCGACGATACCTTTGGCTTTTCCGCCGGCTGCCTCGATCTCGGCCACCACCTGGGCCACGTTCTCGGCGTTGACGTCGTTGACGATCACCGAGGCGCCCTCCAGAGCCATCGCCTTGACCACCGCGCGCCCAATCCCCTGTCCGGAGCCGGTGACGACTCCCGCCTTGCCTTCCAGCAGCATCTCAACCTCCTCTCTCAAGCGAGTAGCGAGTAGTGAGCAGCGAGTAGAGAACAATGTTCACCCATCACTACTCGCTACTTGCTACCTGCATCTTGCTAAACGATTATGAGGGCGTCCGCCGCCCGGGCGCCCTGGCCAGCAGGAAGCACGATCAGTGGGTTCACGTCTATCTCGCGCAAGTCCGGACCCAACTCCACGGCAAGTCTGGACAGCGACACCAGGGCGTCGACTACCGCCGCCTCGTCGGCGACGGGGCGGCCTCGGGCGCCTCTAAGGAGCGCTGCGCCCTTCAGCTCGTCGAGCATCCTTCGCGCCTCCTCCGGTGTCACGGGCGCCACTCGCATGGACACGTCCTGCATCACTTCCACCAGCACGCCGCCCAGACCCACCATAACCACCGGGCCGAAGGTGCGATCCAGCTTCGCCCCCAGGATCACCTCCTCTCCTCCGGGCACCATCTCCTGCACCAGCACACCTCGAAGCTGCAAATCGGGCTTGAAGCGCAGGGCAGAGGCGACTATGGCCTCATAGGCTTCCGCCAGCTCCCTCGGATTGCTGATGTTCAAGCGGAGGGCGCCTGCCTCGGTCTTGTGCAATAGATCGGGAGCCTCCACCTTGAGCGCCACGGGGTAGCCGATCTCCGCGGCGGCCGCGATGGCTTCCTCCACCGTTGTGGCCAGCCTCTCTCTGGTTACGGGAAGCCCCGCCCTGGCCAGCAGATCCTTGCTCTCCCGCTCTGTCAGGGCCCGCCGCCCCTCGGCCCTCGCCTCCCGAAGGACAGATGCCGCTCCAGTACGGGGCGGCTCCACCATCACGGTGGTCCTGGCTATTCTCTCGCGGTGGCGGCGGAAGTCGGCCAAGGCCCTCAGGCCCTTGATCAACCGGAGGGGGCTCTCCACCCAGGGGATGCTGCTTTGCGCCAGCAGCTTTCGACCATCTCCCTGGAAATCGCCTCCGGCCCACAGTACGACGATCGGTTTCTCGCTCTCGCCATCGAGCCGGATGAGATCCTCGATGACGTCTTGGTAGCTCCTGGCCACGGTGATGATGGGAACCACCACATCGAAGGCTGCGTCATCCATGAGCGTCTCAACGCATTGCCGCCAAAACGTGGGGTCGTTGACGGCCATAGCCGTTAGATCCAGCGGATTGACGAATGAGCCGAACCCTGGCAGGATCTTTCGAAGCCGGGCGAGGGTTCCCTCCGCCATGGGAGGGAATCGCAAGCCATTCGCCTCCCCCAGATCGCCGATGAGAGCCGTGTGTCCCCCGGACACCGAGATGGCGACCACCCCATCGCCCCTGGGCAGCTTTCGGGATTGCATCAGCTTGGCAAAGAGGCCGGCGATGTCGATCAGCTCGTCGTAGTCGTCGACTCGGATGACCCCGTACTGGCGGAAGACCGCGTCGGCGACGGCGTCCGAGCCGGTGAGGGCGCCGGTATGGGAGGAGGCCATGCGGGCGCCCAACTCCGTGCGGCCCACCTTCAGGATCACTATCGGTTTGTCTGCCAGGGCCGCCCGCCGCGCCAGTGAGATGAAGCGCGGGCCGTCCCGGAAGCCCTCGGTGACCAGGGCGATCACGTCGATCCTGGGATCGTCGATCACGTACTCCAAGAAGTCGGCCATGTGAAGGTCCGCTTCGTTCCCCACGCCCAGGGCGTAGCCGAAATCGATGCCCCGGTTTGCGCCTCGATAGAGGACGGACCCCTGACCGACGCCGGCGCTCTGGGTGATCAGGGCCAGGTTCCCGGCCGGCATCGGTGCCAGCTCTCCCACCACAGCCGCGCCAGTAGGGCAGAAGTTGTCCAGCAGGTTGATAAGACCCCAACAGTTGGGCCCCACCAGCCGTATGCCGCTCTCGCGGGCGAAGCGCTCCAGCTCCTTCTGGGCCGCGCGCCCTTCCGCTGTGCCCACCTCGGCGTACCCCGAGGCAATAATCGTGGCGGCCCGCACCCCCTTGGCCCGGCACTCCGCCAGGGCTGCCATCACCCGGTCCTTGCCCATCAGGATGACCGCGTGCTCCACCGGGTCTGAAATGGCCTGGAGACCGGGGTAGCATTGGCGGCCGAACAGCTCCGTGTACTTGGGGTTGATAGGGTAGACCTTGCCCTGGTAGCCCTGCTTCAGCAGGTGCCAGAGGAATTTGCCCCCGATGCGATCGGGGTCATTGGACGCGCCCAGGATCGCGACCGAGGACGGGGCCACTACCGTTCGCAGGTCCACGCTCACCGCGTTACCTCCCGCCGCATTCTTCTCCGCTAATCAGCCTAAGGCCGCGACTCAGCCTCGCGCGGCCGCACCGACCACAGCCTCCTGAAGCGGGCCCGGCAGCCGGAAGAGGGGACAGCCCAGCTCCAGAGACACCTCGCGGGCCGCCTCCAGGAGAGCCTGGCAATGGTGTGGATCGAAGGGAAGGGGAACTCTCGCCGTCGACGCGACGATGGAGATTGCCGCCGCTGGACCGCCCGTGTGGTCGAAAACGGGGGCCGAAATGCCTACCACCCCGGGTAGAAGCTCCTCGCTACTCTCTGAGTATCCGCGGGAGCGTATGATTCTTAGGTCCGGTTCCAGGTCGCTCCAGTCGGACCCGATGATCGCGCGGGCATGATCCTCGGGGAGGAAGGCGAGCAGCGCTTTGCCGGCGGACCCTCGCACCAGCTTGTGTCGAACGCCGACCTGCACGGACACTATTGGGTCCCGCGGGCTCAGGACCTGGTCCAGGCTGAGCCGTTCTTCCCCATGGAGAACGCTGAGGGTTATCGTCTCGCCATAGTGGTCCCGAAGCCGTTGCATCCGCGGCAAGGCCGTTCGCCTGACGTCCAGTTGGGCCAGGATCGAGGCGGCCAACTGGACCAGTCTGGGTCCGAGGGAGTAGCGCTGGGTGTCCGGCCGCTGGACCATCAGTCCCAACTGCTCCATGCTGAAACAGAGC
>Ga0315298_1006861_pt1 | contig 15287 bp, 14 predicted proteins | sample WHS_1_MG_FD_203077 | JGI IMG/M metagenome (GOLD analysis project Ga0315298, IMG submission 203077) | Extremophilic microbial mat communities from Washburn Hot Springs, YNP, Wyoming, USA - WHS_1_MG | ecosystem: Environmental > Aquatic > Thermal springs > Hot (42-90C) | place: USA: Wyoming... | reverse complement strand
GTTTTGAATGATCTCGTGCGCCACGTTCTTTGCGGTCGGCTCGAACGTTCCAATGCAGCCACGGAGGCTCCCCTGCTTCTTCAGGCACACGAATACGCCAGCCCTGCGCTGCATCTCCGCCGCAATTTCGTTTGGGGGGTCGATGATTTGCCGTTCACGCACATAGGATTCCACCGCCTGGCGAGCTAACCCCAAGATTGATTGCGTCAGCTGACTGCGCTCATCGCCGACTTCATCATCCAACTCTCTCACCTCCTCAATGGCAGAGACCTGCGCCGTTGACTCCTCTGAAGTTCAGGTCAGCCCCGCACCGACTGCACTTTCCCTCTCTAGTCACTCCCAGTAGTGTTACCTGCCAGCCCGTTCGCTTAACAGTCAATGCGCCGCACTGGTAGCAGTAGGTGTTCTCCGCATCCATACCTGGAACGTTGCCGACGTAAATGAAGTGGAGGCCTGCCTGTTGTCCCAGAGCAACTGCGCGTTCAAGCGTGGCTTTGGGAGTGGGGGAAAAATCGTGCATTTCAGCACTTGGGTGTGATCGCGTAACGTGCCACGGCGTATTTGCTCCTAGACTATCGTGCACCCATCTAGCGATTGAGCTCAGCTCTTCATCGCTATCATTCACTCCCGGCACCACGTTGGTGACAACTTCCACGTGCATGCCCCACTTTTCCCTCGCCCTCACCGCGGTTTCGAGCGGCCCCCGCCACTTTCCTCGAGGAAGCTTGGTTAATCGACGGCAAGAGTCGTCGGAGAAAGATTTCACGTCGACACGGTAGGCATCCAGATAAGGACCGATGAGGTCCAGGGCTTCGGGTGTCATGAATCCGTTCGTCACGTAGACAGTGTAGAGCCCTTTGGCCCTAGCCAACTTTGCCCCGTCGAGGGTGTATTCGAACCACACGGTGGGCTCGTTGTAGGTCCAAGCCATACCCGAGCATCCGTGCCGGCTTGCCATCTCGACCGATTGCTCGGGTGATAGCTGCTGCCCTCGCGCCTGCTTTTGCCCATCGACCGCCCAACCACTGCTTGAGTGCACGGCATAAGAAATCTGCCAGTTTTGGCAATGACGGCAGTGGAAGTTGCACCCCCAAGTACCCAGAGAGAAGACCTGGCTGGTTGGATAGAAATGATGAAGGGGCTTCTTCTCAATCGGATCTACCGCGGCCGAGGTGACTTCTCCGTACACTAATGTGTAGAGCACGCCGTCGACGTTCAGCCGCGTCTTGCAGTACCCGTACCTGCCCGCGCTGATTCGGCAACGCCACTGACAGACGTTACATCTCGTAGCGCCATCTTTCAGTTTTTCGTACAGGACTGCCTCACGCAAGAGCTTTCCCTCTTTGTGCCTGGCGAGACTCGCGTTCCCTACTCCAACAAGGATACCACTTTTGCGGTCTCTGTCAAGGTAGCTAGCAGGCAGGCTCACGCAATTAGGCATAGAAGTTGCAGTCTACTACTAGAGGTATTGCGAGAAAACGTTGCGCAGATGGCCTCTGGGCTGTTAGTGACGAGTGTGATGGGGAGTCAAAAGGAGTGCAACAGCTTGCGAGTGAGGCTGACAGTGTGCGCGGCTCTGGCCATAGTCCTGGCGGTAGCTGGCCTACCTTGGGCAACAGTCCAGCCTGAACCGTTTGCGCTTGAGGCCCAAGGGCCCTCGGATGGTGGCGCGCTACTCTTGCTCAATCCTTCGACCGTATCGCCGGGCCAAGGGCTGACTATTGAGGGCGTTGGGCTTCCTCCTGGAAAAGATTTCGAGGTATCCATCTCATTCAGTGATGGGACGGTGTTAGCCATCGGCCAATCCAGGGTGGATGATTTTGGCGGGCTTAAGATTGCCGTGCCAAACATTCCACCCTATATACTTTCAGGAACATTTGAGGTCGTCGCCAGGGACACCGACGGGCCCGAGCAGACGAAGGCTAGCGGCTACGTGGTTGCAAGAATGCCGACGCTCTCGGTGTCTGCTGGCACTGGCAACGCTGGCGAGAGAGTGCTCTTCAACGCCAGCGGTTTCGCCCCTGGAGAGCAAGTCGCGGCATATTTCAACAGCCTGGGTAATCAGCCATTCGCCACTTTCACAGCCAACGAAGAGGGAAACGTTTTGGATGCTTCAGCATCGATGCCGTACGGTCCAACGGGTGAGAACACTATCATTGTGATGGGCGAGCAGAGCAAGGCCATAGCCACGGCGAGCTTCATTGTGGTAGGGTTTTTCCCAACGGTCACTCTCTCCACGTATGTTCCAAGAGGGGATGAGGCCGTGGGTTTCTCGGGGAGTGGGTTCGGCCCGAACGAGCAGGTGCGAGTGTATCTAAATAGCCTAGCTTCTTCTCCCGTGAAGACACTCTTAGCTGACGATTCTGGGGCCTTCGAGGAGCCTTATGGGTTCGACGTGCCGTTTGAGCTGGAAAACAAACAGACGTTCATTTTTGTGGGTGAGAGCAGTGGAACCATCATCCCTGTGAGCTTTCAGGTTGCCCAATATTCTCCCACAGTTCAGCCGAGCACGTGGAGCGGACGACCGGGTACAGTAATCACCTTCTACGGGCACGGTTTTGCGCGCAACGAGCTTGTGCGCGTCCGTCGCGCAGCGACTCAGTCAAAGCCTGCTGAGGAAGTCTCCTGCTTCCGCACTAACGAGAACGGCGAGGTTGGAGGGCTAGGCTCCTACATCATTCAGGCAACGGATAGGGAAGGCCAGCTGGATCTTCAGCTTGTGACGGAGAAAAGCCAGCTAACGTTACCATTGAGTATACAGGTCTTGCCGGCAATTGGAGATCTTCCGGCTGGCGCCATCCAGCCTAACCGTGGCTGCAGTGAAGTGGGGGACTAGCTGATGGGCTGGCTCAGGGCTAACCTCAGGGCGGCAGCTATTGTCGCTGCCGTGCTGGCCGTAGGTGGTTGGCTGGTGTTTATGAGCGCTGCAGCAGGTGCTCCGGGTTCCTCTTCTGCGCCAGGGTCCTACTTCCAGTTGGGAGAATCAGATAAGAAGACCCCTCCGCGACTGGATAGCGCGACTCCGGAGACGTCCGAGGAGTCGACGGCAAGGTGGGCATCGGTTCCGATGCCTCCACCGAGAAAGGATGGGCCGAAGCCTCCGGCCCAGGGGCCGGTGGTTGTTCCTAGCGCGAGTTCCGTTGTCATTGGGACCGAAATCACCATTCGCGGTCAGGATTTTGCGCCTCAGAGCCAGGTAACGGTCAGACTGGAGTCCGTGGGATCAAACGGTGTTCTCATAGCTGAGGAATATCCAGTGAACCGCGACGGCGCCTTCGCGTTTCCATTTACTCCCGGAGCTGAGATGACGCCCGGCGATTACAGTATCGTGGCTACGTCTGGAGGTAAGGAGTCGAGGGCGAATCTGAAACTCGTAAGACCTAAGCCTGTGGCACTAATTGACCGTGCGGCGGCTAAACCAGGCCAAGAGTTGGCGTTCACGGGGGCCGGCTTTTCCCCTGGCGAGGAAGTCGCTGCGTATCTTGACACTCTGGCAGGTAATCCGATCCTTTCAGTTCGAGCAGATGACTATGGCAATGTCGCAAGCACTTTAACGGTGCCGATGGCGGCCGAAGGAGAGCATCGGCTGGTCTTGGTGGGCGCACTCAGCCGTGTGTTGGCTCCGACCCAGTTTACTGTGATCGGTTTCTATCCCTGGGTGGATCTGAGTTCCTATGCTAGCCAGCCAGAGATTTCCATCGATTTTAAGGGACATAGCTTCGGCCCCAATGAGGAGATATGGATATTTATGGATCGAGTCGGTGGAGTACCGCTGGCAAAGGTGAAGACAGACGAATATGGCGAGTTTGCGCTTGCTCGCGCCTACTTTGTGCCGCCGCAGCTTCGAGGGGATCACAAGTTCTTCTTCGTGGGAGACTCTACACAGAAGATGGTTGAGGCAACGTTCACTGCTCTACCCTACAGTCCGTCTATCGAACTATCGCCCTACGCGGGTAAACCGGGCAGCAAACTTTCGCTGGCCGGAAAGGGATTTGCTCGCGGTGAGACCTTGCGAGCGTACTGGGGCGCTCCTGAGAATGGAGTGGTTCTATCCGAGTTCCAGGCCGGACTGGATGGGAGTTTCAAAGGGTGGGGTGGTCTTACCATCCCACTCGATGCCGACATTATGAAAGGGGGGGCCGATATCTTCGTCGTGGGGGAAATAAGCGAAGCACGAGCCAGCGCCTGGTTTACCCTTGTGCCCCTGACCCCATCGGCCGAGCTGAGCAAATACGTGGGCCCACCTGGTGAGACGCTGCAGTTCTCGGGAAATGGATTTGCTCCTATGGAGAAGGTGGTGATAGCTCTCGCTGGCAGCGGCGACGTTCTGGCAATGGTGCAAACTGACGAAAATGGTTCTTTCAGGAATGCTGGCAGCTTTAGTGTGCCGCTGGATCAGACCGATGTGCTGGAGTTCACTTTCACAGGAATGGCGAGCAATGCTCAGGCCATCACTCACTATCGCATTGGAGTTCCCGGGGAGGAAACGACTCCGGTTCCTCAGGTTCCATAGGCTAAAACTTGAGTTTCGGTGGCCTTTGGGAAGCATGATTGCACAGAGGCCGCAAAGAATGCAAAGGGGTTCGTCAAAACCTTTGTGTACTTTGCGTTCTTTGCAGTTAGTTCGTATCCGACCGCGTACGCCCTATCAATAAACAGGGTAACGCCCCCTGTTCTGTAGCCGAGACTGACACTACCTCGTGGCAGGCTGAGGGGTGGTAGCGGTTAGCCTGCCAGCACGGAGGGCCCAAGTATTGCTCATCTGAGTAACGTTGGGATCTGTTTCCATCGAAACGACGACGCCGGTAACGAACAGATCGAGAGTTGCCTTGACCGCCGTAACCTTGCTAGCCGGAGGGATTTGACCAACTTTTACCTGGCGCCCCTGGTCGGCGTTTACTGCCCAGAGTACGTACACTACGCCGGGCGGGGGCTCGGGTACTCTGTATTTCACGGTCAGCTCCGTTCGCTGCGGGGTGGGGTAGACCATCGCCAGGTCGATTTCCCGATCGACCTGTAGAAAGCAACTTTGTAGAGGAAGTGCCACTGCAATAGTGAAAGCGAGTAGCGCTGGTTTTACGATGCTTCTCCTTGCCACAGAGACTTTCACCCATAATCCGTTATTCTGCTGTCTGCCTGGAGCAATAAGTGTGCCGGGATGGGCAGTTTGATTGACTCATCAAGATAAGCAGCTTATAATGGGCTCACCTCAGGTTGTAACAAACGGGGTGAATGGGTTGGGCTCACGGGTACTTTCCCGAAGACGCCTCGTCTCAGGACAGGAGGCCCTAAAGCACCTTTTCCGTGGGGCATATCCGACTACGAGCCGCCAGTCGATCTAGCAGCGGATGGCGAGCCTCGCTGGCAGCCTCTAGCGGGCGTAGCGTGGAAACGTAAGCTCCTGGCCTCCCTGAGGGTCTTTGCTTCGCTCAGGGTAATACCTGTCTTGCATCCGCAATGGTGTGCGGGCATTAGGTGCGATGGAAGCAGCAGTGGAAGAAGACGGGGGCAACGGAGAGTGGGTAGTCTATCTCCTAGAGTGCAGCGATGCTAGCACTTACATCGGGGCTACGAAGGACGTCGAGCGCCGGGTCCGTCAACACAATGCAGGGCGAGCCTCGCGATTCACAAGGGGGCGTCGGCCAGTTAGGCTTCTCGGGGTTATACCGTGCGAGAGCCACGGCCACGCGCTACGGTGCGAGCACAGGTTAAAGGCTCTGAGACCCAAAGAGCGTCGCCAGTCCTTTGGTCTGGCTCCAGAGTCAATCACCAGGTCTTCAGCGTTCAACTCTGAGAAGGTACCTTCCACGCGCGCTGGCCAGAGGTGCTTCGAGACCCAAGAGTCTGCCGATGCCGGCTGGCACCACGGGAGTTCGAGGGCAGGATGCTACAGCTTGTAGATGTTGGCACGCAATCGATAGGGCCGTACTCCGAAGCTGCAGGACCTGAGGTCATCGAGGAACTGTATCGCCTTGCCCAGCCACTACACGGCGCAAGAGTTGCTGAGATAAACGCTACCCCGTACGGAGGCGGTGTGTCTGAACTACTGCGCTCCACGGTGCCTTTGTTGAATGCGCTTGGGGTGGCTGCCGAGTGGAAGGTGATCTATGGTGACGAACCTTTCTTCAACGTTACCAAGTCGTTTCACAACGCCCTGCAGGGCGGCCAGTACGATTTCCCTGAAAAGGATCGGGATATCTACCTATCCTATAGCGATCGCAACGCGCATCTCCTCGATGAGCAATACGACTACATCGTGATCCACGACCCGCAGCCGGCCGCTATGAGACATTTTCACGGAAGGGGAGGAGCCAAGTGGGTGTGGCGCTGCCATATCGACACGTCTCAACCCAATCCCAGCGTGTGGTCGTTTCTACGCGAGTTTGTCGAGGAGTACGATGCCGCTGTCTTCACGATGCCTCAGTTCGTCCCCGCCGATCTTCATCTCGGAAAAGTGGCCATCATTCCTCCGGCTATAGATCCATTGAGCCCCAAGAATTTCAGTCTACCTCCCGAACTGTGCCGGCGAACGCTCGATTGGATCGGGGTAGATGTGGATAAGCCGCTTGTCACCCAGGTGTCTCGCTTTGATCCGTGGAAGGACCCGCTGGGGGTCATCGAGTCCTATCGTATCGTCCGTGAGTACGTGCCAGATTTGCAACTCGCGCTGGTGGGCTCTATGGCGCTAGATGACCCCGAGGGGTGGGGCATCTACCGGCAGATATTGGAGTACTCGCGTGAGGACCCTCTAGTACACGTGTTTACCAACCTTACCGGAGTGGGCAATGTCGAGGTGAACGCGTTCCAGCGGGTGTCGGAGGTCATTATACAGAAATCTCTACGCGAAGGCTTTGGGCTCGTCGTATCGGAGAGCCTGTGGAAGGGCACTCCTGTCGTGGCAGGGAGGACCGGCGGCATTCCGATGCAAATGCCGGAAGGTGTCGGGGGCTTCCTCGTGGACAGCGTGAAGGAGTGCGCTATGCGTGTATTGTACTTGCTTCAGAACCCCAGTGAAGCCCAGCGTCTGGGCAGGTTGGGGAAAGAGCACGTCAGACAGAACTTTCTTCTAACACGGCTGCTGGCCGATGAGCTAAAGTTGCTGACCGGCATCTGAATGGCTGGCGGCGATTCCGTCCGAGCAGTGTTTGAAGCGCGCCTCAATGGGCTACCACTAGTGTGAAAATAGCTCAGGCATTTTCACCAGGGAAGGTGTCGGCAGGCCGCCCGCAAAACTAATATCGATTGCCTCCAGATGCACCCTATATCCAGTCCGTGCGGGGCCTTGTAGCCGAACGGCTTCAGCCTGCGAAAGGTGGGGCCATTATAGGACGTAACCTAGCACCGTTGACATAAAATAACTCGCGCCTCAGGCTCCCAAAGGCTATGGTTCTTTTGTGTTTGGCAGCGAAGCCAAAGGCTAAAGAACCACTCTTCCCTTGGCGCGGAATGCGGCACGCAGACTAGCTGGCACCCCTGTATCCTGCTAATAGTATGAGAAACCCCTGCTCAAAATACCTCTACTGCGGCCTATCCTTAGATGCATTAGTAGGATAGGGGGATAGGCCTGTGGCTCTAGAATCACCCTAAATGACTACGTGGCGTGGTTACGAGGCGTAGGCCATTTATAGGCCCGGAAATGAATCTCTGGAACGATGGCTGGCATCCAGAGATTTGTCTATGATGATCGCGAAGAGGGGAGAACCGCAAACGAACGAGGACGACAGTCGAGGTCGAAGATGAGTCGATGTGTGGGGGCGAGCGATCAGGGACGTGCCAGGCTTGTCCCTTACTGAAGGCGAGGTTTGGGGTCAGCTTTGCCGCGAAGGTCGTCTGGTCAGCCCCCGTCAGGGCAAGGGTGTCTCCCGAGATTCTCTTGATCCCAAAGCGGGGTCGAGGAGCGGCATGGCCGCAAGAGTTGTCTGATCATAGATCAAGGAGAGAATAGATGAACCCGATTGGAATCGCGCTGGCATTCATTCTGTTCTGGGCAATGGTAGGCTTGGGGCTGTTCCTTATGGCGAATTCCCTGGCTAAACTCGGCCGGCAAAGCGGATCGTTTAGGGCAGTGGCGCAGGCGATCAGTGCTGGAGCAACCGAGGTCAGGGTACAAATAGTGGTGAACCTGGGCCTGTTCATCGTGGGAGCGGTCCTGGCCTGGCTAGGTGCAAGTTCAGTGTACACGGTAATCTACAAGTAGTTGTACGCTCAGGCGCGGCGAGTTCCTAGTCCGAGTAGAGTAAACCAAACCGCAGGCTGACCACATCAGTCTGCGGTTTCTTGCTAAAGGTTACCTTACCTGGTTTGGCCCGATTGGGGAATACTCCAGACTCTCGATAGGATGGATTCGTGGCAGTTTTCAAGCAGACGGCATTCAACTCGTTTGTGGCGCCTCTGGTGCCGATTCTGGCATCGGCCCAGAGACAGGGAGCGACCGTTGGCGGATTTCTCAAAATAATGTGTTGACAACCAGGAGGGGTGGATGTACAATATATTCAACGCGATGCATATATCTCGTTAAGGATTCGGAGGTAAGGATGAAGCAGACCAGCGGACGCGTCGATGAGGCGCTGGAGCTTTTCCAGATAATGGCGCACCCGGTACGGCTTCGACTCCTCTTGGAGTTGTGCCGTGAGGAGGAGTGCGTCTGTCACCTCGCGGCTCTGCTGGACCGCCCGCAGCCCTACATCTCCCAGCAACTCGCTGAACTGCGCCAGGCAGGGTTGGTGGTCGACCGTCGGGAAGGGCAGCGCGTTTTCTACAGAGTTGTCGACCGGCGAGTTCGCGATTTGCTCTCGGCCGCAGGAGTGTTAGTAGACGAGCGGCGCCCTCTGGTCGAGGGCTGCGCCTGCCCCAAGTGTGCGTGACTTTTAGTTTGACCAAAGATATGCAACTGTTTGCATACTTGTGGTCCGCGGTTTTGAATATCGACCCTTTATTTGTTAGGAGGCCAGGGTTGAAGACAGTACAAGCGCCAGTCGAATGGCAATTCGATAAGGTTATGCTCGCGGTTAAGCTGGCGGCTGCGGGCTTCATCTGGGCCATCGTCTATTGGTTCCTGGAGCCAGTGACCGGAGCCATCGCCTACGGTCTGCTCGGGCTCGACCCGGCAAGCCACCTTGGCTCGGCCGTCGGTTTCTTCCTCTACGACGTACCCAAGATTCTCTTGCTTCTTTCTCTCATCGTCTTCCTGGTGGGCATCCTGCGCTCGTTCTTCACCCCCGAGCGGGCACGTGTGGCGTTGGGGGGAAAGCGGGAAGGCGTGGGAAACGTGCTCGCGGCAATGCTGGGCATAGTCACTCCCTTCTGCTCGTGCTCAGCGGTGCCACTGTTCCTGGGCTTCGTGGAGTCAGGCGTTCCCTTGGGTGTCACGTTCTCCTTCCTCATCGCGGCGCCCATGATCAACGAGGTGGCCGTGGTGCTGCTCTTCGGAATGTTTGGATGGAGCGTTGCCGCGCTTTACATGGCCACGGGTTTGGCCATTGCGATCCTAGCTGGCTGGGTCATCGGGCGACTGCGCCTGGAGCATTGGGTGGCCGACTGGGTGTACGAGGTTCGCATGGGCGAGGCCCAGTTTATGGAGGATAAAAGGGACTGGTCCAACCGTGTGGAATACGCCGTCCAGGCGGTTAGGGACATCGTGGGCAAGGTCTGGCCGTACATCGTGGCGGGCATTGCCGTAGGAGCGGCCATCCACGGCTACGTCCCCGAGGACTTCATGGCTGGGATAATGGGCAAGAACGCGTGGTGGTCGGTTCCGGTGGCAGTGCTGGTGGGTATCCCCATGTACTCCAACGCAGCAGGTATCGTACCGGTCGTGCAGGCGCTGGTGGAGAAGGGAGCTGCGCTGGGCACAGTACTGGCCTTTATGATGGCGGTAATCGCCCTCTCGCTACCCGAGACTATTATCCTGAAGCGTGTGTTGAAGTGGCAACTCATCGCCGTCTTCCTCGGTGTGGTGGGAACGGGCATTATGCTAGTTGGTTATCTCTTCAACGCCGTCCTGTGAAACGGGTGGTGAATATCTAGACAGGAGGAAACATAGGCAATGAACATCAAGATCCTTGGCAGCGGTTGTGCTAACTGCAATCGGTTGGAAGCGCTGGTGCGGGAGGTCGTAGGCGAGCTAGGCATTCCGGCCGAGATCGAGAAGGTGACGGACTACAAAGAGATCATGCGGTACGGCATTATGGCCACCCCTGGTTTGGTCATCGACGGCTCGGTCAAGTCGGCCGGACGCATCCCGGATAAGGCTGCCGTGGTGCAGTGGGTCATTTCGGCCCAGGCCGCGCAGTAAGGCGATGAAGACGCGAGCGGAGGCGGCCCCCTTGATCCTCAGCCTGGGGCTCGCCGGTTTTGTGGTGATGGCTGATAACTGGGTGGTCTCACCCATCGTGCCCTCAATCGCCCGCGACATTGGGACTTCACCGGTGCGTACAGCGGTGCTGATTACCGCCTACATGCTTCCCTTTGCTCTTTTTCAGCTTCTGTATGGGCCGCTGGCCGATCGCTACGGCAAGCTCCGCGTGCTGCAGCTGACCCTCATTGGGTTCACTGTGGCGGCTGCTCTGACTGCTCTTGGTGTAGGGCTCACCGATCTCACGATCTACCGGGCTCTCACCGGAGCCTTCGCAGCGGCGACGATGCCGGTGTCCCTGGCCCTGATCGGGGACACTGTCAGGATGGAAGAGCGTCAGGTGGCCATCGGCTCGTTTATGGGTATCTCGTTTCTGGGGCAGGGCCTGTCGATGGGCATAGGCGGCGCGGTCGCCTTCTTGCTGAATTGGCGAGGAGTGTTCCTGGCCTACGCCGCCCTTTCAGCAGTGGTGACGGTTCTTATGGTGCTGCGAAGCCGGGGTTTGGCCACGGCGGGCAACCCGAACTGCGAGATTCTGGCGCCTTATGGGCGCTTGCTCACTCAGGGGCGCAGCGTCCGTACCTACCTGGTGACAGTGGTAGAGGGCATCCTGATCCTGGGCAGCTTCTCTTACCTTGGTGCCTACCTTAGCCACCAGTTCGGCCTGGATAACCTGGCCATCGGCGTAGTGATGACCGCCTTTGGCGTAGCGGCCATTATAGCCGGGCGCGTGACCGGGAGGGTTGCCGGTCGCATTGGGCGGCGGCAGACCCTCGTGCTGGGGCTGCTGCTGGCAGTGATTGGCGACGGGGCCATCTTCGTTGTGGGAGGGAATCTGGCCATCGCGGCGGTGGCCATCCTGCTCCTGGGAGCGGGCTTCATGTTTGCCCATTCTACGCTCTTGACGCTGGCCACGGAGTTCGCCGCTAGTGCTCGCGGAACGGCGATGTCGCTGGTGGCTTTTTGCTTCATGGGTGGAGGAGCTGTAGGAACGGCGTTAGGTGGACGGGTGTTGGAAGCGACCTCTTTCGGCAACTTCTTTGGCCTGTGGGCGGCGCTGCTCCTTGGGCTGACCGTCGTGGCCTTTGTCGCCGTGTCGGACACGCTGCCTTCTCCCGTAATCGAATGCGCTCCGTCCGTAGCACGAGCGCCTGAGCGATGACCGAAAGAGCGTGGAAAGTATTTTCCACGCTCTAATAGTCGAAGGGGGTAGATGTTATGTCGGCTGTGACTCTATACCTGATTGGGGTGCCGGTGGTGCTCCTCTTCTCGGCGGTCCTCTCGATGGCCGGACTGGGCGCGGCCTTCCTTTTCGTGCCCTTCTTCTACTGGCTGGGAGTGCCACTGGAGCAGGCTATGCCCATCGCCCTACTCCTGAACTTCGTCAGCTTGGCCTTCGCCTCCGCGGTGTACGTCAGGGGCAAGGTGGTGGATTTTCGTGCCGCCGTGCCCATCGCCGTAGTGGCGGTGATTCTCTCTCCCATGGGGGCTCAGGCTACCCGGCTGGTGGATAAGAACGTGCTGCTGTGGCTGTTCGCGGGCTTCCTGGCCTTCGCTGGCTCGATGATGCTTTTCTACAAGGCCAAAACTCGTCCTGTGAAGCGCGGGACAGCAGAGGCTGCACTCAGCGTTGGCGCCGGTGGAGTGGCAGGCTTCCTCGGCGGGCTGCTGGGCGTAGGCGGCGGCAACTTTATCGTGCCGGTGCTCAACTGGATTGGCTTCGACGCCAAGGTGGCGGCCGGAACGACCGCCCTGGTGGTGGTCTTCTCGTCCCTGGCCGGGTTTCTGGGGCACGCCTCCCTGGGGGGACTGGATTATACATTCCTGGGGGTAATGGCCCTCACGGCCATCGCCGGGGCGCTTCTGGGCTCCTACCTGATGCGCTACAAACTCAGCACTTCCCAGCTCAAGCAGGTCATCGGGCTGGTGCTGTACGTCGTGGCCGCCAAGATCATCTGGGGGCTGATAGTCGGATAACCAAAGGGGATCACACCAAGTGTGACAAACGATAGTCGGACAATAAAAGGGGATCGGAGAAAGAATATGACAGACAAGGCTAGCGCTGAGGTGGCGGTGGAGCGACCGCCGGAATGGGCCTACGAGTTTCACGGGCATCGCTGTCCCTTCATGCCCATCGGCTACCGCATGGGGAAGCTGGCGATGAAGGAGCTTGGAGTCGACCGGGTGAAGGATCACGGGCTGTTCGCCTTCCCTGAGCTGGGAATGGGACACCCTCAAACCTGCACGATGGACGGGGTGCAGGTGGCCACAGGCTGCACTTACGGGAAGGTTCTGATGGAAAAGACCTTCTACGGCAGGCTGGCCCTCGTCCTCTATCACCCGGAGAAGGGGGCGGTAAGGGTGGCCATGCGGCCGGAGTTCCAGGAGGGGCTGGGCAAGTTCGAGTTTTTCGCCTACCGCAAGCGGGGCATCGAGCCCTCGGAGATACCGGCGCCGGTGGTCGCGGAGGTGACGGAATGGATGTTTGCCCAGCCGGACGCGGCGCTGTTCAAGGTGGAGCGGGTGCCGGGGTTCAGGTACGAGCCGGCGAAGAACTCGTTCAACAAGGCTAAGTGCTCGAAGTGCGGCGAGTACGTCTTTGAGCGGTACGTGCGCCTGGTAGACGGCGAGCTGCGCTGTATTCCGTGCTCGGGCTACGGCAAGTGACACAGGTGAGGGAGGAGAGTGTTAAAGATGGATCGAAGTGACGAGCTGTATAGGGTGGGGTTGGCCTTGCACGGCCACAAGTGCCCGGCGATGCCGATGGGGCTGCGAGCCGGGCTGGCGGCGATGGAGGCGCTCGGCGTCGGGCACGCCCCCGACGGTCAACTTACGGCGCTGGTGGAGATCGACGAGAACCATTGCTCGACTTGCTTCGCCGATGGCGTTCAGGTGGCGACGGGCTGTACCTTCGGCAAGGGCAACATCAAGAAGCTGGGCTACGGCAAGTTCGGGCTGACGCTCGTGGACAACAAGACTGGCCGCAGCGTACGAGTGGTGGTTAGACCAGAGGCGATGCGGAGGAATCAGGAGTCCGAGTTCATCCAGCACCGACGCCGGGGCGTGCCGGCATCGATGATTGATCCCGGGCTCGTGGAGTCTCTGATCGATGCGGTGCTGAAAGACCCGACCGAGCGGCTGCTGGATGTCGGCCCGGTGGTCGAGGGCAAGCCAACGGTGATGCCGCCCCACGACTTCGATACCATAATTTGCGCCGAGTGTGGCGAGGTGACGGTGGAGTGCTACGCCCGGGTCAAGCACGGCCAAATCGTCTGTATCCCCTGTGCCGCTAGGGTGTAGACGGTAGGGCGTGGCGTGGGTGTCGCTCCCGCACTGGCTCAGTGGTGCGGGAGGGCGACATAGATGATAGATGTGAGGACGTAACGATGACCGAGAGCCCGGTCTCGCTACAAACAACAAGGGGGTAGTTCGACAAAAATGGACGAAGAAGAAATTCTGTTCGATGCACTGAAATTCCACGGCCACAAATGCTGGGCAAGTGTAGCTGGAGTCAGAGTGGGGCTCGCAGCGCTCCGCACCCTGGGCGTCCGGCGTTCTGGAGGCACTCAGCTCTACGGCATCGTGGAGATCGGGGAAGACCATGGGGGAATCTGCTTCGGCGACGGCGTGCAGTACACGACGGGCTGCACCTTCGGAAAAGGGAACATTCGCAAGCAGCCCTTCGGCAAACTGGCTCTCACCCTGATCGACAAGGCCAGCAATCGGGCAGTGCGCGTTTCGTACAAGCCCACCCTGCAGAAGCAGATCGCGGAGTCGGCCTTTATGGTAAAGCGGGGCGTGGGGATCATGCCCGACGACATTCCGGAAGAGGAGCAGATAGAGCTGGTGAATCTCGTCTGGGATGCGCCGGAGCAGGACGTTCTGACCGTGGGCGAGGTGTTTGAGTATGATGCCCAATGGTTTCCAGAGGTGATGGGCTTTGTCCCGTGTGGTGGATGTGGCGAGTTGGTGGCGAAGGCTTATCTGCGTGTGGTGGGTGAAAAGCACGTCTGCATCCCGTGTTCTGGCTACGAAAGGTGAGATGTGCCAGTGCGAGCAGACGTGTGTGATTAAGCGAGTGACTTCGGCTGGACTGCGCCAAGAAGGGAGCGGGGAGCAACAAGTAGGCAGAAAGTCATTTCAGCAGACTCTGGGGGGCAACGCTTGGCGATTGGCCACTAATGGAAGCGCGTGAGTTGGATTGTACCAGCCTGCACCGATGATAATCGGGGAAAGGAGTTGTCAGCTATGCCTGACGTCCTGCTCTACCTAGGGTTCGCGGCGCTGCTCTACGTCCTGTCCTTTGTGTCGGGGATGCTGGGTCTGGGCGTGGCCTTTGTCGCTATCCCGGTGCTGGCGCTCTTCGGCTTTGACCTGAAGACGGTCCTGATGCCCTGGGCGTTGCTGCTCAACGGGCTCACCGCGATCTCGGCGGCGATTGCCTTCCTGCGGCAGGGGATGGTGGATCTGAGAACGGCCGTGCCGCTGCTGGTGATCACCACGCTCGCTGCGCCAATTGGCGTATACCTAGTGGGATTCGTGCCGGTGGACGTGATCTGGTGGATCTATGTCGGCGTGCTGGTTTTCTTGGCCTACCGGATGAGCTTTCCTCCCCAGGTTGGGGAGATAGAAGGGAAGACAGTTGGCGACCGGCAGCGGGTAATCGCCAGTATTCTGGGACTGGTTATAGGGGCATTCGCTGGTTTTCTGGGGGTAGGGCCGGGTTTCCTGATGATGCCAGCCCTTGTCCTGTTGGGCTACAGTGCCCGCACTGCCGCGGCAACCAATGCGGTTATCGTCACGCTGCCCTCTTTCTCGGCATTCGCTGGACATCTGGGCACGGCGCAGTTTGACTGGATACTGGTACTGGTGACCGGGGCAGCGTCGGTGGTCGGCGCAATGAACGGAGCGAGCTTTATGGCCCGGCGAGTGC
>Ga0315298_1006853_pt1 | contig 15298 bp, 15 predicted proteins | sample WHS_1_MG_FD_203077 | JGI IMG/M metagenome (GOLD analysis project Ga0315298, IMG submission 203077) | Extremophilic microbial mat communities from Washburn Hot Springs, YNP, Wyoming, USA - WHS_1_MG | ecosystem: Environmental > Aquatic > Thermal springs > Hot (42-90C) | place: USA: Wyoming... | reverse complement strand
AAAGAGTCTCCATTCAGAGGAGTAAAGTTCGTTGAGCTGCTGGGCAAGATGAGGTTTTTCAAGACGTTGGTAACCGATGTATTGACGAACGATGGTCCAGTTCTTTTCCTCTACGTGAGCATTGTCGTTTTTGTGATCCAGAATTGCTCGTTTCTCCTTTTTGCCTGCCAAATGATACCGTTTCCGAATGGCTGCCAGATACTCTTGTCTAGCTTGCTTTCCCATAATTTAGCACTCTCCTATTTCGGTTACCTAAATTATGAGGCAACGATTTATTTCCAACTCCTCTAAAGTTACCTTTTTTATGAGTCAATGCGTTGTTACGCCTACGCAAAATTCCACTTGACTTTTTGGGCTGTATTCATATAATTATAGCGATATGGCTAAACTGAGAAACCGCATTGTGGAAGGTGGGAGTAAAACGAATATAAAGAAGACGACCATTGAGCTTACCGAGGAGCAGTATTTTTTCTTGAAGGAGAAGGCCCTGGAGCTTCAGAAACAGAATCAGAACGCCTCCATCGTGTCCATTATCCGGGACCTGATTGAAAAGGACCGGCGGGAGTGGGCGAGGGGAAACAAGGGGCAATAAACGTTGACAGGTAAACAGCCTATACAAACGCAGGAAGAGCTTAAGGCGATTCAGGAGGCATCTCAAGGCCAGGCGCTGCCGGAGCAGAAGCGGGTCTTTAGCGTCTCCGAGAAAATCCGGCGGCGGGTGCATAACCTGCCCGATCCCACGCGGCCTCCGCTTGGCTACGATGAGCACAAGGCGTTTGACCGGGTATTTCCCTATGTCCGCCTGCCTCGCCTCCATCCACCGAACCACGGCGACACGGTGATCTTCAATGCCCCAGAGCTTCCAGTCAATCAACTGATTCTTGGCGACAACTTGGAAGTCCTGCGCACCCTGCCGTCGGAATGCATTGATCTCATTTATATTGACCCACCTTTTTTCTCAGGCCGCACCTATAACATGATCTGGGGCGACACCAACGAAGTCCGCAGTTTTTATGATGTCTGGGAAGGGGGCATTGACTCCTACCTCATCTGGCTCAACGCCCGGCTCTGGGAGATGAAGCGGGTCCTCAAGAAGACCGGCTCCATCTATGTCCACTGCGACTGGCACGCCAGCCACTACATCAAATGCGAGATGGACAAGATCTTTGGGTATGAGAATTTTGTATCTGAAATAGTTTGGAGTTATTCATGGGGAGTAAGAACGGAAAAACGATGGAACAGAAAACATGATGTGATTTTAACGTATTCCAAAACCGCAAACTATACTTTCAACGCAAACGATGTTCGTGAGGAACATCGTTTAGTAGCAGCAAGTAGCAAATCAAGAGTCCAGTATAAAGGAAGCTTAACGCACGATACAAAGTGGAATAAAGGATTTAGTGAAGAAGGCGCGCTTGCTACAGATGTTTGGTATATTGCGACACTCAATGCTCAATCCTACGAAAGGATTGGTTATCCCACCCAAAAGCCCGAAGCTCTCCTGGAGCGTATCATCAAAGCGTCCTCCAACGAAGGTGATGTGGTCGCTGATTTCTTTGTCGGTGGCGGGACAACCTGCGCCGTGGCGATGAAGCTCAACCGCCGCTTCATCGGCTGCGACTCCTCCCGCGTCGCGATTGCCGTGACGCTGGATCGGCTGGTGAAAATCGGCGAGGAGATGAGCGGGGTCAAAAGCAACATCTCAACGGGAGGCGCGCCGGTCGAAGAAAAGCTACAGATAACCGGCGCAGTGGCGAAGGTGCCGAACATTGAGGTTTCGTACCTGGGCGTCTATCCGCTGGACAAGTTCGTGCACCTCTCGCAGGACGACTTTGTGGACTTTGTCCTTACCTGCTACGGGGCAAGCCGGAACACAGGAGAAGGTGTCGCCCACGGTTTCCGCCCACCCGGGCAGAGCGAGCCGATTCTGGTGGGTCCGGCCAATCCCAACGAGTCCATTGACGCGCGCAAGATCAAGGAGTTCTTTGACGAGATCAAGTCGCGTCTTGAGCCGAACAAGCCGATTCGTGCCAAGATCCTCGGCTGGCGGTTCAGCCGTCAGGTGCAGGAGTATGTGAAGATTCTCCAGAAATATGTGGAAGAGAACCGGCTTGTGGTGGAGGACGATGGCTCACCGTTGATTGAAATTGAACTGATTCCCCTGCGTTCCAATCGCTTCCGGGAGCGGATTCTTCAGCGGTACAGGGATGTGGAGGATGCCGACTTCTATTTGCGCTTTCCGGAGCCACCGGTCATCGGCGACATCCGCGTCAAGAAGGCTGGGCCGCTTGAGTACGAGTTTGAAGCGGTGGACGCCATGTCCACGAACGAGGACGGATGGCTGGTTAACTGCCAGTGGGATTTTGATTATCAAGTAGGCCACTTTGCGGCGGACAAGGATTACATCCTGTCTCGCAAGAAGGTAAAATCTCGTGTGCGGGGCGCTGGAGAGCGGTTTGAGGCGATACTTACTGCTCGGCATAAATTTGATAAGCCGGGTACCTACACCGTCGCCTGCAAGGTGCAGGATAACTTGGCGGGGGAGAGCATTTTCAGTAAGCAAGTGAGGGTTGAATTATGATTGCAGCGACTCACATTGCCTTCTCGGACGATTCAAAGCATGTTGAGGGGAGATTCAATAGCTTAGCGTTAGTAAGCTTAAGGCACGACCACTATAAACAAATCGAAAGCATCATTAAAGACATTTTAAAAGACTCCAGTATCACAGACGAGTTTAAATGGGAAAAACTAAGGACCGCGAAATACCGGTATGCTGCTCTAAGGATGATAGATTTTACTTTTCAAAATCAAGATAAGTTGAGGGTCGATGTTTTGATATGGGACTTAGAAGATAGGAGGCACAAAGGTATCGCTGGCAGAGATGATGCGCAGAATTTAGTGCGAATGTACTACCATTTAGTCTCCACAACCTTTAGCAAAAGATGGCCAATACAGAATGTGCTATGGGAATGGTATCCAGATGAGCAGTCTGACGTTGATTGGGGTACTCTGCAGGATTGCATTCAAAATAAGAAACATAGGTGTGTACAGGACCTTTTTAAGATCAATCCACAGTTTCAAACGGTCAGTATAAGGAAGATAACACCCTCTTCATCTAAAGATTATCCTCTAATCCAACTGGCTGATCTGTTTGCGGGAATGGGGTCTTATTCATGGGGAAGCTATCAGAGATTCCGAGACTGGAAGAGTAATGTCAGTGGACAGAGATCATTTTTTTCTAATGGGGAAGCTCAAGGTTTTTCGAACAGCGAAAGAGAACGCTTTCAGGTCGTCGATTATTTCGATCGGAAATCCAAAAAGAGTCGGTTGCAAATCGGACTTAAAAGTACGAATGGCTTTAAATCACACAAGCCTGAAGTGTCTATCAATTTTTGGCTGTACGAACCGCAACATCCATTGGACAGAGCGCCGGTTAGGAGTAGGTGAGACATATGCACTACTTCTTCATGCCTCACGAGGCGAATTTCAGGCAGTGGAGAAAGGGCGGGTACATCGGGATACCCGAATATGGCATAACATTTCTCAAGTACCTGCGATCTGCGCAGTTCAAACCCAAACTCAAACTGTGGAACCAGCGCCAGTGGGAGAAGGTGCAACTTGAGGCGATTGAGCGGTGCGTCTATTCGTTTGAAATCTTGGGCGAGAAAGACCTTCTTACCAACATCGTCACCGGAGGCGGAAAGACGACGGTCATCGGCGCGATGATTGCGTATCTCATGATCGTGCATAACCAGACGAAGTTCCTCATTCTCACGCCCAACACCATCGTCCGTGAACGGCTGGCGGACGAGTTTGATCCTGCTCCTCGAAGTTACATCTATGAGGTCTTCCCCTTCTTTTTCAATTCCTTTGAGCCGCTGAAAAACCGCGTGAGCCTCCACATCATGCAGCCGGCAGCAAGCCCGGCCGGCATCAGGTCGGGCTCCGTGATTTTAGGCAACATCCACCAGATTTACGAGCGGACGGCTAACTGGAAAGTTCTGATGGAGAATGTCGAATCGCTTTGTATCTTCAATGACGAGGCCCACAACACCAAAGCGGAGCAATACAATGACCTGATCAACAAGCTAAAGCCCAAACGCTTCTTCCGTCTTGATACCACCGCAACACCGGACCGGCTGGACGGCCTCCATCCGGACAGCAAGATGATTTATGTCTACACCATCGCCGAGGCGATGAGGGACAAGATCATCAAACGGATTGTGGTGTTTCATCCGGATGTGCGCAAGGTCAAACTCACCTACGAGGATTTGGAGACGGGAAAGACCATCTCTGCCGAGGAGGTCCCGTGGGAAGAGATCGAGCGGCGCAAGGTGCCTGCCCGCCGCTACATCACGAGCACTCACCCCATGCGGCAGCAGATTGCGATTGCGCTTGAGCTCCTCAAGGAGCAGCGCATGCGTACCCCGGCCCCCTACAAACCCCTTTTGCTCGTTGTAGCTGTGTCCATCGAGGATGCGGAGCGGATCAAGACCGAAATTGAGAGGGTGGGTGAGTCGTATGGGATTCGGAATGTCCTGCTCGTGACCAACGAGTCGGAAGACGAGCAGAAGGAAGCAGCACGGAACCTTAACAAGAACCCTCAGACCGAGTGGGACGCGGTAGTGTCGGTGCTAATGCTCCGAGAAGGCTGGGATGTGCGCAATATCTCAGTAATTTTGCTCTTTCGGAAGTTCAGCTACAAGGAGATTGACGGGCAGATTTTCTCGGTTTACGGTCCACAGGTTATCGGGCGCGGGCTTCGCCGGATGAGCCAGAATCCAGAAGAGTGGGAGTCGCTCTTTGTGGTGGATCATCCCATTCTGAAACACACCTGGCTGTGGGAACATCTCAAGGCGACCGAATACCCTGACGCCCTCGATCCAGCGGGGGTTGTGGTTGACGTCGCGAAGATTCCAGAAAGCGCTGCTGAGCCCCCAACAGACGAAGGTGAAGTTCCCTTGGAGGATGCGGAAAAGAAAAAACTTGAGATCGGCGATTTGCCGGAGACACCTGAGCCGCCGGAAGCGGTCGAGCCCATCTACGAGTGGCAGAAGTTCTTGGATGGCTACCGGTATGACTTCCACAAGATAAACATCATTGAGGATGTGGAGCAGATCAAGAGCTTGAATCTGGATTCTGAGCTGACGACGCTTGATAAGGGCGCGGTTCCACAGGTTCAGATTGAGCAGGTCGCCAAGGTAACGCGGACGGAACACTGGAGCCTCGATGAGGTCAAGAAACATCTTATCCTGCAGGTTCACTCGATAGCCCGCGATGCTCTCATCGAATACGACCGAAATCCCGATGAGCGGCAGGTGGAGCTGGTGAAGATTATCCGTGAACATCTGAAGAAACGCTTCTTAGGAGGGTATGAAATAGAAGAGGCAACAGACGAACTTGCGCTACGCAGGCTTTGGGCTCTGATTGATCAGGTGCAGGACCTGTTTTTCAGGCCGGAGCTGATCGAGGGAATCTTCGTCGCCGGTAAACATGGAGGCTAATGCGTGATCAGCAACAAAGGGAAACTCACGAACCTGAAGAAAAGTCCCTTCGGGGAGGAAGAGTACGACTCCGCTTTAGAGCGGGAATACATGGTCGAACTGGAGCGGGATGCAGCAGTTGTAAAGTGGACCAAGAAGCACGGAATCAAAATCCCCTACACTTTTTTGGGTGTCCGACGACACTACCTGCCCGACTTTTTGGTGGAATATCGTGACGGGACGAGGGAAATCCATGAGACGAAAGGGTTGCCGCTCCTTCTTTGGCTCTCAACGAAATTGAAAGGCCAATCCGCCCAAGCCTTCTGCGCTACGCAAGGCTGGCGCTACAAGCAGATTACAAAGGGAAGAGCGGCTTTCTATGGGAAGATGTAGGGTGATAGGGATAGCAGAGAGCGCTTTGCCAGGGTCAGCGAGTTGCAGCAAGAGCAGAAGTATTACTTCAAATTCCTCTCCCCTGGGAGTTATGACCTATTTTTCGGGGCGCTCAGTGACGGCACTTATAGGGATTTCAAATCCGAGCTTGAGGCGAAGTTAGAGGAATAGATTGATGCAGGTTAGTAGATGCCCCGAGAGCGAAGCCTAAATCTAAGAAATTTATTGCTTCAATCCCTGAACCTCTGATTGAGGAGTATTTCAGGCAGAAGATTGGAGGTGTGGAGTTCCTTTCTCCCAAGGCTTTTGATTATGACTCCGTCAACAAATTTCTTGATGCCACTCAGGACGAAGACCTAAAAAGTAGTATTCTTGAGGTTACCTACATTAACGACATCTGTGAAAAGATGGGTAATGTCAAGAGTTTTGTGTAAAATGTTTGAGGGTTGGCAAATTACTTTTGCCAAAAGTCGCACTTCACCAATTTGCGTCCATTTTGTAGGCTACAAAGCAGAGGATGACATAAGCCGATCTTTCACAGGCGAGTATCCCCATGAGGTTAGTTCGTCGCTTGAACTCTTAGTTGACACGCTCAACGATGTCCGTAGTTCGCAGGCTATCCCACTCTTCTCATTGAATGCTGCGCTTAAGTGAGGCAACAGCATTGGGGATGAGGGTTTTGACAAAGTCATCATACCGCTCTGTCACGGTCTTTCTATCGATCGCATAGAAAATGTCGCGGAGTGAATCGGTGACCACCTGACGCATCGTCTTCGGTGCCTTGGTGATCACAATGCATCTTTGAATTTTGGCATTCTGAAATTCTTCACGGATTACTTTCTCGAGTCCCTGTAAGCCGTCCATGATCCCGAGCTTAACTTCGGACGCATTTAGACTCCGCCCATTCAGGTCTCTGAATATCTGACGCCACGTGGCGGCAGAGTCTTTGTTGCCCCGCTGGATAGTAAGAAAGAATCTCTGCTTTGCGGCCGTTACTCCAATAACAACCAGGATAGGAATCCTCTTAATCTCCTGGCGTACAGAGCCATCTACCACCTTTTTCACCCTAAATTTGAAGAAAACCCCGTCCATCAACATGTAATCGATTTCCATTCCGGTAAGTGAACGTGTACGCCACTTATCTACTGATGAAATCAACTCGCCTGTTCTGCTTCTAATGGCATCAGCCTTTTTTCAAATTAAATTAAAAGGAAAGAATATTGGCAACGCAGCACTGGCAGTCCTACACAAAAGGATTATGCTCCTGTTGAGAAAGTAAAGATACATAGAGCGAGCGCCCGTAGAATGTCGATGAAAGGCTTAAAGTATGTTACGAGAAATTGTGTTGAGCAAGACTCAACCATATCGAGTCTAAGAATGCAGCCTGAGTATTTACCTTATTCAATCAACCAAAAAGTCCAATTCCGGTTGAGCCGGGGCCCAGCCTTTCAACTCTTGCTAAAGGCAATAATCCAGCAGTCGATGTGCTTAACAACATATTGGATATTATAAATGAGTGAAGTGATAATTTTGTTGGCAATGGAATGCCAGCAAATTCTTTTGTGTGCAATGAAAACAAATTTATCGCACACAAATATTTTCTATCCGGGTCCGTTTCAATGAACAACTTATAATAGAGCACGTCGTTCTGACCAGAGGGTATCGAAAGACTGATTCGTTTGATTTTCCAGAAAACCTTGCGGCAGCCGTCGACAGATCATGTCTGTTATTCTCCCCGATCCTGTCATGGCCAACGCTCTCACGGACCGACTTGCTCACAACGCTCATCGAATCTTAATCAAAGGAGAATCGTACAGAAAAAACTTTCACCGAAATCCGACAACCTTGACTCTAAAAAATCGGTGAACTAAACTTGTAAATGTTAACAAAAGGGTGGGGAATTAATTTGGCCCTGACCCCGGGGGAATAATGTGGCCCCGGACAGCTCGTATGTTTTCCCGTCTGCGGCAGTTATTCGGAATTTCCGAATAGTTGGTTCTTCCTTCTTTTGACTTATAAATTACTATTTCACCTTTTTGGAATTTTTGTTTCATACGTCACTTAAAAACTATTAAAATAGCCTGCCTAATTGTTTCTGTTTTTCTTATTTTGATTTCTTTTGCCATTCATTGACAATAGGCCCCCAATTTATTTCTATTGGTTTTTTTATTTGTCCACACATCCCAATATTCCTGGTCTTTTGATTTTGGTCTCTGGTGTCCAATTTCGAAAGCCTGTCTGGCGACATGTGCTTTTGCTCCCTTGATTTCTTTATATTCTTGCGTATTTATGAAATCTTCCTTTATATTGTGGTACGGAAAACACTGCTATTTATCTACATAGTAAATCAAACATGTAATTATGATATGAAATTATATTCATAATGTAAAGAGATTTTAGGACGTTAATTTCAAATGCCCGCACGCGGAATGGATGGGGAAAGGACGGCCCCTGATTGGAACAGAGAGGAGAGAAGAAACGAGCGAAAGTGATAGAAAACGGGACCTCTTCGTTATAAAATATGGCGAGACAAAAAAACAGGCATTATCGCAACGAGAAATTTATTATTGGACTCGTTATATTAGCCGCACTTTTATATAGATGATAAAGCGAAGCAAGGAGTTCTGAACCAATGAATGACATACCAGATAAAATAATTACTGTTCATGCTGTTCTTAACTGTCCCATCGACGAGGCCTTTAGTTACTTTGCTGACAACAACTTGCTGACAAAATGGCTAACAATGAAGGCAGACGTGGAGATGAAGGAAGGAGGAAAATATGAATTGTTTTGGACACCTGATGACCCTGATCTTACTAATAATAGCACATATGGTTGCAAAGTGCTATCCTTTGACCGACCATATTACATTAATATAGAATGGCGCGGTAACGCTGAGCAGAAAAGTTTTATGAATAATGTTAGACCACTGACCAATGTGACAATCATATTTTCACAACTCGCTGCAACAAAAACAAAAGTAACATTGCTGCACACAGGGTGGAGACAAGATGAAAACTGGGAGGCAGCAAGGCAATACTTTATTAAGGCATGGACAGCTGCGTTTCAACAACTCGAAACCATTGTAAATAAAATATAAGGTACATCTCCCCATTTGCGAACTTGACAATGTTTCTGCCGGTGTTGTGCAAAAGGCAAGAGGCATCGTATTCATTTCGTAGAGATTTCTGTTGAGTCAACTCGCTGTATTTGATTTTTGAGGTTAAGTGCCTATATTGTTCTGTCATTTGGGAGATGACGCCCTCCTTTTGCGCTAACGCTGATGGCGCCTACCAAAGTTACAAAGCCATTGATTTGGATAAGATTACCATGGTGATCTTCTGTTCAACTATGTTAGATTAAGACGGGGTCCACAGGCATGCTTCTCCCATTGAGCATAATTCAATTTGAGTATTTGCTCTTATTGATGCTGTTGGCTGAGGTATTCTTGCCCGGGAAGGAAAGAAAACTCCAGTTTAATTGATTGCCGGGTACTAGGAACATGTCAACAGCCGTAGAGAAAATAAATATTTTGGAGGCCGAGAAAAAAAGGCAATTAGCGATGAGGTTCGTCCTCCTCATCGGGATAGTCAGCCTTTTTGCGGATGGTACTTATGAAGGTTTGCCAAGAGTCTTCTGGATTTATCTTGCCGGAGCGGCTCTTGTCGCAGCCGGCTTTGCAGACTTCTCCCTGATCTCTTATCACTTCCAGAAGACGGATCATATAACCAGAATGTGGGTCCCGATTTTTTATTCCGTCGCGATGGCGGTCAGCGGCACAGGCTCACTGGTGTTCGGACGACTTTTCGACCGAGTGGGACTCTGGATACTGATTCCCCTGACGATCATCTCCGCTGTGTCAGCCCCACTTGTTTTCTTCGGTGGATTCTGGCTGGCTCTTATCGGCTCTGCCCTGTGGGGACTTGGCATGGGAGTCCACGAATCTACCATTCCGGCCGCGGTTGCAACCATGGTACCTCAACAGCATAGGTCGTCCGCTTACGGAATTTTTACTGCAGGCTATGGAATCTTCTGGTTTATTGGAAGCGCAGTGTTAGGAATATTATATGACATCTGGATCCTTGCTGTTGTAATTTTGTCAGTTACGTTACAGTTTACCGCAATACCAATTTTTCTAAGTTTAAACAGGAGGAGAACAACGTGAATGAGTCTGCCTCCACCATATCCTCAAGGCGTTCAGCCGCATCCAATTCATACAAACAATGGGAGGTTCATATGTTGTATCACCAAAGACCAGGATTGCGCGTCTCTAATTTTGCTGCATCGGAACATGTAACCGACGGACACCCGGACAAGGTTTGCGACCAGATAGCAGATGCTATCCTTGACGCAGCAATTGAGCAAGACCCACAATCACGCGTCGCAATTGAAGTTACTGGGGGCCACAATAAGGTATTTGTGACTGGCGAACTGACCACGAGCGCAGAACTAGACATTAAAAACCTTGTATTGCAGACTTATCGGGACATTGGATACAAGGATGACATTGATGTGGTGATTAAGATCGAAAAACAATCAAGAGACATAGCAGAGGGAGTCGACGCAGGTGGCGCTGGAGACCAGGGTGTAATGGTAGGATATGCCGTTCAGGGCTGCGATGAGCTCATGCCAGTACCATGGGTGTTGGCGCGAGACCTATGCCTCCGCCTGAAGAAGATGCGTGTGGAAGGGACGCTTCCATACCTGCGCCCCGATGGCAAATCACAGATCGTAATGGAGAACGGTCACGTCACTCATGTAACAATAGCGTGCCACCATGCTGAGGAAGTGCCCCTGGACAGCCTCTACAGGGATATCTACAATCATGTCATCGTGCCTGTTGTTCCAGGAATTTCGTTAGACAACACAGTGATTAATGGAAAAGGCAAATTCACAAAAGGTGGATTTGAAGCCGATGCAGGGACTACTGGACGCAAGATTGTAGTTGATAGCTATGGTCCTAGTGTGGAAGTTGGCGGCGGGGCGTATTCAGGCAAAGATCCGACTAAAGTGGATCGGTCAGCAGCTTATATGTGTCGATTAATTGCCAAATCCATAGTTGCCTCTGGAATGGCGGACGAAGCCCTCGTGAAGGTGGCCTACAGTATAGGCATTGATCGGCCAAGCCTGTTGTCGGTACAAACTGACCGTGGACCGGAGGAAGATGCAAAGATTTCGGAGAAAATCAGAAAAGATTTCGATTTTCGCCCGCGAGCAATTATCGAGCGACTGGGCTTGCAGCACCCGAATGGCTGGAGTTACAAAGAGACAGCTGCGTTTGGCCATTTCGGTAGGAAGCACTTTCCATGGGAACAGGCTCTTGAGCTGTAGTGCAAATTAATGCGTTTGTTCATAAAATAAATGGAGGTTAACGATGCCTAACTTAAAAGATCTTCCAGTTGGCGAAAAGGCGCCATATGAAGTCAACGCTGTCATCGAGATTCCGAAGGGGACTCATGCGAAAATCGAGTACGATGTCAAACTTCAAGTTTTCAAGCTCGATCGCGTCCTGTATTCTGCGGTGCACTATCCAACAGCGTATGGTTTCATTCCAGGTACCTTATGGGATGACGGAGACCCTCTTGACATTCTGGTTTTAACCGAGGAGCCACTGCAGACAGCCCTTTTTCTTCAGGTAAGGCCGGTCGGCTTGCTTGTCATGACAGATGAGAAAGGCTCTGATAGCAAAATACTCTCAGTACCCGTTCAGGATCCACGTTACAACAACGTGAACGATATCGGAGACGTTCAACAACATTTTCTCCGCGAGGCAGAGCATTTCTTTGAAACCTATAAGGAGCTGGAGAACAAGTCCGTTACTAGCTTTGGCTGGGAGGGGAAGGATAAAGCAGCAGATGCAATTACGAAAGCCATTAGGGCATATCAAGCCAAGCATTGAGGTTCTGACCAGTAAAGACGCTGTGAAATATGAGAACACTTAATTTATCTGTCATACAGCCAAATCATCCAGCAATCGAATCTGCGCTGTGTCTGCCTTTTCCTTGGTGACTCTGTTGACCATAGTTCTTTTCCGAAGGAATGCCTTCGATTTTCGAGAGAGCGTATATATGGTGTAATGAGCAACCAGGACAACAGGATGGTGAATGACAAGGACTGAGGCTGCTGAGCAGGATTCAATATTTCCAGAAGGAACTCTAGCGTGACACAGAACACTACTTGGCAATGAAGACATGGAATTCCTGAAGTGGCTTCGACAGTCACTGTTCTCGCACTGTGATGGATTGTATAATATGACAAAAGGAGTGCCTGATCGAATCATGTGCAAATATCTTAAAGATGAAAAGACAGGAAAAAATGAGATTGTGCAAATGCCGAAAATCATTGGCTGGGTTCTCCCAGAAATGACGGAGAAAGGATAAGCCTGATGAGACTCTATGGAGAAGGGAAGTTGATAAGAATTTTTCTCGGAGAGATGGACAGGAAAAGCAATGAGCAAATCTACAAGACCATTGTCCTCAAAGCAAAAGAATCCAGGATGGCAGGGGCAACTGTGTCACGTGGCGCCCTCGGTTTTGGACCTGACAGCACCTTCAGCAAGTCGAGGTCTGCAAAATTGAGCGACGATTTGCCGATGATAATAGAAATTGTCGACACGGTCGAAAATGTAAACAAGTTTGTCCCTGTCGTGGAACAAATCCTAGATGACGCGGGATGCGGCGGCATGATAACGGTCGAGAATGTAGAAGTTATAAGATATTTAAGAGGAGAGAACCCGTAACTCATGATGACGCAAAGCCCATTGAGCAGGCGTGGTAGTGAAATGTTTGTCGGGGCGAAGACTCACGGAAAACGTTATAAGGAATAAACAGGAGGAAGTAGAAATTATGGCTAACTATAAGTTTAGAAACTCTTTCGTTAGGACGCTTCAAATTGTTGTTGCTGTGCCGATATTGGTATTTACTATTGCTGCAACTGGTTTTGCGCAGTTGACAGCTCATTCGGGGATTTACTCGATTTCAGAGCCGCCAAATCTCGGAATACTCCAGGATTCAATCAGGTCGTACATAAAATCCGGTGCTTATGAAAGGGGAATTGCCCAAGTAATTGACTCTGCTAAGGCGTTCCTCGAGTCACGTTACCGTAACGTAAAGAACCCTGCGATCGTTCTTGATATAGATGAGACCTCCCTTTCAAATGTCGGATTCGAATATCGTTACGGCTTCGGGTTTGAAATATCACTGTGGAACGCTTGGGTCAAGAAAGCATCAGCGAGCGCCATCAGACCCACACTCGAGCTTGCGAGGTGGGCTACCCAGCGGCATATTGCGATCTTTTTTATTTCAGGCAGAGAACAACTCTCGGCAAATCTTTCCGACGATCCGACCGTCATCAACCTGAAGAAAGTCGGTTATCCTCAATGGACCGGACTTTATTTTAAGAATCCAAAACAAAAAATGACGACCGCGGAGTTCAAGACATCTGTAAGGAAGCAAATCACATCAGAGGGATACACAATTGTTGTCAATATTGGCGACCAATACAGCGATTTAGTCGGTGGCTACGCCGAAGGTAAGTTCAAACTTCCAGACCCGATGTACTTCATTCCGTAGTTGTCGATCTGGAATGTATGAGATACTAATTAAAAGCCGATAGACAAAATGAGTGAAGACCGGAGTGGAGAATCGGTAAGCCAACTCGATGCGATTTCCTTTAAAAGTATTCTGTTTGAAGAATTGGAAGATGGCATAAAAGAAGAGACGCTGGAGGAGCCAGCTTTCTTTGCCGATTTGAATCTAGACCAGATTGTCAATGCTGTTACGACCGGCAAGGAAGAGTACAATCTAAAACCGTTCTTTTACAAATCACTTAAAGATATCGAGACCATCCAATACCGTCATGAAGTAATGAAGGATCTCGAGGGTAAGGATCTTTTCAATGGCATAAAATTGTTCGCACAAGGTATGCAGGTAGTCTGGGAATACCTTGGACTCTCGGAAAAGCTATCCTACAAGTACCAGAAGGAGAGATGGTTTCTTGATGCGGTGGATCGCTATTGTAACGTTGTAAAAGCCCTGCTCGATGATTTATCCCGTGCGGATCTGAAGTCACGCGGGCTCCGCTCATTTCGCGATTACTTGACTTCATATGTTAAGTCGGATCACTTCACGTCACTTCTTTCCGAAACCGAGCGTGTGAAGAAGGACTTATCTGAGGTGATTTATTCGCTAATTATTCGGGGTGACAGTTTTACAGTTCGCAAATACAATTCCGAAGCTGACTACAGCACAGAAGTAGAGAAGACATTCGCAAAGTTTAAGCAGGGTTCAGCGACGGATTACAAAGTAAAATTTTCAGATCCAAGAGCTTTTGAACTCCAAATGCCAAAATCCAAACTCAAAATGTGGCTATGTGGCATCGCGATACGCACATATGTCGGTGGGAAAAATTCTAGATTTCAAAACAACAAACCTTAACAAGAAAATGGCCAGTACGCATTTGTGGCTTGCGATTTGGAGATTTGTATTTGATTGGAACCTGGCATTTGAAACTTGGAGCTTTTCGCTGTGAAAGCCTTGCTTCTTTATAATGACCGTGACTTTGACATGGAGGAGCCTCTGCCGTGGAATGCAGAGGCTTTGACCCAGGATCTTTCACTCGATACTCTCTTCGAAGCTATGGCAAACCAGGATCAGTTCCTATTCGACATTGCCAGGAAAGTCATCTTGTTAGGATCAAAAGACATCAACACGATTTTATTTCGTCAGGAAAACCTGAGAGACTGTCTGCGCAATCCAACCGTTCTCAGAGAAGCTTATCGCATCGTGGTCGACGGTATTGAAGAGAAGAGAAAATCCTTCTGGGCATTCTTTTCTCGCCGCTCACCAGGTTCAGTTCTCTACGGCGCCATCGAATCATTGCAGATTTTTGTAAATAAACTAAGGCTCCTTAGAAATATAGCTGATGAGCATGAACAGGATTTCAGATCACCCGGCTTTTCCAGGCTGTTCGCCATGTTAAAGCAGGAACTGACGGAAGATTACTTCGAAGAGGTTGAATCACATCTGAAATATCTCAAGTCAGAGCACGATGTGCTGATTAGCGCAAACCTTGGGATTGGTAACAAGGGAACTAACTACACACTTCGCAAGCCGCCGAATCTCAAAGTGGGCTGGATGAAGCGTTTCAAACTTGCTGCAGGGCGAAACTCGGAGTCATTTACCTTTCACCTTGATCCCCGTGATGAGAGGGGTGCTGAAGCGCTCGGTAACATGCGGGACCGCGGAATGAACCTCGTAGCAAACGCACTCGCCCAATCCGCAGATCACATTCTGAGCTTCTTTAACATGCTCAGGATAGAGCTGGGTTTTTATCTCGGTTGCCTTAATTTGTATGAGCGACTCGAGCAAAAGGGGATCCCTGTGTGTTTTCCTGTGCCTGCTTCTGACGACAAGCGGATACAT
>Ga0315298_1006852_pt1 | contig 15299 bp, 15 predicted proteins | sample WHS_1_MG_FD_203077 | JGI IMG/M metagenome (GOLD analysis project Ga0315298, IMG submission 203077) | Extremophilic microbial mat communities from Washburn Hot Springs, YNP, Wyoming, USA - WHS_1_MG | ecosystem: Environmental > Aquatic > Thermal springs > Hot (42-90C) | place: USA: Wyoming... | reverse complement strand
AAGAAGGCGTTCCAAGAGAAAATATTGTGATTACAGGCAACCCCGTAATTGATGCGCTTTATTGGGCAGCTTCTATGCCCTTGGATGCTGAAACATTAAGATTATTTGAATTAATTGGTATCAATTCGTCAGATAACTACAGTGAAAACAATGTTCAAAAATCTCCGAACAATTCATTAAGATTAATCCTGGTAACTGCCCATCGGAGAGAAAATTTTGGCCAACCCTTAGAAAATATTTGCCTCGCCCTGCGAGATATTGTCAAAAAGTATTCTGGAAAGGTAAAAATATTTTACCCTGTTCATCTTAATCCGAATGTTTGGAATCCGGTTCATAGGCTTTTAGGGGATGTCCCGGATATAATATTGACGCCGCCTATTGAATATTTGCCTTTAGTGCATATAATGAAGCGTTCATATCTTGTTCTTACTGATTCGGGTGGGATCCAGGAAGAAGCTCCAGCCTTTGGAAAGCCAGTTCTTGTCCTTCGAAATGTAACAGAGCGTCCCGAAGCCGTTGAGGCTGGGCCCGTTAAAGTAATAGGGACAAGTAGAGAAAAGATATATCAGTGTGTAGAGGACCTTTTAGGGGACAAAATTAAATATGAAGAAATGTCAAAAGCTATAAATCCTTATGGCGACGGGCATGCAGCAGAAAAGATTGCCGATGCTTTAAAGAGTGAATTATCTGATAAATGAAATTATGGCATTGATATTGGATAATTAAATTGGCAGAGAATATGATGACTAAATAAGGGGGATTTGATTATGAAAAATATTTTAATTACAGGGGCGGGAGGGTTTATAGGATCACATTTAACCGAGAGGATGGTTGAGTTAGGTTACAATGTGACAGCCTTCATTAGATATAATTCTAAAAATAATTGGGGGTGGCTAGAAGGGTCTAAATATTTGAAAGATATAAAGGTTATTTGTGGAGATATAAGAAATTACGATAGCGTAAAAGATGCTATGAAAGGAATAGATACAGTTTTTCATTTAGCGGCTCTAATTGGCATTCCTTATTCATATGTTTCTCCTTCAGCATATATTAATACTAATATTGAGGGAACATATAATATTCTTCAGGCAGCTCTTGAATTAGGGACTGAAAGAGTTGTACATACATCTACTAGTGAAGTATATGGGACCGCACAATTTGTTCCGATATCTGAAAATCATCCTATAAACCCTCAATCTCCATATGCTGCCTCTAAGGCTGCGGCTGATTATCTTGCACTATCTTATTATAGATCGTTCGATTTGCCGGTTATTATTTTGAGGCCTTTTAACACCTATGGCCCACGCCAGTCTGCAAGAGCTATAATTCCAACAATAATAACTCAAATATCCAGATGACGCCAGACCCGCTCCGGAGCATGATCATATACTGTAAGAAGTTCCCCGCACTCAGGACATGGCCAGCGCACACCCTCATCATGTACTATCTTAACATCTATCCTTCCCCCCTTAACGTCAAGTTCCACCTGACTCACTTTCCACGGCTCCTCAATGCCCAAAATCTGACGATAAAGTTCTTTAATTTCTATAAATTTCGCTCCTTTCGGAGCTATTCTACCGCAACTGCTTACCCATTAAGATGCGGGAAGAACCAAAGAAATATAATAATAAATAAGAATAATTCGTCATAACAAAATGCTAGAGGAAAAGACGATGGCAGGAGTAAATGTGATTAGTATAAAGTTTATTGTGATAAACCAAGTTTATGGAGGGAAAGGATGAAAATTTTAGTTACAGGTGCGGCAGGTTATGTTGGTTCCGTTCTTTGCCATAAATTAATAAGCGAGGGGCATGAAGTTATCGGTATTGATAATATGATGTATGGAGGAAAATCACTTTTAGGATTGATTAATAATCCAAACTTTAGGTTAATTATTGATGATATTTCTAATACCGGATCATACAAAAAATTTATTGATTCTAATACAGTAGTTGTAAATTTAGCTGCAATAGTTGGGGAACCAGCAGCAAACAAATTTCCATTACTAACAAAGGCTACTAATATTGAAGCAACAAAAAAAATAATAGATTTAGCTGCTTCAAGAAATGCAAAAAAATTTATTTTCATTTCCACTTGTAGTAATTATGGTAAAGTTGCCCCAAATGCCTTAGCAAATGAGGATTCAGAGTTAAACCCATTATCTCTATATGCTGAGACAAAAGTAGAGATGGAGCTATATCTTAAGAAGAAAGTTGATGACAATCTAAATTGGACTATTCTAAGATTTGCAACTATTTATGGTCTTTCGCCAAGGCCTCGCTTTGATTTAACTGTCAATGATTTTACTCTACATGCGATTATTGATAAAAAGTTGCTAATATATCTTCCAAAGACAAATCGCCCCTACTTGCACGTAATTGATGCAGCAAGAGCTATTCAGTTGATCGTCAATAAGATTAAAGAAACAGCGAATAATGTTTATAATGTAGGGGCAACAGAAGAGAACTATAGAAAAATAGATATTGTGGAACAAATTAAAAGTATAATTGGAGATTTTAAGGTGGAGTTTATAGAGAGAGGAACTGACTTAAGAGATTATAGAGTTAGCTTTGAAAAAATAAAGAGTGAATTAGGTTTTTTTATTACCAAAAGAGTTAGAAACGGAATAGAAGAAATTTATAGAGCGATAGAAAAGAAGCTGATCAAAGACTTTTCAAATCCCGAATACTATAATGTATAAAGGGGAGGATAAGATGAAGGTTGAATTAGATGCACCAAATGTTGGAATGATAGAAAAAAGATACATTAGCCAGTGTATTGATTCTGGTTTCATTTCAACATTTGGTCCATTAGTTTCTGAATTTGAAGGGAGGTTTGCTAAATATATTGGCATTAAAAGAGCAATTTCTGTTCAAAGCGGAACAGCTGCTCTTCATATGGCGCTATATGAATTACAAATTGGGCCTGGTGATGAGGTGATAATACCAGCTTTAACCTTTATTGCTACTGCGAATGCTGTACTTTATGTTGGAGCTACCCCTATAATTGTAGATATTGATCCTTTAACTTGGAATATTGACCCTGAAAGTGTTAAAGAGGCAATTAGTTCAAAAACAAAAGCAATTATGCCTGTCCATCTATACGGAAATCCTTGCGATATGGATGCTTTAATTAAGATAGCAAAAGAACATAATCTTTATGTCATAGAAGATGCTACTGAGAGCTTGGGGGCCGTTTATAAAGGGAAACAAACTGGTACTTTTGGTGATTTTGGCTGTTTCAGCTTTAATGGCAATAAATTAATAACGACGGGAGGGGGAGGAATGATAGTAACTGATGATATTAAAAGAGCAGAGCATATTAAATTTTTAATAAACCAAGCAAGAGATTCAAATAGAGGTTACTATCATTCAGAGATGGGTTTTAATTATAGAATGACGAATTTAGAAGCTGCTTTAGGTTTAGCTCAATTAGGAAGAATTGATAAATTTTTAGCCAAAAAAAGAAAATTTAGGAGATTATATAAAAATGGATTGAGGAATATTTCTTTTATAAGATTTCAAGAAGAGTATAATCAAGCACAAGGAAGTTGGTGGCTTAATTGTATTAAGTTCGAAAAAAATATAGACATTGATTATTTAGTTAAACGATTAAAAGAAAATGGCATAGAAACCAGAAGGGTATTTGTGCCCTTGAGTGAAATGCCTTATCTTAGAAAATATGCCAAAAACATCCGTTGGGCCTATGATATATACGAAAAGGGTATATGTCTTCCTAGCTCAACTTTAAATTATGAAAACGGAATCGAATATGTTATTTCTATATTGAAGAGGGTTTTAAATGAACAATAAAGAACTTATTTTGATAGGCGGTGGTGGGCACTGCAAAATGGTCATATCTCAATTAAAAAAGATCAACAAATTTGAGATTATTGGAATAATAGACAAATATAAGCCGATAGGTTCCAGAGTGCTTACCGTGGAAATTATTGGAAAAGATGAAGATCTAAAAAGCCTTTATGAAAGAGGCATACGATATGCTTTGATTACCCTTGGAAGTGTTAAAGATAATCTTAAAAGGCAATCGTTATTTGATTTGGCAAAGAAAATAGGTTATGAGTTTCCAATTTTGATCGCACCTGGAACGTTAATAGACAATGATGTAAAAATTGATGCAGGAACAGTTATACTGCCCGGCAGTATTATTAATGTAGGATCTGCCATTGGTAAAAATTGCATCTTAAATAGCGGGTCAATAATAGAACATGATTGTCAAATTGGAAATCATTGTCATATTGCTCCAGGCGCGCATCTCTCTGGAGGTGTAGAAATAGGCGATCTATCCTTTGTCGGTATAGGATGTACTATTATTCAAGGTATTAAAATAGGGAAAAACGTTACAATTGGAGCGGGCAGTGTAGTAATAAGAGATATACCAGAAAATACGATAGTTGTTGGAAATCCTGCTAAAATTATAAAACATAAAGATGCGTAAGAAAAATATTTTCATATTTACTGCTACAAGGGCAGAATATGGTCTTTTAAGATGGATAATAAAGAAGCTTCAAAATACTGCTGAGTTCAATGCCTATGTAATTGTTGGTGGAACTCATCTCTCTAAAGATTATGGAGATACGCTTGATGAAATTCTTGCTGATAACATAAGAAATATAATAGAGTTACCTTTCTTAAATGCCTCTACAAAACCTAATGCTTTAGTTTCTTCCATTGGTAATGGACTAATTCAAATTTCTCAATTATTTTCAATTTATAAGCCAGATTTTTCTTTTATCTTGGGAGATCGTTATGAGCTTTTTATTATTGCTATTGCTTCTTTAATGAATAGAGTTCCTATTTTCCATTTGCATGGAGGTGAAATAACCGCTGGAGTTATAGATGAGCAAGTGCGCCACGCTTTGACAAAAATATCTCATATTCATATGGCTTCTACAGAATTTTACGCGGAAAATATAAGTAAGATGGGAGAAGAAGACTGGAGGATTTACGTTATCGGTGCACCAAGCCTTGAAAATATAAAAAAATTAAAGCTATATACAAAGGAGGATATTAAAAAAATCATTAATGTTGATCTAAATAAACCTACCATCCTTTGCACATATCATCCTGTGACGCTCAAAGATGAACAAAAAGTAATTTATGAAGTGAAAAATCTACTTGATGCGTTAATGAAATATGAAATTCAAATAATTTTTACGAGACCTAATGCGGAAGTTGGTTCTGATGTTGTTGTAAAGCTTATTAAGGAGTTTATTATGGGCAGAAAAAACATATGGTTTTATGACAGCCTCGGGACAAAGCTTTACCTGAGCATAATGAAATATGTAAAAGCTGTTGTTGGAAATTCTTCCAGTGGAATTATTGAAGCCCCTTCATTTCATATACCTTCAATAAATATAGGCGATAGGCAAGAAGGAAGATATAAGCCTAAGAGCGTAATTGACGTAAAAAATTCATTAGAAGAAATAAGCAAAGGATTAGAAAGGGCATTATTTGATAAAATATTTTTAGAAAACATAAAGTCTTGTAAAAATCCTTATGGAGATGGAAACGCAAGTGAATATATATTAGAAGCAATGAAAGCTATATCAAAATATTCAAAAAGAAAACTTTTGAAAAAAAAATTAGATTTTGAAGTGAAAAAAAATGAATGGCATAAGTATTTCTAAGAAATATCATATCATAAATATCAGCAAATCTTTTGTTGATAAGATGAGTTTAAAAATGTATACCCGAGAGAAACTTTTTTTAAAATTTAAATTAGGAGGAGAGATAAAATGAGATATTGTAAAAAATGTGTAATACCAGACACGCGGCCCGGGATAAAATTTAACAAAGAAGGTATTTGTTATCCTTGTTTAGCCGCAGAAAAAAAGAAACATACTAATTGGGGGCAAAGGCAAGAAGAATTTAAGGCATTATTAGATAAATACAGAAGAAAAGACGGTTATTACGATTGTATAATTCCTGTAAGTGGCGGCAAGGATAGCCATTATCAAACATATATACTTAAGGAAATATATGGAATGAACCCATTATTGGTCTGTGTATCTGATCCATTTACTCATACGAATGTCGGTGAACATAATTTGAGGAACCTTTCAGAAACTTTCAAATGCGACTTAATGATTTATAGTCCTAACCCTGCAACCATGAGAAAAATGATACGGTTGGCCTTTGAAAACTTTGGCTCTCCAAATTGGCCTATAGACTTGGCTATATATTCAATACCTTTGAAAATTGCTCATTCTTTAAATATTCCTCTTGTAGTTTATGGAGAAAATGTTGCTTATGAATATGGAGGCCCAGATGCAAAAGAAACATATAGTGCAAGAGATCAAATAGAAAATGATGTGGTTAAACCAATAGATTGGAATTGGTGGCATGAACACGGTATTTCCAGGGAAGAAGTAGAATTTATTAAATATCCAACGCCCGAAATAGTCGCAAATTTAGAGCCTATTTATTTGAGTTATTTCTATCCATGGGATGGATATAAAAATTATCTTCTCGCGAAAAGATTCGGATTCAGGGATGCCAACGGCGAATGGAATAGGGAAGGCTTTATCGAGAATTATGACCAAATTGATACTTTGGGATACGTGGTTCATCCGTGGCTTAAATATCCAAAATATGGACATGCAAGAGCTACGGATATAGCTTGTAACTGGATTCGGAATGGATATATCACCAGGGATAAAGGGATTAAAATTGTAAAAGAAAATGATCATAAACTTGATCCAAAAGCGCTTGATGATTTCTTAAGATTTACAGGTTACAGCGATAGAGAGTTTTGGGAGATTGTTGAAAAATTTTGGAATAGAAATATTTTTGAAAGGACTGATATAGGATGGAAGCTAAAAGACCCAATTTGGGAACAGGAAGAAATCTAAATTATAAGTTTATAGAAAACATGAGTACTTTTATTATTGCTGAAGTTGGCGTTAATCATAATGGAGAGTTAAAATTAGCATATAGATTAATTGATAAAGCAAAGGAATCTGGAGCTGATGCGGTTAAATTTCAAACGTTTATAGCAGAAAAATTGGTTTCGAAGAAAGTTGAATCAGCCCCTTATCAGAAGAGAAATATAAAAAATCTAAAGAATCAATATTATATGTTAAAAGAACTGCAACTCTCGTTTGTTGAGTTTAGGAAACTTAAGAAATATTGTGATGATAAAGGTATTATATTTTTATCTTCACCTTTTGATAAAGAAAGTCTTGAATTTTTGACTGAAGAATTAAAAATTGTTGCTATAAAAGTAGCGTCTGGTGAAATAACTGATTTACACTTTCTCAAATTGGTTGCTATGAAGAACTTGCCGATAATACTTTCTACGGGAATGGCAAATTTGTCTGAAATAGAAGAAGCTATTAATGTTATCTTTCAAAATCAGAACTCTGTAGATTCTTCTATTTTGCCGCCGCTCACTCTTTTGCATTGTACAACAAATTATCCCACTCCTTTTGAAGAAGTCAATCTCAAGGCTATGCTAACACTAAAGGAAGCTTTTAAATTGCCTGTAGGCTATTCTGATCATACTTTGGGAATTGAAGTTTCTATTGCTGCTGTTGCATTGGGAGCAAGGATAATTGAAAAGCATTTTACTTTAGATAAGAACTTACCTGGTCCTGATCATAAAGCCTCATTAGAGCCTGATGAGTTGAAAATGATGATTAAAGCTATAAGGAATACAGAGATTGCTATGGGAGATGGGATAAAAAGGCCAAATAAAAGCGAAGTTGAAATTATGAAAGTTGTTAGGAAGACTTTGGTCGCAGCGAGAAATATTAGGAAGGGTGAGATTATTGAAGAAACGGATATAACTATTAAGAGAGCTGGTACTGGGATACCTCCAAAATTTATGGATATAATAGTTGGTATGAAAATTAATAAAGATATTGAGAAAGATACACCCTTTGATTGGTCCTTTTTCAAAGGATGATAAAAATGGATGAAAGATATAGAAAAGTTTTAATAGGGCCAAATGTATGTATAAGAGAAGCTTTAAAGCAGATGAATGAGGTAGGACTGCAGGTACTATTTGTAGTAGATGAAGAAAATAGAATTGTAGGTATTATTACTGACGGTGATGTAAGAAGAAGCCTCTTAAATAATATTCCTTTTGATGAACCAATAGAAAAGATTATGAATAGAAATCCAATTACTTTAAGATTTCCTTATAAAGAAGCTGAAGCCCTTGAATTGATGAAGAAAAATTCTATAAAGCATATCCCCGTGATTAATGAGAAACAGGAAGTGGTTGATATTATACTATGGAGTGACTTTCTCAATAATGGCAAGGTGAAATATCCTTCTCAAAATATACCCGTAGTTATTATGGCAGGGGGAAGGGGAACTCGCCTTGACCCTTTTACTAAGATATTACCAAAGCCATTGATTCCAATTGGTGAAAAAACAATAATCGAAGTTCTGATGCAAAACTATCGAAAATATGGATTTAATAAATTTATATTAATTTTAAAATACAAGGCGGAGATGATAAAAACATACCTTTTAGAGAACAAAAACGATTATAAGCTTGAATTTTTCGAGGAGCAAGAATATTTAGGTACTGCAGGAGGCCTTTCTTTAATAAAAAATATTTTAAAAGATACATTTATAGTTGCTAATTGTGATGTAATTGTTTATACAGATTTTTATAATTTATTAAATTTTCATAGAGAAAATGGTAATAAAATTACTATTCTGGGCATTTTAAAATATTTTAAAGTCCCTTATGGTGTTTTAGAGTTAAACGCGTATAATTTAAAAGAATTTATTGAGAAACCTGAACTTGATTTTATAATTAATTCAGGGATATATGTATTAGAACCAGATATTATTAATTTTATTCCTTCTGGTAAACCTGTTGATATGCCCGAATTATTGAAAATGGCACAGAAAAATAATTGTAAGGTGCAAGTTTATCCAATAAACTGTCCTTGGTTTGATGTTGGCCAGTGGGATGAATATAATAAAGCTATAGATTTTATCAAAAGATATGGGAATTTAAATAATGTATAAAGGAAAGAGCATACTTGGATTAATCCCTGCAAGGGGGGGCTCTAAAAGATTGCCTGGGAAAAATATAAGACCTTTATTAGGGAAGCCATTAATTGCGTGGACTATAGAGCAAGCGTTGGAAAGCAAATATTTGGACAGAGTGATTGTAAGTACAGATAGTAAAGAAATTGCAGAAATATCAAAAAAATATGGAGCTGATGTTCCTTTTATAAGGCCTTATGAATTAGCTACGGATGAATCAAAAAGCATAGATGTATCTTTGCATGTAATTAAATGGATGGAAGAGAATCATAAATCGTATGATTTATTGATGCTTCTTCAACCGACGTCTCCATTAAGAAATTCGAGCGATATAGATAAAGCTATAGAATTGTTTTTCGAAAAAGACGCAAGTGCCATTATATCTGTTTGTGAGACTGAAAACCATCCGTATTGGTCTAATATTTTACCGCCAGATCATTGCATGAAAAATTTCCTGAAAAAACATTTATCCAATAAGAATAAACAAGATCTACCAGTTTTTTATAGGTTGAACGGAGCAATCTATTTGGCTTACTGGAATTATTTGAAGCAGAATAAAACTTTTTTTGGTAGTAATACATTTGCTTATGTAATGCCAAAGGAACGATCGTTAGATATCGATGAAGAATTAGATTTTATCCAGGCAGAAATATTAATGGAAAGAATAAAATGTATAAGAAGACGAGGGTAGCAATTTTCGGAGCAACTGGCATGTTAGGCCATAAAATATGGCAAATATTTAAAGATAAGTATGAAACATGGGCAGTGGCTCGCGCGAAATATCACGAGTATGATACCTATGGTATTTTTGATCCAAATCGTTTTGTAGAAGATGTCGATGTTTTCAATTTCGATTCAGTAATTGAAGTTTTTTCTAGATTGCATCCTGAAGTTGTTATTAATTGCATTGGTATCATAAAACAATCTCCATTATCCCATGATCCTATAGTTAGTATTACTGTTAATTCTTTATTTCCTCACCGTCTTTATAGTATTTGCCAGGCTACTTCCGCAAGATTAATACATATTAGTACAGATTGTGTTTTTTCTGGGCAAAAGGGAATGTATAAGGAAGAAGATCCGTCAGATGCTGAAGACCTCTACGGAAGAACTAAATATTTAGGAGAGGTTAGTGGCCCTGGATGTCTAACTTTGCGCACGTCTATTATTGGTAGAGAGTTGAAGACTTCATATGGTTTAGTGGAATGGTTTCTCAATAACAAAGATGGTAAAGTCCGAGGTTTTACTAATGCATATTTTTCTGGCCTAACCACACTAGCTCTGGCGAAACTCCTTGAAGATATTATTAATAAGCACCCCCAACTTGAAGGTCTCTATCATATATCTTCTTACCCTATAAGCAAATTTGAGCTCCTTTCTCTTTTAAAAAATAGATTCAAGGTAAATATTGAAATTGAACCATATCCTTATCCACAAATAAATCGTTCATTAGATGGGACTCGATTTAAAAACGAAACCGGATTTGTTTGTTCATCATGGGAAGACATGATAGACGAAATGGCAAATGATGCTATTATTTATAACTTTTGGAGGTGAAGCATTGAATATCGATGGTAAGCGTATTTTAATAACAGGTGGTACGGGTTCTTTGGGGAGGGCGCTTGTTCGACGAATGCTTTCAGGTAGTTTTGGAAGTCCAGCCGAGATTAATATTTTTTCTAGGGACGAAGCAAAACAGCATTATATGCGCCTTTCTTTTCTTAATATAAAGTCTTCTACTGATGAAATTATTTATGAAAATTCTAAAAATTTATTAAAGTTTCATATTGGTGATGTGAGGGATTACCATTCAGTTTTAAGAGTTTTACGAGGAGTCGATATAGTAATTCATGCTGCAGCATTAAAACAAGTCCCAAATTGTGAATACTTTCCAATGCAGGCTATCAAAACCAATATTTTAGGAACCTATAATTTAATTTTAGCGATAATAGAAAATAAATTACCTATTGAGACAGTGGTGGGGGTTTCTACTGATAAAGCATGCAAGCCAATTAATACCATGGGAATGACTAAGGCCTTAATGGAGAGAATTCTTATAGAAGCTAATATTGAATATCCAACAACAAGATTTGTATGTGTTCGGTATGGGAATGTTATTTCATCAAGAGGTTCGGTAGTCCCATTATTCTTAGATCAGATAAGAAAAGGGGGCCCGTTAACTATAACAGACAAAAAAATGACGCGATTTTTATTAACTCTTGATCAAGCCGTTGATACGATCTTTACTGCTGTTAAGGAAGCACTACCTGGAGAGATTTTTGTACCTATGGCGAAGAGTGCTTTTATTGTAGATGTGGCCAAGGTTCTTATGAATATTCTTGATAATAGAAACATTCCAATAATTTTCACAGGGATAAGGCCAGGTGAAAAGATTGATGAAATATTAATATCTGAAGAAGAAGCATATAGAACAATTGAGTATAATGGATATTATGTTATACGCTCAATGTTGCCCGAATTGGAAAAAATTTCAATAGCACATCGCCGAAACCTAGTAAAATCTGTATCATTTCGAGAATATTCATCTTCTAACGTTTCTCTCGATTATGAAAATCTTTTTAAGTTATTATCTCCATATGCTAAGGACGTCATTTCAGAGGAAATTATATGATGAAAATAATCACTGTATTCGGTACACGTCCTGAATTGATACGTCTAAGTCAGGTTATAAAGCGCCTTGATAAACATGTTGAACAGATATTAATACATACAGGCCAAAATTATGAGCCTTATTTAAGTGAGGTTTTTTTCAAGGAATTAGAGGTGCGTCCGCCGGATATATATCTTGGTATCAAATCTACAAGTTTTTACGACCAAGTTAGCAAAATATTGTTGCGGATTGGTGCTGTATTGGAGAAATTAAAAGCCGACAAAATGCTTGTTTTAGGAGATACAAATAGCGGGTTGGCAGCAATAATTGCAGCAAGGATGGGAATAAAGGTTTATCATATGGAAGCGGGCAACCGGTGCTATGATAATCGGGTCCCAGAAGAAGTAAATCGTAAGATTATTGATCATTGTAGCGATGTACTATTGCCTTATACTCATCGCAGCAAAGAAAACTTATTGCGCGAAGGCATTGAGCGACAACGCATTTATGTTATTGGTAATCCAATTTATGAGGTTTTAAATACTTATAAAAATAAAATCGATGAAAGCAAAATCATGCAAAGATTGAATATTGAACCTAGAGAATACCTTTTAGCCACTCTTCATCGAGCTGAGAATGTTGATAATCCAGGCCGACTAAAAAGGCTGTTTAATGGTTTAGATAGAGTTGCTAAATATTACCAGTTGCCAGTTATTGTAAGTTTGCATCCCAGAACTAAAGATAAGCTTAAAAAATCTGGATTTAAGCTGCAATCAAAATTCATAAGGCTTATAAATCCACTAGGTTTATTTGATTTTGTAAAATTAGAACAATTTGCAACACTTGTGCTAACTGACAGCGGGACCGTTCAAGAAGAATGTTGTATTTTTAAAGTTCCCAATGTTACTTTGCGTGATGTAACAGAGCGCCCTGAAACGGTCGAGTGCGGGAGTAATATTATTACTGGGGATGATCCTAATGATATATTGAGATGTGTAAAATTTGTCTTGGAATCAAAGAATGATTGGTTCCCACCTAAAGAATATCTAGAACCTAATGTATCAGATAAAGTGGTAAAAATTATATTAGGTATCATAATATGAATTTATAATTGCCCATACTAATAAATGGAGCAATTTATCTTTGCTAAAAGATTAAAACATTTTAAAACCGATCTTAGCAATAGAAAATTAGAATATTGATTGGTATAGAATAATTATGGTTAATTAAAATGAAGGTTTAAATACATTTTTTTATATGGTCGGGAATTGGCAATTCTATCAATTTGAAAACAATATGTGTTAAACAAGACTGAATATAATTTGATTAAAAATGTAATATCATCCAATATGTTATCTATGCAAAACGGAAAACATATTTATGAAATCCTGCCATCAGGAGATCACGAGTTATTATTTTTTGTATCGACTGAGTATCAATTATTCCAAGCTCATTTAGTATTATATGATATTAAAAGTTCGGCTCGCGAAATTAATAATACTTATTTGATTATTTTAAATAATGGAAGGATCACTAATGATCTAATAGTGCCATATTTGTGGAATAAGATTGTATTTTTACCTGCAATAAATAATAGAATTTCGATCCAGAAGTTACTAGCGAGAGAATATAAAAAATGGATGGCCAAATGCCTTTCAGTAATGAACAATATAAAAGAATTAAAATATAAAGATAGCATTGTATATTTTTATGCCAATGATGAAAAAATAGAAAATGCAATATTATTGCTCTTATTACGACCTTTTTTTAGGATTAGCTTAGAGGATGGTAGTGCAAATTATATTAAAGAAAAATTAAACGCAACTAATTTGTTTAAATATTATATTAAGCTAATAATTTGTAAACTTTTTATAAGCACCGAGCTATATCTCAGACCCACAATTTATGCGGCAAGGGGGCAACACAATTATATAATTAGAAGTAATCCCGATTTAGTAGCTGAAAAAAATTGTTTTGATATGAGAGTATTATTTTATAATTACGCAGTAAAGTATGTGTCTTCAATAATGAATATAAACGGGATTAACAAAAACGATTTTAGACCTCAAGTCTTATATATTTGTTATGATATTAAAGAAAGAGAAATAAAATGTTTAAGTAAATTAAAAGAACGTGTTTTAGTAAAGCCTCATCCCGAAAAGATATTATTTATTAAAAATAATGATTATTGTAAAAGAGAGAATATATTGGTAATAAATCGACTTATGCCCGCAGAAATTATACCACTTATATATCCTTCAATAAAAAAGGTTCTGTTAGCAAGCAGGTCATCCGTAGAATATACATTTAGAGCATTTTATCCTCATATAGAGGTTGTCCCATTGTATGGTTAGCAAAAGAAGCGATGGGAATAAATAAGCATTATTAAACAATGACAGAACTCCGAATCGTTTTATATATATGAAATAATCTGCCTTTTAAAATATTTCTTCCCTATAAAATCACTAAAAGAGATAAACTTAAACAGTGTTTCATAGTTGCAGAAATAATATTAATTCCTATTCTTAAAAGAATGGGTTATCGGTCTTAATTTATTACATTTTAAAAGGAGGAAAGAATGAAATTAATGAAGAAGAAGGTTCTAGTAACTGGAGGAGCTGGGTTTATCGGATCGCACCTTTCTGAAAGACTACTAAAAGAAGGGGCCAGTGTTAGAATATTGGACAATTTCTCCACTGGGGATAAAAGAAACTTAAATAATGTTTTTCATGATATTGAAATAATAGAAGGTGATATAAGAAATAGAGATATTGTGAAAAAAAGCCTTAAGAATGTTGATATTGTTTTCCATGAGGCAGCTCAGATAAATCCGGCGAAAGCTGTTAAAGATCCTCTGTTCGATTTTGAAGTTAATGTAGTAGGAACTATAAACCTATTGTTTGAGGCTTTAAACCAAAATGTTCAAAAATTTATAATGGCTTCTACAAATGTATATGGAAACGCTGAAGAAGAAAGAATGCATGAAAGTTTTTCTACATTGTTTAAAAAAAATAGTTTGCTCTCACCTTATGCAGCTGCGAAAGTCTCGGCTGAAGCGTATCTAAAGGTTGCGAACGATGAATTAGGATTACCAACCGTGAGGCTAAGGTATACAAATGTTTATGGTCCAAGGCAATTAGCAAAATCTGAGTCTGGAGTGGTGGCCATTTTTGTTAAAAATGCCATGAGAAAAAAGCCGATAACTATATTTGGCGATGGTAGCCGGAAAAGAGATTTTGTCTATATAGATGATGTGGTTGAAGCTAATATATTAGCTTCAGAGTGTGAAAAAGCAAATGGAGACGTATTTAATGTTGGTACAGGGATTGAGACATCTGTTAAAGAATTAGCCACTTTAATAATTGATATTACAGGTGAGAATATACCAATTATATATGGACCTGAGCGAGCTGCCGATTTTTTAAGAGTGAAGGCCGATTTAACACATATAAATAGTATATTAGGATACACCCCTAAAGTTTTTTTGAAGGAGGGATTAATAAAATATATTGACTGGTGCACAAAAAACCAAGATATGAAATGCTCCCCAAAAACTGGACAGGGCAATAAGGTGCAAAATGGCCTGCCATAACTTCAAAGGAGGTATGGTAAAATGGCCATTATGAAAAGACAACAGTATGAGGCAGCATTTAAGGCTA
>Ga0315298_1006850_pt1 | contig 15302 bp, 16 predicted proteins | sample WHS_1_MG_FD_203077 | JGI IMG/M metagenome (GOLD analysis project Ga0315298, IMG submission 203077) | Extremophilic microbial mat communities from Washburn Hot Springs, YNP, Wyoming, USA - WHS_1_MG | ecosystem: Environmental > Aquatic > Thermal springs > Hot (42-90C) | place: USA: Wyoming... | reverse complement strand
GGCGCAGTACGCCGCCAATTACAAAACCTCGGTGTGCAACACATTGAAGACAGTGCCCTATGTACCAGTTGCCACACCGATGAATTTTTCTCCCACCGCGCCGAGCATGGCCGCACCGGCCGCTTCGCTGTCATACTGGGCTTGCGCGAATAGCAATGGCAGCCCAATATATTTTTGTCACACGCTGTCTCCTCTCGTATAATGAACCTGTATCGGTAGACATTTCACACTGGACAAACAATGCCCCTCACTGGGCTGGGCAAACAATAAAGAGAACCCTGATGCGATAGGATGATAACACTAGGAGGAGGCACCACATGATCCGTATCCTTTCTCGCCAAGATGTGCAACGTGCCGTAACCATGGCGGAAGCCATTGACACGGTACAAGCAGCCTATATCCAGCTATCGCAGGGCGAAGCCACCGTTCCTGTGCGCTTAGCCCTCCAAGTGCCACAGCAAGACGGCGTCGTCCTGTACATGCCAGCCTACCTGTCGCGTTCGAGCGGCTTGGGCGCCAAGATCGTAACCATTTTCCCCCACAACCCAGAAATGGGTTTGCCCACCATTTATGCCCTCGTGGTCGTGAATGATGCCCGTACTGGCGCACCTATGGCAGTGATAGAAGGGGGTTACCTGACCGCCCTGCGCACCGGTGCCGCCTCAGGAGTTGCCACGCGCCTGCTGGCACGCCCGGATGCCCACGTAGTGGCAATCTTCGGCGCAGGCGCACAAGGCCGTGCCCAACTGGAAGGGGTCTGCGCGGTGCGGGACATTCGCCAGGTCTGGGTCTATGACCGCAATGCCCAGGCTGCCCAGCGCTTTGTTGCGGAAATGTCAGCACGTGGTGGGCGTATCCCTGCGGAAATACGCATCGCGTCATCCCCACGCGAGGCGGCGCGCGATGCGGACATCATCTGCACCGCCACCACCAGCAAAACTCCTGTCTTTGACGATGCTGACCTGAAACCGGGCGTGCATATCAACGGCATTGGCGCTTTCACGCACGAGATGCAAGAAGTCCCCGTCGAAACTGTCCGACGAGCGCGGGTCGTGGTGGATAACGTAGCCGCCTGCTTGGCTGAAGCAGGCGATTTGATCATTCCCCTGAACCAGGGCTTGATCACCCGCGACCATTTTGCCACAGAAATTGGCCAGGTAGCGGCGGGCATCCGCCCCGGCAGGACGGACGCCCACCAGATTACCTTTTTCAAGTCGGTGGGCAATGCCGTGCAGGACATCTCAGTGGCACAACTCATCCTACAGCGCGCCTCCGACCTAGGCTTGGGCACCGAGGTCGAACTGTAAGGTTTCATAGTTCTATCCCACTCGAGGCCAACCGCAATGCCTAGTAAAGGAAGCCACCGCCATATCCAAGGTTATCTCTGTGCGTGCTCGGCGCCGCCACTCTCTGGGGGACCTTGGGGCTATTCTATACCGGCCTTAACCGCCGTTACTTGGTTTCTCCTCAAGCCATCGCCTTTTTCCGCGCTTGCATTGCACTGTTGATGCTACTGATCGCTTTGGGATGTTTTCGACGTGATCTGTTGCGCATCCATCGGCGGGATTTGCCGTTGCTGGCGCTTCAAGGCATCATTGGCATTGCCGCTTTCTACCTGGTCTATGCCTCTGCTGTCCTTGTCGCAGGCATGTCCGTCGCTGTGGTGCTGATGTACACGGCACCCGTCTGGGTCACGCTGTTCGCGTGGCAATTCCTCCAAGAGGGTTTGGACCATTACAAGGTCATTGCCTTGATTGGAACAATGCTTGGGGCAGCGCTGGTGGCACAGGTGTACCATCTCGGCAGCCTGAACTATCCAGGAGTTGCGCTGGGCTTGGCGTCGGGCATTTGCTATGGCTGCTATAGTATTTTCAACAAATATGCCCTGCGCACTTATTCTCCCTGGACTGTGCTCACCTGGGCACTGATCTTTGGCTTGCCCGTCCTGGCATGGGCACAGAATTGGCACGAAATCCGCCAAGTGCTGACTACTCCAGGCGCATTGCTCTGGCTGGCAATCATGGGCCTTGGCCCCACCCTCGGAGCGGGAGTGCTCTATGCCGCTGGGCTGGCTCGTTTGCCAGCCAGTATTGCCAGCATTGTCGTTGCCTTTGAACCTGTGGTCGCCAGTGTGCTTGCCTTCCTCGTACTAGGCGAACGTTTGGACGTCGGCCAAGTCATAGGCGCCGTCATCACCGTGATGAGCATTGCCCTCCTGGGAGGACATGACCTCATCGCAAAGCGCAGCAACCACGGCTGAGTTGCCTATTTTCACTTTCAGGTATATCATGGAGAGTACATGTTTCATGGGTACCTTACCTTGGCCATCGAAGGAGAGGCCGCTATTCAGCACAACGGCTGTGCCCATTCAGATGACAAAAGGAGATGATAGAAAAATATGCTGAATAACGCTCACCTCGCCTTCATTGGCAGCGGCGTGATGGCCGAAGCAATGATCAAAGGAATTTTGCACCAGAAATTGCTCTCTCCCAATCGCATCATCGCCAGTGGTCCGCGCGAAGAGCGCGGCCGAGAACTTCAGGAACGCTACGGCATTAGGAGCACTACCAAAAACCTTGAGGCTGTGGCAAATGCTGATATTGTCGTCCTATCAGTCAAACCCCAGGTCTTGCCCAAAGTCCTGAAAGAACTACACGGGCGCATTTCTCCCAAGGGTCTGGTGCTGTCCATCGTCGCCGGCGCCAGGATCCATACTATCCAGGGTGGTCTGTCCCACGACGCTGTAGTGCGCTCCATGCCCAATACACCTGCTCAGGTAGGAGCAGGTATGACTGTCTGGACAGCCTCCGAACAAGTCACCCCGGAACAGCGCGCACAGGCTCAATCCATCCTGGCTGCCCTGGGTGAAGAACTGTATGTGGAGGATGAGGATTACTTGGATATGGCTACTGCCCTCAGTGGCACTGGCCCTGCCTACGTCTTCCTGTTCATGGAAGCACTGATAGACGCGGGAGTGCACCTAGGCTTTTCGCGGCGCGTTGCCCAACAACTGGTACTGCAGACCGTTCTGGGCTCGGCATTGTTTGCCAAAGCCTCGCAAATGCACCCCGCTGAACTGAGGAATATGGTTACCTCACCCGGCGGGACATCGGCGGAGGCACTCTATCAACTGGAAAAAGGTGGCTTGCGCACGGTGGTGTCTCGCGCCGTCTGGGCTGCCTATCAGAAATCACGGATGTTAGGAGGAGTGAACCAAGAATGATCAGCATATACCGTCTCATTAACCTCATCTTCTGGCTGCTAGACCTGGCGATTCTCTTGCGCGTGCTCTTCTCCTGGATCAATCCCGATCCAGACAATGCCCTTGTCCGTCTCGTCTACCAGGTTACTGAACCGATCCTATCTCCTCTGCGGCGCGTGATACCGCCTTTCGCCGGCTTGGACATCACGCCCATTATCGCACTGTTCCTCCTGGAACTAATACAACGCTTTCTCTTTTCTTTGATCTTCTAATGGAACAAATCATCCATGAGAGCAAAAGAGGGCTTACTTTGGCCATCCACGCAGTACCGCGCGCGGCCAGAAATGAAATCATAGGCATCCATGGCGATGCCCTTCGTGTGCGCCTGGCTGCCCCACCGGTGGAAGGGGCAGCCAACGCCGCTCTCCTTGCATTCCTTGCCCAGGTGTTAGAAATCCCTCAACGTCAGCTTGAAATCATCTCTGGCCACGCCTCCAGACACAAAATTCTTGCTATCTCCGGCCTGACCAAAGAAACCATCATCGAAAGACTGCAAAAACACCTGCCCCACTAAACCCCACGCAATACGTGATACGTGATACGTGATACGTGATACGCAATACGTGATACGTGATACGCAATACGCAATACGTAATGCGCAACACGCACCACTCGTCACTCCTCACTCATCACTCACCACTCACCTACTCCCCCCACACCGGCCGTTGCTCCAGCGCAGGGCTCAACGTCAGGTTGTTCTTCTCCGTCCCATCCGGCCTTATCGAGAAGATATCCCACCCTCCATCGCGGTTGGAATAGTATAACAGCCTTGTGCCACGCCTAGCCCATGCCGGTCCATGCTCGTTGGAATAGGCATCGTTCGTGATGTTGCGTTGCTCTGAGCCATCCGGGGCCATGAGGTAAATTTCCATGTTGCCATCACGATAACTCTCAAAGGCAATCAGGCTGCCATCGGGAGACCAGGCGGGAGAGGAATCCGTTGCCTCATCTTCCGTGAGGCGCTGCAAGCCAGACCCATCGCGGTTCATCACATAGATCTCCCAGTTGCCATCCCGGTTGGACTGAAAGGCGATCTTCTGGCCGTCTGGAGACCAACACGGGGCATAGTCTGCCGCGTTATGTCGCGTCAAACGCTTTGGATTGGATCCATCGGCAGCCATCACATAGATTTCCCAATTGCCATCGCGATAGGAAGCAAAGGCAATGCTTTTCCCATCGGGCGACCAGGCGGGAGTCCAATCCTCTGAAGGATGCCGCGTGAGGTTAATTGGTTGCGTGCCATCTGCTTTCATCACATAAATCTCTTTGTTGCCATCCCGATCGGAGACAAAGGCAATGTACTTTCCATCCGGCGACCAAGTTGGATCCATATCGTTCGCTGGGTCATCTGTCAAACGCCGCGGGTCTGACCCATCCCCGCGCATGACCCAGATGTCCCACGTCGCATCGGGATGATCCTTAGCCATGTAAGCAATGTAGCCCAAACTTGGCCCAATCTCCAGCGTAGCCCGCGTAGCGAATGGCAGGGGAGTCGCAGTCGGCGCCGCACCCATCATGAACCGTTCCGCCGCACCGCGCATGTTCCACAGCAACACCACGCTGAACATCAGCACCAAGCCAGCCAGCCACCATGCCACTGTGGCAAGGGAAAGCCGTGGTCGGGAACGTCGTGCTGCCTGCAGAAATTGACTGCCTTTTTTCAGCAAAGGCAAGGTTGCGGCTTTCTCCTTGCCAACCCAGCGGCGAAACACATCCAGACTGAAGCGATAACTGTCCGCACTGAGACGGTCCAAGATGCCTCGCGCCATCAGTTCAGCCAATCCCCTCTCGATCGCAGCATCAGACAGTGCTACCCCCTGCTGTCGTGCGGCATCGTGCATATCCCGCTCGGTAATCACGCCGTGCCGGCCTCGTAATTCGTTCGCTAGCACCAGCAAGATCTTGGCTTCTGTGGAACAGTCCTCCCACATCCTCTCCATCACCGCGCTGCCCGCAGCCAGCACGTCCGGCAGTGCTTTTTCCACATCGGGCAACCCGATCCGCCCTCTGCCTGAACGTGCCGCAAACAGCACATAGCCGAAAAGTTGGACGAAATACGGATGTCCAGAGGTCAACTGCCAAATACGGCGCACCGCCTCAAATTCATAGCTCATGCGCCCCCTTACGGGTTTGATCAGCAAATCTTCGCTTTCCTCAAGGCTCAGCCCTTCCAGCTCAAAAGAAGGCAAGGAAGCCAGTGCTATATTGCAGAAAGGCCCGCTCTCTGGCTGGGTGCCCTCAATCGCCAGCACGCACTGGACAGCAGGCATCGCCTGCATCCATTCCAGCCATCGTGCCGCCCACTCCGCACCGCTCTCACCACTGAGATGAACTACCGACAAGCCTTCCGCTAATAAAACGAACCTGCGCTTCTCAGCCTCATCCACTGCAGCGTCAGCGTCCACATCCGGAGAACCGGAATCAGAGGAAACAGGAGGGAGGTCGCCTTGCTTCGCCACCTTGCCCATCTCCTCCGCTACCTGAGCCTGGAATTCCTGGATTGCCTTCTCCGCGCTCCCATCCTTCGGCCAGGTCAGGTTCACGTATACCGGGACAAAATCGGGTGCTAACTCCTTGGCTAGTTGCCAAAGGAAAGATGTCCTGCCCATGCGCGTTGGGCCATAGACCAAGACGGCCTTCTGTCCTCGCTTCAACGCTTGGGCTACGCCTGCTAGCGGCTTATAGCGCCCAATAGCAGGGTCACCCTCCATTAACGGACGCTCAACGACATAGGGATTGCCTACCAAACTCACACCTCAACTTCATGGGTTCATTTTGCGCGGAGCACAGTCCGCGCCGTAGAAGCGTTCTATGGAATGCCTCTAGATAATCATGCGCTCGGCAGAAATTCGGGTGCATGCCTCAGAAAAGCGCTCGTAGCGGAATGGGTTCTCCACATTGATGCTGGGCTTCAGGATGAGATCTACGAGCAACCTCGCCCCACCTGCACTCGCCATAATGCCATGACCGGCATACCCCAGATTGAAATACAGCCCGGGGATGTCAGGACAGGGCCCAATGATGGGCTTGTTGTCTGGCGTGCAGGTATATTGCCCAGCGCTGAGGAAGATTTTCTCCCTCGTCAACTTTTCCATCACTTGGTTCCAAAATGGCACTAGGCGCGCCACGCCTTCCAAGACCACCGCCGGGAATGTCCAATCCGTCGGAACGTGCTCCAGCGGTTCGCTTGGTTCTTCGGGCAAAGCCCAGCCTAACGCCGCCCCACCCACTTCAGGCCGCCAGTAGGGGCCTTCGTCTGCGTCAATATGCATTGGCGCATTACTTGGCACGAGCGGGACATCAGCCAAAACCACCTTCTGTCGGCGCAAATTAGTCAGGGGCAACTGCAATCCTACCCAGGAAGCAACCACCCCAGAAAATGGACCCGCAGCGATCACAGCGCAGCGCGTTGCAATTTCCCCACGCGTCGTCACGACCGCCGCCACTCCATGGGCATCCAACCTGATCCCTGTCGCCCCTGTGCGCAGGGCGAAGAAGGCTGTGCTACCCTTGGCAAAGCCATGGGTCAATTCGTGGGCGGATAACCATCCATCCTTCTCCCGAAATGTCGCCGCAAGGACATTCGGCCCAACGTGTGGAAAACGCTTCCGCACCTCATCCCCGTCGAGGAATTCGACATCCAACAAGCCAATGCGATGCTGATGCTCCACACGCTTCCGCAGCAGTTCTACTCCTTCCTCCTTGGCAGTTAAAAACAGATATCCCTTCTGATGGATGTTTATGTCATAGCCCGGAATCCCGATGACATCTGCAAAATTTTCAAACACAGCGATGCTTTCCTGCATCATGCGGATGTTCTCAGGCTCATCGAACTGCGCACGGAAGCATTCTTCCGATGCTGCGGTGGTCAAAGTCCCTAAGCCATCCCGGCGTTCCAACACTACCGTGTCAAACCCTGCTCTGCTAGCATAGAACGCCGTCGCACAGCCAATAATCCCTCCGCCGATGACAACCATGTCCGCGGATCGTGGGAATTCATCCCCCTGTGGTACAGTAATCTTGCCCATTTTTACCTCCTTGTAGTGATTTACGTCGTTGTAAAAATGACTGGCTCAATCCTGCACAACCAATATCCGCCCGCAGTTGGTGCAGGTGATTAGCTCCTGACCTCGGCGCACAATCTGCGCCTTGCTTGTCGGTATCATCACCCGACAGCCTTGGCACATCTGATCCACCATCAAAGCCACGGCACGTCCGCCCTTTTTGAGCCGCAGTTCTTCATACAGCGCCAGCGTTGGCGGCTCCACACGCGCTGCCAGTGTCGCCCGTTGTTTCTTCGTCGTTGCTATCCGCTCCTGCAACTGGGCAATCTGCTGTGCCAATCGCTCCTGCTCTGCTCGCCATTTCGTATCAACCGCCTTCCACTTTGTCTCAGACTCAGCTACTTGCTTCTCCAACTCATCCACGCGGGTCATGGCCAGCAATACCTCATCCTCCAGGTTTTGCTGGGAACGCTTCAGGTGTTCATGATCTTGCTGCAAACCTCGTAACTCTTTCGGATTGGTCACCTGTCCACCGTACAAACGTTGCTCAGTCGCCGCGATCTTATCCATGACGCGGTGCAATTCGAACTCTAAATCACGTAGACGGCTGCGCCAGTGGGCTAGTTCCTTGCTGGCTTGCTCGTATGCACCGCGCGCCGCAATCAGCTCCGCACTCTCCCCCCGTAGCCCCTCTGCCTCGCGCAGCTTGCTTGCCTGCTCGGTCAGTTCGATATCCAGAAGTTGCAGTTGGTATAGTGTATGCCCTACCTTAGCCATCACTCCCACCACCGTTTCCGTCTGAAGAAACTAACCAACACTACGCCAGTGAAGAACCCACCAATATGGGCAAACCATGCCACGCCCCCAGTCGCCTGCATGCCCAACGACAAAACCCCGCTGAGCAACTGCGTGACAATCCACATCCCCAACACCACCAAAGCCGGCAGCCGCACCAGGCGTGTAAAATAGCCAAACAAGATCAAAGTCTCCACTTCTGCATGGGGATAGAGAAATAAATAAGCGCCAAGGATGCCTGAAATGGCACCACTGGCGCCTACCATGGGTATTTGCGAGCGTGGGTCAACCAACACTTGGCCCAAAGCAGCTCCTACGCCACACAACAAGTAGAAAAGCGTGTAACGCAGAGAGCCCAACGCCGATTCCACGTTATCCCCAAAAATCCACAAGTACAGCATATTCCCCAACAAATGCATCAAGCCGCTATGCATAAACATTGAGGTGAACACCGTCAGAATCGCTACCACGTCCAACTGCATCAGTCGGTAAGGCACCAAGCCCCAGGTATATACCAAAGCGTTCAGAGCACGCTCGCTGGGCAACATGAATTCATAGAGGAACACCAGGATATTCAGCAAGATAATGCCAACCGTAACCCATGGGAACCGACGTCTGGGGTTGATATCACGCAATGGAATCATGGGCATCCTCCACTCAAGCGTTTTTCCATGCCTATTGTACCATACCTACTCCAGAAACGAAAAATCCCCAACCTTGACAAAACTATCAACCCTCGCTAAATTACCCCGTATGAAGCATTATTATCTCTGGACCATCGGTTGCCAAATGAACGACGCTGATGCGGCACGGATTGCACAGGGCTTGTCTGCCATGGGATTCCAGCCAACTCACCAAGCAGAAAGAGCAGACCTGGTAATCTTGCTCACCTGCGTCGTGCGTCAAAGCGCAGAGGACAAGGTAGTGGGGCGCTTGAGCTCCCTGAAATCCCTGAAGCGCTATCGCCCCCATGCTCTCATCACCGTGATGGGCTGCTTCGTGGACGACGAGCAGTCTCTCTCCGCGCACTTCCCCTATGTGGACGCTTTCTTCAAGCCCTCTGACATTGAGGGACTGTTGCAATTCGTGCAACATTCCTTGCCTGCGGCACCGCACTACCAAACGTATCCCATCGCCCAACCCGTCTGTGCCTATGTCCCCGTCTCCTACGGCTGCGATCACCACTGCACCTATTGCATCGTGCGCCTGCGCCGGGGCAAGCAACGCAGCCGCCCATTGCCCGAGATCGTAGATGAGGTGCGCAGCCTGGTACAGCGCGGAGTCCGCGAGGTGACTCTGCTGGGGCAAAATGTGGACGCCTATGGTCAAGACCTGCCTCCCGGCGCACCCGACCTCGCGGATGTGCTCCTTGCCCTCCACGAAATCGAAGGCCTTTGGCGCATCCGCTTTCTCACTTCCCACCCGGCGGATATGAGCCTCAAAATCATCAAAACGGTGGCAAGTTCATCCAAAATATGCCCCCATTTTGAACTGCCCGTGCAATCCGGTGACGACGATATCCTGCGGCGCATGGGGCGCCGCTATACGGTGTCTCAGTACCGCGAACTGGTTCGCACCATCCGCGAGCACATACCCGGTTGTAGCATCGCGACGGATGTCATCGTGGGTTTTCCGGGAGAAAGCGAAGCCCAATTCCAAGCCACCTATGACTTGCTCGCTTCCCTGCGCTTTGACACTGTCCACATCGCCAAGTATTCCCCCCGACCGGGCACGCCCGCCGCGCGCTTGCCTGACGATGTGCCACCTGAGGAGAAGGAAAGGCGGCGCGCCTTGCTGGAAAAATTGCAGACACAAATCGCCACCGAAATCAACGCTGCTTTGTTGGGCAAGCGTGTAGAGGTGCTAGTCGAGGAATGCCACCGTGGCAGGTGGAAGGGACGCACTCCAACGGACAAACTGGTCTTTTTCGAGGACACCACCGACCGTCGTGGCCAGCTGGTAACCCTTGCCATCACCCATAGCGGTCCTTGGTCGCTTTTAGGCAAGGTCGTCTAAATCAAAAAATCAGTCTTTGTCCAAAACTAGGTTTCTGATTTGCTCCCATCGCCGTCTTCGTCTATAATGCCGTAGAGAGCCATCTCGGAATCGAGCAGAGGTCAGGCGCGCTATGAAACAGAAAACCAACTCCATGCGTCTTTTGGAAGCACGGAAAATCGCGTACGAAGCGCATGAATTCTCCCCCGAGATCCGCTCAGCCGAGGATGCTGCCCAAGTCCTCCATGTGCCGGCACACCAGGTATACAAGACGCTTGTGGTCATCCGAGAGCGTGGACGCCCCCTGTTAGTCATGGTGCCCGGAGACAAGTCTCTCGACCTGAAACTACTGGCAAAGCAGGTGGGGGAGAAAAAGCTGCGTATGGCTACCCATCGGGAAGCAGAAGCGTTAACTGGATTGGAGGTAGGAGGCATTTCTGCTCTCAGCCTTCTCAACAAAGGTTTTGAAATGTACGCAGATGAGGAAATTACGGCCTTATCCAAAGTATATATCAGCGCCGGATGCCGTGGCATCAATCTCAGCCTGCATCCACAAGACCTGCTCCAGGTAACCCGTGCTCGTCTCGTGAAACTGACTGAAGCCCAGGAAGAGTAAGGAGGCAACGCCATGAGGAGAATACCCAGCGCACAAAAGACTGCTCCACCAAAAAGTTATATTATTGACATGGATGGCGTCATCATCTCAGGGAATACCGTGATTCCAGGTGCGGAAGACTTTATCAACCGTCTCAATAGCCGTGGTTGCAAATTCCTCATCCTGACCAATAACCCCATCTACACCCCGCTCGACTTACACCATCGCTTGCTAGCGTTAGGCCTCAACATCCCCGCCAAACGCTTCTTCACCTCAGCCATAGCCACAGCGCAATTCTTGAATGCACAACGGCCCAGAGGCACAGCCTTTGTCATTGGGGAAAGTGGCCTCACTAGTGCATTGCATGAGATCGGCTACATCCTCACCGAGCACAATCCAGATTATGTCGTGTTGGGCGAGACGATCGCATACAGTTATGAAAAAATTAGGCAGGCTGTGCGCCTGGTAGCCGCCGGATCACGCTTCATTGCCACGAACCCAGATGTCAGCGGCCCAGGCGAAGGAGGCATCGAACCAGCCTGCGGCGCCATGGCTGCCCTGATTGAAAGAGCCACTGGCGTCAAACCCTACTTCATTGGCAAGCCCAATCCGCTGATGATGCGCAATGCCCTGCGTTACTTACAGGAACACTCTGAAAACACCATTATGGTCGGCGACCGCATGGATACCGACATCATCGCAGGCATCGAAAGCGGCATGGAAACCATCCTAGTCTTGAGTGGCGTGACCAAACGCGAGGACGTAGACCGCTACCCTTACCGCCCCACCCATATCCTCCCCTCCGTCGCCGAAATCGAACCCTAATTCCCCTCTCCCAGATGGAGCTATCTTATACCCAGTGTGGACTGTGGTCCACGCCGGACGTGAGACTGCTCCAGGTGGACCACCCGCCGTCCACGCCAAACGTGAGAGCACCTGCTCTCCCATTGTCATTCTGAGCCGCGTAGCGGCGAAGAATCTCCCTCAGTTCCATGAGACCCCTTGGCTTCGCCTCAGGGTGACACAGGAGACCACCTCGCCTGGGCATGGGTGCCCAGGTGCAGATGCCGCCAGGGAATCAATTCCCTGGCTGAAGCGAGAAAGTCGGCTGAAGCCGACTGATGGCTGCTAGCAGCCCCCTTCAGGGGGCTTGCACTGTTTCAGCCAGGGATTTCAATCCCTGGCTGACTCAATGGCAAACGCCGCCGTCCACGCTCCAGGGATCTTGGTCTTGAAGACCTGTCAGGTCTAATCCATCCCGCTCCAGGCGGAGCACAGTCCGCCGTCTACACCCAGCGTGGACTGTGGTCCACGCCGAGCGTGAGACTGCTCCAGGTGGACCACCCGCCGTCCACGCTTATCCATATTCTGCTCCCAAACTGAACTACACCCAGGGTGAGAGTGTTGAAAAAGCCCTTCCAATGTCATGCTGAACCTTCGCCCTGAGCCTTGCCCTGAGCGAAGCGAAGGGAAAGCGAAGGGGGACAAGATTTTCAACACTTTCTTAGAAAGAGGGATTGGAGGTGAGGCCTCCCGCTCCTGCACTGGCTTCGCACACGTAAATCTCCGGCTTCACTCCCATCTCCCTCTGATACTCCTCCGCCACCTGCTGCCTAAATGCTTCGGTCGCTTCCGTTTGTACCAAATTGACTGTGCAGCCGCCAAAGCCCGCACCGGTCATGCGTGCGCCCAGGCAACCCGGTGCGACGCGCGCCAACTCTACCATGCAATCCAACTCCCGGCAACTCACTTCATAATCATCGCGCAGGCTGACATGCGACTGATCCATCAGCCGCCCAAACTCCTCCACCTGTCCTGCCCACAATGCCGCTACCGCCTGCAGCGTGCGCTCGTTTTCACTGACCACATGCGCACAGCGTTTGCGTACCACTGGCGGCAGAAGGTGCCCATAGCGTGCCAAATCCTGGCTGGTCACATCGCGCAACGCTTTCACATCTGGCAAATACGCTCGCAGAATGGCAACGCCCTGTTCGCACTCCTGCCGCCGTGCGTTGTATTCCGAATCCACCAAGCCACGCCGCTTCATCGTGTCACAAACCACAATAGACACGCCTTCAGGCAGCGGTACCAACTCATAATCCAGGCTGCGGCAATCAATCAACAGCGCATGATGGCGTTGCCCCAATACGGCGATGAACTGATCCATGATGCCGCATTTCATGCCCACGAACTCGTTCTCCGCCCGTTGGCAGAGCAGGGCCAGTGCCACCGGCGCAATGTCCAAATGGCATAGGTCGCGAAAGGTTACTGCCGTAGCCACCTCTATTGCTGCGGACGAGGATAAACCCGAACCAATGGGCACATTTCCAGCAATCACAGCGTCCATACCGCGCAGCGCAAAACCCTCCTGCTGCAGCATCAGAGCCACCCCGCGCACATAATTGCTCCATGGCGCAGACGCATCAGGGACAATCTGGTCCAATGAGAATTCACTGCCTTGCCGAAAATGCGTAGCCCACAGCCTGACCCGCCGGTCTTCCCGCAGCCGTGCGGCAAGCACCACTTGGCGGTCGATCGCCACCGGCAACACAAAGCCATCATTGTAATCCGTGTGCTCGCCAATGAGATTGACCCGCCCCGGCGCCTGGAAAATGCGCGGCGGCTCCCCAGGGAACTGCTGCTCAAACGCTTCCCTGACCCGTTGATACAACTGCTCTGCCCCCATGCTGCATCCTCCTCCTATCCTCAATGGCTACGTTGAGGGCTCTTTCCATTTCATGCGTTGGGTGTTTCAATAACATCGGCACTGAGATTGACTTGGGCTATGAAATAGCCGATCGCCAGATCGAGAGGAATCAAAGGTCGCCTTCTAAAGCTGTTAAGCCGCAATACGCAACCTCTTGATATGCTAATGACAGGCTGCAATCAATTTCTTTGGCCGGGTTGGTCACTTCCAGCGCCTCGCGCGGGATGGAGACCAGCCGAATCTTCACTCCATAATCCTCGCCTATCTGGCTGACCAAGTCGTGCAAGCCCATCTCAAAGTCCCAACCAAGGAAGTGCACCTCGCGCACGCCAGCACCTTGCGCTTCTTTCAAGGTCTGGCGGATTTCCCGCATGGTGACGGGCGAGTCCACGCTGCCCACGTGGACGTAGGCACGGGCTTTCTTCCCGTGCAAGGTCTTGAAGCCGGTGACAGGTTCGGCGCGGTAGAGTTGCAGGATGAACTGGACGTAGCGCTCCCAGTGGCCGTTGGCAGCCAGTTTGTGGCGCTCGTAATTGCCCAGGTTGAGGATCTCAAAGGGCTTGCAGCCCTCGATTTGCAAGAGGCGCTTACGGGTCACCTGGATCGCCCACTTGGACAGGTCGCAGCCGATCCAGCGCCGCCCCAGTTTCTCCGCCACGGCGAGCGTGGTGCCGGAACCGCAGTTGTGCACAGCGCAAACTTCGGTCAGGAAAGAATGTGCGCCTTCGACCTCCAGGTCGTAGACTTCTTCCTCTGTTTGCGTATACTCGATAGCAATAATCTCCGCGGGCTGTAAATAAACCTCACTCCAACCCTCTCCGACAGCGAGGGAGGTCTCACCCCGGCCCTCCTCCCTTTTATTCCTCCCATCGGCAGGGGGACGAAGGGAGACGTCCTGCCGATGTCGGGGGGACCACAAGGAGACGTCCCCCCGATGTCGGGGGGACCACAAGGAGACGTCCCCCCAATGTCGGGGGGACCACAAGGAGACGTCCCCCCAATGTCGGGGGGACCACAGGGGGGTAAAGACAATGTCTCCCACCTTTAGAGTGGCTGCACGTCGCCACTGACAGTAATGATCCTCCGAGGGTATTGCTTCCTGTGTGGCTTCGAAAATGTGCTCTAAAACAGCCTCGCGGCGATGAAAGACATCCTCATTGGTGACACGGACAACATTCAGCCCAAGGGCTTCAAGGTATTCTGTTCGCGCGGCATCGTATTCCTGGCTTTCCGGGGTGAAGTGGGAGTCTCCATCCACTTCGACAACAAGGCCGGCTTCCCAAGAGTAAAAATCTACAATGTAAGGGCCAATGGGATGCTGACGGCGGAATTTTACGCCGAGCTGCTCGCGTCGCAGGGCTTGCCAGAGCAAGCCTTCGGCTGCGGTCATTTCCTTGCGCAATTCGCGCGAGCGGGGGAAATGCCCTTGAGGGATATGTTTCCAGGTGCGCTGAGCACCGTAGGAGAGAGTGCGCTTCTGGCAAAGCACCCGATGGTCGCCGGTCACCCATAGCGTTTGAGGGCTCAGGTTGTGCCGAATGCCAACCATCAAGCCCCGATGATGCTTGCGGATGGTGCGTAGCACGCGGTAAGGCTGACCGTCATGGGCTAGCACCCAGTCGCCGGGCTGGATGTTTTCAATGGGGACGAGGACCCCACCCCAGCCCTCCCCGACATCGGGGAGGGAGCGCGCACCAGCATCAGGGAGGGAGCGCACACCAGCATCAGGGAGGGAGCGCGCACCAGCATCAGGGAGGGAGCACGCACCAGCATCAGGGAGGGATCGCGCACCAGCATCAGGGAGGGAGCACGCACCAGCATCAGGGAGGGAGTCCCCACTGACATCGGGGAGGGAGCCGCCCCCGTTGCTGTGCGAAGCACCTCCCCCGTCGGCGCGCAGAGCACCTCCCCCGTCGGCGCACAGAGCACCTCCCCCGTCGGCGC
>Ga0315298_1006849_pt1 | contig 15304 bp, 7 predicted proteins | sample WHS_1_MG_FD_203077 | JGI IMG/M metagenome (GOLD analysis project Ga0315298, IMG submission 203077) | Extremophilic microbial mat communities from Washburn Hot Springs, YNP, Wyoming, USA - WHS_1_MG | ecosystem: Environmental > Aquatic > Thermal springs > Hot (42-90C) | place: USA: Wyoming... | reverse complement strand
CTGATCCTCGGGGCAGGGGGGGTGGGCAAGGCCATCGCCTACGGGCTGGTCCAGCGCGGAGCGCAAGTCGTCGTCACCGACGGCGACGAGGAGCGGGCCCGCCAGTTGGCCGAAAAACTCGATTGCCAGGAAGTGCCCTGGGACCGCCGCCACACGGTCAGCGCCGACATTCTGGTCAACTGCACGCCCATCGGCATGCATCCCAATGTGGACCAGACCCCGTTCCCCAAGACGCACCTCCGCCCGTCCATGATCGTTTTCGATGCGGTGTACAATCCCGAAAACACGCTATTGGTCAAGGATGCGCGCGCCCGCAACTGTACGGTCATCACCGGCGTGGATATGTTCGTCCGCCAGGCGTGCCTTCAGTTCAAGCTGTTTACTGGCCAGGACGGGCCGGCGGAGTTGATGCGCGACGTCATCAAGCAGGCCACTTCGGCGGCCCGGGGATGAGCCAGCGAGGAATGCATCCTCTGTCTCGACGCGGTGTGTTTGGCAATCCTCTACCGGCCAAGGCACATGCAATGGCACTATTTTTTCTCGCCGAGCCGCCCAAGTGGTGTCCGGCCCCTGAGGGGCCGCTCGCGGGAACCTCCCTTGGCCCAAGCCAGTGCAACGCACGGCTTTAGAGTATGAACATCGTGCTTATTGGTTATCGCGCCACGGGTAAGAGCACGCTGGCCCGGCTCTTGGCCCAGCGCCTGGGCTGGGAGTGGATCGACGCCGACGTGGAGGTGGAACGCCGGGCGGGCAAGGCTATTGCCCGGATTTTCGCCGAGGACGGCGAACCGGCCTTTCGCGACTTGGAAGCGAAGGTCACGTGTGAACTGTGCCAACGGGATCGATTGGTGCTGGCCGCCGGCGGCGGGGCACCGCTGCGGCGCGAAACCCGCCAAGCCATGCGGGCCGGCGGACAGGTGGTATGGCTGGTAGCCCGGCCGGAGACAATCTTGGCCCGCATGTCGGCCGATCCCACCACGCCGGGGCGACGCCCCAGCCTTACCGGCCGGGGTGAATTGGAAGAGATTGTTCACCTGCTGGCCCTACGCGAGCCCATCTACCGCCAAACCGCTCACGTGGTGGTCGAGACCGACCAGCGCGACCCCGAGGCCCTGGCCGACGAAATCCTCGCACGCCTCGGACTTGCCCCACAGCCCAAGGACGTGTCGTGAACCCGCTGCCGGCCGCCAACGCGTTGATGGCCATCCCCGTGGAGGCCCGCCTGCTGGCTTTGTTCGGCATCGGCGCGCTGGCCGGGGCCCTGGCCAATGCGGCGATTTACCGGCTGGCATGGCACTGCAGGCCCATCGATCCCTGGTTCGCCCCGGCTGGCGAAGCCCCCCCGCGGCGATGGTGGGACCGGATTCCAATCCTCGGCTGGTGGGGGCTGCGGCGCGAGTCTGGCCTGCATGGCCGCGGCTTTTGGATCCGCCCCATGGCGGTAGAGTTGTTTTTCGGCCTGGCGCTTGCGGCATTGTACGCCTGGGAAGTAGGGCAAATGGGACTGCTGCACCCCCAGGCGCCAGCCTGGGTTGGCCAAGCCAACCTCCACCGGCTGCACGCCGCGTTCCTGGCCCACGCCGTGCTGCTGTGGCTGTTGGTGACCACCTCGCTTATCGACATCGACGAAAAGACCATTCCCGACGCTTTGACCGTGCCGGGCACCCTGGCGGGGCTCGTGCTTTCTGCGGCAATCCCGTTTTCGCTATTGCCCGTCCCTTGGAGGTTGGGGGGCGCGCAAGGCCCACAACAGATCGACTTCGGTTTTCTGGCACTTGTGTCGCCGCACGTCTGGAGGGGGTGGGTCCAAGACCTGGCCCGGCCCGGGCTGCTGGCCGCCGCGCTGGCCTCGTGGTGGCTATGGTGTGTGGCGCTGTTGCACCGCACGTGGTATAGCCGGCGCGGCTGGTGCCGCGCGGCGGCTTTGATGATCGCCCGCCTGGCCCGCTCGCCCTCCACCCCACGAATCTTGCTGATGGGCGCTGTGGGCACCCTGGCCATTGTGGCCGTGTGGCGTCAAGATGGCCTGCACTGGGTGGGATTGGCAAGTTCGCTGGTGGGGATGGCAGGCGGCGCCGCAGCGGTGTGGACCGTCCGGGTGCTGGGTACCCTCGCTCTGCGCCGCGAAGCCATGGGCTTTGGTGATGTAACGCTGACGGCCACCCTCGGCGCCTTCCTGGGCTGGCAGGGCGTGCTCATGGTGTTCTTTCTTGCGCCCCTGGCCGGCATCGCCATTGGGGTACCCATCGTGTTGCTTCGCCGCGATTCAGAAATCCCTTATGGACCGTACCTGTGCCTGGCGGCCGCAGTAGTCGTCGTCTTTTGGGCACGATTGTGGATGTGGGTGGAGCCGTACTTTCTGGTCCTGGGCGCATGGATTCCTGTGGTCGTGGCTTTCTGCCTTGCCCTGTTGCCGGTGATCCTTCTGATGTTCCGTCTTGCCCGGCGAATGGTCCGACTGGCAATCGGCCAATAGGAAGCGGTTCCGCACGTCGCAGGAGAAATGCGTGTCGTGTGCCACTGCTTGCCGCAAGGCAAGCCGTGCCGCCAGGTTGCCCAAGCACTGCTTCTGACGAAGCCGCGGCACACGGCCCTGTCACCTCTCACCTGACACCTGACACCCCGCCGAGTGTGCCACTGCTTGCCGCAAGGCAAGCAGTGCCCTGGGCTTGTTTCGGCACTGCTTCTGACGAAGCAGTGGCACACCGGCCGGCCGTGGAGCTTGCGCGGCGAAGAATTCAGGCAATCTAGGCAACATGTATCCGGGGCCGCAACGCCACTAAAGCCCGCAGAACCGGAACACCGATCAAGCCGATGGCTTCCGGTGGCCCGGTGGGCCTATTGGCGCTGGGACGACGCGGCCAAGCGGCTTCGTTTTGTCGGAGTGGCACCGGGGCCTTGATTTGGCTTGGCTGTCGGGGGACTGGGTCGGTAGCCGTGGCCGCTAGCGGCCGTCATCCCATGGCGGCCTGAAGGGCTGGGTGTTGACTTGCCCCTCGGCGGCCGGTTGGCGGCCCTTTTGCAGCAAATCACGGCCGGCCGCTGTTCCGGCTTTACATGGAGGAGACCAGGATTATGACCAGACGGAAGATTCGGGGCGCGGCTGTCATCAGTGGGGCCGCGGTGCTGGTAGTCATTACCGCAGCCGTGGGTCTGGGAGCGGATGCCGCCGGCGGGTTGCCCCCTCCCATTCCCCCTCGCGATACACCGGTCACATTCTGGGACAAGCTGGGCATCGGCCGGGTCCGCGACGCCGTGGTCAATGCCCGCGGCAACCGCCCCCAATGGGAGTGGAAAATGCCGCTGAAGCGCATCGGCGACCCGGCCAACATGCTCTCCAGCAATCAGGCCATCGCCACGGCCGCCAAGATCAAGATCGATCAGGACCTGGCCCCCCAAAAAATCAAGGCCATCAAATATCTGGCCACCGTCTGCTGTGCCTGCAAAGGCTATAAGAAAGAGGTGCAAGAGGCATTGTTGGCCTCGCTGGACGACTGCACTGAAGAAGTCCGCTACGCCGCCGCCTTGGCTATCTGCCAGTGCACGGGAAATGTATGCCAGACCTGCAACTCGCCGAGCTGTTGCTCGGCCGAGGTGATGAACAAGCTGAACGAGCTGGCCACCAAGCGCGACGAGAACGGGTGCTTTGTCGAGCCTTCGGCACGGGTGCGGGCAGCGGCGCTCAATGCCCTCAATGCCTGCCGGGCAGTGCACGCCCCTACCACGCCCCCTGCTGAAGTCCCCGGTGTGCCCAAGGAGCGCCCGCTGGAAGGCAAGGAGGAGCCGACCCCCGCGCCGGCCCCGCCGAAAACCACGCAGGACGAGGATATCGGGTCGAAGGTGCACTCGGCCAGTTACATCCTTTTGCTGGATAGCGCCACACGCAATACTCCATCTGGTACGCAATGGCCGCGGGCCTCTTCGCTACTGGACCAGCGATGGCAGGGGGCGATCATGGCCGTGGCTCCAGCGGCCGAGGCTCAGTAACCGGTGCTCGCTCGCCCGCCCATGCTTCCCAGGTGCCGCGAGCGCGACAGAGCGGGGCTTGACATGCCCGGTGCCAGAGTGTGAGGTTCAAGCTGCCGGCTGTCTTTTATCCCGCGTTGGTCATACAATCGGGTAAGCGCTGGGGTTCGTCCCGCGGTCGAGCCTGGCCTTTAGGGGCCGAGGGTCGGCCGGGGGACGGCTCCGTTTTTGTCCCCCGGGCAAATGGTTCTCAGAGGGATGGGAAGGTTTTTGGCGGGGCCCGATTTTGCGGTTAGCCGGCCAGGAGCGCATTGGTGGCTCAGGATACCCAAGGCGTGGCGCGATTCGAGTTTCGTGAGGCGGGGCTGTATGAACGGTTCCGGGAGCTGCTCGTGCGCGAGGGATTTACCGAGCAGGGGGTCGCCGAAACCTTGGGGATCGAAAAAGTCCGGGCGGTTTCCGGGCAGGATGTGCCGCTGCTGCTGGAGAGGACTGCCGGGGGCACACCTCGGGAAGTCCTGGTGCGGCTGTTCTTGATCAGTGTGCCGGTCGAGGCCGAAGCCTGTCGCCGCACATTGACACCCGCCTGGGTCGAAGAGCTTCTTTCGGCGGGCCTGATCGAGAAGAACGGCGGAGAGATAAGCGCCTGTGTTCAATTGCTGCCGTTCGAGGGGCTCTATTTGGCTTCGGATGTTCCGCGGCGGGTGGAGGAGGGATTGTCGACCGATTTCGTGATGGGCATCGGCAGCAGCTCGCTCACGCTGGCCAACTTCACCATACGCCGGCCTGTGGAGCAGACGCTCGACCTGGGCACAGGGTGCGGCTTCCAGGCGTTGTTGGCCGCGCGGCACAGCCAACATGTGGTGGCCACGGATCGTAATCCCCGTGCGGTTCGCTTGGCGGCATTCAACGCCCGGCTGAGCGGTTGCAGCAACGTGGAATGCCTCCAGGGGGACTTGTTCGCTCCGGTCCAAGGCCGGGAGTTCGGGTTGGTGGTCAGCAATCCGCCCTTCGTCATTTCCCCAGAACGCCGCTACATCTATCGCGACAGCGGATTGGGGGGCGACGAGATTACCCAGACGATTGTGCGGCAGGTGCCGTCGCTTCTGGCCGAGGGGGGATTCTGCCAAATCCTTTGCAACTGGGCCCACCTCCGCGGGCAAGACTGGCGGCAGCGCCTGGCCGTGTGGGTCGAAGGGACGGGGTGCGATGCCTGGGTGCTGCGGTCCGACACGCTGGAGGCCGGGGCCTACGCCGCCAAATGGATCCGCCACACCGAGCGGGACGCGCCGGAGCGGTTTGCCGACCGTTTCCGCCAATGGACGGAGTATTATGCCCGCCAGGGCATCGAGGCGATCAGTGGAGGGCTGATCACGCTCCGCCGCCGCCGCGGCCGCAATTGGTTCCGGGTCGACGACGCCCCGCCGAGGATGTTGGGGCCCGCGGGCCAATCTGTGGCGGCCGGCTTTGCCCTGTGGGATTTCTTGGAGCAGCACCCGGACGACGCCTCGCTTTGCCAAGTCGCTCTCAGGCGCTCGCCCGATTGCCGTTTGACCCAGACCCTGGCACCGTGCGACGAAGGGTGGCGGGTGGAGCAGATGGAGATGTCGCTATGGCGGGGGCTGGCTTACTCCGGCACGGTCGATCCCTACGTGGTCCATTTGACCGCCCGCTGCGATGGGAAGCGGACCGTGGGGGAGCTGCTGAGCGAACTGGCCCAAGCCGCCGGCCAGGACCTCGCCACCCTCGCTCCAACCTGCTTGGCGGTGGTTCGCCGGCTTGTTGCCCAAGGTTTCTTGCTGCCGGTGGCGTTTGAGACTGGGGGTTCCGATCAACCGGCCCACGGCGGCCCGTAAGGCTGGCCCCCATGGCCCAAAAACCCGTCCGGCTTTATGGCACCGCGGCCACCTCTTTCTCGGGTACTTGAATAACGAAGGGCTTGTCCAGAGTAACTGCCTGGTCGGCCAGCCGCTCCAAGGGGGTGATGCGCACCGTGTAGGCCCCGACTCGCGGAGCATCTTCCAAGGGGTAGAAAAAGCTGTGATCGGCCCGGCCGGAGGTGCCAAAGTATTGATGCGTTACGCGTCGCGGCGGAGGCGAGATTTCCACTTTCGCCCGCGGCGGTCCACGCCGCCCGTCTTCTACCAAGATCTTCACCACGTGGAACTGCCGTTTAGGGTCGGTCTCTTCTTTAATGCGGAAGGTCATCTCCGGCAATGAGGCCAACTGGAGGGTGCGCTCGCGCAAGAACCGTTCTACGGTCAGCTCGCCCCGAGGGTCGCTGTCGGTCCGCTTGAACTTGCACCACAGTTTAATCTCGGCCCCGTTGGCCGTGTCGGGCCAGCCCAGGGCTTCGCACACCAAAACCGGCACGGGATCGCCCGGCCGGAAGCGCAAATCGTAGAAGATGTACGGTTCGCCCGCGGGCACGCCCTTTTCGGCGCCTGCCTCGCGCCGCAAAGGCTGGATCTGGACCCAGGCCTCGGCGGGCCGGGGGCTGAACCGGGTCGGCTCGGCGTTCTCGATCGAGAGGAAGAACTGTACCGCCGAGACCCTCTGCGGGTTTTCCGTGGGGCCCGGCATCTCGCGCAGGGTGCGGGCTGGCAGGTGCGCCCGCACCAGCACGCGGCGGCGGGGGTCAGCGGGATCCACCACTTCGGCGCGGGCGCGTTCTTCGCCTTTGAACGGGACGTGTTCCAGGCGCCGGCCGTCGTCCGAAAGCCGCAGTTCCAGCCCCTCGCCGCCTTCCAACTCCACCGCCGCCTGCACCTTGGGGTCCTGCACCAACCGGATCAAGTAGGGGGCCGCAGCAGCCGTGGGATGCCGCACTCCCACCGGCACATTGAGGTCGATGGGCTGGTTGAGGTTTCGGCCGCCCTTGAGTTCGAAAACCCCCATGCGCTGTTGATTCTGGCCGTCGAGGATCTCGTATTGCCGCGGACGGAGCATCTCTTCCAAATGAGAAAGCAGCGTGGAGCGGTCCTGGACGTCGAAGTATGCCCCGCGTGCCTGTCCCCGGCCGCCGCTCAACCGGCGGAGTTCTTCCCGGCCGAGATAGAGCTTGCGCCAAAGCTCCTCGTAAGCTGGCTGGAACTGGCCGGGGTGCGACTTTTCGAAGGCGGCCGCCCGCGACTGCGCCATCCGCCGCAGATCGTCGTCCCGCAGGCTGAAGCCGAGGATATCGACCTCGATATCGCGGTAGTCAGGCTGATCCAGGAGGCGCAGCAACTCCACCAGATCCACCTGATCGCTCGATTGCTCGTTGATGCCATCGGTGATGGCGATGATGCGGCGGCCAGAACGAGGGTCTTTCTCCTTGAGCAGCCGGGCAGCCTCGCGGATGGCCAAGTACAGCGGCGTTTCGCCCAGGCAACGGAGGCCATCGAGTTTGCGTTCCAGCTCGCCGACGTTGGCTGCGGTCAAGGGGCGCATGTCCCACAGCAGTTCCACATCGTTGCCAGGCCGAAGGCCGTCCTGCGGAGCCGGCTTGCGCTGGCCCGGATTCTGCGGGTCCCACATGACGATCGTCTTGTCGTCTTCGCCCCAGCCCCGCCGGTGCCCGTACACGAATACCGCCACTTGGTAAGGCGAATTGGGATAGTTGGCCAGGTTGCGCAGGACGACCTTGAAGCTATCGCGGGCTACATCGAACCGCGGCTTGACCTCCTCCTTCTTGTCCGCGAACACCGGTGTCGGCTCGGACATGCTGCCCGAGCAGTCGAAGATGAACACCACCGAGGTGTCTTGGGCGGCCTGGCCGTGCACCTGCACCGTCGGCGGCGGATAAGGGTTCCACTCGGCAGCCACCAGGACGCCGGCGGCCGGCGGGCGAACCAGCAAGGGCCAACTCCGCACGTGGCCGCGATATAACAGCCGCACCTGCAATTCGATGGTCCGCTCCTGCGCCAGGGCCAGCAGCGAATGATCGTATCGCATCCAGAAGGGCGGTTCCGGGTTGAACCGCAGAGACAGAGAATCGGTTGCACTGGGCCGGCCGCCGGGGGGCTGAGACCCCAGTTCGACGCCGACGCGCCGCAGGGCGGGCTTGTCCTGGGGAGCCGGCGCCACAGGGACGATGGTCGGAGGAGCACCCTGGCGCGGGTGTTCTATGAACATGGCCCCGGTACCCGCCGGCAGCGAGGGATCGCAATGGGCTGCCGCAAGCACAAGGGGCGAGGCCGGCTGGTGCGGGTCCAGGTCCACATCCTCGGCCCGCAGTTGGAAGGGGGCAAGCGCTGCCTGGCGGCGCTGGGTCAGCAACCGCTGCTGGGCGCGCAGCGGGTCGCGCACCGTAGGTTCGGGAAACAGCCGCTCGGCCGCCCGGAAGTACCCGGCTGCCGCCAGCTCGAAAAACGGAGGTGCGTCGCTTCCGGGGGCCGGTCCCCAGAAATCGTCCAGCACGCGGCGGCCCTGCCACGCCAGCAGATAATGCATGTCCAGTCGCGCCAGGCGCTGGGTGGGGTCCTGGCCCGCCGGCCAGGGCGCGTACTGCGGGTCGAAGTTCCAAAGCGCGGCGGCGGCCCGAACGGCCCGATCCGCCCGGCTGTACCCCTCCCGCGCCTCGATCGCACTGGTGGCCTCTTTCTGCCGCAAGCGAGCCGCCGTCTCCTCCATCCAGCGATTGGCCTGCTGAGCAAGCTCGGCCAGCCGCTGCCGGACCTGGTGCCCTTTGGCGGCCAACAGGCGAATCCGCTGCCCTGCGGCCGAGGTCTCGTCACTTGAGGCAACCGGCGACTTGTCCGTTTCGGCCGCGGCCGCCGGCTTCGCCCCAATCAGGTATCCACGATCCAACAGAACTATCGCCGGGTGCTCGGGCTTTTGCGGGTCGGCCAGACGCACCAAGAAATCGCTCCCTTCGGTGCCGGCCTGAGAAGGGGCTACTCGGCGTGGCGCCGCTTCGGCCTTGATTCCCGCCACCGCGCCGTGCGAGGCGATCTCCAGATATTTCGACTCGCGGAGGAAACGGCGGTCGTCGCCGGTTAAAAGCGGCACGCCCAGCACCACCCCCACTTCCTGAAAGGTCTGCCAGTGGTTGCCCGCACTGCGGAGGTCAAAGCATGTCTTGCGGAAATCGCCGGCCAAGGTTTCGTCCAGCGATTTGCGGATAGCCGCGTGCAGCCGGGCAATGGCGGGAGAAAGAGGTGCTTGGGCGTCGGTTTCGGCGCGGGCCAGGGCGGCTTCTACCTCGCGACTCAGCTCCCGTACATCAGCAATCAGTTGGTGGAGCTGTTTGAGCCGGTCGGGCCGATCGGGTACTAGCCGACAGGTAAGCCACTGCGCCAGGTGTGGGATTTCGGCAAATGCCCGGTCGCGCAGGGCCAGCGCCTGGGCCAGGGTTTCGGCACGCCGCAGCGCCTCGCCATAGTGCCCGCCCTGGCCACCGTTACCGGCAGCCGTGGCGAAACTCTCGCGGGCAAGCTTCAAGGCTTCCGGGGTCCCCACAAACAAGGCATCCTCGGCCCGGCGGCGCTGGGCATCGCCGCGATCGACCAAAGGTTGGATGGCGTACTGCACTCGCGGATCCAAGGGCGTAGCGGCTTGTTCGGCCTGGTGCCGGACTGCCAGGGCCGTTCGCACCACATCCGCATCCGCCCGCACGACCTCGGGATCGAGATGCGCGCGCAACAGGCGGAGAAAATGCACCTCGAGCAGAGGCGGGACCGGCGACTGGGGGTCGGCCGGCCTCCCGGGGCGTGCGGCCTCCACGTACTGCAATAGCGCATCCCAGCGGGCATCGGGGACGGGATTGGCGCGGCACCAGTCCCAGGCCTCTTTGGCCACCGCTAGCCGGCGGCAAGTGGCGGCAAATTTCGGGTCGAACTTGCCTGGCGCCTTGTCCCACGCCTGGCGGAAGTACGTGCGGTCCTTATCCAGTTGCGCCGCCTCATGCCCGCGCAAGGCCAGAAGCAGGTTGCAACCAAAGACGGCCTGGCCCACGGAACGCTCCAGCCGATCGGCCAGCCGACCGGCTTCCTCTCGGGCCTGGTCGAAGGCGGCCTGATAGGCGGGGCCGGCCAGGGCCGCCTGCTCCAGCCACAGCAGCTTCTGCTGGAACTCTTCCCATCCTAAAGGATCGCTGGCCCAGGGTGCCTGCTTATAAAGCTGGGCGTGCCGATCCCACAATTCGCCCAGGGCCGACCAGGCCGGCGCCTTTTCCCCAAGGAGGTCCACCCGCGGCGGCAGTTCGGTTTCGCCGCGATACTTTGCGTAGCCCAGCGTGAAATCGCGGAACTCCTCGGGGGCAATAAGCATAGGCTGCTGCTCATCCCCCCGGTATTCCCGCACCCACTGGCTGACGTGCTTGGTGACATAAGCGGCCAGCTCGCGGACAGTGACTCGGTTATCGCGATTGCCCGGCTCTTCCTGGTCTGCCGCGCCCAACAGTCCCCGATGCACGAAAAAGCCGAACACCGAACCCTGCAACTGCTCCGGCGAGGTCCATCCGACCTGCCCAGGGCTGGTGGAGTTCAGGAGAACAAGACCGGGGATGTCGGCTTCCAGCCGCGCCTTTTCCAAGTTATCGGAGAAACTGTTATACAACAGCCCCAGGCGCCAGTTGCTGTCCATCCGGTTGCAGTCGAGGATGACCAGCTTGTTGCGCGGCGTATTGGGCTCCGACGCAGGAAACAACCGCCGCAGGACCTCGACCAGCGGCACCCACGTCTTGCTCTCGTAAGGTGACGAGGTGGGCAGCAGCAGGCACGGCATGCCGTGCTCGTCGGCCACTCCATGCAGGCTGAGGTACACCACCACGGTATCGCGCCGACGAAAGGTGGCGGGCGGGCGGAGGATGGCATCGCGGAGATCGTCGAAGGCACTGGCATCGGTGGCCACCTGGAGGTGATCGAACTTGCGAAAAAAAGCGATCCGTTCGCGGTCGATGCCGATGTCGGCCAGCCGATCCACGTCCTCGCGGGCCCAGGCGTTTGGCGGAACACTCGTCCCGTAATCGATCACCGCTACGGCAAAAAAGGTAGCGATGCGTGGCCGGAAAAACATCCACCACACGAACAGGGCTACCAGTGCCAGGGCGGCCAGCGAGAACCCGGCCAATTTGATGCGGTACCAGCGCACGGCGCTTTGGTAGGCGCGATCGCCGCGTTGCTGCCAAGCCGCGGCCTGCCTGGCGGGCTGGACGCCTGGGGTGGGTTTGCCCGGCTTGGCCCGCCAGTCGGCCCGCGCCTGGCCGGGCCTTCCTCCCGGAGGCCTGGGCTGCGAACCTTCTTGCGACATGCTATGTGCTCCCTCCAAAGCCAGAACCGGAACCGGCGGCCCCCTTCAGCCCCGCTGGGGCCGAGGGCACACCGCCTGAGCCTGTGGGCGACCGGCTCATGCCACCGCTTGCCCCCGCCCCATTATGTCCGTGGTACGCCTATGATCGCGCCACCAGGCCGGCCCGCTCGAAATACTGGCGCAACTCGGCAGGGCCAAACACCTGCCACGTCTCGGGCAGATCGGGCAACTCGACCAGCACTGCCTCGATCCCCGCCAACAGGCTCTGCACCGTGGCCGCCGGACTGTGTGCAAGCATCGCGCTCAGCACGCTGGGCCAGCAACACCCGATGACCGCATCCGAGGGTTCTCCGCTGCGTTGCCGGGTGCGGCAGGCCGCCTGGAGGTGTTCCACCAAAGGTCCCTTTTGCATCCGCGAAAACAGGCACACCACCGCGTCCTTTCCCCACGACTGATCGAGCAATTGGGGCCAATGCGGCAACTCGTCCTGGGAGAGGACCAGCGGTGAAACGCCGGCCGCCACCGTTGGATCCAGCCAGCCGAATACGTAATCCCTGCGCCCCAATTCCTCCGGAGCAGGGGTCCCAAGGTGATGGAAGTCGACCACCAGGTACAGCGGGCAGAACTGGGTCAATCGCACCGCCAACTCTGCCGCGGTGATCTCGGAAAGGTTGCCGCGCAGCAGGGTGAGGCCCGAATCGCACCGCTCCGCCGTGTAGGTGGCCGGCTTCTTCGGCGGAGGGGCTTTAGTGCCGTAGAAACTCTTACCGGCCAGCGACTCCAGTTCGGGAGGCAAATTCCATGGCTCGGCACCTGTTCCCGGTGGGCGGGCTGCGCTGCCCGGGGCAGGCGGCGCACCGCCTCCGGTCGCCGAAGCAGCGGTCCCTCCGGGTGCCGGGCTGCCCCTGGCCGGCGCACCACCCCGTGATTCGGGCGCCATGGGAAGAGGAATGCCCTGAACAGATTGTGGCTCGGGGGCCAGGGGGGTCCGCCGCACGGGCGAGCCAGGCGGCGGCCGCACCGTCGAGCTGTCGGAGTCCGCTGCGACTGGCCCCGGCCCCTCGCCCGGAGGGAACCCCTCGTTTTCGCGGCGTCTGTCGCGAAGGGAAGGCGATGCAGGCGTGGCGGCCAGCCCGCTGCCCGGTGCCTCGCCCGCCACTGGGCCTTCGATCCGCACGGCGAACCGCGTCTGGCCGGCCACAATCCGATCGCCGTCGCGCAGCCGCGTCTTCTGCGAAATCCGCTGCCCGTTGACAAACGTGCCGTTGCGGCTCCCCTTGTCCGTAATGTAGCAGCCGGTGGCGTCGGTCTCCAAAAGAAAGTGTGTACCCGACATGAGGGGGTCGCGGGGGAAGGACACGTCGGCCCATTCGGTCCTTCCCACACTGACGGCCTGACCGGCGACCAAGGAGATCCTCCGGCTGGCACCCGGCCCGGCAATGACTTCCACGATCACACGCATGGCAAATACGAAGCAGCAGGAGGAGAGCGGGCCTCAGGGCATCACAGCGACCACAGTTCCCCCGGCTGTTAGCTTATGCCCCGCGCGCGGTGTCGTCAAATCGGGTTGTTCCGGTTCTTGGGAAAAAAGCAGCCTATGTGGGGGGGCGGTTTTCCCAGTTTACCACGGGGCCGATTTTTGACCGGTCTTGGCGTCGTCGGCTTCGTCTGGCTCGACCGGTTTCGCCTCCTGGGCATCCTGGGGACTCGAGGGCTGGGAACCACTGCCGGCGCCGGGTGCACCGCCGCTATTGATATTGACCAGCGTTCCCTGAATGGTAACGCCTGTCGGGCCGATATCGACAAAACCGCCTGCCCCTTTGAGCGTCAGTTGCAGGCCGGCTTCGATCACCACCTTCATGCCGGCCTTGAGGTGTATCTCCTGGCCGGCTTCCAAGGCGTGCTTTGTGCCCACCTTCTCTTGCTGGCTCATGCCCACGGTGAGCGACTGGTCGACGTCGATCTTCTCCATACGGTTGCCCTTGACGTGGTGGTGCTGATCTTTTTCCACCAACTCCCGGTGCTCGCCTTTGATCACCACGTCGGCATTGCCATCGCCATCGATGCCGCCGATCAGCAACTTGAGGTTGCCGCCGATTTGCTCCTCCTGATTGCGGTGGATTTTGACGTGCTTGTCGCGGAAAACCATCTCATGCCGGTCTCCCTGCTTGCCGCCGTCCTTTTCCGAACCGACGATCTGGTGGGAGTTGGCGATCACATGTTCGCGCGAGTCGCGGAGCACGCGCAGATCCATGTCCCGCTGGGCATGGATGAAGATCTGCTCCTGGTCTTTTTTGTCTTCGAAGCGGATTTCGTTGAAACCCTCGCCCCCCTTGGTGGAGTTGGTCTTGATGCAACTTTTGGTTTTTTCATCGGGCAGCGGGTAGGGGGGCATCTGATCGGCGTTGTATACCACGCCGGTGATCAGAGGCCGGTCCGGATCGCCTTCCAGATAGGTAACCACCACTTCCTGGCCAATGCGGGGAATGAACATCGCCCCCCAGTTCTTGCCGGCGATGGTCTGGGCGCAACGGATCCAGCAGGTGGTTTTCTCATCGCGGCGGCCCTCGCGGTCCCAGAAGAACTGGACCTTGACCCGGCCGTACTTGTCAGGCCAGATCTCCTCGCCCTTGGGGCCGGTGACCACCGCGGTCTGCGAGCCGTGGATCCGCGGCTTGGGCGTAATCCGCCGGGGCCGGAAGGGAACCGAATCCGGAATGCACGTGAACCGGTTGCTGTACTCGCCGGCCGCCCCGCCAGGCGAACCATACTCCGTAGGCTCGCTGGCCGAGTGATGCACCGCAATCAACACGAACCCTTTGCCCTCCTCCGCCTGGCAATCGTGCCGCTTGATCTTGAACTTCCCCCCGGGGCTGAAGGTCTTGCAGCGGCTTTCGCCCTGTACCACGTCGAACCAGGTCTCTTCCCCCTCCATGCGAACATCGGTCAGGTGCTGGCCCTCGGACTTCTTCTGATAATCGCCGGGATAATCGTACACCTCGTACTTCTGCACTTGATCGACCGGCACCCCCGACTGCTCGCGGGTCATCAGCAGATTGCTGGGCGTAGGCTCGCTGCGGGCGGGGTGATCGATAAAGTTATAGTCAGTCTGCGCCCACTTGCCCGGAATGAACTCGAACTGATGCTCCCAGCGGGAAATCCGCCCCTCGGCCGGAGCCTCGCTGTAGGAATACTCGTATTCCACCTGGCTTTCGGGGCAGTCCTTATAGGCGCCCTTGTGGTCGGCCATGACCAGCACGTGTTTGCCCGCCTCGTGCCGGAAGAAATAGAAGATGCCCTCGTCTTCCATCAGCCGGCTGACGAAGTGGAAATCCGTCTCGCGGTACTGCACGCAGTATTCGCGGACCGGATGATTCCCATTGAGTTGACTCTCGAAGTCCGAAAAACCGAGATCCTGAAACACCTGCTGGATGATGTCCGGGGCGTTCTTGTTCTGGAAGATGCGGCAATCGGCCGTGCGCGTGAGAAACCACAGCCACGGAACCACCTCGGCGAAGTACCGCCGCATGCCTGCCTGGCGGTCGCCGGCCACGAACCGGCTGACAAAGCCGTTGAAGTATCGGGGCGAGCCATCGCCGCGCCGTACATGAAAGGTAACGTTCTTGCCCACGATTTCCCGAGGCGAAATGAAGTCGCGGGCCGAAAGCATCTCCAGTTGGAATACGAACAGCCGCGACATCTCCTCCTGCCCGCTGAACGACTGGAGCACCAGCACATCTTTGCCCAGCGGCGTTTCGATACCTAGCGTGCGGGTTTCCTGAGTGGGGGAAGACATGGAGGGCTCCGGACAATGCTAGCCGCGTTCCAAAAGCGAACAACCCAGGTGGCGCAAGGACTGTGGGATCGGAACCCCAGCGGCGAGGCCCGATCCCACAGTGCGGCGTTGAGGTTCCAGTTCAAACGGAGGAACCGGTGGTTGTCTAGCCCCCACGGTTGGCCACCAGGTCCCAGTGGGCCTTGACGTCGCCCTTGGGCTTGCCGGTCCTGTGGTCCGTCTCGGTGTACGTCCACTCGATCTTGCCGTAGTTGAAGCTCACCTCCTCCAGCGGCAAATTCTCGCCCCCCTGGGCGCTGCCGCCAGGAC
>Ga0315298_1006848_pt1 | contig 15308 bp, 11 predicted proteins | sample WHS_1_MG_FD_203077 | JGI IMG/M metagenome (GOLD analysis project Ga0315298, IMG submission 203077) | Extremophilic microbial mat communities from Washburn Hot Springs, YNP, Wyoming, USA - WHS_1_MG | ecosystem: Environmental > Aquatic > Thermal springs > Hot (42-90C) | place: USA: Wyoming... | reverse complement strand
TCAGCAGATGATGGTGAGCTAATCAGGTGGGGGAACACATTGAAGCACTGGCGGGAGCCAATCCTAAATCACTTCGATAATCATACCACAAATGGCTTCACTGAGGGCTGTAATACCAAGATCAAGATGCTGAAACGAATTTCTTATGGCTTGAGAAATGTGGATGTCTATTGGAGAAAGATGCTACTGGGGTTTGTACCATCTCGAAGCTATTTCCACACAATTTGACAAAGAGCCAGCATAAGCTTGACAAAAAGTTCGCGGGGCGCTAAAATTCGCAGTACAGGGAGGAAGGGGGGCAACACATCTAGCACCAAAGTGGCCTTTGCATACTCTCGTTTCCTCCGGTTCACCGTGGGTGGCGAAATATAGTAAAGCCATTGAGACACCCTGACCAAACCAATGGACACATGAGCCAGAGAAAAAACAGAGAGCGAATAGGGGGTTAGCAATGTGTACGAGACGAGTCATCCTTCGATTTGTAGTCTGTCTTTTGTTGCTTGCAGCGGTCGTGTTGTCAGCATGCGCCGGAGGTGGTAGGCAAGTAACCCCTCTAGCCGAGAAACCAGTCTACGGGGGGACATTGACCTTACCCCTTGGCACCGACCCGATAGGCTTTGACGATGCCAAGCGTGAACATTATGGTTGCAACACCCTAATGCTGACCAACGATGAGCTATGGACAGGCGATTGGACGAAAGGAAAGGCGGGTGGGTACGGCACAGGTGAGTGCGATTGGTTCCTTTCCGGGTCGATTGGCCGCCTCGCCTATGGCGTAGGCCAGCTTGCCGAGAGGGTTGACATCAGTCCTACAAAAGACAAGATAACTTTTTATCTGCGTAAAGGTGTTCACTGGCATAACAAGCCGCCAACCAATGGTCGGGAGCTTAATGCCGACGATGTGGTGGCATCTCTAGAAAGGCATCTCGAGCGTCCGTTTGGTGCTTTCCAAAGGTATAAACCCGAAGCGGTCGCGAATTTAAGAATACTGAAGGTGGACGATTACACAGTGGCCATCACCTTCAATCCGCTCGATTTTGGCGACATTTGGGCGTGCATTGACTACGTCTCCATATTCCCAAAGGATGCTATCGAGGCATTCGGCGACTTTACCGACTGGAGAAACAGCATCGGCACAGGCCCGTTTATCCTTAGCGAATATGTTGCCGGGTCCCATGCCAATCTCGTTCGAAATCCCAACTACTGGGAAAAAGACCCCATCGGTCCTGGGAAAGGAAACCAGCTACCCTATTTAGATGCGGTGAGGCTGTCCATAATACCTGATGAGTCGACACGGTTGGCCGCCTTCCGCACCGGGCAGATAGACATCCTGACAATGGGCTGGGAGCCGGCTCAAGAGTTCTTGCATGATCCGCGCCTCAAGCACGTCCGTTATCTGGAGGACAGCGGTGCAATATGTATATATATGAGAACTGACAAAAAGGGTAGCCCGTTTGCCGACAAGCGGGTGAGACAGGCATTGATGCTGGGCCTGGACCAGCAGCGAATCTTGAAAGAGCTTTTGGGTGGCGAGGGCACCCTTTATACCTGGCCACTAATGCCCACTAGGGAGTATGAACGGGCAACATTGCCACCCGACAAATTGCCTGAATCAGTGCGCAGGCTGTACGAGTACTACCCAGAGGAGGCGAAAAAGCTCCTTGCCGAAGCTGGCTATCCCAATGGCTTCAAGACGAGTATCATATGCTATAACACACCTGCCTATATCGACGTATTGAGCATGGTGAAAGCCGATTGGGCAAAGATAGGGGTGGAGCTAGAAATTCAGCCCAAAGATTACGCCACCTTCACTGGCATTCATGCTATGCGCAGCCACTCAGATATGCTGCTCGGCTATTATGCAGGCGGAGCCAACTACTTTAGAGCCACGAACTACACTGGGAAATCAATGTGGAACAGTAGCTATGTGGATGACCCCGTGCTGAATAAAGCGCGTGACGAGATGCTAGCAGCATTCCCTGACGAAGCAAAGGTCGATGCCATACACCGCGAGCTCATGCCCTATCTTCTTGAGCAGGCATATGTGCTGGTTGTGCCCCGTGGCTATACCTATCGCTTTTGGTGGCCCTGGGTCAAGAACTATAGCGGGGAGGGGTCTGTTGGATACTGGAATGGTTCGGGGTGGGCCAGATATGTATGGATCGACCAGAACCTAAAGCAGTCCATGTTGGGGCGATAGGAAAGCCTTAATACGTTGGCTCTATAGCTCCGGGATGTGGGCAGAAATGTACGAAGGGAGGTGATCGCAGGCGAAGCTAATCTTTCTGCGCTTGTAATCCGCCGGCAATGAGCGCTTAAGGTCGTGGTATGATTAAAAACTACAAGGAGGACAAATGTTAGGGCTGCGTGAACTCAGCACCGAGCTAAAGGAAGAGCACCGGGCAGTAAAGGAGACCGTTCATCGGTTTGCCGAGGAGGTGATGAGACCTGCGGGAATTAAACTGGACCGGCTTTCAGATCCCTCCGCTGTCATAGCCGCAGACTCTGCCTACTGGCATGTACTTCGGAAATACCGCGAGCTAGGTCTACATAAAGGAAGTTTTCCCGCTACTTTTGGTGGGCTTGAGCAGGATGTCCTAAGCTCAGCACTAATCAGCGAGGAACTGGGCTGGGGAGATGGTGGCCTTGCCATATCACTGACGGTTTCTGCAATACCATATGTACTGGCAATGCTGTCGCCAGACTCCGAGATGCAGGAGTTGGTAAGGAATTATTGCGCCGATACGGAGGGCAAGATGATCGGCTGTTGGGCGATAACCGAGCCCGATCACGGCTCTGACTGGATATGGTTTGAAGGTGAGCATGCGCTTAACCCGAAATGTGCACCATCTGTAAGAGCGGTCAAAGACAGTGATGATTACGTGATTAACGGGCAGAAATCCGCCTGGGTGAGCAACGGCACAATCGCGACGCATGCGGCTCTGTTTCTCACTCTTGACCCCTCCAAAGGGATGAGCGCCTGTGGACTCGCCATCGTGCCGCTTGACCTTCCGGGGGTAAGCCGGGGTAAGCCTCTAGACAAGATGGGCCAGCGTGCATTGAATCAAGGGGAAATATTCTTCGACAACGTTAGGATACCCAAAAGGATGATGATAGTCGAAGACCCTACCCTTCACAATATCGTTCTGTCCAACCTGCTTAGCGGGTGCAACACAGGTATGGCTAATATTTGGGCGGGCGTGGCTAGAAGCGCGCTTGATGAGGCAATCAAGTATGCCAAGACCAGGGTGCAAGGAGGACGACCGATCTGTGAGCACCAAAACGTAAAGCTCATGCTGTTCGACATGTTTGTGTCGGTGGAAGCAGCACGCTACTTTGCCCGGCAGGTGGCACTGTACAACAGGGCAGCAACTGCGGCTGGGGGCTTACCAGCTCTGCAGTATGCCGCAGCGGCCAAGGTCTTGTCCACAGAAACCGCGTTTCGAGTCGCTAGCCAAGCGATACAGATCTTTGGTGGGCAAGGGGTGGCGAGTGACAACTTGGTTCAAAAGATTTTCAGGGATGCCCGTGCCTCGATGATCGAGGATGGAGTAAATGAGATCTTGGCGCTCGCTGGTGCGGACAGGATTCTGTCGGAAGTGACCGTGTAGATCAACGCTTATTCTGGAGGAGGTGCTCCATGCCCTGGGAAAATCTCGAGCCTATATTTCGGCCGAAAGGCGTGCGCATGGGCGTCATGATGGTGGACAAAGAGAAGTGCACCGGCTGTGGTCTATGCATCCTTAACTGCCCTTTCCGGGCGTGGGAAATGGGTGAGGATAAGGTGCCGAGGCAAAAACAAAGCTATGAATGTTTCAGTTGCTTCAACTGTATGGTGGCGTGCCCAGTGGACGCGATATCCATAGTTGAAAACTACCATGTGACCGAAGGCTTCTGGCGCACTGAGCCATATCCGCTGCCGGTGAAGATGCCACGTGAGCCACAGGATGCTGAAGGTAACCCTGACAAATGGACTCCTGTAGAACAGGCGGTGTTCGAGCGACGTAGCGTCAGGAACTTTAAAGATACACCCGTCCCGGAGCCGCTAATCAGGAGGGTTTTAGAGGCCGGTCGCTTTGCGCCCACCGCTGGTAACTGTCAGCCATGGAAATTCATTGTAGTGACCAACAAGCAGCTGATTCAAGAGATGGACGAGGCCATCTTCAATGTCCTAAGTGGCGTATACAATATGTATAGAGACGATGAACTGGTAAAGGGCCTTGCTAGCACATATGAGGCTAACCCTACCCCAGGCACGTGGGACCCCCGGCTTGCCTTAGGCGGTATTGGAGCAATTGCCAGACGATATGCTCCCGCATTCCTCAATGCGCCTGTGGTAATCCTCATTGCTGGCGATACTCGCGCCATCTCCGGACCTGAGATAAACATCGGCATCTGTGGCCAGAACATGAACTTGGTGGCGCACTCTCTGAGGCTTGGCGCCTGCTGGGTTGGCTTCAGTCAGGTCCTTAACATGCTGCCCAACATGCTGGAGAAGCTAGGCGTCAAGGAGCCGTGGCGGATATGTACGGCACTCGTTTTAGGCTACCCAAAGTTCAAACAGCAGGGCGTGGTACGGCGGGAAGCTCGCCCAGTGACCTGGTTCCGTGAGGGCTCCACAGCGCCTGAGGAAGAAAGTTGAAGCACTTAGCGAGGAGAGGGTGTCTTATGGAGGTGATGAAGACATGACCGAAAGCAAAGTGCCAGGTGTCTTCGCTTTCGAGATGGATGCCAGAGCAGAGGACAATCCGGACTTCCCAGTACTGACATTTGATAACTCTCCACACGCACCCGATGAGGTGTTAACTTATGCCGATTTGGTCACGAAGGGACGGAAGCTCGCCTGTGCGCTGCAAAAGCAGGGAATCGGGCGCGGTGACGTTTTTGCTCTACTCATGCAGAACCACCCTGAGGTGGTGCTAAGCCTATACGCTGGTTCGGCCCTTGGTGCCATCGTCGTACCTATTGACCCTAGATTGAAGGGGGAAAGGCTTGCCTACCAGCTGCAAAACTCGAACTCGAAAGGTGTTATCTTCACCGCCCAGCTAATGGACGTCGTAGAGGAGGTTCTGCCGCTGGTGCCCAATCTAAGGGTTTTGGGAGTTGTCTACAAGGATGACTTCGGTGTCCCACCCAAAGCTGAATACCCTAGCATCAACGAGGTTTTTGAGGGGCCGGAAGCGCCCGGTTACTTACCTACTTTCCATAGCGCCGACGATTTCTACATGATCATATACACCTCAGGCACTACTGGGCTCCCCAAAGGGGTGTTGCAGAGAGCTAACAGAATGCTCGGCTATGCCCTTTTGGGTAAGATGGTCTGGAACTACACCTCTGAGGATCGGCTGTACACCGGGCTATCGCTAGCCCACGGGAATGCCCATGCCGTCACCCTCACCCCGGCGCTCTTCCTTGGTGTGCCTGCAGTCATCAGCCGCCGATTTACTAAAAGCCGGATCTGGGACATTTGCAGGGCGCACAACTGTACAACTTTTTCTCTGCTCGGTGGTATGATGATGGGAATCTATGCTGAGCCGGAACGCCCAGACGATGCTGACAACCCTGTAAAGGTGGTGATAAGCGCCGGGACTCCGCGCGCCATTTGGGAGGCGTTCGAAAAACGCTTTAACGTGCGCATTCACGAATGGTATGGTGCAGTCGAAGGAGGGTTTGCCCATAAACCACCCGGGGTGGGGCCGATAGGTTCCTTTGGTAAACCGCTGGAAGCGATGGAGATGAAAGTGGTGCGGGAGGACGACACAGAGTGCCAGCCAGGGGAAATCGGCGAGCTCGTATGGCGGCTCAAGACCGGCGTCACCGAGGTTCAGTATTACGGTGACCAAAAGGCCTCGGAAGCCAAGACTCGCGGCGGCTGGGTGAGAACCGGCGACATGGTTCACCGAGATGAGGAGGGCTGGCTTTTCTTCGATTATCGCAAAGGAGGGGGGCTAAGACGACAGGGCGACTTTATACTTCCAGAGCACGTCGAGGCTGTTATCGCGAGGCACCCCGATGTCACGGACGTTTGTGTTTACGGCGTGCCTGCAAGCTCAGGTGCTCCGGGGGAAAGTGATCTGGTGGCTGCCATTGTGCCCACCGAAGGAAGGGAACCAGATATACTCAGTATTTTTCAAATGTGCATCAAAGAATTAGAGCGGAATGCCGTCCCTTCCTTCATCCAGGTGGTGAACGAGATACCCAAGACCATATCGCAGAAGAACTTGGATCGTGTGCTGAGGGAGCAATTCGATCCCAATAGCCCGAATGTCTACCGGTTTGAGGATTTTAAGCAGAAGTTAGACATCAAGGCTTAGCACAAAGGAGGCAATGTCGTGAACAGAGTAGTAATCATTGGCGGGGCTGTCACCAAATTTGGGAAGCATCTGGATAGGAACATGAAATCGCTGGCCGCTGAAGCTGTAAACGGGGCACTAGCCGATGCCGGGCTCACCAAGGAGGCCATTCAGGGGGCATGGGTAGCTAACTCAGCATGGGGCATATTGCAAGGGCAGGAATCTGTCCGTGGACAGGTTGTGCTTAGGCCGTTAGGGATCGGCGGCATACCTGTGGTGAACGTAGAGAATGCCTGTGCCTCGTCAGCAACGGCATTGCACGGTGCCTGGGCCATGGTAGCGCTGGGGGAGATCGACGTGGCATTGGTATTGGGAATGGAGAAAATGTACTTCGAGGATCGGGACCGGGTGCTCAAGGCGTTCATCGCCGCGATGGATGTGGAGATCATACCGCAGCTTATGGAGGCCTTTGCTAAGATGGAGCAAAAGATTCGGGAGGAGCAACAAAAGTCCGGGCAGGCAGATAAGCCGAGAACGAGCTCACGAAGTATCTTCATGGATGCCTATGCAGCTGCTGCAAGACGGCATATGGAGAGATACGGCACCACTCAGCGACAACTGGCGGTCATCGCTTCGAAAAATCACCGCCATGCCTCTCTTAATCCGCTAGCTCAATATCAGGCGCCTCTCACGGTGGAAGAGGTGCTTTCAGCACCAGAGGTAGTTTGGCCTTTCACACGTCCTATGTGTGCACCGATAGGCGATGGAGCCGCTGCGGCTATTGTATGCTCCGAGGCTTTCGCCAACAAGATCGGGGCAACCAGCCGCGCAATAGTTGCTGCTTGCATATTGGGAAGCGGGGAAGATCCCAAAGAGGGCCAGGAAAGCAGCACTAGAAAACTGGCAAGGAAAGCCTACGAAAAGGCAGGCATTGGCCCCGAGGATGTCAACGTGGCCGAGGTGCATGATGCCACAGCATTTGGTGAGCTCAGGACCACCGAGGAACTGGGCTTTTGCCCAATCGGCGAAGGTGGACCTTTTGCTGAGGCGGGTAACACCAGCCTTGGCGGAAAAATACCGGTCAACGTTTCCGGCGGCCTTGAGTCCCAGGGGCACCCGGTGGGGGCTACAGGTATTCGACAGGTTGTAGAGCTTTACTGGCACCTGACTGGGCGGGCAGGTAAGCGCCAAGTGGAGAATGCAAAAGTGGGATTGGCACACAATCAAGGGGGTATGGTCGGGGGCTCCGAAGCAGCAGAGTCGATAGTCATTCTCACTAAGTGAGTACACTGCCTAATGTTCGGCATAGATGTCATATTGCACTGTAGCTAGAGGTGTTACAGATGGACGAGAATACAAGGTTTAACACATGGATAGACTTAATAGAGCACCAGGCGGAGACCCGTGGGCAAAAGCCGTATATTCTGTATGAGGATTCGAAGATAACTTTCACCGAGTTTGCACAAGCTACCCGCAAGGTGGCGAATTGGCTAATGGAGCTGGGTGCAAGGCCAGGTGATGGCATCGCCATCATGATGGCAAACTGCCCCGAGTTCCTCTATTTATTCCGCGGTGTCCCTAGAATAGGCATGTACAGCGTCCCTGTAAATGTTAACCTAAAGGGCGAAGGGCTGCGCTTTATCCTGCAGAACTCTGATGTGCGCTATCTGGCGGTCGATGATGTGCTATACCCACGCCTTGCAGAATTGGGTGAATTGCCCGGGCAACTGGAGAAGGTGTTCGTACGGCGTACGACCTCCGACCCACTGTCTCCTAGGACGACAGACCTCGACCAGTGGCAAAAGGCTTCTGACAAGAGGCCGGAACACGACATTGACATGAATGCAATGGCTTATATCATCTACACCTCGGGGACCACGGGCTTTCCCAAGGGGGTAGTCACTAGACACACAGGGCTGAACATACAGGGGTTTATGACGCTGACAAACCTGCTGGTGAAGCCGGATGACATCCTGTACACTTGCCTTCCGCTGTTCCATGCTAATGCCCTCATTCTGACCTCTGGCTGGGCTCTGTGCGCCGGGGTGCCATTCGTTCTGGACAAGAGGTTCTCAGCCTCCCGATTTTGGGATACATTGCGACATTACGGTTGCACCCAATTCAATGCAATCGGGGCCATGATCCCCATCCTTATGAAGCAGCCGGAGAGACCTGACGACGGAGATAATCCTGTGCGGCTGGTTATCTCAGCCGCCTGCCCGGCTAATCTTTGGGAAGCTTTTGAGAAACGCTTCAAGGTGAAAATTTGGGAAGCATACGGTGCCGTCGACGGTCCTGCCCTGATCATCAATTTCGGTAACGCGCCTATCGGCTCTGTAGGGAAACCTTTGGGAAACATTGAGTGGAAATTGGTCGATGATGAAGATAGAGAAGTACCTCAAGAACAGGTCGGCGAGCTGGTGGTCAAGGTACCCGAAAGGACGGATCGGCCAGTCGAGTACTACAAGAACCCTGAAGCTTCGGAGAGGAAAGCAAGGGGTGGTTGGGTACATACGGGTGATCTGTTCTACTGCGATAAAGAGGGCAACCTGTACTTTGTGGACCGCAAGGAGGACTTTATCCGCCGCCGCGGAGAGAACATCTCGTCCTTCGAGGTGGAATCGGTCGTGGAGAAATATCCCGGGGTCGCTGAATCCGCTGCCTTCGGGGTCCGCTCAGAGCTGGGCGAGGATGAGGTTATGATCTGGGTCAAACCCAAAGCCGGAGTGCAGTTGGATTTGAAGGATTTGATTAGATATTGCGCTGCAAACATGGCCTACTTTATGGTGCCCCGGTACATCGATGTGGTAGATGAGATACCGCGTACCGAGACCTTGAGGGCAATCAAGCGGGAAATGAAGGCTAGAGGTGTCACCGAGCGCACTTGGGACAGGGAAAAAGAGATGCCCGATTTGAAGCTGAGATAGCGCTCAGCCCTGTCAAATCCATTGCAGCGGAGGCACCATTTATGACCGTACTGGATACACTTGTCCATTCTCCGCTAGGAAAGGTGAGACTGGACAAAAAGGGGTCAGCGGTCGCTATTGTCCGTATGGACCCGATGCGGGCATATGCCACGGTTCCAGATTTACTTAAAGCCGTTATCGATGAGAACAGTGTCAGTGCCTGGCATGAAATAAGGAACAGGATAGATTATATGTACGACAATCTTGCGCGTATGCTACATCTTTTGGACAAACAGACCGGTTTTGGACACAAAGTGCGCTCGCAGGTCGAGGCAGGAAAGAAATTGCTGTTCAAACCCAATTTGGTTAACCCTGCCAACATCGACCCTATAACCCATGGCGAAGGCACAGGCAACAGCGCTTGCACAGAATGGACTTTCATCGCCGCTCTGATGCGTTGGTTCCATGACGTCCTGGATATCGACTACTTCAGCATGATGCTCGGTGAGGCTGCCAGTGCCACCGCGATGAACGCAGGCTATTATAGCAATGTCTTCGGCAAAGGGAGAAAAATTACCACCGAAGCCGTCATAGAAGGGCGCAGCAGCGAGTTCTACGGCGGTTGGGGCTTCTACTTCGCAAGGAGGTACCTTGCGGAGACACACCCCTCATACCATAAGGACAACCCAATGAACGGCTACGAGGAAAGCGTTGCCGGAACATACCTCCCGCCGGGCAAAGCAGGTAACAGGCTGATGGTCTATGACCTGAATCGAACCCACGACATGAAAGGCAAAGCCCGCATTGTCACGGTACCTGATGGTGCCAACTACAAGGAGATAACCCTGCACAAAGTTATTGCAGGCGGTGATCCCCACGATCCAGCCGACCTCAAGGACTACCCCGGCTGCGTTCTGATCAACGTACCGCGGCTTAAGATCCATAACATCGACTTGATAACCAATGCCATTAAGAACCTGGGAATAGGGCTTTATCCCTTGGAAGCTGCAGACCATGGAGGTAGTACAAGATGGAAATACGCTTTCCCACATAAACCAATACCGGGGATGAAGACTGAACTGCCACACCAGGTCTGGGTGCCGAAAGCAGACGAGAACACTGGGCTTCCACTTAAGGACGAAAATGGCAACTACATTGTCACCAAAACGGCAGGCATTGCAGGAACCCAGGCGGATGTCATAACAGCGGTGATGAATCAGGGCATATTTATGGTCCACGTTGTGGACGCCATGCAGACGGTGAACATTGATCATATGGGGATAGGTTTTGGGGTCAAGGTGAACGAGGGGCTCGCATTAGCTTCTCTCGACCCGGTAGCTCTCGACCTCTGCTGCGCGCGCTACATGTTCAAGACTGTCCCCATGGCTGAGGCAAGGAAACTCTCCCGGAAGAACAATTTACACACGGATTTCCTTCAGAAAGTCCCTATAGCCAGATGCGACGGAAACAGCATTGTCACTGAGGCAGGCGTTGATTCACCGCTCTGCCGCTATAGCTTTTACAGCTATGCAGAGGCTAGAGGGCTCGGCAAACAGAAGTATTATGTTGTCGGGTGGGACTCCACAACACAGTCGCCCATTGCTTCGCTGCGGGGTCATCTTGGACGTGTAGAAGGCCGAAAGTTCTGCGAAATTATCACTACCGAGTACTACCGTAATCCGATGAAGTTGCTGTGGGACTGCCAGCGCACCGTCTTGAGTTATTTACAAGCAAACGACAGGCTCACGGGCACTAATTATTTAGGCGAGGTGCTCACGGCGTTCGACGAAGATGGCGATGGTGTTATCAACTATGATGAAACTGGCCGAAACGGGTTCTGGCACTCGCTTTTGAGGTTGTTCTCCTACGGCATGCACCTCACCGGTTCCGACAAGTACGGCTTCTTACGCGGCTCCTTCCATAATACTGCCATGCGTTGGAAGTACCTCAAGCCGGAATGGAATGCAGATGGGCATTATTTTGCTAAAGAGCTATTGCCGGTTGTAGCGACCGAGGCTGCCTTACGTATGTCGCAAATACAGTGGGAGAGTCAAGATGCATTTCACCCCACTATCACATGGGGAAATGGTAAATTGCCCAGCGTAGATTTTTCCGTTTATATGATGGTGGGAACATCTATATTTGGCGCAAGCTTTCCCTTTAAAGTCGGTGCACCGTCGCTATACTGGCTTGCATTTCAGTATGCAGATAAGACCCTTAACGGTGGCGGTTATACCGGAAGCACTGGACCTGCATCCGACCCCAGTGGCCTTGACCGATATATCGATGCTGTCTCTCAAGGGGCAAAGCCACTGGACTTTGTGCTCTATGTACCTTCGGGCTTCAGCACCATAGCTGATAATAATGTGCCCAATGTGGAGGAAACCAGCGACCCTTCGCTTGTCTTTACTGCCTCCTTCAACGGTGGGAGAGAGGTGTGGTGAGAAAGAAAGTTCAGCCAAATTTCCCTAAAAGTACTCCCGTTTTTCAGCGGTGGAGGACTCCCTAACTTTACTTTGCACCAAAGTGTTGCCGCAGCCACAATCTTTAAACAATCGCAGGTAGAGCCACGGAAGTGCCAACTGCTGCAAGTGACACGACGTGTGTTATTTGCCCGGCGAAATTGGATGCAGCACATTTGAGTCCGAAAGTGGGATGCAATCGCTGGAGAAAAGGTGGGCATAATGGTCAAGCAAGCGCAGCATTTTATCGTTGAGACGGACGGGCCGGTAATCATCTGGAAATTTAATAATCCGCCCAGGAACCTCTGGACGGTGGCAACCGGCACCGAGTTCGACGACCTGGTTGAGGATTTCTATGCTGACGCCAACTTTCGGGTAGGCATTATCACCAGTAATCTACCAGACGTGTTTATCCAGCATTTTGATGTCTCCCTGCTGGTTAACTTCGCCGAGGCGCTGCGCAGCGGAGCACCCAAGACACCCCGCGCTGCACCCCGAGGTGTTTACCGCTGTGGCCCCAAACCAGTGATCGCCGCCATCAATGCACCTGTGTCCGGGGGTGGCTCTGAGCTCTGTCTGGCCTGTGATTTCCGCTTTATGTCCCACTCCGCGACCATCGGTCAGCCTGAGGTGCTCCTTGGCATCCTGCCGGGTGGGGGCGGAACCCAACGTTTGACCCGTCTCATCGGCATCAGCAAGTCCCTGGAACTGATGCTGACCGGACGACAGGTCTCTGCTGATGAAGCCGAGCGCATCGGCTACGTCCATCGCGCCTGCGACCCGGACGAACTCATGCCCACGGCGATCGCCTTTGCCAAACAGCTAGCAGCTAAGCCACCACTGACCGTCGCCCTTATCAAGCGCTGCGTCTATGAGGGTGTCGACATGACGCTTGAGGATGGCTTAGCTCTGGAATGGGAACTGTTCCTGGAGACCCTTAAGAGCGATGATGCCATTAACCTGATGAAAACTTACCTAGCAAGCGGTCAAGACTTCAGGAGGCTTACCACCTGACTTAACGACCATATCGAAACTGTCTCCCGAGAAGTCTAACTGCTGGAGTTTGTGGTACGTGCACCCCGAGGCTTCGGCAATATAGCTCATATGAAGGCGCCTAGAGGGCGGGAGCCCAGCGAGGCTTTCGTTAAATTTACTTCCACCTCTAATGGTGGTAAAGAGGTGTGGTAGGAAGTACAACCAAACTCGAAGCCCTTAAAGTAAAGTCATTGGCTCAGAGTGTAGCGTCTGAGCCGTGTTGCGTTAAAAATAAAGTGTTACCCAAGAGGACATGATTGCCCCATAGATTGTGTTACCCAAGGCTGACAAGTTGTCGCTTTCCTTCGTCGATTGGTAGGGCAGTCTGCTGAGTCCCATAGAGATTCAAGACTCTGGTTGATTTGCTTAAGAAGAGAGGGTTAGGACCTCGATAGACCGCTGCTAGCTCTTTTTTCTCTTGGCCTCACTAAGCACACCAGCTTCTAAAAATCGCTGGTAAGGCGTTCGTGCGGTGTCATAGCTCTTGTGTACCCTGGAACCATGTCTAGTCGTAGTGACAAGCTTCATTACGGGCTGGAAGAAATTGACATACAGACATCTGGTTGAATAATGCCTATCTAATATCCAGCACATTAACTACCTGATTGGATAGCAGTATCCGGTACCTTGCATGGCACATTCACTCATCTTGTAACGCGATTTCCTCAATAAACCAATCCTTCCTTTGGTCTTCTCGTAGCTATTCATCTGGTAGTTTCCCCTTTCCTTTCTGACTCAACTACGCTTAAGCCTGCTCTCAATTTGCCGTTAACCTTTTCTGCTGTTTCAATCCTCACCCTGAGAAATAATATATACCCGAGTATATATTATTTCTCCAGCTTCAAATTTCACAAAATTTGAGATTCACGAAATCGAGCAGGCCGCAAACCTCCTCATAGTCTTCTTCGCTGACCACATCTCTCCCGTGCATTAAGGCATCAGCTTCAAGAAGAACCTGGAATTGCTTTTGATAGCGGAATCCATAGATTTGCTGGGCTTGCCCTAACGTTCTAGCATAGCGCATTATGCCAAGAGCGTATTTTGCCGGCAGCTCCACCGATACGGGTTCCGGGGGAAAATCAAGCCTAACTGGCTGCTCATGGTAGTAATCCCTCAGGGCAATCGATTCGAGAATTTTCATGGCTGTCTACTGGCTATAGCGATAAGATACAGGCAACATCGGTGAAAGAAACCCATGCTTGCCCACTTGTGCCTTGGGTCTAAGAGCGCTTTGTCGGTGATGGTGGCAATCAGTCCGCATTGAATGCCCTCCTTCTTGAAGTCGACAGCATAAGTGTGGATCTCGGCAACCCCCTCCTCTATTAAAGAGTTCATGAAAGCGATAAAGCTATCCACAGTAGCCCGCTGCTTTGAGAAAGGATTGAGCAAATCAGCGATAATAATGTGGCGTAGTTTACCTTCTTCAAGGACAGGCAGGAAGGTCTTCCTGATCCCATACGCCGTGGCGTCGGTGAGGAAAACAACGCCCTGGTTGTGAGCGAATTTGCTAACGAGCTCTATCTTTCCGCTCTCGGGTTTTGCAATTATGAGCAAGCTCAAGGGCTTCTCGTTGCTAAGATACCCCGAGTAGAGAGCTAATGTAATCAGCCTTTCTAACTTTTCAGTCTGTATCATTGCTCTCACCATCGGACATTGTTTCCCTGCGCAATACTCTTTCCCCAGCAACCTTCAAGGTAGCCAAACGCAACTGCTCAAGGAATGATCTGTCCTCAGGCTCTTTGACGATTTTAAGCTGTCTATCTATTGCTAGATTAAGACCTGCCAGTTCACTGGTATTGCTATTGTCCATGCTATCCCTCCTGTAGTGTATAGGCGAAATATGAGCACGCAAAATTAAGGGCAGCTCCTCTGGGGGAGGCAGAAAACCTACAGCGGTTTTCTTATTTAACGAAAGTGCTTTTTGTTTGAAAATGAAGCTAAGAAAATAAAAAGCACCTTAACAATTGAATAGTGAATAAAGCCGAAAGCCTGGCGCTTGCCCACTTTCGGGCAAATAATCTCGAAAGGGGGGAAGCGATGACGGTACTAACAGGACATTGTAGCCAGTGTCATAAAGTGTGGATGCTAGACACAAGGCAAGGCATGTGCCAATGGTGCGGACAATTTGCCATATGCCAAAACCAGAAAGCACAAGCCTTGCGTATCATTAAATCTAGCAGAAGACGAAGGCAAAGGCAAGCCAATCATAACGGTAATGGCTATGACCAGCTAGAGGGCAAGTGGCTTACCTATTATAAGGTAGCCTCAAAGCATGCCCATAAGGCTATGTCCCAGGATAGGGAAGACCTGTTACATGACATTATGCTTACTCTCGCCATAGTTGAGCGAAACAACGGGCATAAGCCTTTTACCGAAGGCACAATGCACAGGATAGCAAGCCATTGTGTAGCCGATTACTGGCGAAATCACTACAAGATTACCAATGGCTTAAGCTGTTCTAGCTGTGACAAGATACAACGCCAGAAGTGCCAAAAGTATTGCCTGTATCCTAATTGCCCAAAGGCTATCAAATTTGAGTACCTGTCAAAGCCCATAGTGGACGATGACGGTAACGTAACCGAGCTAGGCGAATTGATAGCCGATAGCAAGGC
>Ga0315298_1006846_pt1 | contig 15321 bp, 16 predicted proteins | sample WHS_1_MG_FD_203077 | JGI IMG/M metagenome (GOLD analysis project Ga0315298, IMG submission 203077) | Extremophilic microbial mat communities from Washburn Hot Springs, YNP, Wyoming, USA - WHS_1_MG | ecosystem: Environmental > Aquatic > Thermal springs > Hot (42-90C) | place: USA: Wyoming... | reverse complement strand
CGAAAAACCACTTATTCGAGAAACACCATTTGCAATTGCAGAAACTATGGCTGCCCTGTGAGAAATTGATTTGTCCTCTGGTACCCCGGCTTTCCCTTTTAGCCTTGCACCGCCAATGAATGTTTTCTCCAATAGATCTAAACCTTTCTCATGACAGGTTTGAATCCAAGGCTTTTGAGGTGCTCAAGAGCATTCCTTGCGTTTTCCTCTCCAAGAATTTTTAAGGTTAATATACCGGTCTCTCCCTCAAGCGGATGAATAATTGCAATGTCTTCGATGTTTATCCCAAGTGAACCAACTGCCGTAGAAACCTTGCTTAAGATCCCTGGTTTGTCAGGAACGGGAAGTCTAACCTCAAAAAGTTCCTCGATTTCCATCTTTTTTAATGACATTTCAGCACGAGATTTTCTTGCAGATGCAAACAATTCTTTCAGTTTTAAATCCTCGGAATTTTCAAGGATTTTTATCATCTTCTCGGTCTCTTCTTTGTACAATCTGAGGCCTTCTACTATGAATTTCCTGTTTTCAATGCAGATATCTGCCCAAGTATCAGGATTGCTTGCTGCGATTCTTGTCATGTCTCTGAATCCGCCACCCGCAATTCTAAATAAGCTTTGAATCTTCTCTCTTTCATTTGTTGCAATTTCCATGAGAATCAGCGAAAGAAGATGGGGGACATGACTTATTATTGCCATTGCTTCATCATGAGTTTTAGCATCCATTGAGATAACCCTTGAACCCATATCTGTTAAGAATGAGTGAAGTCGGGCGAAAGCATCAGAATCTGTCTTTTCTGTTGGAGTTAATATGTAATAACAGTCCTTGTATAAATCGTTTCGAGCAGACTCTATTCCCGATTGCTCTGAGCCAGTCATAGGATGCCCTCCGATATAATCAATTGAAGAAGGAACAATTTTTTCAATCGCTTGAACCACGGGCAATTTAACAGAACCAAGATCAGTGACAAGAGTTCCCTCAGCAAGAAACTCTACTATCTCCTCGAAGACTTTCACAATAGAGCGAACGGGAACAGCAAGAAAAACGAGATCGCATCCGCTAACTGCATCACTTAAGGTTTCGCAAACCCTACCACATGCGCCAAGTTCTTTTGCTTTCTCTCTAACTTCCTGCGATATATCGAATCCTGATACGCTTTCTATTCCTTTAATTCCCTTAAGCGAAAGTGCAAGCGAGCCTCCCATAAGCCCAAGTCCTATTACAGCTGGTCTTTTAAAACTGCCCTCCATTTATTCCTCTCAACTTGCTTTTAACTTTTGAAAATCAAATTTCGCGGCCAATTGCTAAGGCGATTTTCTTTAAGCCTTCCATCAACTCAGCAAAATCATCAAATGTAAGCGCCTGAGGCCCATCGCAAAGGGCAACGCACGGATCAGGATGAACTTCAACCATTATTCCATCAGCCCCTGCAGCAATTGCTGCCCTTGCAAGATCAATTATAATTTCCCTCCTTCCAGTTGCATGACTTGGATCTACAATGATCGGTAGGTGGCTTTCTCTTTTCACTATTGGGATGCATGAAATGTCCAGGGTATTTCTTGTAGATGTCTCAAATGTCCTTATTCCTCTCTCGCAAAGGGCGAGATTTTGATTTCCTGCCCGCAATATGTATTCCGCTGCCATCAGAAGTTCTTCAACTGTGCTCGAAAGTCCACGTTTGAGCAAAACAGGCTTATCTTGCATTCCCACTTCTTTTAGAAGAAGGAAATTTTGCATATTTCTTGCACCTATCTGTAGCATGTCTGCATGTTTTGAAACCATGGTTACATGCCTTGGATCCATGACTTCTGTAACAACCGGTAATCCTACTTTTTCTCGTGCTTTCGAAAGAAGCTTGAGTCCTTCCTCCCCAAGACCCTGGAAAGAGTAAGGAGATGTTCTTGGCTTGAACGCACCTCCTCTTAGAATATGAGCACCTGCTTCTTTAACAGCCTTTGCGGATTCAAGGAGTTGATTTTCATTTTCAACGGCACAGGGTCCAGCAATAACGGTAAACTTTTTTCCTCCTAATTCAGCAGGACCAACGCGAACAACAGTTCCTTCTTCCTTGAACTGCCTACTTACGAGCTTGTATGGCTTCATTATGGGAATAACACGTTCTACACCAGGAAGTGCTTCAAGTGGAATTTGTTGAATCGTCTCTCTATCGCCTATAGCTCCAACAATTGTCTTAAACTCGCCTCGAGAGATGTGAGCCTCAGCACCAACCTCATGAAGCTTATCCACTACATGCTGGATTTGCTCATCCGTTGCCCCATCTTTCATTATGACCATCATGACCCATCACTCCCATTGCCCATTTCCGAAAACCTCGAACGAAGCCTTTTTGCCTCCCTTAAATAAACGTGACTAACTTCATCAGGTTTTTTTTCAGTTTCAATTAGCACCAAAGCCCTGATTGTCGAGGGAAGAGAATCTTCAATGGATAGTTCCCTTGCGCATATTACGGGAACAGACGAAAGACCAGCCAATCTTACCCCAGAAGCAGGGAATTCTGCTGTAAGATCCTCTGTTGCAGTAAGAAGTATAAAAATAAGATCATCTGCCGTAAGTCCATTTTGCTTGAGGATCTCTGAAAGAAGTATAGATGCTGCACTTGCAATCTCCTCTTTTGTGTTTTCATTTGCGGTTATAGCACCTCTTATTGCTCTAACACTCATATTTTCACCACCAACTATAATAGATCCGCATCCCTGTAAAGTTTTTTTACCTCTTCGCGATCGAGTTCGCGAACCTCGCCTGGTTTTAAGTTTCCAAGCGAAAGCGAACCAAATCTGACTCTTGAAAGGCTTACCACCCTTAGGCCCAGCGCTTCAAACATCCTCCTGATTTGCCTCTTCTTGCCTGTTTTCAAAACAATCCTGACAAGTGAACTTGCACCCTTCTTTGCAACAACAGAAGCCTTCGCGGGTGATGTTTTTCCATCTTCAAGTTCGATTCCGCTTCTTATCAATGAAAGTTCTTTATCCCCGGGAGAAGGTGATACCTCAACTATATATTCCCGTGGAACCTCAAATTTCGGATGTAGCAATCTATTTGCCAAAAATCCATCATTAGTTAAGAGTATAAGACCGGTGGAATCCATGTCCAGCCTTCCCACAGGAAATAGTCTGTATGATAATGCAATTTTTTCAGGAAGAAAGTCAAGGACTGTTTTTCTGCCGTGCGTATCTGCTGTTGTTGATATGACATCACGAGGTTTGTTAAGAATGTAGTAGACTGGCGATTCAAGGATGTCAACTTCTATGCCGTCAATAGTTATATGATCTATCTCAGGGTTGGCACGGTCCCCTAAATGAACCTTCCTGCCATTTACCATTACCCTGCCCTGAACAATTAGCTCCTCTGCTTTCCTCCTCGAAACTATCCCTGCTCTTGCTATTATCTTTTGAACTCTCTCCAATTTCTTTGCATCCGACACTTCCTACCCCCGCAATTTCACATGAAAGAGAGGCTCTTATTCTCTCTATAGTCTCATCATCAGGTGCAAAATCCTCAAGCGATGGCAAATCATCAAGGGTTTTGAGGCCAAACCTCTCGAGAAATTTCTTTGTTGTTCCATAAAGTGCAGGATAACCAGGTGGATTGCCTCTGCCAACCACCTCGATAAATCCTCTCTCCTCAAGGGTTCTCATAACACTTTCGGATTGAACACCTCTGATCTCAGATACAACTCCACGGGATACAGGCTGGAGATATGCAACAATTGAAAGTGTTTCCAGTGCAGCTTTCGTAAGCCTTGGGTTAAACTGGCTTCTTATCATGTTTGCAATAAATGGCGCCGCCTCAGGAACGGCGTAAAAGCCAAATCCTCCAGCAACTTCTCTCAAGACAAAGCCACTGTTCGAGCTTGCATAACGTTGTTTGATGTACTCGAGAAGCTGTCTTACCGCACCGGGTTCAAATCCTGTTATTTCAACAATTTCGCCTACGCTTAAAGGCTCGGGTGCAACAAAAACAAGAGCCTCAATAATCTTCATCTTTTCCAGAGCTTCCTCGGGTATTGTGCTTGCTGTTAATTCAAAGTCCGGGGAAATGTTCTCATTCTCGACCACAAACTCGTTATGCTGCATTGTTCTCGACTCCCTTTTTTCTTCTAATCCTTATATCTCCGTAGAGCTTCCTTTGCTCAAGGTCTATCTCGCAAGATTTGTAAAGTTCTAAAATTGCAAGAAATGTTGCGACAAGTTCAATCCTTGACTTGCATTGATGCGCAAGTTCTTTGAAACTAACACTTTCTGAGGATTCGAGAATTTTTCTAACTTCTTCGATTCGTTTAGCAACTGAGACTCTGATCGGTGCAATATGGGATGTATCCACCTGGCTTTCCGCTCGCCTGGACAATAGTTCAAGAAGAACAAGCGAGAGATTTTCAACTGAAACACCTTCGAATGGATCGGGATATAGAGATGAATAGTCAGTTTCGAGTTCCTTAAATCTTGGAGTAAAAAGACCATTCAGGGCGTAATGTTCCTCAAGCCACCTTGAGACGTTTGAATATTTTTTATACTCGACAAGCCTATCTGCAAGAACTTCTGCCGAGCTTTCCACTTCTTCCAGCGCTTCTTCTTCCTCTTGCGGGAAAAGTGATCTTGCTTTGAGGAGAAGCAATGTTGCCGCTATAAGTAAAAATTCTGTTGCGGAATCGAGGTCAAAGTTATCAATCTTTTCAATATGCTCAATATATGAATCGGTAATTAGAGCAATGGGAACCTTGTGTATGTCAAGTTCGTCCGAAAGAATAAGTTGCAATAGAAGGTCAAAGGGGCCTTCAAAAACTTCAATTTTTACTTGAAAATCCAAGATTCACCACCACTTTACCTCAAAGTCTTCCAATTCCAATTGCTTCTCTTGCTTTTTCAAGCATATTTCTTGCTACAGCCTTTACTCGCTTAGAGCCAGTTGCAAGCACGTCCTCTACTAAGCCTTTCTCCCTTGAGAAGGATTTCCTCTTTTCTCTAAAGTCTTCAAGGTCACCTGCGATTATCCCTGCAAGCCTTTCCTTGCAATCCGTACATCCAATCAATGCTTCCTTACAACTTTGCGCAAGTTCGAGCAAGTCTGCTTCCTCCAAGTATGAACCATAGATCTGAAAGACAGTACAAACTTCCGGATGCCCTTTGTCATGCCTTCTCTTCCTTGACGGATCAGTTATCATTTTCCTCACCTTAATCTTTATTTCCTCAGGGCTATCAGAAAGCCCTATCCAGTTGTCATAACTTTTTGACATCTTTCTTCCGTCAGTCCCGGGTATCTTAGGGGATGGCGAAAGAATTGGCTGTGGTTCGGGGAAAGTGTGTCCATAGAGAGAATTGAAAGTCCTTGCAATTTCCCTTGTAAGTTCAAGGTGGGGTACTTGATCCTCTCCTACCGGAACGAGTTCTGCATCAACGATCAGGATATCTGCAGCCATCAGCACGGGGTAGCCAAGAAATCCATAGGTATTTATCACTCGGGAATCGAGTTCGCGCAATTGCTCCTTGTAAGTTGGGTTTCTCTCAAGTTCTCCAAGCGTTATCACCATCCCTAAGTAAAGAACAAGTTCAGGGATACTCTCTATGTCAGATTGCCTGTATATGGTGCATTTTTCAGGGTCAAGGCCGCAAGCAAGCCAGTCCAGAACCATCTCGCTTGTAAAACTTGCAAGATTTGATGTATCCCTGTACATGGTGGTTAGAGCATGCCAGTCCGCTACGAAAAAGAAGCATTCGTTAGTTTCCTGAAGTCTAATCATGTTTTTTAGATTCCCGTGATAGTGCCCTAAGTGAAGTCTACCACTTGGCCTGTATCCGCTTACAACTCTCCTCTTCAATTTTTACCTCCAATTAAAACACTATTCTTCCATTAGTTATTAGCGTACTTATTAAATGAAACAATGGATTCAGAATCCTGAAAATAACATTCCCCGCAAGATAAAGGATAAGAATTATTATTATGAACCCATAAGGCCCAATCATAGCGTACGGTTCTTTAATCCCTCGCGGCAGAAAATATTCAAGTATATGTGAACCATCAAGCGGAGGTATTGGAATCAGATTAAAGAGCATGAGCACAAGATTAATAGCAGCAGCATATAGAAAGAATTCAAGTAAGTTGATATTTGTTATACCGGCAACTCTTGCAAGAAAACCCAAAATAGTAAAAACAATAGCAACTGTTAGATTTGTTAGAGGGCCAGCAAGGGCAACTAAGACCATGTCTCTTTTGGGCTTCCTTAAGAAAAATGGATTTACGGGAACGGGCTTTGCATAAGCAAAAAGGAAGGGGCTTCTCGTAACAATGAGCACAAGAGGGAGAAGAATCGAGCCAAAGGGATCTATGTGAGGAATCGGGTTTAAGGTAAGTCTTCCTGAATTTCTTGCCGTGTGATCACCAAGAAGATCCGCAACCTTTCCATGCATGTATTCATGAAATATTACCCCAATAATCAAGCCTATAACGAAATAAACAGTTTCCCTTGCGTCCAAACTTACCTCCAGGCAATTTATATCAATTGATACTCATACCAGCACATATTTTCAAGCACGTGGATGAGTTTTCCTGTAAATTTCCTTAAGCCTTTCTGGTTTAACCTCAGTATAAATTTGTGTCGTTGCAATTGAAGCATGTCCTAAGAGTTCCTGAACAACAAGCAGATTTGCACCTCCATCAAGCAAGTGTGTTGCAAAAGTATGTCTGAAAATGTGGGGTGAGACAACATTCTCAAGTCCACAAACCCTTGCCTTCTCCTTTATGATCTTCCAGCAACCCTGCCTTGTAATTCTTGTTCCTCTCATATTGAGAAAAAGTGCAACCTCCCAGGTTGAACGACAGATATCAGGTCTCGCTTGAACCAAATAAGTCTTAAGGCTTTGCGCCGCTACTCTTCCGAAAGGCACAAGCCTCCATTTTCCACCTTTGCCACGAACAATTACAAGCCTTTCCTTAATATCCACATCACCAAGATCAAGTGCGCAAAGTTCTGATATTCTAACCCCGGTTGCATAAAGAAACTCAAGAATTGCCCTATCCCTTATTCCGCGATTATCGCCACCGCAACAATCAAGAATCATTTCAACCTGTTCTCTGTTAAGAGACCTCGGTAGATTCGAAGGAATTTTTGGTGTAGAAAGAACAGTTGTTGGATCAACTTGAACAAATCCTTCACTCAAAAGAAAGCGGTGAAACATCCTTATTACACTAAAAGCCTGGGCTCTTGACCTTGATGAAAGATTCGCCCCTTCAGGTGAGCCAAGCCAGGAAGCAAAACCAAGAATTGACTTTCTTGTTATATTGTCGGGCTTTGAAATTCCTTCATCTCTCAAATATTCGATATAGCGGATCAGGGATCTGCGATAGGCATCAATTGTATTTCGCGAGGAACCTTTCTCGACTCGCATGTAGTCAATAAATTCTCTTGCGAACTTTGAAAGTTCTGATTCTTCTTGTATACAAGTTTCGGTTTTCATAAAAGCCTTCCCATAAGAATTGATTACCCGTCTAAGCCAGTATATCTACCTTCAAGATAAAGAGTGGCAAGTGTTATTCCAATAATACTTTTTGCGTCAACTATCTCCGATCTTTCTATCAATTCAAGCGCATTCTCAAGTCTTACAAGCTCAACGGTAAGGAATTCATCATCATCATGCACCCCACTTGCTCGTTCAAGATTTTTTGCAAGATAAAGATGAAAATATTCATTTGAGTAACCCGGCGAGTTGTAAAACTCGGCAAGTTTAACCAGTGTAGCGGCACTGTGTCCAACTTCTTCAACAAGTTCTCTTGAAGCGCAATCTTCGGGTGATTCTGACGCGATGTCAAGTTTTCCTGCAGGAATCTCAAGTAACACTTTCCTTGTTGCATGTCTGTACTGCTTCACAAGAAGCATGTGAGAATCATCAAGCATTGGAACAATACCAACCGCTCCCGGGTGATTCACCCTTTCCCAGCGAGCAATTCTTCCGTCAGGAAGCGAAACCTCGTCTATGAAAACCCCAACTACTTTCCCACTAAATACACACTTACTTGAAATAATTTTGTGGTCTTCCGGTCTTAGTTCTTTCAATTTCTCATCCCCTTCCGGGCGGCAAGGAATCCAGCAGCACCTGCCGCCATGAAGAATTCGGGCTCATCATCAACCGTTCTTCCCATAACAGTTGGCTGAAACTTTGAACTTCGTAAAAGATCAATAAACCCGGTGCAATCAATCTCGCGTATTTCATGCTTTCCTGAAATGCCCGATGCGTCAAGCTGCATTCGGACTATTTCCGCTTTTTCACCTTTAAGTTTTGGCAATGCAACAGTAACACTTTGAAGTGTGGCGCAAGCAAGAGTTGTAATGGTATGGTGACTCAAGCCAAAATGTCTTTCCCTTTTATCCATGAAGGTAATCCTTGGTATTGCAACAGGAAAACCACCCATGGCTAAAACTGCATTTAAGATTATTGCCTGCTCGATACCGCTAAAACCAGGAGCGCTTCCGGTTCCAATTATTCCCGGACCCATAAGAACAACAGCAGCATCTACCTTTAAAATCTCTCTTGCGTAAGCGAGGGCACCAAAAATATTTACAGCCTCGATGTCTCCGCCAAAAGCATGACCGCATGTAACTGTTTGCTCAATGTATCCATTATTTTTGAGAAATCTTACTGTATTGCTAAATGAAATTGGAAGCGCCCCACCATCTGTCATTATGTAGACAAGTTTTCCTTTTGGATTTTCTTTCTTGAATGCTACGGCAAACGGCAGAAGTTGGCTATGGAGTTCGCCTGCTGCAACCGGCATCCCATCCAGTGCTTTTGAAAGCTCAATTGATTCAGGTAAATCTTCTTCGCATGCTCTCACGTTGAATTGAATTGGGGTATATCTCATTTTCATGATATGTCCTGAATTTCCGGAATCCCATTCGTTCCTTTTAAGATTCCAGAGAACGAAGTGATATCCGCCGGAGCCAAGGCCAAGTTCAACGGCTGTTGTGTTTGCAATTACCTCATCTCCGACATCCACAGGGCCCGTAAGTTCCTCGTAAGAAATAGCATGTGCGCTTATACCATCTTCAAATTCGATCGTAAGGTTTAGCATTCCCATGTCTTGCGATTCCCTTGAAATAACTTTTCCTTTCTTAAAAGAAACCATTTTTCCACCAATCCTAAGCTTTCACCAACGCATGAATAATTGTTGTAATAAGAACAAGATGTTCCTTAAAAATGAACTCATCTTTCGAGTGAGCATTCTGAATTCCAACATCGAGTACTACCATCTCGAAACCATTTTTATTGAATACGTTCGCGTCGCTTCCTCCTCCGCTTCTTTTCCTTTCCGGCTTAATTTCACAAATTTCCATCGCCCTTTCAATCTCAAAAAGTGCTCTGGAATTATCTTGAATCTTGAAGTGGTCAAAGGAACGTTCGACACTAATTTCAGCCTTGCAACCGAGTGCTTCTGCTTCCTCCTCAAAAGTCTTAATAAACCTTTCCCTTTGTACAATGAGTTTTTCCTCGTTAAAACTCCTTATTTCACCTTCCACAAAGGTCTCATCAGGCACGATATTTGTTGCCCTTCCTCCTTTTATTATCCCTATGTTGGATGTCGTTTCTTCATCGATTCTACCGGGGTTAAGACGGGATATCGCCTTTGACGCGCAAAGAATTGAGCTCCTCCCCTTTTCTGGCTCAACTCCCGCATGTGCTGCTCGACCTTTGATAAGAAACTTAAGCTTTTCCGAGCCAGGCGACTCGATGATAATTCCTCCAATATCCCCGGCTCCATCAAGTACATAACCCCATCTTCCGCGAAGCCTCGAAAAGTCGTAGTTTTTTACGCCAATGAGCCCTGGTTCCTCCTGAACAGTGAGAACTATTTCTAACCCTTTGTGAGGTATAGATTTTCTTATTAGGTTTTCGGTTAAAGCAAGAATCGCTGCTATTCCAGCCTTATCATCGGCCCCAAGAATTGTTTTCCCGTCCGAAGCAAATCTTTCTTCGTTTTCAATTAAATTAGCCCCCCTTACAGGAGTTACAGTATCCATATGTGCATTAAGAATTATGTATTCATTGCTTGAATTAGAAGGAGGAACAATAATTGTAAGATTTCCAGCGTTTCCTGAAGTTTTTTGTCCTGTCTCATCTTCGGTGCATTCAAGAGAAAGGTCAGAACAAAATTCCTTTATATAACTTACAACCTTCCCTTCGCAGCCTGACTCACTCTCTAATTTTACAAGGTCACGAAAAAACGAGAATATTCTCTCAGGTAAAGGAGAGTCTAATAATCTCATTTTGCCGCCTTGGCCTCCCCACCACCTACAACTTTGAGGTGCGAATCAGCAAGGCTTTCCTTTTTAATTGCTGCTTTTACGAAATCCAAAAAAAGTGGATGTGGCCTTAGAGGCCTAGACTTAAACTCTGGATGAAATTGACAGGCTAAGAACCAGGGATGCCTTGGTATCTCAATTATTTCAACCAAGCGCCCATCGGGAGAAAGGCCTGAAAAAACCATTCCTGCTTCCTCAAGTCTATCTCTTAAATTTATGTTTACCTCGTAACGATGTCTGTGCCTTTCGTAGACGACTTCCTCACCGTATGCCAAAGCTGCAAGGGTTCCTGGAACAATCTTGCATGGATATGCTCCAAGCCTCATGGTGCCACCAAGACCGTCTATCTCTTTTTGATGAGCCATAAGGTCAATCACAGGATAAGGTGTATCAGGATCAAATTCTCTTGAGTTTGCCCCTTCCATCCCTGCAACATTTCTTGCAAATTCAATTACTGCACATTGGAGACCAAGGCAAAGTCCCAAAAATGGGACACCATTTGTTCTTGCGTACTGAATTGCTGTAATTTTGCCTTCAATTCCACGAACTCCGAAACCGCCTGGAACGAGTATTCCCTGAACGTCTCCCAAAACCTCCTGACATTCATGATCCTGAAGGTAATCAGATGCAACCCAAACCGGTTTTACTTTGACACCATGAGCAAAACCTGCAGCATTCAAACTCTCCACAATACTTATGTACGCATCTGGAAGATCAACATATTTGCCAACAATTGCTATTCTTATTTCGTCCTTGAGATTCTTGATTCTATCTACAAGTTTTCGCCATCCTTGAAGATCCGGTTCATGACCACTGAGACTCAGATGTTTTACAACGTATTCGTCAATGCCCTCTCTGTTAAGAATTAATGGAACTTCGTATATGGTTTCTGCATTTGGAGCTGAAACAACAGCCTGAACGTCTGTATCGCAAAAGAGTGCTATTTTCTCCTTTACCTCTATAGGAAGTTCCCTGTCAGAACGACATACAATAGCATCGGGCTGGATTCCAAGGCTCTTCAATTCCTTAACGCTATGCTGGGTTGGCTTTGTTTTAAGTTCACGCGAAGTTTCAAGATATGGAACAAGCGTTACGTGAACGTAGAAGACATTTTCCGGCCCAATATCTTTCTTGAGCTGTCTTATTGCTTCAAGGAATGGTTGGCTTTCGATATCTCCAACCGTGCCCCCAATTTCGCTTATTGCTACATCAATTCCTTCTCTCTCGACAAGTTTAAGGATTCTCCTCTTTATCTCATCTGTGATGTGGGGGATTACCTGAACCGTTGCGCCAAGGAATTCTCCTTTTCTTTCCCTTCCTATAATCGAGCCATATATCATTCCGGTTGTCACATTGCTTTCCCTCATACAATAAGTGTCTACGAATCTCTCGTAGTGTCCTAAATCGAGATCGGTTTCCATTCCATCTTCCGTAACGAAAACCTCGCCGTGCTGAAATGGATTCATTGTTCCTGGATCAACATTGATATATGGATCTATCTTCTGCATTATGACATTTAGACCCCTTGACTTTAGAAGAAGGCCAAGGGAAGCAGAAGTTATGCCTTTCCCAAGCGATGAAACAACCCCACCGGTTACAAATATATGCTTTGCAGGCATCACTCACCTCCATAAACCTGCAATTTACTCTTATGTTTAATTATTTGCCCGAAAGTCCTTTAGTCCCTTTTGTTCCAAGTCTGTCGATGTAGTTTAACACTCTGTTTCGTGAAATTATGCTCGAGAATGAATATTTTTCCGAAACGATTGTCAAAAATAGGATAAATGCAAGGATGACAAGTCTCGATATTAACCCACAACCCGTTACAATTCCTAAACCTATAATTGACCCGAGAACATTTGAGCCAGCATCACCGAGCATGCCCTTCTCGGAGAGATCAACCGGAAGAAGAGCGAATGCTACGCCTGCTGTAATCGATGCCGGATAAAGAAAAGGATTTACACTACTCAGATTTGCAAAAATCAAAGCTACAAGAAGCGGAAAGAAAATCTTTAACGCCCTTCCTGGTTTGACATCAAAAAGGTTAAAAAGATTTGCCATGAGTGAAATAACGGCGGAGTTCAATATCCACTGTCCGAAATTGCGAGAAAGCCAGGCACATGCAACCATCGAGATTAGAAAACCGCATGATGCTTTTATGAAACCTGTCGTGATGTTTCCCCTTAAGAACTCCCTTATGTGACCTCTGAATCCTTTCGCATCCTTTCTTTCTGCTATATCGTCAAGCAGCCCAATGCAGCACATACCAATAACAAGTAAAAGTAATTCTGGCCTGATGATTCTCAGGTCGTAAAAATAATTTACAAGTTTCATGAAAACCCAGATTAAAAGGAAAACCGGGCTAAATAAAAAACCCAATGCCGTTGGAACTTTTATTCCACGGTAATTATCCCTGAGGAAAGGTGGACTTGCAAACAATGATCTTGAAAGGAAGAAAAGAAAGACACAGAGGGCGAAGGAAACAACAAAAAGGCATAACTCAATCATTTTTACCGCCTGATATACTTTCGTGCAAGTGCAATGACAATATCCTTTGCCTGCTTTCCCCTGTGAACGAAGCCTTGTAGATTCCTTCCCGTTTTTCTGTGTTGCATTGAGGTTTGAACCTCAAGAATTCTCAAGTTTGACCTGGCTGCATCGACAGTCATTCCAACTTCTACTCCGAAACCCCTTTCCAGAGGCAAAACACAAGCAAGCGCATTCCTGGTAAGAGCTCTCTGACCCGATAGCGGGCAACTCATTTCAATACCAGTGAGATATTTTATTCCCCATCTTGCAATTCCCTGGGCTATTCCAAAACCACTCTTTTTCTTAGATGTGGGAAATGCAGCAATTGATAGATCGGCCTGCCCCTCAATCAAAGGACGCAATATTTCCTTTGCCTCTGAAGCGCTTGTCCCAAGATCTCCATCCAAAAGCAATAGATAGTCGAATTCAACGTTTCCAAGTACTCTTGAAAGAGATCTTCCCTTACCCAAATTTCTCCCGTTAACCACCACTCTCGCGCCATTATCTGCTGCTATTTTGGGGGTATTATCCAGAGAAGCATCATCCACCACAAGAACACTTTCAACCTCTTCCAAGCTCAGGACTGAAGAAACCGTCTGGCCGATCAATTCCTCTTCATTATATGCAGAAACCACCGCCAAAACTTTCATTGGTAAATTCTCAACTTGGTTCAGGAATAATCCTGCTTGCTGCCTCTCCTTTCCCGTAATTTCCAGGCCTTCCCTCAAGAAGCATTATGAGGGCCACCTCTCCAGGTGTCATTTCGACATGATCAACCGTTGAAAGTCCAACTTTTTTGTAATTTTTTATGATTTCATCCGGGCAATTTGAATCTCCAACTCCTACTACAAGATTGCCAGCAGTCATTAGAGCCTTTATTAGAGGAAGATCAGTATCCTTCATGATTTTTATATCAGAAGGTGCCAGGAAAATCACAGCAGATAAAGGAGCATCAATAGAACCATCAATTTTAACTGCTCCCGTTTGGAATATCTGGTTTAACAATTCATTTGCTTCTCCACCTGCAAGCCATTTTGAAACTTCTTCAAATATTCGCACCCTAATCGCTTGCTTATCTGGCTTAACAGAAAGTATTGAGGCAAGAGATTCAACAACCTGGGTGTTATCATAAATTTTGTCTTGAGCAATATGAATCGTGAGTTCAATGCGACCACCAGAGCGCTCAATTGCCTCGTTAATTTTTGAAAGCGTTTCGCTGCTGGAATTCTCCCTTGTTATTACAGCATAATTCCTGCCAATGAGTCGGCTTGCAATAAGGTATAAGCCTGCCTCATCAGAAAAACTCTTATAGTAATCAAGACTGTCATTAAGTTCTTTGTTTTTCTCTTTTATTTCGCCAAATGTCTTTCTCAACGACTCAATCTGGCTTTTTTGCTCAGAAACTAAACCTCTTTCTACAAGAGCAGTCCCGAGCAAGATACCAAGCCCGAGTGCAAGAAATACGGCAATTAACGACATAAAATGATATTTTGCATCAACCAAATTTCATCACCGCCTAAATCAACTTCTGGAGCTTTAGCAGCCAGACCTGAAACCTCATTGCAAGAACACTAAAAAATTGCCTAACCGGCTCGCTAACAGCAATTACTATCGAAATAACCAGGAGTATGGCAAAAACCATCAGCGCAAGATGCCACCATTTTAGCCTTCCTTCGTAAATTCTGCTTACACCTTTTGCATCAACCAAAACTTCACCGATTCTCAACCTTACAAGAAAAGTGCTTGCCATGCCTTTCCTGTCCTTTTCAAGGAATTCAACAAGATTTGTGTGTCCACCTACAACCACAATTAATTCAGCACCCTTCTCATAAGCAATTATCATGGCAATATCCTCGCTTGTTCCAGGATAGCGAAAAACCGTTGATGGAAGTCCAAGTTTGTCAAGCCTTTCTTTTCCAGGAGCGTGACCATCGGTATAACCGTGAACAACAAGTTCGGCACCACAGCGGAGAGCTGTATCAGTTACACTATCCATATCTCCCACTATCATGTGAGGTTTAAGACCGATCTCAAGTAGCGCATCAGCACCTCCATCAACCCCAACAAGAACAGGCTTCATTTCTCTTAAGTATGGCTTAAGTGCTCTTAAGTCTTTCTTGTAGTCATGGCCACGCACAACAATGAGAGTATGACGACCAGCAAACTTTGTCGTTATGCTCGGAAGATCAACAGTACCAAGGAGTATTTCTTTTTCCGCATCAAGAAATTTCATCGTGTTAATGGCAAAATCCTCAAGATGAATCCCAATCTTTTCCTTGCTTCTTTCCATAATCCTCTCTATCATTTCAACCTCGAGTAACTTTCCACGAGCAACAACCGAGTCTCCTTTGAGGAGATTCTCTCCCTCAAGCCTTAATATATCCCCTTCTTCTACTCTTTCGAATACTTCCTTGCCGACCTCATCAAGTATCTTTATTCCTGAGCCAACAATTATTAGGGGACCAACATTTGGAAAGGTTCCGGTT
>Ga0315298_1006845_pt1 | contig 15321 bp, 10 predicted proteins | sample WHS_1_MG_FD_203077 | JGI IMG/M metagenome (GOLD analysis project Ga0315298, IMG submission 203077) | Extremophilic microbial mat communities from Washburn Hot Springs, YNP, Wyoming, USA - WHS_1_MG | ecosystem: Environmental > Aquatic > Thermal springs > Hot (42-90C) | place: USA: Wyoming... | reverse complement strand
ATTAAACCGGCTGTTTTTTATTCAAAAAATCGGAAATTCTTTCAGATATTTTTAATCCTGCGTGGATTGAATCACTTAAAGAAACACCGTTCCTGTAGTGGCCAGCAAAAAATATTCCCGGCATCTTTGCCTCAAATTCATCCATGAAATTCAGATATTTACCATAACCTACGTTATACTGCGGTATTGCCTTTTTATAAACAGCGGTAAATGAAAAGATTATTTTACCTTTAACGCCTAAAAGTGTTTTAAGATCTTCATGGGTAATTTCGATTAATTTAGAATCCGGCAGAAGGGCAAGTTCCGGGTTCTGAGCTCCACCAAGGTAAGTAGTCAAAGTTACATGTCCTGCAGGCGCCCTGCGCGGGAATAACGAGGAATTAAAAATTGTACCTAAAATGCGGAAACCTTCCTTTCTTGGAATTAATACACCAAATCCGTCAACCGGATGTTCAACATCCTCGCGTCGGTATCCAAGTACGACACTGGCAACCGGCGGATACTCGATTTCTCCAAGAACAGATAAATCTTCGGATTTTCCATTACCATTAAATACCTTTAGTTCAGCAATTTTGTAAGCAGGAATAGCGAGAATGACTGCGTCAAATTTAAAACTTTTCTCAGAATCCTTATCTTTATAAATTACCTCCCATTGACCGTTTTTGCCTACTATTGATTTTACATGGGCATTGTAAATGATTCTCCCATTGAGCAAATTTGCAATCGTGTCAGTCAACACTTGTAACCCGTCATCGAATGACACCTTAGGGGCATCTGCTTTAGAAATTTCTCCACGCTTTTTCCTTTCTCTCGCCCCCAGAATCTGACCGAGAATTAATGAACCATATCGCGCCTCAAGATTGTAAACCTTTGCGAATGCGTGTTTAAGGGAAATTTTTTTGGGGTCTCCTGCGTAAATACCAGAAACCAAAGGATCTATAGCATAGTCCAGAAATTCCTGCCCTAGGCGGCGAAGGACAAATTCGGCGACAGATTCTTCCCCCTGCCCTCTGCCGATGAAAGGTTCAATCAACAACCTTAATTTTGCTGAAGTTGTGAAAAGTTCAGATGCAAAAAATGCTGGAGGTGATGATGGCAAATTAATAGGTCTGCGGTATCGGGCTATGTAACGGTTTTTTGCTGACGGGTCTGAATAGTATTTTCGGTATTCTAACCCAATATCTGCAAAGAATTTTTTCAAAACAGGTGTAGTTTCAAGAAGTGTATTTGGACCGCACTCGGCAAGCCACTCCCCTTCCCTAACGGTTCTAATAACTCCCCCGGGACGGGAATCAGCCTCTAAAACAGTAACATCAAAACCACTTTCTGAAAGTTTCCATGCAGCGGATAAGCCTGTAACCCCTGCTCCTACCACACAAATAGATTTCCCTGATTTCTCGTTCATCATTTCTTAGAAAATCTTTATTCCATTAAATCGTCTTCGAAAATCTTCGTTCAGCCATTCTGGGCAAATAAGCATCGAACCGCATTGCTATTACCCTGATAAAAAGCCTGCCAAGTTGTGTTACGGTCACACCTTCCGGACTCAATGTTATAAGTCCATCCTCTTCAAGGTCTTGCAGCGATTCAAGTTCTTTCTCAAAATATTGCTTAAAATCAATGTTCAATAGGTCGGACATTGCTCGGTAATCGAGTTTTAAATCACACATTAATCGCATAATAGTTATTCGTCTGATTTTGTCATCCTCATTAAGGAGATATCCCCGAACAATCGGAACTTTCCCTTCATTAAGCATTGAATAGTAAGTATTTATATCTTTGTGATTCTGCCAGTATGCCGAATCGGTCTGTGAAATTGATGACATTCCGAAAGCATAGATATCCGCCCCTGCCCTTGTGCTGTAGCCTTGAAAATTTCTCTGAAGGGTTCCATTTCGTTGCGCTTTTACGAGTTCGTCCGTTTCAAGCGCAAAGTGGTCCATGCCAATATAGACATAACCAGAACGTGTAAGTTTTTCAGTTACAAGCTTTAACAACTGAAATTTTGTCTCCGGGGATGGCAGGTTTTGTTTGTACTCAAATATGCGCTGAGAGGGTTTCATCCATGGAACATGGGCATAACTAAATACAGCAAAACGGTCAGGCTTGAATTCAAGAACTTCATCAATAGTTTTTTCAAATGATTCAAAGGTCTGAAATGGCAAACCATATATTAAATCAATGTTAAGGGATTGAAAACCGTATTCCCGAATCCATCCGATGACCTTAGCTGTAAGCTCCTTAGGCTGAATACGATGGACGGCTTTCTGGACTTTCGAATTAAAATCCTGAACTCCAACCGATGCTCGGTTAAAACCTACATCACGGAAAGCCTTTACCTGTTCTTTTATCATCCGGCGGGGATCCATTTCCACCCCTGCTTCTATATCTTGGCAGAACGTAAACCTCTCATGGATTAAATCGCCAAGTCTTTTTATGTCATCTACCGGCATAAACGTGGGACTTCCACCACCAAAATGGAGTTGGACGACCTTTCTTCGAGGATTCAACAATGGGACGATTAAGTCCATTTCTTTTTTGAGATAATCTATGTAAGTAGAGCTCTGTTTAACGTTCGGGGTAATAATTGTCGTACATCCGCAGAACCAGCATAATGAATAACAAAATGGAATATGAAAATACAGGGATAAATCGCGACTGTCCTTATTGTTACGCTCAATCTCAGCCCTGATGTCGTTCCATGTAATCTTATCTGTGAAATGGACAGCAGGGGGATACGAAGTATAACGTGGTCCGGGGATATTGTATTTTTTAACTAATTCTAAATCTACAGTTATTTCATTCATAAACTTCGGACTGTTTGAATTACTGCTTCTATATTTTCAATCTTAGAGTCAGGAGGCAATCCATGACCTAAATTAAATATAAATCCGTTTTTACCTTTCATCTTATTTAAAATACTCCTCGTTTCACTTACGACAACATCTGAAGAATTATTTCTAAGCAAATCAGGATTTAAATTCCCCTGAATCCCAATATGTTGAGGTATCAATTCTCTGGCTTTTGAAATGTCAAAATAATGGTCAATACCAATAACATTTGCGCCAAGGTCAATCAGAGTATCCCAGTTTTGGTATACCCCCTTTGAAAAAACAATAACTGGAACAATGCCATTTAAACGCCCTACAATTTTCTTCATCCATTTTCCACTTAATTCATAAAACCTTTTCGGTGGTAACAATCCGCCTAATGTATCGAAAATTTGTATTGCATCAACCCCTGCGTCAATTTGACGCAAGAGATATTCTGTGACAGCATCTGTCAATATTGACAATAATTTTTCAATTAATTCAGGCCTTTCAGAAGAGAATCTTATCGCATTTTCAAAATTTCTGGAGCTACCGCCTTCGCACATAAAACAGGCAAGAGTCCAGGGGGACCCAGAAAAACCTATTAAAGCAGTTTTATTTTTCAATTCAGATTTAACCAATTTAATTGCATCATAAACATATTCGAGGCGCTCGCAACTATTTGATATCGAAAGCCTTTTAAAATCCTCCTCCGTCTCTATCCTGAAATCCATAATAACCCCTTCACCATCAGAGAACCGATAAGCCTGACCAAGGGCTTCCGGCACAACGAGTATGTCACTAAATATTATTGCTGCATCAAAATCAAAGCGACAAATCGGCTGCAAAGTAACCTCTGCTGCCAGCTCAGGATTTTGGACAATTTCCACAAAACTATATTTTTTCTTTAATTCACGGTATTCTGGAAGCGCTCGTCCAGCTTGTCTCATCATCCAGATTGGAGGATAATCAACGGGCTGGCACCTGCATGCCCTTAAAAACCGGTCACGGTTGTATAATCTCTGTTCTATCGTCTTACTTTCCTGCATTTACTTAATGTTTTTAAACCAAGTTCTACTTTATAACAGTATCAACTAATAATTTCCTATGTGCTTCAAGTTGTGTCAAAAGTTAATTATTAATATCTGATTAATTATGCATGTCGAAATTTTTTTATTTGCAATTAAACGTCTGCTTCTTATAATATTTTCATGCCCCAACTCAAAACCAAAGATAAGCGTGCGCTTTTGGCGTGGCAGAAAGGAAGTTTGTCTTCAAATTTAAAGTCTCCTAAATTTAAAAAATTCAATCGTTTCATTCTAAAAATAATCCTGATTTTCGGATTACCTTTATCAATTATAGTTGCAGTTGAACTAATTCTTCGTATAGCCGGATACGGATATCCGATTGAATTTTTTGCCAAAACGGAGGATGGACAATATCTTATCCCAAATCCACATTTTTCAAAGAGATTTTTCCCGCCTGACGTTATTAAGGAAGCATGGCCATTTAAAATTCCTGTAAAAAAAGCAGAAGATACCAAAAGGATTTTTGTGATAGGAGATTCTGCTGCTCAGGGGACACCAGCGCCGGCATTCGGTTTTGCCCGTATCCTTGAAGTAATGCTGCAACAACAATTTCCTGATAAAAAATTTGAGATTGTTAATGTGGCAATGAGGGGAATTAATTCTCATGTAATGATACCGATTGCAAGAGAATGCGCAAAATACGAACCTGATGCTTTCTTAATTTATGCCGGCAATAATGAAATTGTCGGGCTGTATGCCCCTGATCCGCAAGGGTTTAATATCGTAGATTACCCGTTCTTAATCCAGATTAAACATCTATTCTCCACAACAAAGTGGTACCAGTTATTAAGTGACATCACTTCAAAACTGGGCAAATCGCGTAAGAAAGAAGTTCAGGACTTTGAATATTTTCAAAGGCATCGGATTCCATTTTCCCACCCTTCAAGAATTTCTACTGCAAGAAATTTCGAATCGAATTTAGAGAAAATATGCCGCACAGGTATTGCTGGCGGAGCAAAGGTTCTTTTATCAACGATAGCGGTAAATCTTCAGGATTGTCCTCCATTTGGGTCACTCCATAAAAAAGGTATGACCGATGATGAAATCAACAAGTGGAACTATTTTGTTAAACTTGGCGATGACGAAATGACTCGGGGAAATACGTCGAGAGCCCTTGATTCGTACTTAAAGGCTCTTGCAATTGACCCTCAATATGCCGAACTTAACTATAAAATTGCTGTCTGTTACACAAAATTGGGCGATTTAAATACTGCTATTGAATATTACAAAGCGGCGCGAGATTTTGATTGCCTGCCATTCAGGGCAGACAACAGATTGAATGAGGCTATCCGGAAAACAGCTTCCAGATTCAATAATTCAAACCTAATATTTGTGGATGCAGAATTGGCATTTCTATCACACTCATTGAGCCATGGAAAGGCACCGGATAACACTCTATTCCATGAGCATGTCCATCTTAAATTCAGCGGAGACTATCTGCTTGCAAAGACATTTTATGAAAAACTTACCCCGGCACTGTTTCCGGAAATTAAAAAAGATAATAGTATTCTTTACAATCCGCCATCCGAACAAGAATGCGCCTTCCTGCTTGCTTATACGCCATGGGACGAACTGGATATAGCGGCAGCAATAGTAAAATTAACAGCCTCTCCATTATTTCAAGGGCAATTCGACCACTCAGTCCGTCAGGCTTTGTCAGAAAGAATTTTGAATGAAAAATTAAAGAAAATTACAATGGCGGATTTAAAAGAATGCGCGCTCATGTATGAGATGGCAATTTCAAAGAGACCAGACGACTGGCAACTGCATCTTAACTACGGGAACCTACTTCAGGTTATGAAAAATTATAATCTCGCCTGCAGGGAATACCAAATCGTCCTTAAACATGTCCCATTTTTCCAAAAGGCTCAATACCTACACAATACTACTTTGGCATATTTGAATTACCAACAAGGCGGAGTCCAACCCAAGCACTGAAAACTCTGAATTTTCAAACTAATTGATATATTAGTCCGTATTCAGGTAAAATCGTTTCTATAAATCTGAAAACTGCATTGCTATGAACAAAAATTTTTTGAACAAAAAATATATTATTGCGGGAATTGTGGTATTACTGCTTCTATCGATATTTATCTTTTCAAGTAAATATTTATCTGCCTCGCGCGAAGACGAATTTATAAAGCTGATGCAAAATGGCAGAAATTACCTTGAACGTGGCGAGTTTTCGAGAGCACTTGAAGTTTATAAAAGAGCGGTGAACCTTGTGCCAATAAATACAGATATCCACATAAACCTTGCGATTTGTTATCTTGGATTGAATCAGGCATCAAACGCTATTGTTCATGCTCAAAAGGCAATCGAACTTGACGATAAAATTGCAGCTCCATATTACATTACAGGATGCGCCCTTATGCGTTTAGGTAAACCAAAGGAAGCGATAAAAATGTTTCAACTTTCCATAAACCTGGATCCAACTGTAGCTGCGTCTTATTATCATCTTGGCAGGGCTCATCTTGAATCGGGGGAAATAGAAGATGCTATTGCAATGCTTCAAACTGCGATCGAGATGGAAGAAAATCATCCTTCAGCCCATTATTTACTTGCACAGGCATACTCTCAGATAAATGATAAAGAAAGTGCGGAGAAAGAACTTCAGATCCATCAAAAAATCAGGCAAAAACTCACAAATGAAGTTGTCAATATTGATTTCCTCGAAAGATGTAAACTACTAGCGCCCAGAATGCCATTCAAACCTGAATTACCATCAAGGAAACCGATTCAGGTTATATTTGCTGATGGGACTGCTGAAGCCTTTCGAAATTGCGGAAGTATTAAAGGTCCGGCTGCAGTCATAGATTTTAACCATGACGGCAGAAATAGTATATTCGCCTACGATGGAAAAAGTTTCAGAGTCTTTTCAAATACAAACGGCGTATTTTATCCAATGAATAATTCATATACACCGCCGGAAAACGGAGAGTATGTTAAATGCCTTGTCGGGGATATTCAGAATGATAGATTCGAAGACGTAATAGTTTTAGGAAAAAGATTTTCTCATGTCTTTAGGTTTGCAACAAATGCGCAATTCACAGAAGCTACCGGCTTTTGCGGTTTAAAAGGTTTAACAGCAATTGACGGAGTCCTTGCAGACCTTGATTTTACCGGCGCGCTTGATCTTGTCATTGCAGAGCCAACGAATAAATCTGTAAGGATATTCCAGAATCTGAAAAACTTTTATTTCAAGGAAAATACGACAAATGCTGGCATTGCTTACACTATAACAGGGATTGAAAGGATTATTATTGACGACAGAAACGGGGATGAATTACCTGACCTACTATTGTCCCGAAAAACTGGGAAACCTATATTATATGAAAAAAGACGGGGTGGAATCTTCTATGAAACAAACCTGCCCCCGAATTTTCCCGCAGGTGAAGTCCTTGCAGTAGGAGATTTTAATAATGACCTTAAAAGTGATGCTGTTATTCTTAACAGTGATGGTTCAATCATAGTTTATTTCGGTGAATCTTATCAGCCAGCAAGGTTGAATGCGTCAGGTTTCAAATGTGCAAAAATTATTCCATTTGACTATGACAACGACGGCTGGCTGGACATACTCGCAATTGGTAACGGTATAAGATTGTGGCGTTTTACAGGTAATGGACAATTTGAAGATGTAACCGTTAAAACAGGTTTGGATAAGTATAATGGACTTAATGTTACTGATGTTGCCTTAGCCGACTTCGACAATGATGGTGACACTGATGTTTTAGTAACATTAAATGATTTCTCTCTGAAGTTATTGAGAAATGACGGGGGAAATACAAACAATCAATTAAAATTACGATTAACAGGTACACGTTCGAATGCAAGTGCCCTTGGGGTAAAGGTCGAAGTGTCGGCAGGCGGGTTAAGATTACAACGTATAGTTACAAGCCTGCCGGTGGAAATCGGTGTTGGTAAACACACGAGTATTGACGCCATTACAGTCGGATGGTTTGATCTTACTTTGAGTACTGTGGATGTTAAGGTTGAACCTCGTCAAATCGAGTTGCAGGAAATTTACTTTCCAAAGGGGTCCTGTCCTTACATGTATGTCTGGGATGGTGCCAAATTCAGGTTTGTATCAGATTTTCTCGGTAACGCGCCACTCGGATTGCGGATAAATCGAAATTATTTTGCAGATGCTGATACCGATGAACACCTGAAACTTGGAGATGAGTCTAACGTAAAACCTACAAATGGCTTTTATGTAATCCAGGTTACAGAAGAATTGAGCGAGGCGTTATATCTTGATGAGGCGAAGTTAGTCGTTGTTGACCACCCTGCCGGCACTGTTGCTCACTCCACATCCAAAATGCTCCCCGGACCACCGTTTCCGCCAAGCAATATCATTCTGCTTCACAAACCTATGCCATTAATCAAGGCGACACGAGATGACGGACAAGATCTTACTCAGGCTTTAGCCAAAATTGATGAAATTATGGCAGGTCCGTCAAAACTCAGGGTGCCGCAGTTGCGTGGACTGGCAGAACCATATTCCCTGATACTTGATTTTGGTTTGATTCCCGAAAACCGTCCGATTGTTTTGGCGCTTACTGGCTGGATTAAATTTGGTGGTGGCATGGCTAACGTGGCAGCATCAACTTGTCCTGACCTGCCATTTCCATTCCCGCAAATGGAAGCACTTTCATCAGATGGCAAGTGGGTCAAAGTTGATGTAAACGTTGGCGTTCCATCTGGCAAAACCAAAACCATTGTGGTTGATTTAACCGGTAAATTGCCGCGTAATACCAGATTGTTAAAATTAACAACCGCATATGAAATTTACTGGGATTTTATCTGCCTATATGAAAAGGCGGATCAATCTTTAATGAAAATCACTGTAATTTCGCCGGATAGCGCCCATCTTCATTGGCGCGGATATAGTAATTTTAAGAACCTACCACCATGGTTACCTCTTACACCTGATTATTACGATCTACACAACGAGGCTCCATGGGAAATTATACCAATGGGATGGTGTACACGTTACGGCGAGGTTGTTGAACTCATAGAAAAACGAGATAACGCCCTTGCAATCGTTAACGGCGGAGATGAGTTAACAATAAAATTTGATGCAAAGAAATTGCCCGATTTATTACCGAATTATGTAAGGGATTATTTTATCTTTACAGTAGGATGGGACAAGGACACCGACCACCATGTTGAATGCGGCACAACCGTGGAAACAATACCATGGCATGGCATGGATTATCAAAAGTACGGCAAACAAGAGCGTCCTAAATTTGAATCCGATTATCTTATGAAAAAATACACCACGAGATGGACCGGTGGTCCTGTGAAAATTAAAAAAATTCGTCTTTCTCAAAGCAGTAATAATTAATAAATTCTTTTAAAATTTATAAGCATTAATACTGTGGTCGCGATTTTAAGATGAATTACTTAAATAAAATTTATGGCTGCAACCTTGCGCTTGCTACCGACCTTTATGAGCTCACCATGGCGCAAGGATATTGGAAATGCGGAGTAGCAGAAAGTGAAGCTGTATTTCACATGTTTTTCCGCAAAAATCCGTTTAAAGGAGGCTTTATTGTCACAGCCGGAATCTCATTCTTAATCGAATTTATAGAAAATTTCAGATTTACCAATGATGATATTAAGTATTTGAGAACATTGAAAGGAAATGACGGTAAGGCGCTTTTTGATAACGAATTTCTAAACTATCTAAGTAGCCAGAAATTTGACGGCGAAATAGACAGCGTAACAGATGGAACCATAGTGTTCCCATATGAACCTGTATTAAGAGTAAAAGGGAAAATTCTTCAGGCGCAAATTCTTGAAACAGCCATTCTGAATATTATCAACTTTCACAGTCTGATTGCTACCAAAGCAGCAAGGGTATGTCTGGCGGCAAATGGGGATCCAGTGATTGAATTTGGAATGCGCCGCGCGCACAGTATCGGTGGTTCACTTGGCGCAAGTTGGGCAGCATACATTGGCGGATGCGAAGCGACGTCAAATGTGCTTGCGGGTAAACTATTCGGAATTCCTGTCAGAGGGACTCACGCTCACAGCTGGGTTCAGTTTTTCGACAGTGAATACGACGCATTCATGAACTATGCAAAAGGAAATCCTAATAATGGTATTTTTCTTGTTGATACCTACGACACTAAATCCGGAGTATACAATGCAATACAGGCAGGAAAATACCTTAATCAGAATGGATATAAATTTTTTGGTATAAGAATCGATTCCGGAAACCTCGAAAAACTTAGCAAAGAAGCAAGGAAAATTCTCGATGAAAATGGATTCAAAGATACGAAAATTATTGCGAGCGGCGACCTTGATGAATGGATAATAGACGATTTGAAATCAAAGAAGGCTCCGATAGATATCTGGGGTGTTGGTACTAAACTTGTTACTGGATATAACGAACCTTTCCTTACCGGTGTTTACAAACTTTCAATGGCAAAGAAGGAGGACTGTAATTGGATACCTAAAATGAAGATATCCGAAGAAAACACTAAAACATCTATACCCGGAATCTTACAAGTCCGACGATACTCTGATGGCGAATACTATCTGGGTGACATGATTTACGATATTACTCTTGGTGTTAAGGAAGAGGACAGTGATATTGCAACCAGTTTTGGTAACAATAATCAATTCTCTGATAAGATTGAAAAACGGGATTTGCTAATTCCAATTTTCCGTCATGGCAAAAGGGTATACAACCCACCTGAAATCAGCAAAATAAAGGAATATGTAAAGTATGAACTTTCGAAATTGAAACCTATGTATAAATCTTTGAGGTGCCGTAAAAATTATCCAGTTGTTCTTGAAAAAAATCTTACAGATATGAAACGAAAGTTTATCAGGGAATTAAAAAGAAGAAATAGATGAAGAAGCAGTATTACATATATAAATATCCGCATCCTGCAGTCGCTGTCGACTGCGTTGTCTTTGGCGTTGTTTCTTCGTGCCTTGAAATATTACTGATTCAGAGAAGAAATGAGCCCTATAAAGACAGCTGGGCTTTGCCGGGTGGTTTTCTGGGAATAGATGAGTCTTTGGAAGAAGCAGTCAAACGGGAATTGTCTGAAGAAATAAATTATCGACCGGAGAACCTGTATCAGATAGGTGCATTTGGAGACCCAGACCGTGACCCGCGTGAACGTGTAATTTCAATTGCATATTATACTTTTTTACAAATTGAGAAAGCATGTCTTGTTGCAAATTCAGATGCTGCTAAATTAGAATGGTTTTATATAAGGAACCTGCCAAATCTGGCATTTGACCATTTAAAAATTGTCAATGCAGCGCTTGAGATTTTGCAGAAAAAAGTTAAATGTGAACCTTTCGGATACGGTTTATTGCCCTCAAAATTCAGATTATCACTGCTTCAAAGTATTTATGAGGATATAATCGGTGAACCACTGGATAAACGGAATTTTCGGAAAAAGCTACTTAAGTATGGATTAGTAAAACCTTTGAACGAATTTGAGAAAATACATCCACACCGTCCAGCGCGGCTTTATGAATTCAACTATGAAAATTATATTAAATACAAAGAAAAAGGTATTGATTTAACGAGGTAATTGATATGAAAAAAGCTCTGATTGTGGTTGATATTCAAAACGACTTTTTGCCAGGAGGCAGGCTCGCTGTACCGGATGGTGATAAAATTATTCCTAAGGTTAATGACCTGATAAAAAAATTTGACCTCGTAATTGCAACTCAGGACTGGCATCCGGTTAATCACATTAGTTTTGCAGAAAACCATAAAGGCAAAAAACCTGGGGATAAAATTACAGTTGAAGGCGTAGAACAAATTTTATGGCCATCGCATTGTGTTCAGAACACTTTTGGGGCAGAGTTCGCAAAAGATCTTTTGAAAGATAAATTTACGGCAGTTATCAGAAAAGGGACTGACCCAATGATTGACAGTTATAGCGGCTTCTTCGATAACGCCCGCAAAAAAGATACAGGATTAGATAATCTTTTAAAATCGTTGAACGTTAGTGAAGTCTATATTGTTGGTCTGGCAACCGATTATTGTGTCAAATTTACCGCGCTGGATGCCGTTTCTCTGGGTTATAAAACTCATGTAATCAGAGAGGCATGCATGGGTGTAAACTTAAAACCAAATGATACCGAAAACGCTCTGAACGAACTTAAAAAAGCAGGGGTTATTATTGAATAATAATGTGATTAAAAGGAAGTTTCAGATTCATAATCCTGATTTTTCCGGTGGAAAATAAAAAGGGCAGGTTTATCCCCTGCCCTTTTCATTTTTATTAAGACAAGTTTTAATACCTATAATGGTCTGGTTTGTAAGGACCATCAATTGGAACGCCAATGTAGGCAGCCTGTTTTGGCGTTAACTTTGTCAGTTTAACGCCAAGTTTATCGAGATGAAGTCGCGCAACTTCTTCATCGAGTTTTTTCGGTAACCGATATACGCCTACTTTATATTTGCCCCTATTCTGCCAGAGATCCATCTGAGCAAGAACTTGGTTGGTGAATGAGTTAGACATCACAAAACTCGGATGCCCTGTCGCACATCCAAGATTTACAAGCCGGCCTTCAGCGAGCAGATAAATGCAATGACCATCAGGAAATATGTATTTATCCACTTGCGGTTTGATATTAACCTTTTTGATACCCGGATAGGAATTAAGTCTGTCCACCTGAATTTCGTTATCGAAGTGCCCGATATTGCATACAATCGCCTGGTCTTTCATCTTCAGCATGTGTTCCAGGGTAATAACATCGCAGTTGCCGGTTGCAGTCACATAAATATCGGCTTTACCGAGTGTTTCTTCGACAGTGGTTACTTCGAATCCTTCCATTGCTGCCTGAAGTGCATTAATGGGGTCTATCTCAGTAATTATAACACGGGCGCCAAACCCTCTTAACGAATGAGCGCTACCCTTGCCTACATCTCCGTATCCGCATACGACAGCAATTTTCCCGGCAATCATTACATCCATCGACCGTTTTAGACCATCAGCAAGTGATTCCCGGCATCCATAAAGATTGTCGAATTTCGACTTTGTTACAGAATCATTTACATTGATTGCCGGAACCAAAAGTTTACCAGCCTCCTGCATTTGATAAAGTCTGTGAACCCCGGTGGTTGTTTCCTCTGAAACACCAACCCATTCCTCTACAACCTTGTGCCAGAAGCCGGGACGTTCTTTGGCTGTGCGTTTTAACAAGTCTTTTATAATCTGCTCTTCACGTTTTTCACTCGGTGTGTTAACCCAGTTATCGCCTTCTTCCATTTCATATCCCTTGTGAATCAGCAAAGTTGCATCACCACCATCGTCAACAACAAGTTGAGGTCCTTTCATCCCCGGATGGGTGATTGCGTCGAGTGTGCACTGCCAGTAATCTTCAAGGGTTTCGCCTTTCCAAGCAAATACCGGAATACCGCGCGCTGCTATAGCCGCCGCAGCGTCGTCCTGTGTGGAAAATATATTGCAACTTGCCCACCTGACCGATGCCCCCAATTCCACGAGAGTTTCAATCAAAACGGCGGTTTCAGTTGTCATGTGGAGTGAGCCTGAAATGCGGACCCCTTTTAGCGGCTTCAAAGGACCATACTTTTTCCTTATCGCCATGAGCCCCGGCATTTCGTGTTCAGCAATTTCAATTGCCTTCCGCCCCGCCTCTGCCAGCGAAATATCACGGATTCTGTAATCTTTAAATGCACTTACCGATTCATTCTTCATCTGGTCTGCCTTTTTTTCTTCATTATTAATGCAGCATTGAGTCATAATGACCTCCTTGCTGGTTTTAGTTATGAACACGCTTTACGTAACTCGTCAACTTTATCAATCCTCTCCCATGTCAAATCAGGATCATTTTTGCCAAAATGACCATAATTTGTCGTCTTCTTGTAAATGGGACGTAAAAGGTCGAGTTGTTTTATAATGTCTGCCGGTTTAAAACTGAATACCTTGCAAACCGCCTTCTGAATCACTTCATCTGTTAAACCCTCCGCTGCTGTTCCGAAAGTATTAATATAAACATTCAGCGGATCCGGATATCCGATTGCATAGGCAAATTGAATTTCACACCGCTTTGCCAATCCTGCAGCAACTACATTTTTAGCTACATACCTGCCCATGTAAGCGGCGCTTCTATCTACCTTTGAAGGGTCTTTGCCACTGAAACAGCCACCGCCGTGTCTTCCCATGCCGCCATAAGAGTCAACAATGATTTTTCTTCCGGTTAATCCGGTATCTCCCTGTGGTCCACCTACAACAAACCTGCCTGTCGGATTGACGAGGTATAATGTGTCTTTCAACATTTCAGCCGGCAGTACCTTTTTGATAACCTCCTCGATGCAAAATTCCTTAATTGTTTTATGACTTACATCGCTTGTGTGTTGGGTTGAAATCACAACGTTGGTAATCCGCACAGGTTTATCGTCAATATATTCGACTGAAACTTGGCTTTTCATATCAGGTCGTATCCATGGAATCTTGCCAGACTTACGGATTTTCGTTAATTCCCTGCCAAGTCTGTGGGCAAACATAATCGGAGCCGGCATCAATTCCGGTGTTTCGTCACAGGCATATCCGAACATCAATCCCTGGTCACCAGCGCCTTGCTCTGCCTTTTCCTTGCCTTCAGCGGCGACTGCATCGACGCCTTGTGCAATATCAGGACTCTGACGGGTTATAAAATTAAGTACGAATACTTTGTCTGCATGAAAAACATCGTCCTCATGTACATAGCCGATATCGCGAATTGCCTGGCGGGCGATACCGACAAAATCAACTTTTGCCTTAGTCGTAATTTCACCTCCTACGACGACAATATTAGATTTGGCATAGCATTCGCATGCCACGCGGCTGTACTTATCCTGTTCAAGACAGGCATCCAGCACGTAATCAGATATTGTATCGCAAACTTTATCCGGATGGCCTTCGCCAACCGATTCCGATGAGAAAATATATCTTTTGCTCATTTACTATTCCCTAATTTCGTATTGACGTATCAAGATATGATGATATAAAATTGTGTCAAGATGTCAATCATTAAAATTTTGTTTTTTTTAAAAATTTTAAAATTAAATGGATAGCGGACACACAGCGTTAAAATTATTAAAGGCTCTGTCAGACCCTACAAGACTGCGGCTCATCGCATTACTGCATGAAAATGAACTTTCTGTAAATGAACTTCAGGAAATTACACGTTTAGGTCAATCGCGTATCTCAACACACCTGCGATTATTACAGGAAATAGGCGTTTTAAAATCACGTCGGGACGGAAAACGCACATTTTACCGGTGGAATGAATCTGTCTGTTCCGAACGACATCATTACATGCAACTTGCGGTACAAGCTGCCAAAGAACTTCCCGAGTACGAATCTGATTCTGCCAACCTCCGGAGAATTCTGGAATTGCGGGAAAACCGCATGCAACTTTTCTTTAATCAGGTTGCC
>Ga0315298_1006842_pt1 | contig 15328 bp, 12 predicted proteins | sample WHS_1_MG_FD_203077 | JGI IMG/M metagenome (GOLD analysis project Ga0315298, IMG submission 203077) | Extremophilic microbial mat communities from Washburn Hot Springs, YNP, Wyoming, USA - WHS_1_MG | ecosystem: Environmental > Aquatic > Thermal springs > Hot (42-90C) | place: USA: Wyoming... | reverse complement strand
GTCAGCACCGTGAGGTCGGATTCGGGAAAGGTCTCGTGGAACATCTCGGCCGCGCGCACGGTGCTGCCGGCATATCCGATCAACGCATGCGGCATGGTCCCATAGCCATGCGGCGCACCGAAATAATGCGCGGTCTCGTCAGTGGCGTTGCCGATGAAGCCGCGCGCGCCCTCGGCCCGCGCCGCCCGCGAACCGACCGACGCCGCATAGGCCATCATCTCTTCCATTTCGGCGCCCGCGCAATGGCGGGATTCCATCGCGAGAAAGGCGGCTTTCGGCAGGGCAGCGCACATCTGATAGGCATTGTGCGCTGCCACACAGGCCGGGCCGAGCTTCTGCAGCAGGATCGTCTCGAGATCCACCAGGGCCACGAAACTGCCGGTCACATAGGCAATCGGCTCGCCTGCGCCTACCCAGGATCCCTCGGGCCGGGCGAGTTCGACCTCGACATGCTCGCCGCGCGCCTCCATCACCTCGTCGAGCCAGCGCAGCATCAGCATCGGCGCGGAGACAACGGGGCGGCGCATGAACAGGGCGTAAGTGACCCGCGCATCGCCGAACCGGGCGACGATCGCCCTGGTCCGGTTGAAATAGGCATCGGTCCGCGCCGCGATCCCGGCGTCGAGATCGGGGCGCGGGACCGCCCGGCGTGCGGCGCGGGTCATTTACTCGGCGGCGATCGCGGTGCCGCGGGGCGCGCGACGGGTCTTCAGTTCCGCCGCGATCAGGAAGGCGAGTTCGAGCGACTGCTCGGCATTCAGCCGCGGGTCGCAGAACGTCTCGTAGCGGGCCCCGAGATCGGCCTCGGAAAGCTGCCGCGCGCCGCCGACGCACTCGGTCACGTCCTGCCCGGTCATCTCGACATGCACGCCGCTCGGCGTGGTTCCCTCGGCCTCGTGAATGTCGAAGAAGCCGCGCACTTCCGACAGGATCGCATCGAACCGGCGGGTCTTCACCTTGCCGGATGTGGTGATCGTGTTGCCGTGCATCGGGTCGCACAGCCAGGCCACATTGCGGCCCTCCCGCTTTGTCGCCCGCACCAGTTTCGGCAGCTTGGCGGCGATCTGCTCCGCGCCCATCCGCGCGATCAGCGTCAGCCGCCCGGCCTCGTTCGCCGGATCGAGGCGCTCGATCAGGCGCAGCATGTCGTCCTCGTCCATGCTCGGGCCGACCTTCATGCCGATGGGGTTCTTCACGCCGCGCATGAACTCGACATGCGCGCCGTCGAGCTGGCGGGTGCGGTCGCCGATCCAGAGGAAATGCGCCGAGCAGGCGTAATGATCGCCTGTCGTCGAATCGACGCGCGTCAGCGCCTGCTCGTAGGGCAGCAGCAGCGCTTCGTGGCTCGTGTAGAATTCGGTTTCGTGGATCTGCGGGGTCGACTGGCTGGTCATGCCGCAGGCGGCCATGAACTGCAGCGTCTCGTCGATCCGCGCCGCGAGGTCGCGGTAGCGCTCGGCGAGCGGCGAGCGGCGCACGAAATCCAGGTTCCAACGATGCACCTGGTGCAGGTCGGCATAGCCGCCCGAGGCGAAGGCGCGCAGCAGGTTGAGCGTGCCGGCGGACTGGAAATAGCCGAACTCCATCCGCGCCGGATCGGGAATGCGGGCTTCGGCGGTGAAATCCGGCCCGTTGATGATGTCGCCGCGGTAGGAGGGCAGGGTGACGCCGTCGATCGTCTCGCTGTCCGAACTGCGCGGCTTGGCAAACTGGCCGGCCATGCGGCCGAGCTTTACCACCGGCACCGACCCGCCGAAGGTCAGCACCACCGCCATCTGCAGCAGCACGCGGAACGTGTCGCGGATGACGTTGGCGGTGAAGTCGCCGAAGCTCTCGGCGCAGTCGCCGCCCTGCAGGATGAACGCCTTGCCTTCCGTCGCCAGCGCGAGCGAGGCCTTCAGGCGCCGCGCCTCGCCGGCGAAGACGAGCGGCGGATAGCCATGCAGGCGGGCCTCCATCGCAGCGAGCTTCGCCGCGTCGGGATAGGTCGGCACCTGCTTGATCGGCTTCGCCCGCCAGGATTCCGGGCTCCAGCCCGCCGGATCATGCATCGTCGTGTCAGCGTCGTTCATGGCGATCTCCTTGGAGAAGGGCCTATAAGCCAAAACCGGGCGGGCGCGCTACTCCGCCGCCCGCGGCTTCGCCGATTCGCCGCCGCGGTTCACCCGTCGTGTCTCCGTCCGCAGGGTTACGAATTCCTCCGCCGCAGTCGGGTGGATGCCGATCGTGCGGTCGAAATCCGCCTTGGTCGCCCCGGCAGTGATGGCCACGGCAAGCCCCTGCATGATCTCGGCGGCGTCCTCGCCCAGCATATGCGCGCCGATGACCTGGTCGGTCTCCGCGTCGACGATCAGCTTCATCATCGTTTTCCGCGCGCGTCCGCTGAGCGTGTGACGCATGGGCGTGAACCGCGCGACGAACACTTTCGCGCCGTCGGGTGCCGCGTCCTCCGTCACGCCGACGGTGGCGAGCGGCGGGATCGAGAAGACCGCACTCGCCACATTGGCGAGGGAGATGCGGCGCGGCCGGTTGCCGAACAGCGTGTCCGCCAGGGCGTGGCCCTCGGCGGTGGCGACCGGGGTGAGGTTCAGCCGGTCGGTCACGTCGCCGAGCGCGAAGATGTGCGGGACATTGGTGCGATAATCCTCGTCGATCGGGATCGCGCCGCCGGGCCCGGCCGTCACGCCGGCCTTGTCCAGCCCGAGGCCCGCCACGTTCGGTGCCCTTCCGGTGGCGAAAAACACGCAATCCGCTTCGATCATGTGCCCGTTCGACAGATGCAGGCGCCGCCGCGCGCCCGCCGCCTCGATCCGCACGGGCTCGACGCCGTGATGCACGCCGATGCCGTTCGCCGCCAGCGCCTCCGCCAGCCCCGCCCGCAGGTCGGGGTCAAACCCGCGCAGCGGCAGCGGCTGGCGGTAGACGATGTCCACCTTCGAGCCGAGGCCGGCAAAGATTCCGGCGAATTCCACAGCAATATAGCCGCCGCCGACCATCACGACATGCTCCGGCCGCGCCGGCAGGTGGAAGGCGTCGTCCGAGACGATCGCGAGGTCCGCGCCGGGAATGGCGGGCCGGAGCGGCTGGCCGCCGGTCGCGATCGCGATCCGGTCGGCGGTGACGTGCTGCTCGCCCACCATCAGCGTATGCGGGCCGAGAAACCGCGCCCGCGCATTGAAGATCGTGGCGCCGGCCCGCTCCAGCAGTCCCGTATAGGCGCCGTTCAGCCGGCCGATCTCGCGGTCCTTGGCGGCGATGAAACCGGGCCAGTCATGCGCGACGGCGCGCATGTCCCAGCCGAAGCCGCGCGCATCGGCGGCACCAAGCCCGTACTCCGCCGCCATCACCATCAGCTTCTTTGGCACGCAGCCGATATTCACGCAGGTGCCGCCCCAGTGCCGGTCCTCGGCGATGCCGACGCGCGCGCCATGCCCCGCCGCGATCCGCGCGAGCCGCACCCCCGCCGAGCCGCCGCCGATGACGAAAAGGTCGAAATCGTGGTTCATCCCGATCATCCTGTTCTCACGCCGCCTTACGTAAGGGTTTGTCGCACGATTGGCATGGGATGGAAACGGAATGGCCGCCCTGTCGCGATCGGGCCGGTTGGCGGGCGCGCCGGCCGGTGGCAGGGTCATTCCGCCGGTCCGCTTCCGCGCGCCGGTACTGCCTGACCATCCGCGGCCCACAATCCACGCTCATGCCTGTTTCGGGGAACCGGCCCAATGATCATCACCCTCGTCGCACTGCTCGCGGCCACGGTCGTCACGGTGCCGCTGGCGCGTCGCCTCGGGGTCGGCAGCATCGTGGGTTATCTGTTCGCCGGGCTCATCATCGGTCCGGCCGGCCTGCGCCTCGTCACCGGCATCTCCGAAATCCGCAGCGTGTCGGAGCTCGGGGTGACCATGCTGCTGTTCCTGATCGGGCTGGAGATTCGCCCGCACCGGCTCTGGATCCTGCGCAAGACCATCCTGGGCCTCGGTTTCGGTCACATGATCCCGAGCGCCGCCATTCTGGCCGTCCTTGCCCATTTCGCCGGACTCGGCTGGCCGGCGGCGACGGTGGTCGGCCTCGGCCTGTCGCTCTCCTCCACCGCCATCGTCCTGCCGATGCTGAACGAGCGCAACCTGCTCAGCGCCGCCTCCGGCCGCGATGCCTTCGCCGTCCTGCTGTTCCAGGATATGGCCTTCATCCCCCTGGTCGCCCTGGTGCCGCTGCTCGTCGGCAATACGCTGGCGAGCCATCTCGCCGCCGGCGCGGCCCCGGCGGATGTCGCCGCGCATTTCGCCCACAATGTCCCCTGGCTCGCGGTCGGGCGGGCGGTGCTGGCGGTGGCGGCGATCCTGTTCGGCGGCATGGTCCTCGCCGACCGCGTCTTCCGCCTGATCGGCGGTGCGCGCACCCCCGAGGTGTTCACCGCGATGACGCTGCTGATCGTCGTCGGCACGGCGGCTCTGGCCCACTGGGCCGGACTGTCGGCCTCGCTCGGCGCCTTCATGGCGGGCGCGCTGCTGTCGGATTCGGAGTTCCGTCACGCCATCCAGGCCGATATCGAGCCGTTCGAGGGCCTGCTGCTCGGCTTCTTCTTCATCTCGGTTGGCATGTCGGTCGATTTCTCGCTGTTTCATAGCGAACCGCTGCTGATCGTCGCTTCCGTGGCCGCGCTGCTTGTCGTGAAGACCGCGGTCGGGTTCGTGGTCGCGTTCGCGAAGCGTCGCAACGTGGCCACCGCGCTGCGCTTTGCCGCGGCGCTGCCGGAAGGCAGCGAGTTCAGCTTTGTGGTCTTCGCCGCCGCCGTCGGTGCCGGGGTGCTGAACCGGGCCCAGTCTGGGCTGGCGACGCTCACTGTCGCCCTGTCGATGTTGGTGGTGCCGCTCGGTTTCGCCGGCATCGAGCGCTGGGTCATGCCGCGCATCGCCCGCCGCCAGACGCCGCCGACCACCCCGATCGAGGAGGGCGCCGTCGTCCCGGTGCTGATCTGCGGCTTCGGCCGGGTCGGCCAGATCGTCGGCCGGCTGCTCTCGGTGCGACGGATTCCCTTCGTCGCCCTCGACCAGAACGCCGAACATGTCGCCTTCGTCCGCCGCTTCGGCGCGCGGGCCTATTTCGGCGATCCGGCCCGGCTCACCGTCCTGCGCGCCGCCGGCGCGGGCAATGCGAAGCTGCTGGTCATCGCACTCGACGATCCCGATGCGGCGCTCCGGGTGGCCGACCTCGCGCGCCGCCACCTGCCGCACCTGACCATCCTGGCGCGGGCGCGGAACCGCCGCCATGCCCAGTTGCTGATGGATCGCGGCGTCGAGCACATCGTGCGCGAAACCTTTGCATCGAGCCTCGAACTCGGCGAACGCGCGCTGCGCGAACTCGGCATTCCGGCCGAGGAGGCGGCGCGCACCATCTTCACGTTCCGGCAGCGGGACGAGGCGCTGCTCACCGAAACCCTCGGCTTTGCCGGCGACCCGTCACGCGTGGTCGCCAGCATCGAGCAGAGCGTCGCCGAACTGCAGTCCCTCTTCGAGGCCGATCGCGGCGGCTGAGTTGGGCTATTTCATCGCCTTCTGCCGGGCCACCAGCGCGTCGACGATCTTCGGGATGTCGGCCTCCGCGTAGGGCGCGCCGAACGCTTTCTTCATCTTCGTCACCTCCACTGTCCAGGTCGATGCGGAAAGCTTCGGTTGCCGCTCAACGAATCCCGCCGAGTGGCAGGTGACGCAGTGCTGGTTCAGGATTTCCGCGCCCGTGCCCTGGAAATAGCCACCCGGAGAAGGAACGTTGACCGAGAGCGGCCCCAGCGTCGGTCCGGGTGCAGCCGCCAGTGCAATGGTGCCGCAGACGGTCGCCGCCGCGAGCGCAACAAGAGCGGCGCGCGCGGAATATGTGCTGATGATCTTCATGGCTTGCCGTCCTTTCTCAGGCGACCGTGACGTCGACATGTTCGATGGCGTTGTAGAGGAACCCGCCCGGATTCCAGCCTGCCTTCGCGGGCTGCACGTGCCCTGCCGCATTGGTGGCCCGGACCATCAGCCGATAGGCCCCCGGTTTCGGGAAGCGCACCGGAACTTGCCAGTCCCGGAAGCCATAGGCACCATGGTTTTGCCCGAGCCTGGCCGGGCGCCAGCTCGCCCCGCCGTCGATCGACACGGCAACGGACTTCAGGGCGCTGCCGCCGCCGAAGGCAAAGCCGCGAACCACGACGGGTCTGCCGGCGGGCAGCCGCGCGCCGTTGGTGACGCTGCCGAAGAAGCTGCGCGGCTTCATCTCGTTGATCGGCACCATCTTGATCCCCGGCTCACCGGGTGTCATCGACCCGGTCGGCGTGTCAGGGATCTTGTAGGCGGTTGCCATCCAGAAATCGGTCGAGGGGTGATCCATCACCTCGATCTCGGTGAGCATCTTCACCCAATAGGTCGAATACCATCCCGGCACGATGAGGCGGACCGGGTAGCCATTGAGCAGCGGCAGATTCGCGCCGTTCATCTGGAAGGCGATCATCACCTCGCCGTCATTGGCGCGTGACAGCGGAATGGCCTTCTCGAATCTGACATCCGCCGGATACAGCCCGCCGCCCTGCTCGAGGCTGCGGAACGCAACATGCGTCGCCCCGGCCTTCACTCCGGCGCGGGCCAGCAGATGCCTGAGCGGCACGCCGGTCCACATTGCATTGTACATGGCGCCATGCGCCCATTGCGCGCCGGGCACCCGCGGTTCGATGAAGCCCCGGCTGTTGCCCGAGCACTGGTTCACCGCAGCGATCTTGCGGATCGGAAAGCCGTGCATCAGCTCGTCGAGCGTGATCTCGACCGGCTTGTTGACGAGGCCCGAAACCCTGATCCGGTATTTCGCCGTGTCGATGCTTTCCGGGAAGTCGGCCATGTGCCAGCGCACGAAGGCGCGGTCGTTCGGTGTGAACAGGTTGTCCCGGAACACCTCGAACGGCGTTTCCAGCAGCGGCGCGCGGGTCCGCTGCAGGATCATCTCGCCTTTTTGCGGAAACGTTCCCGCCGGCACGATGGGCCGCTCGCCATTGGCGAAGGGCAGGGTGACGGTCTGCGGCGCCGCCGCGCCGGCGCGCGAGGCAAGCGCAAGTCCGGCGATCGAGGCGGTGCCCAGCAGGGTCGCACGACGCGTGGCGCCGCCCTCGCTGGAAAAGCTTTGTTTCATGGCGTGTCTCCAAATATCGTTTCTTGAGCCCAACGGGTGTGTCCGTCAGCCTTTTGAGTGTAACGGAATTGTGATATTCTCGAAAGTGAATAAATGTGATGACATGCTACGGATGGTTGCGTGCGGTGCACGGCGCCGCCGCGTCTTGCACGCCGGTGCCGTCCTGCGATAACGCCGGTTCATGCGCATTCTACATCACCTCCCGCTCTCGCCCTTTGCCCGCAAGGTCAGGCTCGTGCTGGCCGAAAAGCGGCTGCCCTTCGAACTCAAGCTCGAACGGACATGGGAGCGCCGCCCGGAATACCTCGCGATGAACCCGGCCGGCACGGTGCCGACCCTGGTCGAGGAGAACGGGCTGGTGGTGCCCCATTCCAACGCCATCTGCGAATATCTCGACGAGGCTTACCCGGACATTTCCCTGATCGGCCGCACGCTGGCCGAGCGCGCCGAGATCCGCGCCGTCACCGCCTGGTTCGACGAGCGCTTCGCCACCGAAGTGTCGCGCAACCTGCTTTACGAGAAGGTGATGAAGCCGGCGGCCAAGCGCGGCGCCCCCGACCCCTCGCGCATCCGCGACGGCTATGCGGCGTTACGCGCCCATCTCGGCCATATCGGCTTTCTCGCCGAGCGGCGGAAATATCTTGCTGGCGCCAATCTCTCGCTGGCCGATTTCGCCGCCGCGGCGCATCTCTCGGCCCTCGATTTCATTGGCGATATCGACTGGTCGGTGAATCCGGCCGCCCGCGAATGGTATGCGCGGATCAAGTCCCGCCCGGCCTTCCGCCCGCTGCTGAACGATCGTGTCTCCGGCTTCACGCCGCCGCCGCACTACGCTGACCTCGATTTCTGATCCCTGCCACCCGGCGACGCGTCAATCCGCCGCCGCCGGCGGCTGGGCGGCGAGCGCCGCCCGCACCCGGCCGCTCGGATCGGCGAGCACGCCGTGGCGGAGCAGGAAATCGATGATCACGAGATTGACGTTGAACTTTACCTCATCGGTCCCGGCGACGATGCCGAGCATCTCCCGGGCCGGGACGAGGCTGAAGGATTCCACCTCGCCATCCGCCGCTTCGGGGCGGAACGACTCGTCCAGCTCGAGGTCGTAGCAGACCAGCAGGTCGCGCCGCAGCCCCTCCGGCCGCTCCATGTCATAGGCGATCCGCGCCACCGCCCGCGCCTGGGCGATCGTGCCGGCGGGAATGCTCGCCTCTTCGGCAGCTTCCTTCGCCAGCGTGTCGAACGCGCCCATTCCGGCAGAGACGCCGCCGCCGACCAGGTTGTCCAGCTTGCCGGGATCGAGCTTCTTCGTCGCGCTCCGCCGGCCGATCCACAGATGGGGCCCGTCCGCCCGCCGCACATAGCCGTTCAGATGCACGCCGACGCCGATGACTCCGAAGGCGGGCAGCGCCCCGCGGTCGAGCGTTGCGAGCACCGGTCCGTCGATCCGGCTGCGCACGTCGAACAACTCGCCCCGCGTGCGGAAGCCGTGCGCCGGGCCGAGCGGGGTCGCCACCGCGTTCAGCCGCGCGGCCTCTTCCGGCGGAATGCTCAGCCCGCCGGGATGGGGACGCGCATAGAACGCAAGGTCCGCGGCCAGGGCGGCGCCGACATAGCCGACCGGCTCGTCGCCGATAAGGAGCGGAATCCGCCGTCCCGGCAGAACCGCCGTGCGGCACCGTGCGATACGTTCGAGCAGCGCGGCCGATACCTGCTCCTCAGTGCCGGCCATTTGCATTTCGTGAACTGCATGCCATCTGCCGGACATGGCCCGAACCGTCGACATTGCCAAGAGCGAAAGCAGTCTCGCCACCGTGCGCTCCCTGCTGCCCTATCTCTGGCCCAAGCGCGAGCCCGGATTGCGCGTCCGCGTCGTGCTCGCCTCCCTGTGCCTGGTCCTCGCCAAGGTCGCGACCGTCATCATCCCGATCCTCTATGCGCGGGCGGTGGACGTGCTGTCGGCCAAGGCCGGCCCGCTCGCCGTGCCGGCGGCGCTGATCGTCGCCTACGCGCTGGTGCGCATCGCCTCGTCCGGCTTCGGCGAACTGCGCGACGCGCTCTTCGCCGCCGTGCAGCAGCGCGCGGCGCGGGTGATCAGCCGCGAGACCTTCGAGCATCTGCACAACCTCTCGATGCGCTTTCATCTCGACCGGCAGACCGGCGGGCTCTCGCGCATCATCCTGCGCGGCACCACCGGCATCCAGACGGTGCTGCGCCTTGCCGTGTTCAACGTGGTGCCGACGCTGATCGAACTGCTGCTGACGGTCGGCATCCTCTGGCACATGTTCAACTGGATCTATGCCGCGATCACGCTGGTCGCGGTCGGCGGCTATCTCGGCTTCACCTTCGGCTTCACCTCCTGGCGCATCAAGTTCCGCCGCCAGATGAACGAGACCGACAACGCCGCCCAGACCAAGGCGATCGACAGCCTGCTGAATTTCGAGACGGTGAAGTATTTCGGCAACGAGGCGCATGAAAGCGTGCGCTTCGACGCGAGCCTCGCCGCCTACGAGACGGCGGCGGTCCGCTCGCAGGTCACGCTCAACGCGCTCAATCTCGGCCAGGCCGCGATTATCGCCGTCGGCCTTGCCGTGCTGATGCTGATGGCGGCGAACGGCGTCGTCGCCGGGCGGCTGAATGTCGGCCAGTTCGTGCTGGTGAACACCTACCTGATCCAGCTCTACCAGCCGCTCAACTTCGTCGGCTTCGTCTATCGCGAGCTGAAGCAGGGCCTGGTCGACATGGAGCAGATGTTTTCACTCCTCCGCACCCCGCAGGAGATCTCCGACCGGGCGGATGCGAAAACCCTGCCGGCGCGGGGTGCTCCCGTGCCGGTCGAGTTCGTGGATGTCCGCTTCGGCTACAGCCCCGATCGGGAGATCCTGCACGGCATCTCCTTCCGCGCCGAACCCGGCCGCAAGATCGCCCTGGTCGGGCCGACGGGGTCGGGCAAGTCGACCATTTCGCGGCTGCTCTTCCGCTTCTACGACGTGAGCGAGGGCGCCGTGCTGGTCGATGGCATCGACGTGCGCGACCTGACACAGGCGAGCCTGCGCGCCGCGATCGGCGTCGTGCCGCAGGACACCGTGCTGTTCAACGACAGCATCCGCTACAACATCGCCTATGGCCGCCCCGGCGCGTCGGATGCCGAGGTCGAGCGCGCGGCCCGCCTCGCCCAGATCCACGATTTCATCATGTCGCTGCCGCAGGGCTATGCGACCACGGTGGGCGAGCGCGGCCTCAAGCTCTCGGGCGGCGAGAAGCAGCGCGTCGCCATCGCCCGCACCATCCTCAAGGATCCCCGCCTGCTGATTCTCGACGAGGCGACCAGCGCCCTCGACACGGCGACGGAGCAGGATATCGGCGCGGCGCTGCGGCAGGTCGCGCGCGACCGCACCACGCTGGTGATCGCCCATCGCCTGTCCACGGTGATCGACGCCGACGAGATCCTCGTCCTGCGCGACGGCAACATCGTCGAGCGCGGCACCCATGCCTCGCTGCTCGCCGCCGGCGGCATCTACGCCGCGATGTGGGCCGCGCAGTCCGAGCAGATCGAGGCGGCCTCGGCCGAACAGGACCTCGCCACCGGCCCGCGCACCCGCGAGCTTCCCCTCCGCCCCGCGACGACTCCGGCCTGAGGGGCCGGCCGCCGCCATAACGATTTCATGACGCAAGGGAATGATCAGATGCACCAACAAGCAACCGAGGCGCAGATCCTCGAGGCCGGCCAGATCATCGACCAGCTGGTTCATCATATGGTCGAGAAGGAGATCCCGACCATCGCCATCGCCTCGGCCCTGCTCGGCGGCGCGCTGAACCTGCTGAGCGCCTCGCTGCCCGACGAGGCCATCCTGCGGATCCTCGACAATGCGATGGAAAGCGTGCGTTCCGGCGCGCTGCGCGAGATCGACGAACCCAAGCAATAGGGCCCCGCCGGCCGAGCGTCCGCGACAAGTCTGCATTTCCCGCTTGACAATGGTTCGGGCTTCACGATAGCAACCGATTTACTACAAGGGTCAAATTAATTGGAGCTCCGCGGTTCGGCGGAGGACCGGAATTCGATCCATCATTTCTTGGAAGAGGAAACACCATGAAAATCGCGTTCCCGACGATTATTGCCGCGTCCGCGCTGGCGGTTGGCGCCTTCGGCCTGACGGCCGCGCACGCCCAGTCGGTCACCCAGCCTTCCGTGCACCAGATCAGCAGCAAGAAGACGACGATCGCCTTCCTGCTGCCCGAGAACTCCTCGCCGCGCTATGAGCAGGTCGACCGTCCGTGGTTCATCAAGATGGCGCATGCGGCCGATCCGAACGCCAAGCTGATCGTCAGCAACGCCAATTCGAGCCCCGACACCCAGCTCAACCAGGCCGAATCCGCGATCTCGAACGGCGCGGACGTTCTCGTCGTCGATCCGGTCGACGGCAAGGCCGGTGCCGCGATCGTCAACTACGCCGCGCGCAACCACGTCAAGGTCATTTCCTACGACCGTCTGATCCAGGATTCGAAGCCCGATTACTACGTCTCGTTCGACAACACCAAGGTCGGCGAGCTGCAGGGCGAGTATATCGCCAAGCACACCAAGCCCGGCGGCAGCGTGATGATGATCAACGGCGCGCCGACCGATCCGAACGCGTTCGACTTCCGCAAGGGCGCGATGAACGTGCTCGGCCCGCTCTTCAAATCCGGCAAGCTGCACCTCGCCTACTCGGTGATGACGCCGGACTGGAGCCCGCAGAACGCGTTCGAGGAAAGCCAGCAGGCGCTGACCCGGCTGCACAACAAGGTCAACGCCGTCCTCGCCGCGAATGACGGCACCGCCTCCGGCGTGATCCGCGCGCTCCAGGCGGTCGGCCTCGCCGGCAAGGTGCCGGTGACCGGCCAGGATGCGACCAATGGCGGCCTGACCTTCATCCTCGAAGGCCTGCAGTCGATGACCGTGTTCAAATACGTCCCCGAGGAAGCCGCCGCGGCGGCGGAACTCGCGGTGGCGGTGGCGACCGACACGAAGCCGCCGGCCGGCCTGCTGAACGGCAAGACCAACAACAAGATGATCGACGTCCCGTCGGTCCTGCTGAAGCCGCTCGTGGTCACCAAGGCGAATATCGCCGGCTCGGTGATCAAGTCGGGCTATACCACCTGGAAGGCGATCTGTGTGGGCCCCGCGGCCCAGGGCAAGATCTGCAAGGCCCACGGCGCCTGATCCGGGACCATTGACGGCGCGGCGGACGCCCCGCGCGTCCGCCGTTTGCTTGGGAGGACGAGAGATGAGTGCGGCAATCGCGGCTGAACCCGCCGCAGCACCCCTGCTTGAGGTGCGCGGCCTGCAAAAGCGCTACGGCGCCGTGGTCGCCCTGCGCGACGTGAACTTCACCGTCCGCCGCGGCGAGGTGACCGCCCTGCTCGGCGACAACGGTGCGGGCAAATCCACGACCATCAAGGCGATCGCCGGCGTCGCGCCGATCGACGAGGGAGAAATCCTGCTCGAGGGAAGGCCGGTCTCGATCCGCCACCCGTCCGAGGCGACGGCGCTGGGCATCCAGACCGTGTATCAGGATCTCGCCCTCTGCGACAATCTTGGCATCTGCGCCAATCTCTATCTCGGCCGCGAACTCGTCAGCACGCCGACCGCGCTCGGCCCGCATGTGCTGCGCGATGTCGACATGGAACTCGAAGCGCGGCGGGTGCTGAAGACGCTGCGGATCAACCTGCCCGCGCTCGATACGCCGGTGGCCTCGCTCTCCGGCGGGCAGCGCCAGGCGGTCGCCATCGCCCGCGCCGTGCTGTGGGATTCGAAGCTCGTCATCATGGACGAACCCACCGCCGCCCTCGGCGTCGCCCAGACGGCGGAGGTGCTCCGCCTGGTGCGCGACCTCGCCGAGCAGGGCTATGGCGTCATTCTCATCACCCACAACATGCAGAACGTTTTCCAGGTGGCGGACAACATCGCCGTGCTGCGCCTCGGCGCCACGGTGATGGAAGCCCGCAAGAGCGACGTGACGCCGGAGCAGGTGGTCGGCGCCATCACCGGCACGCTCGCCATTCCCGGGACCGGCGCGGCAGGAGCCATGGCATGAGCAGCGTGCAGCATCCGGAGCAGAAATCCGAGCAGAAGTCCCCGTTCAGGCGCTGGCTGACCGGGGTCGCGCAATCGACCGATCTCGGCATGCTGCCGGTGATCGCGGCACTCATCGTCATCTGGATCGTGTTCGAGACGCTGAACGCCAACTTCCTGACCCCGCGCAACCTCTCCAATCTCGCGGCCCAGATCGTCGTCACCGGCACGCTGGCGCTGGCCGAGATCTACATCATCCTGCTCGGCATGATCGACCTGTCGATCGGCTGGAACTCGGTTCTCGCCGCGTCGGTGTTCTCGCTGGCCACGGTGTTCTTTCACCTGCCGGTCGGCGTCGGCATCGTGCTTGGAATCGCGCTGGCGACCGGCCTTGGTTTCCTCCAGGGCATGGTGGTCTCGCGGATCGGCGTGCCGAGCTTCGTCGTCACCCTCGGCGGCGGCATGATCGCCGAGGGCCTGACCCTCGCGATCCTGACGCCGCATGGCGGATCGGTGCCGCTGGCGGACAATTTCACCACCGCGATCGGCACGCTCAATCTCGATCCGCTATGGTCGTGGGTGCTGAGCCTGCTGCTGTTCGGCGCCTATGCCGCGGTCACGTTGAACGGCATCCGCAAGCGCACGGCGAGCGGCCACGAGGGCGGGTTCGCCGCGACGATGCGGCTGGTCGGCGTCGCCATCATGCTGTTCGGCGCGGTGTTCATGCTGAACGCCTATCGCGGCGTGCCGTTCCTGCTCATGATCTTCCTGATCGCGCTGTTCGCCTCGGCCTTCGTCACCAAGTCCACCCGCTTCGGCCGGCATCTCTACGCGGTCGGCGGCAATGCCGAGGCGGCGCGCCGCGCCGGCATCTCGGTGAAGGGGATTCAGCTCGCCGTCTTCATCATCGCCGGCTTCCTTGTCGGCCTCGCCGGCTATCTCGATGCGGCACGCCTCGGCGTCGCCTCCGCCTCGGTCGGCAATGGCGACATCATGCTCAACGCCGTCGCCGCGGCGGTGATCGGCGGCACCTCGCTGTTCGGCGGGCGCGGCAGCGTCTATGGCGCGCTGTTCGGCGCGCTGGTGATCGCGAGTGTCAGCAACGGCATGAACCTGCTCGGCGCCGCCTCATCGGTGCGCTTCATCGTCGAGGGGCTGATCCTGCTGGCCGCGATCACCATCGACACCATCCTCCGCCTCCGGCGGATGCGCAGCGGCCGGGCCTAACGCCCGGCTGCCACGCCAGCCGCGGGAAGGCCGCCGCCATGTTGCGCATTCATGGCGGCGGCTGCCTCGGCGGCGGCCAGCGCGCCCTCGAGATAGCCGCCGAATTCCGGCGCGTTCTCCGATCCCGAAAGCAGGACGCGGTCGCGCCACGGCGCGGGCAGGGCGAGCGGCGCATAGGCCGGATGCCCGGCCAGCGGCGGGGCGTCGGCCGGAGTCGCGGTCAGCTCGTCGGTCGACCAGTCCTGGATCAGCAGCGCGCGCGGTGATCCGGCCGCCGGGCCGAACAGCGATGCGAGCTGGGCGCGCACCGCATCCTCCAGCCTTGCCCGGCGCGCCGCCCGCATCGCGGCCGGCCAGGCGAAGAAGCCGAACAGCGCCGCCTCGCCCGCGGCACCGGGCAGGCTGGCATCGTGAATCTCGCCCAGCGGCCCGCACCGGCTGAAGGCCCCGCCCGACAGGCCGGAAGCGCGCCAGACCGGCGCGTCGTAGATCGCCAGCGCCTTGGCGTGCCCGGCCATCCAGGTCGGCACCGCCTCGAACTGCCGCAGCGAAGCGGCGGGCAGGGCGGGCGCAAAGCCGATCGTCGCCGCCAGTCGCGGCGGCAGCGCCAGCGCCACGCGCCGCGCCCGCAGCGCTGCAGCCCCGGTCTCGACGCCGACCGCATCCGACTCCAGGACCAGCCGCTCGACCCGGGTGCCGAGCCGGATCGTGCCGGGGGCGAGGCGGGCGGCGAATCCTTCGGCGAGGGCGGCGATCCCGCCCTCGACCCGCATGCTCGGCGGCTCCTGCGCGAAGCCGTGGGGCAGGCGCTGGGCCGTCCCGTCGCTGTCCTGGAACACGAAGCCGCCTTCATCCGCCTGGCGGTAGAGCCGGAGGCCGAGTGCCGCGGCGGCC
>Ga0315298_1006840_pt1 | contig 15336 bp, 12 predicted proteins | sample WHS_1_MG_FD_203077 | JGI IMG/M metagenome (GOLD analysis project Ga0315298, IMG submission 203077) | Extremophilic microbial mat communities from Washburn Hot Springs, YNP, Wyoming, USA - WHS_1_MG | ecosystem: Environmental > Aquatic > Thermal springs > Hot (42-90C) | place: USA: Wyoming... | reverse complement strand
AATTTCAAATAAATGTCAATCGTCTCACTTCGTTCGCTGCAGAGACGCGGACTCCTTCGCTTTGCTTTTCACTTCGTTCATACGCTTCGCTCAGTTAAGTCCTTTCGAATCCCTTTGTTTAAATATGCCACCGGCATATTTAAACTCTTCTTAATAGTATTACTTTAAATTTTAAAGTTTATGGTGCGCCTGGAGGGATTCGAACCCCCAACCTGTGGATTCGTAGTCCAATGCTCTATCCAGTTAAGCTACAGGCGCATTAAAAACAAATTAATCTAATGAAATTTTTAATTAATAACTATTAAAAACATAGTAAAAAAATTTATTAAGATTGATTTTTTAACAACTTTTTATTTAAGTTTATAACAATTTGGTGAATATTTAAAACAGTCTCAAGAATTTAGTTTTCTATCTTAAAAGACTGGCAATGGCGGAGAGGGTGAGATTCGAACTCACGTAGGGCGTAAACCCTAAACGGTTTTCAAGACCGCCGCATTCAACCGCTCTGCCACCTCTCCTTGCTTAAAAATCGGCTGATTTATTATATCATAAAAAAAATCTTAAATTAAAATATTTTTGCCAATTGATAATGTCAATTTTTTTTATTTTTATTTTTTATTTTTTTATATGTTTTTATATCTTATAAATTATTTTAATTTAAAATTTTTTAATTTAAAATTAAACTTTACTTTTATCTTTGCTTAAATTAACAAAATTTGATTTTAACCCAACCAAAAAAATTGATGAATAAAAATTTAATGAATAATTTATGAAAATTTGTTTTAAAATTATTTCCTTATTTTAGTTATATATTCAATACCGCCCATATAAGGAATTAATACTTCAGGAATATTTATATTACCATATTTATCCTGATAATTTTCATAAATAGCAATTAAAGTTCTACCAATTGCACAAGCAGTGCTATTCATTGTATGAACTAAGCCCTTTTTACCATTTTCATCTTTGTATTTTATGTTTAATCTTCTTGATTGAAAATCTGTATCATGGCTACAAGATGCAAGTTCTCTATAATTATTTTGACCAGGTAGCCATGCTTCAAGATCATATTTTTTTGCGTTAGGACTTCCTATATCTCCAGTACACATATTTAATATTCTATAATGAATCTTAAGACCTCTAAATATTTCTTCTAATGTTTCTCTTAAAAATTCATAATCATCCCAAGATTTTTCGGGATGGGAAAAAATAAACATTTCAATTTTATCGAATTGATGAACTCTAAACATGCCGCCCATATCTTTTCCATAACTTCCTGCCTCTCTTCTAAAACAAGTTGAAAAACCACAATATTTTAAGGGCAAATCTTTAACATCTAAAGTTTCATCTGCATGATAGCTACATAACGGAACTTCAGCAGTCCCCACTAAATATAAGTCATCTAATTCTGTTTTGTAATATTGGGTTCTTTCTGCAGGGAAAAAGCCTGTTCCATACATTGCTCTTTCTTTTACAAGAACTGGTGGTATTATTGGAATAAATCCTTTTAATTTTAAAATATTTAAAACATATTGAACTAATGCAAATTCAAGTAAAACAGCTTCATTTTTTAAGTAAACAAATCTTGCTCCAGAAACTTTGGAACCCCTATCTTCATCTAGAATATCAAGTTCTTTCCCAAGTTGCGCATGATTTTTTGGCTCAAAATCAAACTGTGGCTTATTACCCCAAAAATAAATAGGCACATTATCATTTTCATCTTTTCCAATAGGGGTACTTTCATGACTAATATTTGGATAAACTGCCATTCTTAATAAAAATTCTTTATCTAATTCTTCAAGTTGCTCTTCAAGTTTATCAAGTTCTTCATTAATTTTTTTCATCTCAGCGATTGCAATATTTTTTTCTTCTCCAGAAAGCTTAGGTATATTTTTTGAAGTTTCATTTTTCTTTGCTCTTAAATCATCTACTTGCACAATTAATTTTCTTCTTTTTTTATCCAATTCAATATCAGCTGCAATATCAATTTTCATATTTCTTTTTTTTATTTCAGCTTCAAAAATTTGTGGATTTTTTCTAAATAATTCTATATCTATCAATTTGGTTTCTCCTAATTAAAATTTATACTAATTATTTATTATAAATTATTTTTATTATAAATTATTTATTTATCATCTTTGCTATTCCAAATTGGATATGAACCTAAAATTTTAATCATATATACATTTCTTCTTAGAGCCTCTATAGCATCATAAATAATTTTATCATGAATATGCCCTTCCATATCTATCATGAAAACATAATCTCCAATTTCTTTCCTAGCAGGTCTTGATTCTATCTTTGTAAGATTAATATTTCTATCTGCAAATTCCTTTAAGATATTGTAAAGGCTTCCAGGTTTATCTTTTTTTAAAAAACAAACAATCGAAGTTTTATCATTCCCGCTTTTTGTTGGTATATAGCTCCCTATAAATATAAATCTCGTTTTATTTAATTGAGAATCTTCAATATTGTCAGCAATTATCTTAAGGTTGTATAACTGTGCCGCTGTTTTAGTTCCAATAGCTGCAACATTTGGCTCTAAATCTGATAATTTTTTTATCGCTTCTGCTGTACTGTTTGCTGCAATAATTTCAACATTAGGTAGGTTGGCATTTAAAAACATTCTGCACTGGGCAGTTGCATGGGGATGAGAAATTATTTTTTTTATATCTTTTATTTTTACACCTTTTTTTGCAATTAAGTTATGCTTTACTGGTAATGTAAGTTCCCTAATAATTTTAGCTTCGCTCTCGAAAGTAAGAACATCTTGGGTAATATTTACTGAACCCTCAATTGAATTTTCTATTGGCACTACACCTTCATCTGCCTCGCCCCTATCTACACTCTTTATCACATCAGTAATTGTCTGTAATGGTATTGCATTAATATCATTTGAATACTGAAAATATTTTAATAAAGCTTCATGTGTAAACGTTCCTTCTGGGCCAAGATAAGTTACATTTTTCATAATAAGTTTTCCTAATTAAGTATTTATTTTAATAAAAAAATTTTCTAAAAATTATAATTTAATTTTATTTTATTTCTATGGAATACATAGTTTACAGTTTATAATTATAATATTCTCATAAAATCTTTTTAGGTTTCAATATTAAAATTTATATTATGAATAATAATATTTTTGATATTAAAATCAAAATATAGAATAAAATATAGAATTAATTCTAGGGTAGAAAATCTTTTGGATTACGAAGAACACCATCAACATAAACTTCATAATGCAAATGAGGTCCTGTGCTATATCCAGTACTACCCATTTTACCTATTATCTGACCTTGTTTTACTTGATCTCCCACATTTACAAGTATTTCATTTAAGTGAGCATATACTGTAGTATATTTATTCATATGATAAATAACAACTTTTTTACCATACCCACCTTGCCATCCTGCAAAAATAACAATTCCAGAAGCAGATGCAGATATTGGGGTATTAAAATCATTTGCAATATCTATACCTTTATGAGTCCCAGGAATCCAAACAGTATTTGATTTACCATTACAAAACAAAGTAGTAATCCTTCCCCAAGTAGGCCAAATTGATGGAGTGTGCTCCATTAAAAAAATGTAATCTTGCATGTTTTGCTTATCTTTTTGAAGGCTATCGGCTAAATTTGGAACTTTTGCAAGCAATTCATCAAGCAAAGCATTAATGTCATCAACCGTTTCTTCTTGGTCTGAGGTATAATAAAATACTTCATTAGGGCTATTTAAATTTTCAATATTTGCGCTTAAATCATTAGTTGCACTATTATTAATTGCACTTATTTTATTTTCAAAACCTCCTTGCCCAGTAATACTTCTAACCAATTTATCTAAATCTTGTACTTCTTTAAGGTAATTTTCAAGTAGTTTAGTTTTTGATTGAATTTCACTGGTTTTTTTCTCAAGGCTTGCTAACTCTACTTCTTTATAATTTATCTTGTACTGCGCTCTTTCAATTTCTGCTATTTTTTCATTTAATTTTTGTCTAGTAATAAATAAATTTGAAATAGTTATCGCGGTAGATGCAATCACAATAATAATAAAAATATAAATAAATCTTAATAAATTCTGCGATATTATTAATTTTTTTACTTTATCTTTATGCCCAGAGTAAATAATTAACGTATACCTTTTATGTTGGTTTTCTTCTGTCATAAAATTAAATAATTATTCCTTTATACAAATCTTAATTAAACACATAAAAAAAATTAAAAATAAAAAAAATATAATTACAAAAAACTTTTAAAGCTTAAATTTTGATAAAAACACTTTTTAACTTTAAAATTAATTTTACTACAATTATAAATTATTCTTAAATTTTATTATTTTGCAACCATAAATTTATAAGTAGCAGTATTATTTGTTATAACTGTTTCACCTTGTACTGGTTTTACTTCTATTGTAATACTACATTTTACCCCAGGATATGCCTTAAATCCAGAAATTGTAACTGATTTTTGTTCAGATGGGTCAATAGATGTTATTGTATATGTTTTTTCGTCAGGTTTAGGATTATTTTCCGTTATATAATCCACTGTAACCAAAACATTTTTTTCAGTTACATTACCTTGATTTTCAACTAAAAATGTAATACTGACTTCATTTCCGTTTGCAAGAATTTTATAATCACCCTGCTCATTTACAATTTTTGGATTAAATTCAATACTATCATTTATTAATGCAAGCCCTCTTCTTTCTTTAAGTGATGCAACAGTTTTAATATCAGTTATGAATTTAGATACATTTTGAGGATTAATAAAACTATTATCTTTTAAAACTTTTGAATTTAATATTGCAAGATTTGTAATTCCTAGTTTTTCTCCTGAATTTTTTATCTCATCTTGAAAATATTTATAAATTTCATCACTCATATACATATCTAAAAATGAATTAGTTATTTGTGTTATAGAAATATCGTTTTGAGTATCTCCTAAAGCATTAAACAAAGCAGGTTGAAAATTTTCATAAGCTTTAGCCCTTAAATCTAATACAAGTTTTAAATATCCATGAGCAACTTCAAAGTTTGCAGGAGGGTTCATCTCAGCCACATTTTGTAAACTAATTTTACTTTCCTCTGTTATATCAGAAAGATTTTTATCAAGTTCTTCTCTAGAAATATTTTTTATTTGGCCAATTAAAGTAAAAAAATTTAAAGATGTTTTATTTGAACGTTGTATAAGTACAGAAACAGAATTAACATAATCAGCTATAGACAATTTTTTTTGCTCATTTAGATTTTTTTTACCATTTCCACAGCTCCATAATCCAGTAAGCCAGCTTACAATCACAACTGCAATAATTATCATTATAATTAATGTTATTATAGGTTCTTTTCTGCTTCTTCTTTCCAAAATTTTTCCTTATATTTATTATTTATCTTAATTTATTTTAGTATTCTATATGCCCAATTCTTGGGTTCACACAATGATAATTAATTTAAAAAATATTATAATTAATAATTTATAATTAATAATAAATAATAATTAATAATAAATAATAATTATGACTTTTTACCATATTTAATAATATAAAATTTTTTAAAAAAATATAAAATAATATTTCAAGTCCCCTTTAAAACATGCCACTGGCATGTTTTAAATAACTTAACCTTAATCATTTCAACCATAACTAATAACGCTTACTGGTGGGCGAAGGGGGACTTGAACCCCCATGCCTTTGCGGGCACCAAGCCCTGAACCTGGCGCGTCTGCCAATTCCGCCATTCGCCCAAAAAAGTTTAATTTCTTTTTTTTGACTTAAATATTATACTATTAATTTATATTAATTCCTTTCAATTTTATCTTAATTTTTTGTTTATTTTTATGCACAAAATAATTTTTCATTTTACTTTATTATTTAATTCTTTAAAATATAATTTAAAACAATATTAAATTATAAAAATTTCTATGGATTACTTTGCTATAACTGATATTGGAAAATATCGGCAAAATAATGAAGATTATTATTTTGCTGATGGTGAAAATAATTTATTTATTGTAGCTGATGGCATGGGTGGACACAATGCAGGAGAAATTGCTAGTAAAACTGCAGTTGATAATTTTTCATCATATTTCTTGAAAAACCTAAAAAAAATAACCTACTACAATTCAAAAATAATTAAAAAAAATAATAATCAATATCCTAATAATTTACTTTCAAAAGATGATATCCAAAAGCTATTAATAAATTCTGCAATATTTGCAAATAAAAAAATATATACTATGGGGATAAAAAACATTGAAATGTCGGGCATGGGCACAACATTTACAAGTGTGTATATTTTTAATAATAAAGCTTACGTTTTACATATTGGAGATAGCAGATTGTATATTTATAGAAAAAATGAATTTAATTTAATTACTGAAGATCATACGCTTGTTTATCAATTATATAAAAGTGGAGCAATTTCTTATGAAGATACTTTTAATCACCCACAAAGAAATTATTTGACTAGTAAATTAGGAGAAAATGAAATATCAACGATGCAATATCTTGATTTAGAATTATTAAAAGATGATATATTACTGCTTTGTTCAGATGGATTAAACTCAATGGTTAAAGATAAAAATATTAACAATATTATAGATAAACTAAAAAAAGAAAATGCACAAATTATAGCAAATAAGCTAGTTTCTCAAGCAAATATAAATGGTGGTAAAGATAATATAACAGTAATTGTAATAAAAATATAAAAAATATAATTTATAAAAATTATTTTTTTCTTCATAAAGTAAATTAAACTGGATTAAATTTTTATATAAATATTTTAAATAAGAATCATAAGTAAATAATGATAAATACAATTATTTTAGATAGATATAAAATATTAAACAAAATCGGTAGCGGCGGATCAGCTGACGTTTATCTTGCATTGGATCTTAATTTAGATAGAAAAGTTGCTATAAAAATTTTATCAAAAATTTATTCTTCTGAAAGAAATTTTGTAACCAGATTTAAGAAAGAAGCACAAATTCTTGCGCATTTAAATAATCCAAATATAGTTTTAATACACGATTGGGGGCAATTTGAAGATTCCTATTTCATATGTATGGAATATGTTGAAGGTCAAAGCCTTGAAGAAATTATAGATAGACAAGGAATAATAAGCCCAGAATTAACAGCGAAATATTCTATACAAATTTGTAATGCGCTTGAAGTTGCACATAAAAACAATTTAATTCACAGAGATATAAAACCACAAAATATAATAATTACACCTGATGGAACTGTTAAACTTACTGATTTTGGAATAGCTAAATCTTTAATTGAAGATAATACTAAAACATTAAATATACTAGGAACAGCATATTATATTTCTCCAGAACAAGCTCAGGGCAAAACTTTAAGCTATGCAACTGATATTTATTCTTTAGGCATAGTGATGTATGAAATGCTTACTGCAGATTTACCTTTTAGAGGAGACAATTCAATTGAGATAAGTTTAAAACATATAAATGAAAAGCCATTAAGTCCTTCAAAATTAGTAGGAAATATTCCCTTAGAAATTGAAAAAATAATAATGCATTGTCTTGAAAAGAATCCTCAAGATAGATATGAAAATATTAATGCATTAAAATCAGATTTGCAAAATTTTTTAGATAAGAAACCTATCTTATCAGCAAAAGAAATAAAAGAAGAAAAAAATCCTTACAGCAAATCAATTTTTAACAAAAACAAATTTTTTAGATTTAATTTAAGAAATAATAAAAAAAATTATAGTTATAATTATGTTTTTTCAAAAGATGAATTAAAAGAAAAGCAAATTAAAAAAAATATCAATGATAATAAATTCATTTTAAATAAAAAATTTTTAATTAATTTATCAATACCTTATGTCTTATTTACTGTTTTTCTTGTATTATTTGTTGTTTTTTTTATTAATTATAATAATTTAAAAATTAACCAAAATATTATTACAGTCCCAATAATAGAAAAGATGGACTATAATAATGCAAAATTAGCTCTTCAATCACTTGGACTAGTTATTAATAAAAAATTTGAAGAATATAATAATGATATACCTTTAGACTATGTAATAAGCCAAGAACCTAAATTTGGCAAAAAAGTAACAAAGGGCGAAACAATAAATGTAGTTGTTAGCAAAGGAAAAGAAATAAAGCAAACTATAATGATGCCAAATTTAATTGGTTTAAATATTGATGTAGCTAAAAAAATTATTAACGAAACTGGGCTAAAAATTGAACAAATATCTAATGAATCTTCTGACTTTTTTAGTAAAGATATTGTAATATCTCAAGAACCACTCCCAGAAAAAGAAATAAATAAAAATGAAAGTATAAAAATTATAGTTAGTTCTGGACCAAGTATTATTATAATCCCTGATGTTATTGGTTATGATTACTTATATGCCGCATCACAACTTGAATCAATGGGACTACATTCAATTGTAAGTAAAATTCCAAATCAAGATTATCAGCCAGGTAAGGTATTAAATATTTTTCCTCCTGCAGGTTCTCAAGCAAGAGTTGGTGATATTGTTAATCTTTTTATTTCTACTACAGAGCAAATGCTGCAACTGCCAGATGTAACTCAAATAACTTTAAGTAAAGCAGAAAGTATTTTACAAAATTTAAATATCTCTTATGATGTTTCTTATATAGATTCTCAATATGAAATTCAAAAAAATCTGGTATTAAGCCAATATCCAACTGCAAATACTTTTATCTCATTAAATGAAAAAGTTATATTATTTGTAGGAAAATAATTTTAATTAATCATGTTAAATCATTTTGGTTTTTTATTTGTTTTCTTTCTCATAAAACCCTAAATATTCAAATTTATTTGCTCTTTGTTTTTTTAATTCCTCACCATCAACGCCATCAAACATAGATAAGGCTGAAATTAAATTTTCTTTTAATATTTTTATCATTCTTTGTGGGTCTGTTTGAGCACCATCTTTCGGTTCATGAATTATTTTATCAATTACATGAAAGTTTAACATATCTCTTGCTGTTAATTTTAACATAGCTGCAGCTTGCTTAGTTGCACTTTGATCTTTCCAAAGTATCGCTGCGCAACCTTCAGGAGAAATAACAGAATAAGTTGCATTTTCTAGCATCATAATATAATTACCAATTGCTAATGCTAAAGCTCCACCACTTCCACCTTCCCCAATTAAGACTACAATAATAGGGACTTTAAGTTGAAACATTAACTCTATACTGTTTGCTATTGCACTTGCTTGTCCATTATCCTCTGCTTCTATAGCTGGGTTAGCTCCTGGAGTATCAATAAATGTAATAACAGGAAAATTAAATTTATCAGCTAACTTCATTATTCTTTGGCTCTTTCTATAGCCAGATGGATTTGGCATACCAAAATTGTATTCGATGCGCTCTTTGATATCTTTTCCTTTGTTATGCCCAATTATAGCAACAGTTCTGCCATTTAATTTTCCTAATCCAGCAGTAATAGCTTTATCATCAGAAGAAAGCCTATCACCTGAAAGCTCTATAAAATCATCAAAGATATTTAAAATATAATCAATTGCTTTTGGCCTATTTTCATTTCTTGAAAGTTCTACAATTTTCCAAGTTTTTTGTGCAATTCTTGTTTCTTTTTTTAATCCCTTTATTTTCTCAATAATATTTGTTTTTGCTTTTGTAAAACTTAACCTCGAAAGAAATTTAATTTTTTTAAATAAACTAATTTTTGAAAGGTTATCATATAAAACTTCTACTGATTCCTTTTTCAAGTTATTATCTTTTTTTTCTATTTCGTTACTCATAATTATTTAAAATTTTTAAATTTAAATTAATTTTAATCTAAAAATAACTTAAGAATATTTACAATTTTATCTTTTAATTCATTTCTATTGACAATTAAATCTATTTGACCATTTCTTAAATTTCTTTCAGAAAGACCAAAATCAACAGGGAGTTCCTTTTTTATTGTTTGCTTTACAACTCTTGGACCTGCAAAACAAAATAATGCTTGTGGCTCTGCAATTATAATATCTGCTATTGTTGCAAAGCTTGCACTAACTCCACCAGTTGTTGGGTTTGTTATTACAGATATATAAAGTAATTTATTTTCCTTAACTTTATTTATGGCTGATACTGTTTTTGCCATTTGCATCAATGAAATTATACCTTCTTGCATTCTTGCCCCACCAGATGAACAGATAAGTATCAAGGGTATTTTTTTCTCAATACTTATTTCTGAAAGCAGTTTTATTCTTTCTCCAACAACACTTCCCATGCTTCCACCCATGAAATTAAATTCCATTGAACCTAAAGCAACATTAAATCCACCAACTTTTGCAAGCCCTGTTATTATGGCTTCTGATATGCCAGTATTTTGTTGAGATTGATAAAGTCTATCTTTGTATGATTTTGTATCTGTAAAATTTAAAAAATCAATAGGTTTAATATCATTGCCAATTTCATTAAAAGAACCAGGGTCTGCAATAAGTTTTATTTTTTCTTCTGCATTAATATAATAATGATAATTGCAATTTGGACAAACCTTTAAATTTTTTAAAAATTCATCAATTGGTATTAAAGTTTTACACTTCTCGCATTCAAAATCAGCCATAAATTAGAAACTCCGTATTTTTATTATAAAATTAACTTTATGAAACATATTTATTTTTCTTATTTAACAATTTAACATTAATCCTCAAATTTTTTAAAAGCAAGAGTAACATTATGCCCACCAAATCCCATTGAATTTTTTAATGCTATCCTTATATTCTTATGTATAGCAACATTTGGGGTATAATTTAAATCACAATCTTTATCCGCATTAAAATAATTCATAGTAGGAGGAATAATATTATTTTTTATAGCTAAAACTGTTGCAACTGACTCAACACCCCCAGCTGCTCCAAGGCAATGACCATGCATCGATTTAGTTGAGCTAATATTTAATTTATATGCATAATCTCCAAAGCATCTTTTTATTGCATTAGTTTCTGCTATATCATTAAGTGGTGTTGAAGTTCCATGAGCATTTATATAATCAACTTCTTCTTTTTCAATTCCTGCATCTTTTAAGCAATTTTCAATACATCTTGCAACATTTATACCAGACTCTTCAATCGCTGTAATATGATAAGCTTCTCCAGACATGCCATAACCTACTATTTCTGCATAAATTTTTGCTCCTCTGCTAATTGCATGGTTTAATTCTTCAAGAATTAAGACTCCACTACCTTCACCCATTACAAAACCGTCTCTATCTCTTTCAAAAGGTCTAGAGGCTGTTTGTGGATCATCATTTCTTGTTGACAATGCATGCATAGATGCAAAACCAGCCATTCCTAAAGGAGTAATTGCTGCTTCTGCTCCACCAGTAATCATAGCATCGGCAGCTCCCCTTTTTATTATTTCAAAAGCATCCCCTATTGCATTTGTGCCAGCTGCACATGCTGTCGTTACTGTACTAACAGGACCTTTAGCTCCAGTAAGAATTGAAACTTGCGCAGCAGCCATATTACAAATCATCATTGGAACTAAAAATGGACTTACCCTATCAGCACCCTTTTCAAGTAATTTTTGATGTTGTTCTTCAATGGTTGTTAAGCCACCAACACCACTGCCTATAAGTACACCTATATTATTGCAATTATTATTATCTATCTTTAAATTACTATCCTTAATAGCCATTAAAGAGGCAGCCACAGCAAATTGTGAAAATCTATCCATCCTTTTTGCATCTTTAATATTTATATAATTTTGTGGATCAAAATTTTTTATTTGACCAGCAATTTTTGAATTCATTTTTTCTACATCAAAACCTTCTACTAAAGAAATTCCAGATTTTCCAGTAATAAGGCTATTCCAAAATTCTTCAATTGTAAGTCCAATACTACTTATAATACCCAAACCTGTAATAACTACTCTTCTGTTGTTTTTTAAATAATTATTCATTATATTCCCATACCTCCATCAAGATTAATTACTGTTCCTGTTATATAATTTGAATCATCTGAAGCTAAAAAAACTGCAACTTTTGCAACATCTTCAACAGTACCAAGTTTACCACTTGGTATCATTGAAATAATTTTTTGTTTATATTTTTCATCAATTTTTTGAGTCATTTCAGTTTCTATATACCCTGGTGCTATTGCATTTACATTAATATTTCTGCTAGCAAATTCTTTAGCCAAAGATTTGGTCAGCCCTATAACTCCAGCTTTTGAAGCAGAATAATTACATTGACCAATATTGCCCCTTATACCTATCACTGAGGACATATTAATAATTTTTCCACTTTTTTGTTTTAACATGTGCCTTGAAACATATTTTGAACAAATAAAAGTTCCTGTTAAATTTATATCAATTACTTTTTGCCATTCCTTTATATCCATCCTTAAAATCAAATTATCTGAAGTAATTCCAGCATTATTCACAAGAACATCTATTGTTTTAAATTTTTCAATAATCTCATCAACACTTTTTTCAACTGACTTTTCATTTGTAACATCAACATTAAAAAAATAAATTTTTTCTTGTCCATATTTAGCATTAAATTCTTGTAAAGTTTTTAAAGCTTCTTTTTCATTTAAATCAAAAAAACAAACAAGAGCGCCCTCTTTTAAAAAATAATTACAGATTTCTTTACCTATACCTCTTGCTCCCCCAGTTACTATACATACCTTATTTTTTAATTTCATATTAAATCACCACAATCATTTAAGTTTATTTTATTTTTATTCTTAATTTTAATTTTTATTTTTATTTTTATTTATTTAGCTTTTAAAATTTAGCTATTTAAATAATTTTTTATATTAATTAAATTTTCTATATTATCTGAATTAAAAATCTGCACTTCTTTTTGATTCTTATCAGCTATTTTTTTTGTAAGATTACTTAATACTTTGCCAGGCCCAATTTCAATAAAAACATTTACCTCTTCATTTAAAAAATGCTCTATACTTTTTACCCAATTAACCTGATTTAAAAGCTGATTTTTTAAATTAACTTTTATTTCTTCAATTTTTGGGTAAGTCAAAGATATTGAAGAAAAAAATTTAAAATTAGGTTCTTTAAACAATACATTGTTTAAATATTGTTCAAGATTAGAGGAAACATCTTTCATTAAAGGTGTATGAGAAGCAATTTTAACTTTTAACGGTATTATCTTTTTTACATCATTTTCTTTTAAAAATTGAGTTGCTTTTTGAACATCACTACTTAGTCCACTAATTACTATCTGATTGTATTCATTATAATTTGCTATATAAACTTCCTCTTTGTTTTTTTCTTTAAATTTTTCTAATAAATCGTTTAAATAATCATATTCTACCCCAATAACTGCAGCCATCATTCCATTCATTTTTTCATTTGCATCAAACATTATGCTTCCCCTATATTTAACTAGCTCAAGCCCATCTTTAAAATCATAATATCCACATGCATACAAAGCGCTATAATCTCCCAAGCTATGACCAATAACACTAAAAATATCATTTTTATTTAATATTTTTTCATTTAGTAAATAATCAAATATAACTGCGCTTAAAGTATAAATAGAAACTTGACTATAAAGTGTATTTTCAAGTTTATTTACATCACTACTATTTTCTACAATATCAAGCAAGTTTTCATTTAATAACTTGGAGGCTAAATTAAAATATTTGTTATAATTACTGTTTGCAGTTTTATAACTTAACCCCATCCCAATGTATTGTGAGCCCTGTCCAGGAAACATTAAAACTATTTTATTTTCTTTCATTTTTAAATTCTTTTACTTTTAAATTTTTATTAAATTTATATTCGCTTTAAAATATTATTAAAATTTAAAATACTTTAATAATATTTCCTAAATATTTATATTAAATTGTATTTTACTTTGATGGTAGTTTTATTATTATTTTTATAAAAAATACAATAAAAATTTTAGTAACTGCTCTGAAATAAAAAAATTAATTTAACACTTTAATATTATTTTAAGATTACACTAATAAAACATTAATGGATACTATTTAATAAATCTAAACAATAGAAAATAATAATTCTGCGCTACAAGCTAATTCATTTTGAACTTTTACTTCACCATAACCTTTACCAATATTTAGTTTTAAATTTAAAATCTTTACAAAAAGTTCAAGTGTATCTCCAGGTTTTACAATTCTTTTAAACCTAACTTTATCAATACCAGCAAAAAGAACTATCTTACCCTTAAATTTCTCGAGAGTTAGCATCATAACTGCCCCAGCTTGAGCTAAAGTTTCAATTAAAATAACCCCTGGCATTATAGGATTACCAGGAAAATGACCTTTAAAATAATATTCATCTTCTTTTACATATTTATAACCCTTTGCATATTCACCAGGTTTGTAATCTACTATTTCATCAACAAATAAAAAAGGATCTCTATGCGGCAATATATTTTGTATTTCAGCTCTTGTTAATTTTTGCAAATTTTCCTCTTTCTTTTCTTTATTTTTTATTAGTAAATTATTTTATTAGTAAATTATTTTTTATATTTAATTTATGATTTTTAATTTTATTTTTATACTTTAACTTTTGACGATAACATATTTTTATTGTTTCATTAACCAATTAATTAAAAAATAAGTTTAATTTTAAAACTAACTTTTAAAAATAAAAAACTATATAAATAATATATCATTTAAAATTTTGTAATAATAAAAATACAAAAACTTTATTATTTACCTATTAGATATTTAAAAGACCTTATGAAAGAACTTATGAAGATAGCGGAAAAATCAGTGTTTACACCTAAATACAAAACCTATTATATATTATATATATTATATATTTATTGATTCTATGAAGTCTAAGCTAGCATGGTTTCTCTCTTAAGAGAGATAGCTTAGCCCCCATCAGAGCTAGCTTTGACTCGTGGGCAAAGATAGTATATCTTTTAAATATCTAATGAGCAATATTAGTATTAGTAATAAAATACTTTTTAATATATAGTTTTAAGCTTTATCACAAAATGTTAGATGCTAATACAAATAATAAAATATTTAAAAAACTTAAAATAAAATCTACAATGATAAGTGATAATTAAAATCTTTGTTTAGTTTAATCTAAATAAATTTATATGCTAAATTTTAATAAACAAAAATTTTATTTTTATAACAAAAAAACAAAATTATTTGGGAAAAAATTAATTAACTTTGACTTAATTAATTCAACTAATTCTTATGCATGTAAATTTGAAAATAAAATTGCAAATTTAAAAAACAAAAATAATTTTATAGAAAAATTTAACGGTACCGTTATAATTTCTGAAACACAATCTAATTCATATGGTAGAAATTATAAAAAATGGTTATCTCCATCTGGCGGTTTATGGTTTACGTTAATTTTAATTACTAATTTAAATATTTTAG
>Ga0315298_1006837_pt1 | contig 15346 bp, 18 predicted proteins | sample WHS_1_MG_FD_203077 | JGI IMG/M metagenome (GOLD analysis project Ga0315298, IMG submission 203077) | Extremophilic microbial mat communities from Washburn Hot Springs, YNP, Wyoming, USA - WHS_1_MG | ecosystem: Environmental > Aquatic > Thermal springs > Hot (42-90C) | place: USA: Wyoming... | reverse complement strand
GGCGTTTAGGCGCCTTGCTGCTAGGGAAACATAAGTTGCAGAACCTCCTAAAACTGTGAAGGGTGCGCGTCTGTTTGGCAAAAGGATGCTGTCTATGCATAAGTGCCCAACAGAAACAACATCAAACACGTTTAATCTAAACTCCTCTATGGATTGATATGCTGAAACAAATCTATTTTAAAACTTCTGCAAGGCTTTTATGATAATAAAATGCAGTCGAGAAAGCGTTAAAACTTTGACTGAAGTAGGAGAATGGCTTTTGCTAGGTCTCCATCACTTTCTTCCAAGGCTTTTCTGGCTTCTTCTAAGCTTTTGCCTGTTTGGTCCGCCACGAGTCTAACATCTTCCTCAGGTATTGTCTGTTTGCGCTCCATGGCTTTCTCTGTTATTTTTCCGCCTGTTACTTGGAAGATTTTTTGTCCTTGAACCTCTAAGATTGCTACTTCAGGCTCTTCTATTGTGATCTCTTTGCCCGCTGTTTTTATCACGACTTGTTCCACGTCTGGAACAGCGTCCATGCTCATTCCCATTCGCTGCATCATGCGTCTTGCTTCACGGGGGCTTATGCGCCTATGCATAAAATCACCCTTTTTCGCCCTCACTTTTACACTTAGTGTTTTAGAACCTCATATACTTAACTTTCTTCCATGCACCCGCGCCTCACCTTGACGGCAACACCGCAACGGAAAACTTTCATTTCCTCGCCAGACAAAACAGCGCGTCCAACAGCCAAAACATTGCCATCTTCATCTAACACGATGACTTCGTCTTTTGGGCGAATTTCGCCATCAGCATCAACAACGTGAACTGCGAAGACATCGCCGCCCTCAGCGATAAACTTTGAAACATCCTTTCGAACGGTGACAAAACATTTTGCATCACAAGCGTTCTCGACTATACGTTTTGCGCCAGCAATGCTTAAGGAGAACAAGCCGTCTGTGGGGCGCATTGTAGCAAGCCTCTTGCCATTCAAGTAAACATAGCGAATTCTCCCAGTTCTCTTTGAATACTCAATTTTCACACTGTCTGGGAAAAGTTTGACGCCAACTCCCTTTCCGAACTGGTAGTCTGCAACACTTCGGATACGCCTTAAGGGGTTTTCCAAGCCTCAGCACCATCAACTATAAACACAACCAAATAGATAAAAACAGTTTAGGGTGCGTGCCACTATTTGCGATGTGAGGTTTGCGGACGCAAAATCTACGGCAAACCGTATAGAGTCATAATTGAAGGAGCAAAACTGTTAGTTTGCAGCGAATGCTCAAAACATGGGAAAATAATATGGGAAGAAGAACCTAGACTGAAAACTCCAACACTAAAACCGAAAACTGCGCCCCAGATAACCCGTATACAAAGTAAGAAAACAGTAGTGAATGTTGCCGATGCAAACTTGGAACTTGTTGAAGATTTCGGCTTGAAAGTGAAGCAAGCACGAGAAAAGCTTGGGCTTTCCCATGAGGAGTTAGGCAAAAAGTTAAACGAGAAAGTTTCAGTTCTCAAAAAAATCGAAACTGGAAGGATGAAACCTAACAACACTCTGGTGGCAAAGCTTGAACACGCCTTAAAAGTAAAGTTGCTTGTCCCCGCCAGAGAAGAAGAAATTCCGAAGGCAACAATTCCTAAACTTGCAAGTCGCGAACTAACATTAGGAGACTTAATCCAATTAAACAAAAAGGACAAGGAGAAGGAGGAAGCGACGGAACGAAAGCAATCATAGTCCAACGGCGACAACAATATGAGCCCTCAAGCTTAGAAGAACTTAGAAACTTGGCGGAAGCCGCTGGCTACACTGTCGTTGGAAAAATCGAGCAAATTAGAGAGCCTGATTCTCGATACCAGATAGGTTCTGGAAAGGTGGAAGAACTCGCAAAGCTTGTAAAGGAAACGGGCGCCCAAAAAGTAATTTTCGACAACCCGATAAAACCAGTTCAGTCATATAACCTAGCAAAAGCCACAGGCGTCGAGGTCATAGACCGTTTCCAGCTTATTCTAGAAATTTTCTCTAGGAGAGCAACAACAACTGAGGCGAAGCTGCAAATTCAACTGGCAAGACTAGGATACGAGTTGGCTCATGCAAAAGAGAAGGTTAGACTTGCAAAAAAGGGTGAACAACCGGGTTTTATGGGGCTCGGAGCCTATGAGGTGGATGTTTATTACGAGGCTGTGAAGAGGCAAGTGCACACTTTACGTAAAAAGTTGAAGCAAATTCGGGCAAAACGCCTTCTGCACCGCGAGAGGAGGGCTGAACTGGGCTTTTCCTCCATTTCCCTAGCCGGATACACGAACGCTGGAAAAAGCTCGCTTTTCAACGCCTTAACAGAGGAGGAAGTTCCGGTTGACTCCAGTTTGTTCACAACCCTTTCAACAACAACTAGGCTCGTAAATTTTTCAAAGAGAAAATTTCTGTTAACAGACACCGTTGGCTTCATAGACCGTTTACCCATATCCTTGATAGAGGCTTTCCACTCGACGCTTGAAGAAACCATATACTCTGACCTAATTCTCTTGGTTGTAGATTTAAGCGAACCCGTAGAAGTTATTGAAAGAAAACTTTCAGTCTGTCTAGACACGATAGAGCGCATAGGAGCAGCTGGCGTCCCCGTAATAACAGCTCTAAACAAAATCGACCTATTATCAGAAAAGGAAATCCAAGAAAAATTCGAGAAAATTAAGGAGAAGGCGCCAACTCCAGTTCCAATATCAGCTCTACACAAAACAAACATTGACATGCTGAAAAAGGAAATACTTAAAAGACTGGAAAACTACGTTCGCGCCTCGTTTACAGCGCCGTTGACAAGCGAAACCATGCCTTTCATTTCATGGCTCTTTAATAGAGCAGATGTGCACACAGTCGAATATGGGGATGATTCGGTTCATGTGGTTTTTGAAGCAATCCCATGGTTCGCCGACAAAGTAAAGAAGAGTGTGGAAGAGTTCGGCGGAAAATTCGAGAAAATCCAAAAATAAGCTTATGTTAACAGGGGGTCAAAAATGCAAAAGGTGGTTGTTTTAAGGTGGGGACACAGAGCAAAAAGGGATGCGAGATTAACAACGCATGTTGCCCTAACAGCCCGAGCGCTCGGAGCTAGTGGTTTTATACTCTCAGATGTAGAAGACGAAAAAATAAAGGCAACAGTTGAAAAAGTCACTAGGAACTGGGGTGGCCCATTCTTTTTTGAGATGGGTGTTCCATGGAAAAAAGTCGTCAAGGAATGGAAAACCAAAGATGGAATAGTGGTTCACTTAACAGCTTACGGAGAAAACATCCAGACAAGCGACGTCCTACAGAGGATTAAGGCGCTTGGCAAAGACATTTTAGTTATTGTTGGAAGCCAAAAAGTTCCAAGAGAATTCTTTTCAGAGGATGTTTCCGATTTTAACGTGGCAATTGGAAACCAGCCGCATTCCGAATGCTCAAGTCTAGCCGTTTTCTTAGACCGCTTATTTGAGGGAAAAGAGTTAACAAAAGATTTCGAGTCTGCGCGAGTTAGGATTATTCCCAAAAAGAGAGGAAAAGAGATAGTTAAATGTTAATTTCCGACTCAGACTTCATAAAGAGATTTAAATTAAAGCTGAACTATGATATAGTAGAGGAGAACACTACTTAATAGCTTCAAGGCAAAAGGATGAATATGTTATCAACAGTTGACGATGCAACTTTGACGAAAGTTGCAGAGGCTCTCGGCGAAGAAGAAGCCATTAAACTAATTGAGATACTCAAAAACTCAGACGAAATAACGGATGATGAAATAGCCAACAAAACTGGTATACGGCTAAACTCGGTTCGAAAAATACTATACAAACTTTACGACCACTCTCTTGTAAGCCTCAGAAGAACACGCGACCCAAAAACCGGATGGTTTGTTTTCCATTGGAAACTGCAGCCAGACCAGTTTGAGGGCTTTATACTAAGCCAGAAACGGCGGGTGCTTGAAAAGCTTAACATCAGGCTGGAATACGAGAAAAACCACGACTTTTACTACTGTTATACGCCAGGATGCAAAAGAGTACCTTTTGAGGATGCTGTGGAACTTGTGTTCAAGTGCCCAACATGCGGGAAACCGCTCATGCATTATGAAAATGAAAAGCTCATCAGTGTTTTAACGAAAAAAGTGGAACAGTTGAGGAAGGAGCTTGGCGAGTGAGAAACTCCCTTCAAGAGAACAAGCAATACAGTTTCTGCGTCAAGCGGGTTGCTCAGAAAAAGTGGTAAGACACTGCTTGGCAGTGGCGGAACTAGCACTAGAAATCGCCAAAGCTTGTAAAGAGAGGGGATTAAACGTTGATTTAGAACTTGTGGAAATAGGCGCGCTTTTACATGACATTGGCCGCTCAAAAACCCACACAGTTCACCACGCAATTGTTGGAGCCGAAATAGCAGAGTCGCTTGGCTTGCCGGAACCGCTAATTTCAATAATTAAAACTCACGTGGGCGGCGGAATAACATCCAAAGAAGCAAAAAAACTCGGATGGCCAAAGGATATTTACTTTCCGCGAACACTGGAGGAAAAAATTGTTTCATACGCAGACAAGCTCATTGAGGGTTCACATCGAGTTCCTATAGAACGAACAATAGAAAACTTTTCTAAAGAACTGCCACCTCCAGCCGTGATGAGAGTGCGAAAGCTACACGAGGAAATGTCCGCCTTAATCGGAGACTGCAAATGCTTAAAGTAACCCTTTCAACAAAAATCTACAACAATTCCCAAACAGAGATTGTCAGCAAAAGCTTGAAAACAATGCTTAAGGGCTTAAATGCTAAGGCAGAAGTTGTTGGCACAACACCTCGAGGATTTGTTCAAGTGGCAATTTCAGGCGAAGACGAAAATGTTGCGCTGCAATATTTGGCCGATGAAATAGGAGTGTGCCCAGAAAACCTTGAAGCCGTGAAGAAGTTCTCCACATTAAAGGGGCGAATAACCGCTCTGGACAGAAGCAAAAGTGAAATATACATTGACGTGGGAATTCATTCACCCGCTGCTATCGACGCTGCAATTCCCCTGCAAAGTTTGCAAGCGCAACTCGCCGATGGAAGAAAAATCGCCCTTAAAAAACTAGCAGAACTTTTCGGCTTCAGCGAAAACCTACCATTAAAAATAAAAATTCTACACATAGACAAAGACAAAAATCACATAGAAGCCGCGCTCTCCGAAGGGCAAATCAACAAATACAAAGGTTGGACAAAATCCCTCATGGACAGGTTAATAGTTATTGGCTCATCTGACAGCGAAGTTAAATTAGCAATGAGAGAGGCTGGCCTCAAAAGAGACATAATAGCCGTGGAACCCCTCGGATTTTTTGAACATGCAGTCACATGCAAGTTTGGAACAGACGCCGTGGGATTAATCCAAAAGATTGGCAAAAAACTCCCAAGCGCAAGCCTAAGCATATTCAGCCCGAGAAAAATTTTGGAATTTTTCGGAAATCTCAGCTAACACAAACCTTTTCAGCCACAAAATCGTTTAATCATGCTGAAGACTCAAAATGATTTACGGAATAATAGCCGTAGTCGTCCCCGTTTACAGGACGCAGCGCAGGCTAGTCCTGCTAATCTGCCCAAAATGTCTAAGCCGCATACCAGCAACCTCAAAATTTTGCCCAGAATGCGGTGCCGACCTAAGACCAAAGCAAAAACATCCTGAAAAGCTGGTGGGCCGGGCCGGACTTGAACCGGCGACCTCAGCCTCGTAAGGGCTGCTTAAGGCTTGTCTTTTGCAAGTGTCCTAACCAAGCTAGACGACCGGCCCTTTCTTGATTTAGAGACTGTTTTGTTTTATTAAAAGTTTGGTTTTTAAGACAAAAATATTAAGGCGTCTTTAATACTGTTTGACGCTGTAGCTGTTCGGCATGGTTTGATGGTGGAAAAATGAAGAGAATTCTGGTTACAGGAGCAGGTGGACCCGCTGGAGTAAATTTTGTCATGTCACTTAAGATTGCACCTGAAAAAACCTTTATTGTTGGAACAGAAGCAAGCATCTATTTCATTCACCTTATCCCTACGGATAAGAAGTATTTGGTTCCAAACGCTGCGGAACCCTGTTACATCGCTAGGTTGAGTGAAATAATACAAGAGGAACGCATAGATTTTGTTCACGCTCAGCCAGATGTCGAAGTGGCTGCAATATCGGAAAATCGTGAAAAGCTAAAAGCAAAGGTTTTCTTGCCCTCAAGAGACACTATCCGCGTATGCCAAGACAAGCTAGAATCAGCGAAGGTTTGGGAAAAAAGCAACATTCCAGTTGCAAAATTCCTAGAATTACAAAATGAAAGAGATGTCGACCAAGCTTTTGAAGAACTTGGGAACCCCATATGGATTAGAGCGAGACATGGCGCTGGAGGAAGAGGAAGCACCCTTGCCTGCAATAAAGAGACAGCACATGCATGGATTAAATATTGGAAATCTCGCGGAATGAACTGGCAATTCATCGCCCAAGAATATTTGCCCGGAAGAAACATAGGCTTCCATAGTTTGTGGAAAAACGGCGAACTCGTCGTTTCGATGGCTAGGGAAAGAATCGAGTACATTTACCCGAATCTAGCGCCTTCCGGAGTGACTGGCACCCCCTCAGTTCAGAGAACAATCCACGATGACTATGTGAACGACGTGGGGACAAAGGCTGTTTTAGCTATAGACAAAAACTTCACGGGAATCGCTTGCGTTGACTTAAAAGAAAACAAGGATGGAATTCCGTGCGTTACTGAAATTAATGCTGGCAGGATGTTCACTACATCCTTCTTCTTTTCATACGCTAGCCAAGTTTTACGCGGGGACTATTACGGGAATATACCGTATTTGTATGTTAAGCTCGCGTTCGGCGAACAAATACCACATATACCAAAGTATAACGTTTTGCCAGAGAATATATACTGGATTCGCCATATAGATGCGCCGGCGAAAATTGTTAAAGACGGAAAAGTCATTGGAGAAATGTATAAGCCGCCTACAGAAATGCACATCAGGTCCTTCAAGGAGATGAAGCAATGAAGGTTTGGTATGACGCGTGCACTGGCAAACAAGTAAGATATGGCGTGGCAATAGCAAGGCGTCTTAGAAAACGAGGCCACAAAGTAATGCTAACTACGCGGGAACATCCGGACACGCTGGCGTTGGCAAAGTTGTTAAGAGAAGATTTCATTGTTGTTGGAAGGTATGACCCACGCTCGTCACTTTCAAGACTTAGAGAAAGCGCAAAGCGGCAATTAATGTTTTGTAAAATGTTTGAAGATGAAAAACCAGACGCCGCCATCTCGCACCGCTCTGTGGAATTATGCAGAGTCGCCTTTGGGCTGGGGATACCCAGCATTTCAACACATGACACGGTGCATGCAGAAGCCATAAACAGGCTCACCATGCCCTTAATCGACTATCTGGTTGTTTCAAAGGCTTTACCAAAAAAGTCAGTTGAAGGATACGGCATAAAGAAAATATTCTGGTTCGACGGCGTGGACGAAGTCGCCTGGATAAAAGACTTCAAACCAGAAATCAAATACGATTACAAGAAACCTTTAATTGTGGTAAGGGAGCTTGAAGAAAAAGCTGCCTACGCCGAAGGAAAAGAGAACATAACCAAAACCCTGGCGAAAAAACTTGCTCCACTTGGAAACGTTCTTTTCTTACCACGCTACAGAAGAAAAACAATGAAAAATTTAATCGTTCCAAAAGAATTCGTTGACTCCGCCAGTTTAGTTTCACATGCAGATTTAGTTGTCAGCGCCGGTGGAACAATAGCCCGCGAAGCTGCCTTACAAGGCATTCCAACAATAGTGATTTCTTCTTTTGGAAGGCTTCACGTTAACGATTACCTAACAAAAAAGGGGTTTCCAATTTTCACAGTGCCCTTAAACAAAGTGCTTGATTATGCAAAAAGGCTTCTAGGTCAAATCTGGGATGTTGAAGACAAGTTGGAAAAACTTGAAAATCCCGTAGACATAATAGAGAGAATAATTGATGAGGAAATTCCTACAGTATCAGGGTGACTTTGCGGATGAGCACTCGTGGAAAACGTGTCTTAGTTACTGGCGGAGCGGGATTTATCGGTTCACACTTAGTTGAAGAATATTTGATTAATGAAGCGGAAGAAGTTGTTGTCCTCGATGATTTTTCCACCGGAACTATGGAGAACCTTGATGACATGAGGGATGAAAGGCTAAAGATTGTTAAAGGTTCAATCTTGGATTTTGCACAACTCAACATGATTGTTAAAAAAGAAAAAATCGACATCATAGACCACTTGGCAGCAGAATTAGAAGTCTACACGGGCATAAAAGATGCGGAGAGAGACGCCAAAATAAACATTCTGGGGACATTAAACGTTTTGAACGCGGCTTTGAGGAACCACGTCGAAAAAGTCTTGTTTGCCTCTTCCGGCGCTGTTTACGGACAGGCAAAATATCTTCCAATAGATGAAGAGCATCCTTTGGAGCCTCATTGGCCTTACGGGGTTAGTAAACTTGCCGCTGAACGCTATGTGCTGCAGTATAACAAGCTTTTTGGTTTAAACACCACAGCCTTTAGGTATAGCATTGTCTACGGCCCTAAAGAATGGTTTGGCCGCGTCTTAACCATGTTTATAAAAAGGATTTTTCTCGAAAACAAACCGCCAGTAGTTTTTGGTGATGGTTCACAAACCAGAGACTTTGTTTACGTGAAGGATGTTGTGAAGGCTCATATGCTGGCAATTGAAAAGCAGGAATCGGCTGGGAAAGTTTTCAATATTGGAAGCGGAGAAGGCGTTTCTGTCAAAGAATTGGCAAACATGCTAGTGAAGGCATCGAATAAAGGATTTGACATACTCTACGACAATCCAAAGGAAGGTTCAGCCTCACACTTTCAGCCTGAGCGCATCAGGCTTCAAGGAGAATTAGTGAATTTCATTCTGGACTGCAGTAAGGCTGAGGAAATCCTTGGATGGCGTCCGCAAACAGACTTTAATAAGGGCGTAACCAAGGAGATTGAGTGGATTTTAAAGTTTCCAAAAAGGTGGGCTGGAAAACCTAGAGTTTAGGAGAGTTGGCTTTTCTAGCGTCAATAAATGCTTTTCTCTTTGCCTCATACTCCTCTCGTGTCATCATTTGCTTTGCAGGTATCCCCTTCACGACGGTTCCTGGCGGCACATCTTTTGTTACTGTGCTCCCGGCAGCCACTACAGCGTTTTCGTGCACCGTAACATTTGGGAGAATTGTCACGCATCCCCCGATAACCACATTGTCCTTTATTATTGAGGGTGTTAGGCATTTACTATGCGGAAATCTGTCATTTAATAGGCTGCTGTTCGGTCCTACGAAAACATTGTCACCGAGTTTGCATTCATTTGATATTGTTACATGTGCTTGTATTATACAGTTTTTACCTATCACGACGTTTTTGCCAATATCGCAGAAGCTTCCTATTTTCGTTCCATCGCCGATTTTTGTGTTGTCGCCTATAACAACATAATTCCAAACGATAACATCTTTGCCGAACTGAACATTTTTTCCAACCATCACGCCTTTTCCCATTTTTGGCTTTGACATAGCACCCCTCGGTACTCGTTGTTTGTTGCGTGTTAGTTAAATAGTTTGGTGACAAATCTCTTTTTTCTGTGGAGGTCTAAAGGCTTGTCAATAAAAAAGCAAGTTTTGGTCGTTGGTTTGGGCGACGTTGGGCGCTCGTTGTTTGAGTTAATTAAGGAAAGCAGACGTTTCGTGATTTACGGTTTTGATGTTGATGAGAATAAGATGCGAGATGTCGGACAGAAGAGTTTGCCGAAGGAAGTTGATGTAATGCACATCTGCATTCCCTGCGTTAACCGAGACAAGTTTGTTGACGCTGTTGTCGGTTATGCGAAGCAGTTTAAACCCAAACTAATAATTATCAACAGCACTGTTCCGCCTGGGACAACTTTGGAAACATATAAGTGCTCCGGCAAATGCCTCGTCGCGCATTCTCCTGTCCGCGGTGTGCATAAAAGCTTAGAGTACATGAAGTGGGAACTGAAACGATGGACAAAGTACATTGGAGGTGCTACTACCGAGGCTGCAGAGGCTACAAGGAAACATTTTGAAGAATTAGGCTTGAAAACTAAGGTTTTAAGGAGTTGCCTTGAAACTGAGCTGGCTAAGCTTTTTGAAACCACCTATAGAGCTTGGATGATAGCTTGTTTTCAAGAGATGCACCGCATTTCAAGACACTTCAATGCGGACTTCGATGAAGTCGTGGATTTTCTTGAGGACATCCATCGAGTTAGACTTGACAGACCTGTGATGTTCCCCGGTGTTATTGGCGGGCACTGCTTGATACCAAACACTGAACTTCTTTTACAGAATTATGATTCGGATTTTCTGCATTTAATCCTAAAATCTAACGAAAAACGCAAAAAAGAAATCGAAGATGAAAGTGTTAGAAGGGAAATTGAAAAAATCAAAAAGAGGGTGGAGGCCTTAGAGAAGGAGTTATCTGAAAATAATCTTAAAATTTACAAAAGATGGGAGAAAAGCGAAACTTAGCTCATTTCGCATTTTTTGAGTAAGCGGTTCCACCTCTCGTCAGTTATCCTCTGGATTTCGTCAACTATTTTTTCGAATTTTGGAGTAAAGAGGTGTCTGAAGCGCCCCTGCACTTGCAAGTACTCCTTCACAGGCTTCTTCTTTTGCGGGTTTGATGCAAAAACTTTACTTGGCGGAGAAAGCTGGTATTTGCCGTTTACGGCTTCCCACAACGGGAATACGCATGTTTCCACAGCCAAGCGGGAAAGCTCTATGGATTTAGATGGGTCGCTTCTCCATCCGCGTGGGCATGGCGCGAAAACATGTAGAAAAGCTGGCCCGTTGACTTCAAGTCCCCTTCTAGCTTTTTGAATTAAGTCTCGCCAATAGTAGGGTGCGGCTGTTGCCACGTAGGGCATTTCATGAGCCACCATAATGTCGGCTATGGGTTTCTTATACTCTAATTTGCCCGGCAAAACCGTGCCTGCAGGCGAGGTTGTTGTTGAAGCGCCTAGGGGTGTTCCTCCGCTTCGCTGTATTCCCGTGTTCATGTAAGCCTCATTGTCGTAAAGCACGAATAGGAAGTCGTGTCCTCTTTCAACTGCTCCGGAAAGCGCTTGTATGCCTATGTCGTAGGTGCCTCCATCCCCAGCTATGGCGATTACGTCAACATGCTCGTGCTTTATTCTTCCCTTCTTCTTCATTATTTTGATGGCTGCCTCTATCCCGGAGGCGTTTGCCGCCGCGTTTTCAAAAGCCGTGTGAAGCCATGGAACAGCCCAAGAGGTGTAGGGATAAATTGACGAGACGACTTCCATGCAACCCGTCGCGTTTGTTACTATGGTTGGTCCTCTAACGGCTTTCATAATTAGCCTCATAACTGTTGCTGGTGCGCAACCAGCGCATGCACGGTGTCCTGACGTGAAAAGGTCTGGTTTTTCGGCTATGTCTTTTGCGGTGAATTTCCATTCAGACTGCATTTTTCATATCCTCCCTTTTACTCTCTTAATCCGACATACCGTATCGGGTTTTCAACATGTTTTGTCTGCAGTATCTTTTGCAGTTCTTCGTAGATTTTGCGGATTTGGCTTAGGTTGGTGTCTCTTCCGCCAAGTCCGTAAATGTAGTTTACAACGTAGGGATGCCTTGGCGCGTCGTAGAGTGCGTGGCGAACTTCTTGAAAGACTTGTCCGCCGTGTCCTCCAAAACTCATGCTCTTATCCATTACAGCCACAGCCTTCACATTTTTAAGAGCGTCAATTATTCCCTCCACAGGTAGCGGTCTAAAGGTGCGGATGCGAAGGAGACCTGCTTTAACGCCGTCTACTCTCAGTTCGTCCACTACGGTTTTGACTGTTCCAGCGGTTGACCCCAGGCATATTATAGCTATTTCCGCATCTTCAAGACTGTAAAGGTCTAGCAATCCATCCCCATAGCGTCTACCGCTTATTTTTGCGTATTCATCGTGCACTTGCGGGATTATTTTGAGCGCGTTTTTCATGGCTTCCTCTTGCTGCCGCTTAAACTCGAAATAGTAGTTTGGGAAAGCCATAGGCCCCATTGTCATGGGATACTCTGGGTCAAGCTTAAAGGGAGCTTTTTTCCCCTCGTGTGTCAAGACTTCTGGGAATTGGCGAACCCCAACGAACTTTTTGACAACATCGTCTGGAAGCACGTTTACGTTTTCTAGGGAGTGGCTCAGGGTGAAGCCGTCTAAGCCGACGATGACCGGCAAGAGAACCTCTGGGTTTTCGGCTATCCTAAACGCTTGGATTATCGAATCGTAAACTTCCTGAGCGTTTTCAGCGTAAATTTGTATCCAGCCGCTGTCTCGTTCAGCCATAGTGTCAGACTGATCTCCATGAATGTTTATGGGCGCGGATAAGGCTCTGTTTGCGATTGCCATAACGACCGGCGCGCGAGAACCAGAAGTTACAAATAACATTTCGTGCATTAGGGCTAAACCTGCGGAGGCAGAAGCTGTGAAAGTTCTTGCGCCTGCCACAGACGCGGCGAGGCAAGCTGTTAAGGCGCTATGTTCAGACTCTGTGCAAACGAATTCTGTTTCGACTTCTCCGTTGGCTACGTACTCGCTGAACCTTTCCACAATTATTGTTTGGGGAGTTATTGGGTAGGCTGCAACAACATCCACGTCCGATTGTTTTACTGCGTAGGCAACTGCTTCGTCTCCGCTTAGGGCTAAAACCTCTTGCTTAACAACACTTTTCATTTGTTACGCACCCCTATTCCAGTTTCATTTCTATCGCTTTCACGGGGCATTCGTTGGCGCATATCCCACAGCCCTTGCAGAAGTTGTAATCGAATTCTATGTCTCCTTTTTCAGGTTTCCAGTGGATTGCACCGTCCGGACAGAAGATAACACATAGCAAACATCTTGTGCACTTTTCTAGGTCCCTTACGGGCTTGTATGTTTTCCAGTCGCCGGTTAGAAACTCAATGCTTGGCTTCCAACATACAGCCCCTATCGAAATTTCTCTCCAACCCTTCTCTTTAGATTTCATTCACATTGCGCCTCCTCGTAGGCTTCTTTTATAACGGCAAAATTTTTCTCAGCTATATCTCGCCTAAAACGCTCCGTTACGGTTTTTTCGATGCTTTTTAGGCGGACTATGCCGGTTGCGCGTGCAACAGCGCCAAGCATGGCGGTGCTTGTTATGGGCACTCCTAAAATTTTTATTGCAATTTCTGTCGCGGGAACTGTCCACACTTTACCTTTGTTTGAATTAAGCATCTTCTTAACTTCTGACGGTTTTTCTTTTGAGTTAACTATTATTATTCCTTCTTCGCCTAGTCCCTCGGTAACCGGAACAGTTTTTAGAAGCGTTGGGTCCAAAACGACCACAACATCTGGATTGTAGATTGCGCAGTGTATACTGATTGGCGCCGTGCTTATCCTTGTGAAAGCACTCACAGGGGCTCCCATCCTTTCTGGCCCAAATTCGGGGAAGGATTGAATATACTTTCCTTCGCATATTGCTGCACGCGCTAGCAACTCACTTGCGGTCCATGCTCCTTGTCCGCCTCTTCCATGCCATCTAACTTCGAGAATTTTCTTCAAGGGATTTTCTCTCCAATAGCCTTTCAACCTATTCGAGAACTTCCATATAACTTTTCTAGGAAGATAAGGGTTAAATTTGATGCATCAACACTTTATTGGGAGTTTGGTTGTTTTATTGGGGACATCAAAGTTTAAATTTTCAGATTTTGACATTCAAATTTTAGGGAAGGTGGAGGCAGCGTGATGGCGCCGGTACTCTTGACCGCTGACCGTACTTTGATGAGCGACTATCATCATAACGAGTTTCTAGGCTTTGGAACGTGCGCGCCTCCAAACTTCATTCCAAACTGGCTTTATGGCTTCCTATTTTTCCCACCAATAAAAGCAAAAGACGGTATCCCAATAGCAGCTCCTTATGGATTAAGAAAAATTGAAGCGCAGCTTCTGAGCGAGGGTTTCGACGTTTTAACAGTTAGCCCCGAACAACTTGGGAAATACATCAAGGAAGCAAAGGTCTTAGGCATACATGTTATGGACCCATTCGGGTTGGGGCCAGCCTCAAGCACATTCGCGTCGGTTCTGAAGAAGGAACCATTTCTAGCGTCCTATTTCCATGCGCTAGTTGGTAGTCCAGAGGTTAAGGAAGCCAAAAAACGAGGATTAAAAATTGTTGTGGGCGGTCCCGGCGTTTGGCAATTCCGTTATCGACCAAAATTTGTTGAAAAATATGGGATAGACTGCATAATAGAAGGTGAAGCTGAAAAGGTTGTTGGGAAAATTTTCAAAGCCGCTATAAACGGCGAGAACCTCCCTCAGTATTATGAGGTTAGCGTTAAGGAAACGCCGAGTTTAGAAGAGATACCCGACATAGTCAAGCCCTCAATCAACGGTTTGGTTGAGATTGGAAGAGGGTGCTGCCGTGGATGCAGTTTCTGCAGTGTAACCTTAAAACCGCTAAGATGGTATCCATACGAGAAAATACTGCGGGAAATTGATGTAAACATAAATGGGCAAATAAATTGGGCATGCCTTCATGCTGAAGACGTGATGCTTTATGGCTCAAGAAACACGTTGCCAGATGACGAAAAGCTGATGAAACTTCATGAACTGGTCGTTAAGAAATGCGACGGCATCAGTTGGAGCCACTGCTCATTAGCAGCCGTAGCCTCCAAGCCAAAACTTTTTGAAAAAATCGCCGAAACAATCTTGCAGAAGCAACCATGGTGGGGAGTAGAGGTCGGTATAGAAACAGGCTCCCCAGAACTGGCCAAAAAAATCATGCCAGCAAAAGCCCACCCGTTCAAGCCGGAGAACTGGCCGGAGGTTGTGCGCACTGGAATGAGTTTGATGCATGATAACAATTTGATTCCTGCATGCACCTTGATTGTTGGGCTTCCAGAGGAAACGGAAGAAGACTTGATTAAAACGATAGAGCTTGTTGAAGAACTTAAGGATGTCAGAAGCCTAATTGTGCCACTATTTTTTGTCCCTCTTGGCAGATTGAAAAAGGAAGACTGGTTTAAATACACGGAGATGACTGAACTACATAGAGAATTGTTGGTTAAATGTTTGGAGCATGATTTCTACTGGATAGACAGCCTAATAGGGTTGTCTTTCGCTGGGAAATGGTACGCCAGCGTTCTACAGCCTCTATACAGACTTTTTGTCGGAATCATCAAATACAAGACGAGGAAGGCTGGAATCAAAATAGAAATCGCAAAATAACTAAACTTAAATATTACAGCAAAACTGAAGACTATGAGGCTTGAAAGCGCCGCCGTAGCTCAGTGTGGTAGAGCGGCTGGCTGTTAACCAGTCGGTCGTAGGTTCAAGTCCTACCGGCGGCGCCATTACTGAACTGGC
>Ga0315298_1006833_pt1 | contig 15354 bp, 13 predicted proteins | sample WHS_1_MG_FD_203077 | JGI IMG/M metagenome (GOLD analysis project Ga0315298, IMG submission 203077) | Extremophilic microbial mat communities from Washburn Hot Springs, YNP, Wyoming, USA - WHS_1_MG | ecosystem: Environmental > Aquatic > Thermal springs > Hot (42-90C) | place: USA: Wyoming... | reverse complement strand
GCCCCCGAGTACCAGGCGGCGACACGTCCGTCCACGTCCAACAGAAAGAGCGCATAGTCCTGCACCCATGGGGGGGTCTGATCCTCGCCAGTTTCGGCGGAGGCTGTCCTGCCGCGCAGAACCAGGAGGTGGCGCACCGGTAGGACGTTTCCTTTGGCCGTATACTCCACATCGCGATGGGTTCCATCCGGGCCGGCCAGCCGGAGCGTGCCCACCTGCTCACCCTGTCCCAGGAAGGCGCTCCAAAGCTCCGAGATCCTGGGCTTGAAGCCGGGCGCCGTAAAGTCGTCGATGCTTCTGCCGATGATGTTGTCCCGCGAAAGGCCCAGCAGTTTGCCGGCGCCGACACTGGCCTCGCGGTACTTGCGTTCGTTGTCCGCAATAAGAATCGGCACAGTCGGGTGGAAGACGATGGCCCGAAACAGCAATTCCAGCTCTCTTGGGCCGGTCTCGAGGAGCCAGCCCGACGCGTGTGCCCGCGCGGCTTCGGCGCTCATAGTTGCCCTCTCGCTTCGCCCCACGCGCCGGCCTCCCTCGGGACTGATTGGCCTCACGATAGGGCAGCCAGCGCCGAACGGGCCGCTGGCTGAAGTATAGCATCGGGACGAGTCCCGGGGTATGGCATTTTGCCGCTCTCCGCGCTCTAGTGGCGTGAGCCAGCGGGTAAGCCGTTGCGCTCTCGCGAGGAGTACTTGTCGAGCAGGGCGATCAGCTTTGCAGCCGTTTTGGGGGCACGCACCCCCTTGGTCACAATCTGGCGGTTCTCCAGCTTTTTGCCGTAGAGGGTCTTGTTGTCGTCCAGGTCCTGCCGCAGGGTGGCGCCTTCCAGAGCGAGGCCGGCGAACAAGCCCTGTGACCGCGACCAGGAAAGAATATCGGCCTTCATCTGGGCGTCCGTCTGAGCGGTTGCCGTGCGTCCCACCGGACCCGCGGCGACGGAGCCTTCCGCTCCCAGCGTGAACTTGCTGGAAAGCAGTTTGTCGGCGCCCCGCTCACTCATTACCAGCATGATCAGATCCGTCTGGGATCCGCCGATCTGGAAGCCGACGCTGCCGCCTTCGATGCGGACAGTGCCCGGCGCCGACCAGCCGGCCCCGCTCCTGTTCCTGCACAAGAGATAGCCTTTCCCATACTTACCGCCAAACACGAATGCCGCCGTCTTAAGCCCCGGCACAATCACGATGCAGTGGGCCTTCTCGAGCAGATCCTGGGGGATGCTATTGTCGGGCGCGGCCATGATTTCCGAGAATACCGCGGCAGCCTCGTCCAGCCGCTTTACGGGTTCGGAGTCTTTGGCGAGCATCAGCGATGCAAAAGCGAATGGCGCAAGAGCTAATGTGGTTGTCAGAATCGGTCTCATTTTTCACCTTTTCAGTCAGCCCGCTTCTTCCCTGGGTCTTTTGAGGGGGCGACATCGTTTCTACTGCACGAGCAGGGCCAAGCCTCAGCCGCTCTTGTGCGGTTGGACGATTGGCCAGCAAATTGCCCTGATCGGATGTGAGGAGTACAAGAAGATGCCTTTAGTAAATCTCGTGGTCGCGTTGATCGTGGTCGGCGTGGCGTTGTGGCTGATCAATCGTTACATTCCGATGGCGTCCAGCATCAAGATGATTCTGAACGTGGTTGTTGTGGTGGCCGTTGGAATCTGGGTATTGCAGGCGGCCGGCTTGTGGGGAAACTTAACCAGTTACCGAATCGGACGCTAACTCGCGGCAAGACCGCGAAACAGTAAGAGAAAGAATCAAGAAAAGGAGTGTAAGTACATGCTGTGGACAATCGTTGTGATTCTGTTTGTGCTGTGGGCGCTGGGAATGGTCACGTCCTACACCATGGGCGGCCTGGTGCACGCCTTGCTGGTCCTGGCGCTGGCGATGATCGTGTTCAACGTGATCCGGGGACGCCGGTCCATTGTGTAGAGCGGAGCCGCATGAAACAGGCAGGCGCAGTGACCATATACAGTCACTTGACGCCGCGCGGTCAGTCGCCCGGCATCGCTCGACGGTGCAAAGGAGGCCGGGCGCGGGCAGGCACGGCCTGACGGCGATTTGGCGCGGTTGGCCCCCGGAATGCACTGGTGAAGATCGTGGGACTTGCCCACGGAACTCCGTGCTACGCCAAGGGCAAACCTTACAAGTCGAAAAGACAAAGGGAGAAAAACGAATGAATTGGTTCACGACAGCAACAACAGTGGGTTGCATGGCGCTGATGGGCGCGATACTCGCGCCCGGCGCCAGGGCGGATGCCTGGAACAGGAAGACCGTGATCACCTTTAGCGGTCCAGTGGAGATTCCGGGGGTCCATCTACGAGGATGGGGTGTGCTGCCGGCCGGCACCTATGTGTTCAAGATCCTGGACTCGCAGTCCGACCGGCACATTGTCCAGATCTTCGACAAGAGCGAAACGACCGTCTACGCGACGATCCTGGCCATCCCGAACTATCGCCTCAGGACGACTGACAAGACGGTGATCACGTTCCGGGAGAGGCCCGCGGGCGAGCCGGAAGCGCTCCGCGCATGGTTCTATCCAGGCCGCAACTGGGGTGAGGAATTCGTCTATCCGAAGGCGAAAGCGGTCGCTCTGGCCAAGGCCACGAACACTCCGGTCCTGTTTACGCCGGCCGAGGTTCCCGTTGAAGTCGCCACTCCGATCAAGTCCTCCGAGGAGCCGGTGGTAGCGGAACTGAAGCAGGCGCCGGTCATGGCCGTAAGGCCAACCGGAGAAGAGGTGCAACTCGCCGAGGTGGTTACTCCGCCGCCCGCAGAGACGCAAGTTGCGACGGCGCAGACGCTGCCGGCCACAGCCAGCACGCTGCCCCTGATCGGGCTGTTCGGACTGCTGGCCCTGGGCGGGGCGCTCGTCCTTCGTACGGCCACGAGTCGCCTTCAGTAGAAGGCAGGTTGACCCCTCGCGCGGCGCGCCCCAACCAGCGCGCCGCGCGAGGGACACGAATCCGAAGAAATGGGGTAGCAGCATGGGGCAGAGAGGCAGCCGGCCACTGGCGCCGGTGATGAAGCGCCAGCAGGATGGGAACGGATACACCGAAACCAAGGCTCGCGGGCTGGCCGTTCTCAATTCGCCGTGGTTGAATAAGGGGACGGCGTTCACGGCGGAAGAACGCAAGGCTTTGGGCCTCACTGGCTTGCTCCCGCCCGACATCAGCACGCTGGAAGCTCAGGTGAAAGGCGCCTACGTCCGGTACACACGGCTGCCGGATGCGTTGAGCAAGAATATCTACCTGACTGCCCTCCACGACCGCAACGAAGTGCTGTTCTACCGGCTGTTCGCCGAGCACCTTCGCGAAATGATTCCCATCGTCAATGATCTGACTGTTGGCATGGCAATGGAGCAGTACCACCATGAGTGCCGGCGCCCGCGAGGAGTATACCTTTCAATCGACCACGCCGGATCGATCGAAGAAACGTTTGCCAACCTCGGCGCGGGCCCCGGCGATATCGACGTAATTCTGGCGACCGATGCCGAGCAAGTTCTGGGGATCGGCGATTGGGGCGTGGGCGGCATCGAGGTGTCGATCGGCAAGCTGGCCATCTACACGGCGGCCGGGGGAATCAATCCGGCGCGGGTGATCCCGGTGATGCTCGATGTCGGCACCAACCGGGAGAGCCTGCTGGAGGATCCCATGTACATCGGGAACCGGCACCCCCGGATCCGCGGGGAGCGCTACGACGCCTTCATCGACGCATACGTGACCGCTGCGGCCAGACTGTTTCCACACGCGCTGCTGGAGTGGGAAGATTTCGCGCCGGGAAACGGAAGGCGTATTCTCCAGAGATACCGCGGCCAGATGTGCACGTTCAACGACGACATCCAGGGCACCGGCGCGATCACACTGGCGGCGGCGATCTCGGCCGTGCGGATCTGCGGGACACCGCTGCGCAACCAGCGCGTGGTGATTTTCGGCGCGGGTATGGCTGGGGTAGGAATCGCCGACCAGATTCGCGATGCGATGGTGCACGAGGGCCTCTCCGAGCAGGACGCGGCCAGGCGCTTCTGGTGCGTGGACCGGCAGGGTTTACTCACCAGTGACATGGGCGGCCAACTCCGCGACTACCAGGCAAGTTACGCCCGGCCTGCCGCCGAGTGCGACGGCTGGAAGCGCGACGGGGAGGGACAGGGCATCGGTCTGGCCGAGGTGGTGCGGCGGGTGAGGCCGACGATGCTGATCGGCACGTCTACTGTTGCGGGCAGTTTTACGGAAGCGATCGTCAAGGAAATGGCGGCGCATGCGGAGCGGCCCGTGATCTTCCCGCTTTCCAGCCCGCCCCTGCGGGCCGAGGCAAGTCCGGCTGATCTGATCGTGTGGACCGGCGGGCGGGCGCTGGTTGCCACCGGCGGCCCGTTCGCCCCGATCACCTATAACGGGGTGACTTACGTCGTCGCGCAGGTGAACAACGCCATGCTGTACCCCGGCCTGTGCCTGGGCGCGGTTGTCTCGCGAGCCCGCCGGATCAGCGCCGGGATGCTCGCAGCGGCGGCCAGCGCCGTTTCCAGCCTGGTGACTGTGCGCCACCCCGGAGCCTCGCTGCTTCCGCATATAGACGACTTGCGCAGCGTGTCGATGACGGTTGCGGCGGCTGTCGCCGAGACAGCGGATGCGGAAGGCCTGGCTCGAGTCCGGCTCGGTAACATCGGGCACCAGGTGCAAAACGCGATGTGGCGGCCGGAGTATCTCCGGCTGCTGGCTTCCTAAAAGGAGAAGACGTGAGAATACTATTCTGGGTTGGGCTGGTCGTGCTGATTCTGGGCGTTGTTTCCCTCGTGGTTCCGGTCCCCCGCACTGAGCGGGAAGGCTTCAAGGCTGGCGGTATCTCCATCGGCGTTGAAACGCGGCATTCCAAACGGGTGTCACCCATTGCAGGAGGGGTAATGATCCTGGCTGGAGCCGGACTGATGATCGCAGGAAAAGTGAGAAGCGCGTAGCCCGGAGAGCCTGAGGGACCGCTCCTGGGGAAGCAGGAAAGGGGATGCCGGTGCAACGGACACAATCTCGAGGCCGGAAGCCTGCCATTGCCATGCTCCCGGTCTTTTTTCTGATTGCCTTCGGGGGCAATGCCGGTCCCCAATTTTCGCCGGCCAGCGGCGGCACGGACCCGGAATCGTACCGAATTTCGGTGAGCGTTGACCTGGTGGTGCTGCACGCCACGGTGCGCGACCGGAAGGGCCGCTTCGTGTCAGACTTGCGTGAACAGGATTTCGAGGTCTACGAAGACGGCGCCCGGCAATCCATCCGGCTGTTCCGGCACGAAGACATTCCGGTCACGGTGGGGCTGGTCATTGACCACAGTGGAAGTATGCGGCAGAAGCTTAGCGATGTCATCGCCGCCGCGCGGACGTTCGTGCAGTCCAGCAATCCGGACGACGAGATGTTCGTCGTCAACTTCAACGAACAGGTGAGCCTGGGCCTGCCCGCCACCATCCGGTTCACGAATCGCTCCGATGAACTGGAACGCGCGATCCTGAAGACGCCTGCCACAGGGCAGACGGCACTTTACGAGGCGGCCGGTGAAGCATTGGAACGATTGCAGACCGGCAGCCGGGACAAGAAAGTTTTGATCATCATTAGCGATGGAGGTGATAACGCCAGCGCGCGCAGTCTGGCCCAGGTCCTCCAGGCGGCCGGACAATCCAGCGCCCTTGTATACACCATTGGTATCTACCACGAAGAGAATCCGGACCGGAATCCGGAAGTATTGCGGCGTCTGGCCCTGGCCACCGGCGGCGAAGCGTTCTTCCCCAGCCGGATCGACGAAGTCGTCGAGATCTGCAAACACATCGCGCGGGACATCCGCAATCAATACACCATCGGCTATGTTCCCGCCCGTGCGGCGGAGCCGGGAGCGTACCGGAGCACTCGGGTGGTAGCCGCGGCGGCTGGACACGGCAAACTCTTCGTGCGCGCTCGCGCCGGCTACGTGGTTCCTCAACTACGGCCCTAAAATGAGAATCCTGGTTGCCAGAAGGTCAGGGGCACGACAGGTTCTGCGGTGGACCCAGCGTGGACTGGCCGCCGCCGCTGTTTCGATGCTGGGCTATGCTGCATTCGTCCTTGCGGACGCCTGGATATTCCAGAAACGGGCGAACCTGGAGCTTGAGCGCCGGCATGAGCAGCCGGCGGCCCATAGCGCCGGCTCACCGGCGGAGCGCCCGGCCGGTCTCATCGGCCGCATTGAGATCCCGCGCATCGGCCTTGCCGCGGTGATCGCCGAAGGGATTGACAGCACCACCCTCCGGCGTGCGGCCGGCCACATTCCTGATACGGCGCTGCCGGGACAACCCGGCAACGTGGGTATCGCCGGACACCGCGACAGCTTCTTCCGGCCTTTGCGAAATATCCGCAAGGACGACCTGATCACCCTCACGACGGCGCTCGGTGAATACCGCTACCGGGTCCTGTCGGCGCGGGTGGTGGGCCCAACGGATGTTTCGGTGTTGTACCCTACCGGGGACAGCATTCTGACCTTGGTCACCTGCTATCCCTTCTATTTCGTGGGTGCGGCTCCCAACCGGTTTATCGTTCGCGCCGAACTCGCTGATCACTAGCTACTTTCCCACGGAGGCCGTGGCCAAGTACACCACCGCGTTACGCAGCCGGGCGCGTACCTGCAAGTGACACTCCATGGCCCGAGCTGCGGAAATTGCTGCGGCCCGGCGGGCAGATAGGTTGCGCGAATCAGTCCGGCACGCTGCGCGCCAGGCGGAGTCCATTCCAGCGGAACGCCCGGTTGGGCCGCTCGGCGTGGCGCATGGCCGGGTCGAGCAGGTCCGCGGAGTCGGCGTAGCCGCCTCCGCGCAGGATGCGGAGGCCGGCGGCATCCGGCGATTCCCGTCCATCCGAGGCGTCGAAGGGATAGGGCTTGGCGAGGCTCGAAGTCCACTCCCAGACATTGCCCTGAAGGTCGTAAATTCCGAGCTGGTTGGGTTTCCTGGACCCCACCGGCTGGGGGCCCGCGGCGGCGCCGGTCTGGTCAAAACAGGCGACGTCGGAGAGCGAAGCTCCAGCGACCGCGCCGGCCCGGGCCGCAAATTCCCATTCGGCCTCGGTGGGCAGGCGGAATCCGGCGCCGGGCACCTTTTCGTTCAGCTTCTTAATGAAGGCCTGGGCATCTTCCCAGGAGATCTGGTTGACGGGCAGGCGATCGCCCTTGGGCAGGCTCGGGTTGGAGCCCATCAGGGCGGTCCACTCGGCCTGGGTCACCTCGTATTTGCCCAGGTAGAAGGGCTTGACCGAGACGGTGTGCACGGGCCTGGCATTGGCGAAGCGGTCGGAGCCGAGATCGACGTCGCCGCCGGACGCCAGCACCATGGGGAGGCCGATGCCGCTGACGCGGACTTCGCGGGGCAGGCCGGTAGCATCGTCGAAAGCACCGCCGGCGTTGTCGAAGCCGGGCACACGCCCGCTGATGCGGCGCTCGCAGGCGCGGAGCAATTCGTTCGCGCGGCGGTCACCGGGGCTTTCCTTGAGAGCGGATAAGAGAGCCGCGCGCGCGGCCTGCCACTGGCGGGCCTTCATGGCCTGTTCGCCGGCCGCCATTTGCCGCGTGTAGCGTTCCCACTGCACGGTGCGCTTCTCCATCGCTTCGTTGCGAACCGCGGGCGGCTGGTTGGGATTCACCAGCGCATGCACGTGATGGCAGGTTTCGCAGCCGGTCTTTTGCTTCGTCTTCGGACAGCCTTCACTGTGGCAACCGGCGCACAAGGCGGCGACAGCCGCGCCGTGAGGGATGCGCTCCGGCTTGACGTTGTTGCGCTCATCGATGACGTGGCCTTCGCTCTTGCCGTGGCAGGCCAGACAATCGGTGGCCACATGGCTGTGGCGCGACATTCCCCACTCCACGACTGAGATCACGTGGCAGCGCGCGCAAACGCCGGCCTTCTTGAACTGTTCGTCCTGCTGCTGTTGCTGTGCGAACCCCGCCGGGACGGCCAGCAGGGCAACCAGGATCGTGACTAAGCGCGCCATTCTTCCTCCAACCAGCGATAGTGCGGCGGCAGCCATGCATCCCCGCACAGCCGCGCGAGGCGGCTGGCCGCGCTGAGCGCCGCGTGCTCTTCGGGCCGCATCTCCCGATAGCGAGTCAGAGCCTTATAGTTGTCTTCGAGAAGGGTTTCGTGGAACATCCCCGTGATGGCGGTGGAGAGGAACGGACGGGAGAAAACGAACCGCATGGCAGCCATGCACAGGGTTTCATCCGGCATCCGGTCCAGGCTCCGGGTGAGTTCGGCCACGGCGGCGGGCAGAATGGGCTTGTTGCGCCGCTGCCACAGTTGCAGGTCCTCGAACTCGGGTTTCATACCGGCGCGCGCTCTGGGGTCGAGCTTCATGATGGAGCCCGACGCCAGCGGCTTCATGGCGATCAGCCCGACATTCCTGGAAATGGCCGCCGGCAGGAACTGGCTGTAGTCGGCCCGCGCGTGGATGAAGTTGTACGGGAAAAAGAGATAGTCGATGCCTTCCAGTTCATCGAGGGCCACGGTCATGGTGCGCTCGATGTGGGTAGCGATTCCGATGGCGCGAATCTTGCCCGCTTCCCTGGCTTTCCTCAGGACATCCCAGTTGTGCAAAGCCTGGGAGTCGATGTCGGCGGTATGGAAGCGATACAGGTCCACGTGCCCGAACAATCTACAGGCGTTGTCGATGTCGCGCGCGCTGATCTCGTGGGCCAGGGAAACCAGCATCTTGTCGCGGCGCCCCTTAAGCAGGCGGGCCGTGGGCTCCCACTGTCCTTCGGTCTCGTAGACGTCCAGCAGGTTTACGCCGTAGTCCATGGCGCGGAGGATGATGCGATCGCGGCGGGCCTGACCTTCCTCGCTGAGGACGGTCCGGTTCGGCCCTCCCGGGCGGCGGTCGGCCGGATCGGTGTGGGAACCGAAGGAGAGCAGCGACACATACAGGTCGGTCTGGCCGAGGCGCCGGTACACCATGCCTCCGCGGCGGTACTCGGCGGCCGGCGCGGCACGCGCACCGGCGCCGCTTGCGCCCAGCCCGGCGGCCACGATCCCGGCCCCGGACGAGCGCAGAAAATTGCGACGCGTAACTCTGTTTTCCATGGTCAACTTTGAAGAATATCAAACTACCAGTCAACCCGCAGGACCGCGATATACTGCATCAAGATGCTGAAACCGACTATCTTTCGCGAGTACGATATCCGGGGCGTCGCCGATGAGGAGTTGCTCGATGCCGGCATTGAAGATCTGGGCCGTGCGGTGGGGACCTACATACGGCGTAGCCACGGGCCGGAGGTCAACGTGGGGCGGGACTGCCGCCTCAGTTCCGAGAGACTCCGCAACGCCATTGTCCGCGGCCTCAAGGCCGCCGGTTGCGCGGTGACCGATATCGGGATGGCGCCCACGCCGCTGCTGTACTACTCCGTATTCCGCCTGCGCGCCGCCGGAGCGGTGATGATTACGGGGAGCCACAATCCCTCCGAGTACAACGGCTTCAAAGTCGTGGCGGGTGGTTCGACGATCCACGGGGAAGAGATTCAGAAGCTGCGCGAAATCATCGAAAGGCGGGATTTTCTGAGCGGCGGAGGGTCCGAGCGGCTGGCCGATGTGATTACCCCGTACGTCGACGAGGTTGCCGCCCAGTTCCGCTTCGAACGCCGCATCAAGGTCGTGCTGGACGCGGGCAACGGAACCGTGGGTCCGGTGATGCATCGCATTCTGGAACGGCTCAACTGTGACTCGACCGAACTGTTCTTTGATCCCGACGGCCGTTTCCCGAATCACCATCCCGACCCGACGGTGCCCAAATACCTGGATCAACTGGTGGCCGCCGTCCGCGAACGGGGCGCTGCCCTGGGTATCGCGTTTGACGGCGATGGGGACCGCATTGGCGCTGTGGATGACACGGGCGCCATCGTGTGGGGCGACCAGTTGATGCTGATTTACGCGCGCGAGATTCTCTCCCGCAAGCCCGGGGCCACGTTTATCGGCGAGGTGAAGTGTTCGCAAGTGATGTACGACCAGATTCGCGCCATGGGCGGCAACGCCATCATGTGGAAGACCGGCCACTCGCTGATCAAAGCCAAGATGAAGGAGGTTAAGGCGGAACTGGCCGGGGAGATGAGCGGCCACATGTTCTTCGCCGACCGCTATTACGGCTTTGACGACGCTATCTACGCCGCCTGCCGCCTGATGGAGATTGTGGCCCGCTCCGGCAAGCCGCTGTCGGCCCAACTGGCCGGCCTTCCCAAGACCGTCACGACGCCGGAAATCCGCGTGGATTGCCCCGACGAGCTGAAATTCGCCGTGGTCCGCCAGGTGAGCGAGCGGTTCCGGAAGACCCACTCGATTGTGGACGTGGATGGGGTGCGGGTGTTGTTTGCCAACGGCTGGGGCCTGGTTCGCGCCTCCAACACGCAACCGGTGCTGGTGCTACGGTTTGAGGCGACGACCCCCGAATTGTTGAACGAGTACCGCCGGGAAGTGGAGCAGGCGGTAGCCGAAGCTATGAAAAAAGCGGCCGGCTCCGCTCCGAACCGGCCGTAAGTCCTGAGACAATCGGGCCGGCCCTGGGGAGAGCCGGCCGCCAACCAGGGTCGAGGACCGTCCCCCGAACCGTACCTCGACCTGGTCATCTCGATCATGGCAGCAGACGCTTCTGCGTTCAATATGTCATCTGGCAGAGGGGAATAGCCGTGCGTCTGCCTGCTGCTGTACACTCGTCGAGATATGAAACGCCGCGAATTTCTGACCCAGGGCGGCCTCACCGGCCTCCCGCTCTATGCCCAGGCCATGCCGCAGGCGGCTCCCCGTTATTCCGGTAAGCCGGCGCTGAAGATCACCGACATTCAGGCGTTCCTGGTGGGCCTGGGCGGACGCAACCTGTGTTTCGTGAAAGTGCTGACCGACGGCGGCATCCACGGTTTCGGCGAGGCGTATTCGGTAGGCCCGGACGAGGCCACAGTCGCCACGATTCGGGATTTCAAGAGCTGGCTGGTGGGTAAGGATCCCCGCAATGTCGAGTACCTGTGGGCCACCATGTATAATTTCACGCGTTTTCCCGGGGGAGCGGTGATCAACGCCGCCATCAGCGGCATCGAGCACGCCCTATGGGATATTGCGGGCAAAGCCGCGGGGCTGCCCGTGTACATGCTGCTTGGGGGCAAGTGCCGGGACAAGGTGCGGGTATACCAGAGCGCCGGAGGGCGAACTCCTTCCGCGCTGGGGGAAAACGCCCGCCGGCTGGTCGAGAAGTACGGGTACACGGCCATCAAGATGGCGCCGCATCCGCCCGGATCGCAGGCCATGCAGTACAACGCCGTGACCCGGGCGGCGGCGCAACGGGCCGAGGCGGCGCGGGCGGCGGTGGGTCCCGACGTGGACCTGGCCTTCGATGCGCACGCCACGCTGTTCGAACCCATCCGCGCCTACGCGCTGGCCGAAGCGATCAAGCCGGCCCGGCCCCTGTTCCTGGAAGAGCCCATCCGCATGGAGAACATGGACGCCCTGGCCGCGCTGAAGCACAAGCTCGAGATTCCGCTGGCCACCGGCGAGTGTCTCTACACCCGTTTCGATTTCCGGCAGTTGCTGGAAAAGCAGGCGGCCGACATCGTGCAGCCGGACGTCTGCGTGGCCGGAGGCATTCTGGAGCTGAAGAAGATCGCGGCTATGGCGGACGCGCACTACGTGGTGGTGGCGCCGCACAATCCCATGGGTCCGCTGGCCACCATGATCAACGTCCATTTTGCCGCCTCGACTCCCAACTTCCTCATCCTCGAATACCACCCCGACGACGAGTCCCCGCGCAAGGATCTGATCAAGGACCCGATCCTGGTGAAAGACGGCTATCTCTCGATTCCGGACCGTCCGGGTTGGGGATACGAGGTCAACGAGGAGGCTTTCCGTCACTATCCGCCCAAGCCCTGGCACCGCGGTTTCGCGTACCGGGCCGACGGCGCGCCGGACTACATCTAACGGACTTGTTGGGAGGGACAAACCATGCGCAAGCTTGTGCTCATCCTGCTGGCGATTTCGCCCTTTCTGGCGGCCCAGCAAAAGAAAGTAGTGATCAGCGGCCTGTCCGAGCAGACGCTCGACGAGCTGCGGAAGGCGAACCCCACGCTGAGGATTGTGAACGCCACTCCCGGCAACGTCGCGACGGTGACGCGCATTACGGCCGACGCTCCGGAGAGCGGCCCGTTGCGGGATTTGCTGGTTCGTGAGCTGGCCGATGCCGATGCTTACGTGGGCAATCCCAGCCATGATGTGATCCTGGCGGGAAAGAAACTGAAATGGATCCAGGTGGCGCAGGCCGGCGTCGAGTTGTACCTTTATCCGGAACTGGTGAGCAGCGACGTGGTGGTCACCAACTACCGGGCCATCGCCAGCCCGGGGATTGCGGACCACGCCATGGGCATGCTGCTGGCGCTGACTCGCAACCTGACCTACTTTATCTCCACGCGCCGGGAGGAAACCTGGCGCCGGGCGCCCTACGGGTTGCTGGAATTGCAGGACAAGACGGCCGTGATCATTGGAATGGGCGGCATCGGCTCGCAGGTGGCGCGCCGGGCCGCGGCCTTCGGAATGCGGGTGATCGGGGTGGATCCCAAAGACCTGCCGCCCACCCCGTTCGCCGAGCGCATCGTGTACCCCGACCGGCTGGACTCGGTGCTCCCCCTGGCCGACGTGGTGTTCGTTTGCGCGCCGCAGACCCCGGAATCCACTCACATGATGGGCCGCCGGCAATTTGAGCTGATGCGGCCGAAGAGCTACTTCATCGGAGTCTCTCGCGGCAAACTCTACGACATGGACGCGCTGGTGCACGCCCTGGACACCAAGAAACTGGCCGGGGCGGGGGTGGACGTGACCGAGCCGGAACCGCTGCCGAAGGGGCACCCGCTGTGGCGCTTCGAGAACGTGATCATTACGCCCCACGTGGCCACGCAGTGCGATGGCGAATTTCCGCGCCAGTTGGAGCTGCTTAAGGACAACCTGGCGCGATTCGCGAAGGGCGAACGCCTGCGCAACGTGGTGGACAAGCGGAAGGGTTACTGACGCGAGCGTTTGAGCCAGCCCCCGGAGAAGTAGCCCAAGTGCCGGAAATCGTGGCGCCTGGTGAACAGCGGCTCAGGAGCGTCAACGGCGAACTCGGCGTGTTCGTTGAGGAATTCCTCAATTGCCAATCCAGTGTGGTCGGCACCCCATTGGCATTGGCCTTCGGGAGTGTCGCAAAAGCGGGGCAGAATCGTTGACGGACCCCGATACGGTCTATGCCGGGGTGGAAGATGCCGCGCTGTTTCGCTCGGTTGACGGCGGGCAGACCTTTGCGGAACTACCGGGATTGCGCGGCCATGGCTCGGGATCCTCCTGGCAGCCGGGCGCCGGGGGGTTATGCCTCCACACGATCCTTCTCGATCCCGTTGATCCGCAGCGGATCTTTGTCGCCATCTCGGCAGCGGGTGCGTTCCGGACCGACGACGGCGGAGCGACGTGGCGGCCGATCAACCGCGGGCTACGATCCGAGTACATCCCCGATCCGAATGCCGAGGTCGGCCACTGTGTGCACCGCATCGCCGCGCACCAGTCACGCCCGAACGTGCTGTTCATGCAGAAGCACTGGGACGTGATGCGCAGCGACGACGCCGGCGAGTCGTGGCGGGAGGTCAGCGGAAATCTGCCGACCGACTTCGGGTTCCCGATCGATGTACACCCGCACGAGCCGGACACGCTCTACGTGGTCCCGATGAAGAGCGACTCGGAGCACTATCCGCAGGACGGAAAGCTGCGCGTGTTCCGGAGCCGGACTGGAGGAAACGAGTGGGAGGCGCTCACGAAGGGACTGCCGCAGCGGCACTGCTATGTCAACGTGCTGCGCGAGGCGATGGCCGACACCCGGGAGACCTTCCTCCCAGTGTATCGCCTACGCGCGGGCGGCCTCGGCGTTGACGCGGTCGCGCAGGGCCTTCATGTATCCCAGCGTGTAGGCGGTGTTGGCCGCCGGGTACCCGCCGCCGGGCACGTGATCCGGGATGATGATGCCCCCGAAATGCACCTCGCGCAGGGCGCGCATCACCTGGTACATGTCCACGTAGCCGTTGTCGACGAAGGTTTCGCGGAACTTCGGAAGCGGCCGGTCCACATTGCGGAAGTGGATCTTGAACAGGCGTCCCTTCTGCCCGAAGTATCGAATCGCCGCCACCGGATCCATACCCATGCCAGAGCCGCCCTCGGCCCATGTCCCCACACACAGGCACACGCCGAAATTGGGGCTGCCGGCGATCTGGATCGCGCGGTCGTACCCTTCCACGTTGCGGAACACGCGCGCCACCCCGCCGAGGGCATCCACGGGAGGGTCGTCAGGATGCAGTCCGATGCGCACCTTGGCCTTCTCAGCCACCGGCATGACGGCGCGGATGAACGAAGTGAAGGTGCTCCAGATGTGATCGGCCGGATACTCGCGGCCGTGCGAGAAGGGCAGCTTGCGGGCCACTTCGAGATCGAACTCGCGCGTTTCGGCGCCGCGCGTCTGGACCCGCGCGGTCTGATAGTACCCAGGTACGGTGGGCACCTTGATGTTGGCCATGTGCGCGTAGGTGGTGTAGTGAATGCCCGCGCGGCCGAGGTTGGCGAGGTAATTCTTATACTGGGCGATTTTCTCTTCAACGCCCTGCAACCCCAGCACGATGGTGGGATCGCAATGCAGGTCGATGCAGCCAATGTTGTAGATCTCCACGCCGATGGCGTCCAGCCGCTTGCGGGTGGCCAGCATCCAGTCGAAGGTGGCCTGGCTGTAAGTGGTCCAGATGGAGACGGCATCGACCCCCGCGGCGCGGAGCATGTCGAGATCTTCCTGTTTCGGATTCGGCGTAAATGAAACGCCGAGCTTGATGCCGGTCCTGGCCTTCTGGTCCGCCGCAAACGAAAGCAGGCCGGCCATGGCGCCGCCCGCCCCGAGACGGATAAAATGCCGCCGGTCAAAGGGCATGGGTTTCCCCTCCTTGCTGGATCAGTTTCATTCAACGTGCCGGCGCCTGTCAAGTCGATGTCATCAGCCATTCTTGGGTCTTGACTTCGCGTCCCCGCCGCAATGACAATGGGCCGCGGCACGAATGTAAGGAGAGGCAACAGCATGAACCGGCGCGAATGGATCTCTGGTCTGGGACTGGCTCCGGCGGCGCAGGCCTATCAGAAGGCGACCCGCGGTCTGCCGCCTCTGAAGATCACGAACGTGAAAGCGATTCTGACTAACCCTCCCTACGCGAATGGCAGCTTTTCGTTCATGCAGCAACTGGTGATCGCGAAAGTCGAGACCAGCGAGCCGGGGCTTTACGGGTTGGGCTGCGCATCCTTCGTCTTCCGTCCCGCCGCCGTCGCCGATGTCATCGAGAAGTA
>Ga0315298_1006830_pt1 | contig 15359 bp, 16 predicted proteins | sample WHS_1_MG_FD_203077 | JGI IMG/M metagenome (GOLD analysis project Ga0315298, IMG submission 203077) | Extremophilic microbial mat communities from Washburn Hot Springs, YNP, Wyoming, USA - WHS_1_MG | ecosystem: Environmental > Aquatic > Thermal springs > Hot (42-90C) | place: USA: Wyoming... | reverse complement strand
TTCGCGAATACGGGCGGCGTCGCCATGGCGGGGAACATTACGAGCAAGAGCGTTTATCTCGCTGGGAGCAAAGCCTAAGGCTTCAGCCACGATTCGTACTGCCGTGCGGGGGCTCAGGGTGTTGACATTGGCTACCACCGCTACGTTTTCTGGTCCAAAGGTCTTGTAGATGTGCTCTATTACCTCATCTCTGCGTACAGAGCAAAAGTCAACATCGATGTCGGGCATCTCGCGGCGGTAGGGGTTGAGGAAACGTTCAAACAGCAGGTTATGACGCAGGGGGTCGCTAGCGGTGAGGTCAAGCGCGTAGCAGACGATAGAGTTACCGGCGCTTCCTCGCCCAGAGCAAGGTATGCCTCGAGCGCGGGCCCACCGCACAATGTCATGCACCACCAGGAAGTAATGAGCAAAGCCCATTTCTTGGATCATGCGCAGTTCCTTTTCCAGCAGCTTGATAGCTTCGGGCGGCACTGGTTTGTAGCGGCGGGTAATTCCCTTGAAGCAGCGTTTGGCTAGGAGGGAATAGGCGGTCTCGCCTTCAGGGATAGGCACCTGGGGGAAGTGGAAGGCGCCGAGTTCGAGGTCTACGTTACAACGCTTTGCAATCTCCCAAGTGACAAGAAGGGGGTCGCTGGTTGGGGGAGGGTCTAGGTTCGTAAGGTTTGTAGGGCCTTCAGGCCCAAGCTGGCTTTTAGTGCTGGTGAAGGGCGGCCCTTCTAGGTGCTCACCGGAACAGTCAGTGGGGCGCCAAGTCCGCAGGAGGCGCAGAAGAGGCTCGGCAAAAGCCTCTAGTTCAGCCTTAGATTTCACGTACCGCGTCCCGAGGTGGTTTTCCGGATAGCCGGAAAGCGGCTGATCCCGTCCCGCGGCGCGGCAGACCAGGTGAATGGCTAGATCACTTGCTTCTGCGTAATGCACGTTATTGGTAAACACGAGGGGGAGTTTGCAGGAAGAGGCAAGGCGCCCAAGCTGCTCGCAATAGGTGAGGCAGGAAAGGCGCCAGGGGCGGCCATCAGGGTAGAAACCTATCTCTTGGTCAGACGGATGAAGGTGGCGGAGGTGGCCGGTTGTGGGGGCGGGAGGGTGGTAGGCAAAGTACTGGAGTTCAACATAGAGACGGTCTTCCGCAAAGATTTCCTTGAGTGTAAGAAGGACGGTGCGGGCCTCCTGGGCATGACCGGCGTCGACCAGATATCCGACCTCTCCCTGGCGGCAGCCGGTCAGGCAGATCAACCCTTCAGCGTGGACGCGCAGGGAGTCTAGAGTGACCAGCGGGGGCTGCTTTCTGTCCGGGTGGGCTAGGTGAGCGGCGGTAAGGAGGCGGCAGAGGTTGGCGTAGCCGGCACGGGTCTCAGCAAGAAGGACCAGGTGGTAAGAGTGTGGGGGCGCAAGATGGGGGAGAACAGGCTCTACCTGCACTTCAGCCCCAAAGATGGGTTTTATGCTGAGACGAGCACAAGCTTTGGCAAAACGAACTGCCCCATAGAGACCGTCATGATCGGTGAGGGCCAAAGCCGGCTGGCCGAGACTGGCTGCGCGGAAGACCAGGTCTTCGATATGGCTCCCTCCGTCCAAGAAAGAGAAATTCGAGTGCACGTGCAGGTGCACAAAAGGAGTCGCGTCGGGGCGCGGGGGGTCAGGGGGCGAAGGCTCAGGGCGCGTAGGCTCGAGGTGCGGTAGCTCGAGGCGCAGAGACTCGGGTCGGGGTGGCTGATTGAGCGTCTTCATTCCATCCATTTTGCGAACATATGTTCGTAGGGAGCGCCGAGTATAGCGAACAAATGTTCGTAGAGCAAGGGTCTTTGACTAGAGCCAAAGCTTCTAGAGCTCAAGCTCTGGGGCTCAAGCGATATCATCAGGTGGGCAAGGCAGGTGGGCCCAAGGGGCTACTAATGGGAAGGGAGCGAAGTAACCCAAGCAACGTGATGGGAAGTGCGCCGGCCTACCTTGCTCTTTATCAGAGTGGGGAGTTGGCGGCTCGGGCTGAAGATGCCCGGCTGCGTCTACGCTCTTGCACCCTTTGCCCACGTCGTTGCCGCGTCAATCGTCTGGCAGGCGAACTAGGGCACTGTCGAACTGGGAACCTTGCCCGAGTGGCGAGCTACGGCCCGCACTTTGGCGAGGAGCGGCCCTTGGTCGGGAGAGGAGGATCCGGCACCATCTTTTTCGCCGGCTGCAACTTGGCTTGTGTCTTTTGTCAGAACCACGACATAAGCCAACCGGACGCGTTGCTAGGGACTGAAAGTACTCTTTGGGAGACCACTGCCGAAGAGCTTGCCGAAATGATGCTTGCTCTACAGTCCAGCGGATGCGAGAACATCAATTTTGTTTCCCCTAGCCACGTGGTGCCGCAGATTCTGGCTGCTTTGCTAATTGCTGTGGGGAAGGGGCTGTGTCTGCCTCTTGTGTATAACACTGGGGGGTATGACGCCTTGTCCACGCTCTACCTGCTGCGCGGAGTGGTCGACATCTACATGCCGGACATGAAGTACTCCGACGAGGCAGTGGGCGCGCGTTTGTCGGGCGTTCCTGACTACGTGCGCCACAACCGTAAAGCTGTGCTTGAGATGTACCGGCAGGTTGGCGATCTGATGCTGGACGAAAGAGGAGTAGCCCGGCGGGGCGTGTTGGTCCGGCACTTGGTGCTGCCTGCCGGGCTGGCGGGCACAGCGTCTGTGGCTCGTTTTCTTGCCTCTGAGGTGTCGCCTGACACTTACATCAACGTCATGGCTCAATACCGGCCAATGCACTGGGCCTGGGCATGTCCTGAGATCGCTCGGCCTTTGACGCGGGAAGAATACCGTCAGGCGGTGCAGGAAGTGCTGGCTGCCGGACTGTGGCGCCTGGACGAGCGCTGAGTGGGTCCGCAGCCGGGGAGCGGCCGGGGTATGCTAAGGTAAACCTTGAGTCTGCGACAAGGCGGGTCTGCTCAGGCGCCAGCGAAGGGGACGGGGGAAAGATGAAAGGACAAGAAGAACGAGAGGTTCGACGGCGGGCTGGCCTTTTACTTCTTGCTGCCGGGGTGCTCGCTGCGGTTGTTGGGCTAGCCGCGGCCTGCGGGATAGAGATAGGCGTCACCCAGGAACTGGCGATTGACGAGCCGCTTGGTAGCGCGGCCGTAACTGAGGTGGAAATTCGGATGGGTGCCGGGGAGCTCAGGCTAGCCCCCGGGGCCCCGGGTCTTGTCTCGGGGACCATCCGCTACAACGTGTTGGCCTGGGAACCCAAAGTCACTCGCACCGACACCCGAATCAGTATCAAGCAGGGCACGATCAAGGGCGTTTCTGGCCTGGAGGTGGGGATTGTGAACAGTTGGGATCTTCGGCTGGGGAGAGCTCCCTTGCGCCTTCGGGTGAGCGCCGGTGCCTACGAGGGGAACTACGACCTGAGCGGGCTTACTTTGCTCGGTCTTAGCATCAAGGACGGCGCGGCTCGAAGCAAGGTCATGTTCAACTCCCTCAACCCAGCGCAGATGGACGCTCTGACCTATGAGACGGGTGCCTCTTCGGTCACGCTGATCGGGCTTGCTAACGCCAATTTTAGGAGTATGAAGTTCAAGGGAGGAGCGGGCTCTTATTTGCTTGACTTCTCGGGTCAGCTGCGCAGTGATGCCAAGGTCGAAGTAGAAGCGGGAGCAGGTAGTCTGCGTCTTGTGGTTCCCGCGAGCACGGCTGCTCGGATAAGTCTGAGCGGCTCACTTAATGACGTCGACACCGAAGGGGAGTGGACGGTTGCTGGCAACAACTACGCGACGCCCGCTGCCGCGGCTCCGGTGTCGGGAGGAAGACTTCTCTCCGTCTCAGTGAAGATGAGTGTGGGCTCAGTGACTCTGGTTGCGGAATGAAAGGTGGGGATCCACAGCGGGGCTTGCGGAGCCCGGCGGTCAGGGCGAAGGCCGGACGGTCTGTCCGGCCTTCGCCCTGACCGCCCCGGCCCGTTGTTCGCTTGGTCTTGGTCTAGGTGTCACTTGGTGACGTTCACGGTCAGCTGATAGGTCTCAAGAGGCTCTACCGTTTCCCATGGCCGTTCGTACACCAGCTTGATGACGGCGGTGCCTGCGGCTTTGGCCTTGAAGGTGAAGGTATAGGTTCCCCCGCTACCCACCAGGTTGCCCTCGGTGCTGCTGGCGGTGTACGCTGGCTCGCCCATTTCCTCAAGTAGGGCCTTGTCCTTGTCAGTCAGGGCGGAAACCCAGCTGTAGCCAGTGGTGGGATTGCCGGGAAGGGTGATGTCTATTACTTCTCCGACCTTTACCGCAAGACTCTTTCCATTATCACCCTCGCTCAGTTTCACCGGACCCGCAGAAGCCTTGGCGGAATCTCCACAGCCGCTTGCTCCCACGGCAGCCAGACCCACGACCAAAGCTACCAGTACGATCCCGCCGTAGATTCGATACCACTTGCGTCTTCTCATGACCTTTACCTTCCTTTCATATCTTGACCCCAACGTGGTCCTGGTAAGAGCGCTCGTGTCCTCGGACGAGACCAGGCCGGCAAAGGTTTCAAAAGAAACGGGTTCACGTGGGTTCAGGTGGTTAGGGCTCAGGTGATTGCTGCGGCTAGCAGGCGCACAGACCTGCACCGCCGCTAGAGCTGAGGCTGTCCTTGTTGCGCGCTTTGAACCGCCTTGCGAAGGGCGCGGCGGCGCAGCCACACGATGAAGCTAAGCAGCACCACGATTCCCACCCCGGTGCTCACCACTACTGCCGCCGCCATGCCCTGCACCACCAGCGCTACCAGGTTAGCAAGCAGAGTGACGCCCCACAGGATAAGGGTGGTACGGGTCTGCGACAAACCGCGGGCCAAGAGCCCGTGATGCAGGTGATCTCTCCCCGGCGTGGACAACGGGTTCTTGCGCCTGATCAGACGGCGGAACACCACCTGCACAGTGTCTGCAAGCGGCACAGCGAAAGCCAGCAGCAGGAAGAACACGGTAGGGAAGAGGCTGAAGATCGTGGTTATCTTGAGACTTCCCAGGATGCTGCTCGCGGAAAGTACAAAGCCGAAGAAGTAGGCTCCGCTGTCACCCATGATGATGCGGGAGGGCGGGAAATTGTGACGTAGGAAACCAAGGGCAGCCCCCGCCAGAGCAGCCAGCACCAGGGTGGCAGCTGCCTTGGCCTGGTCTTGGGCGGATACTGCAAGCAGACTCATGGCTGTTATGAAGCTTACTCCTCCCGCGAGACCATCCACACCATCCAATAAGTTAATGGCGTTGGTGACGGCCATGATCCAGATCACAGTGAGGATGATGCTTAGCACCACCGCCAAGCTGCCCCCGAAAGTCACCTCGATGCGGATTCCTACTCCGGCCAAGAGCAGAGCGGCTACCAACTGCACCAGGAGGCGAAATACCGGGGGCAGGCCAAACTGATCGTCGATGAATCCCGCCATGATGAGAAAGGATCCGCCCAGGAGAATGGCAAGTATCTGCACCTGGACGTCCTGGATAACGATGCGCCGTAGCAGGGTGGCTATGACCAAAGCCACAATCACTGAAGCAAAAATGGCGAGGCCGCCGGCGTTGGGAAGGGGCTCCCGGTTAAGGCGCCGGGGGTTAGGTTCGTCTGCCCAGCCCACCCTCAAGGAATAGAGGCGGACCCGAGGCATGAATTGCCAGGCGGCCAGTCCGGCGATGAGGAAGGTGACCACTACTGTCACCCAACCCCAGTCTCCAGGAGCGGCGATGCCGAGCTTGTGGAGAAAATCGCTTATGAACCCAAACACGCCGTAGTAGAGGTCTGTTCTAGATATGGACCTTGCCGCTTGCGCGCTCGTGCATGTGAGCATCGTACCATCGTTGTGCGGCAGGGACATGCGTCCGAGACCGTTCTGCGGTACAGTCTGCAGCAAACGCTCGGGTGAAGTGTGGGTTGGCCGATGGCAAAGCGGGCAAACGGGAAAGCAGAGGCGCAGGGAAGATGAAGACCGGCGAAGCGGCCAAGATAGGACTACGTTCTTTGTGGAACCGGGTGATTGGGTGGCCTTTGTGCGTGTCCTTTGAGGTTACCCATTCCTGTGTGGCTCGCTGCTTGCACTGTGACAAGGGAGGCTTGAAGCGCGAGACAGGCCTCATGACCCCGGACGACTACCGGCGCTACTCGCGTGAGCTGAAACCTGGGGTATGCCAGATCTCAGGCGGCGAGCCGCTATTACGTGATGACCTGGAGGACATTGTCCGCGCGATCAAACGGCCCAGCGGCTTGCCTCTGGTGGTGTGTGTGACCAACTCCTGGCTTCTTACAGAAGAACGGTATCTGTCGCTAGAGGCGGCGGGAGTTTCGCTCTTTTCCATCTCGCTAGATTTCCCGGACGAGCGTCATGATGAGTTCCGCCGCATACCCGGGTTGTTCGCCAAGATGAGTGAACTCGTTCCCTACCTGGTCCGGAAGTACGGCCGAGGGAACATAGTGCTTAACTCTGCGCTTACTCACGCCAATTTCGCCGAGATTCCCGGGCTGGTGGCCAAAGCTGAGGAGTGGGGGACCCAGATCTCCTTTAGCGCCTACAGCGTTCTTCGCACAGGGGATCGGAGTCTCTGTATCACGGAGCCGGGTGATCTCGCCCTTCTTCGTCGGCATCTGGACTGGGCCAATGACCACAAGCGGCGCTCCCGAGTCATCCTGAACTCTAACTTCATTCTTGACCAGACCTATCGGTTCTTCGCGAAAGGGGGTATGAACGGCTGCCAGGCGGCCCGGCGCTTCCTGGTGGTGCGGCCTGACGGTCTGATAAACGCTTGCTCCATGTTCCCGGAGCTCAAGTACAGCACGCGCAGGGAAGCCGCCAAAGGCTTTGCCGAGACGCGCAGGGAGTGCGACCAGTGCTACGTGGCTATCCGGGCAAGCACGGAGCGGCCGCTCGTCCGGCTAATTGAGGACAACTTGGATTTTCTCCGACTCTCCGACTTCAACGCCGCCGGTGACTCAGTCGGAGAGCAGACCAAGCCCGGTCAAGGGTTGTCAGCTTCAGGTCGACCAACGCGTTGGTGAGAGCCAGTCGGCGGACGACATTCTCGTTTAGGTCGCCAGGCAAGGTGAGACCACGCCGCTCGGTGGCCGGTTTCATCCAGGCAACCCATAGCGTTCCCCCGGGGGCGAGTTTTTCTTTCAACGAGGGAAAAGCCGCTGCCAGGCTAGCGCGGTCGCGAGCAAAGATGCAGATGAATGCGAAAGTACCCTCCAGCGTGGCTACCTCGCTGGCCTGCTCCACCGTGACGTAGCCATCAGGCAGAGGAGCAAGCGGGTTCTCCTCTTCCTCGGGGGGAGCGACTACCAGGCCCTTAACTTCCGGGCGCAAACCTAGCTTCCTATGCAGCGGGTTGTCAGCCATGTGCTTTCCTGCGGGTGTTTGTGGCAGGCCGCGGCCATGTTACCACTCGCAGTTACTCTGGACTACACGAGGCACGTGCATTAACCTACAAAGAGCGTTACTTCTGGGCGGAGGGAGGGATCCCCACGTTCTGCACCAACTGTGGTCAGTACATAGAGGAAGGCAAGGCCTTCTGCAAGCATTGCGGTGCCCCGGTCTTGCGGAGCCAGGAGACGCCCGCGCAGGTCCCGACGGAGCCCGAGTCTCCGCCTTCAGCTCCGGCCGTCCCGCTAGTGCAGCCGCCCGTCCCGTCTGCTCCGCTAGCGTACCTGGCTGCTCCGCCCGAGCCGCCCATCTACGCGGCTGTCCCGCCGAAAAACCGGCGTGGGCTCATTGCTGGGTTGGTGGCGGCGGTCATCGTGTTCTTGGCCGCGGCGGGTGTAGGCTCGTACTACGCTTTCTTCCGCGGGGGCGAGGAAAGCGATTTGGCCGAGGGAACGACCACTACGGCCGTGAGTGGCTACAGCACTAGCACTGTGACCACCTCGATTCCTGGCACGGTGACCACGCTTGCAGGTGGAAGCACCACGCAGACCGTGCCGGGACTCACGACCTCAAGTCAGGTCGGCGTAACCAGTACCACCGCTCTTCCCACCACGACGTCAAGCACGACCGGCGTCACTGAGGACCCTGTCCAGGTCTACCTGGCGGCTGCCGGCCGGGTGGCAAGTGAGCTCGAGAATGATGACTCGCGTATCCCGGAGCTGGCCAAGATCATCAACGACACCATTCCCAAAGTGCCGCAGGGAGTGCGCACTGAACTTCTGGCTATGCTTAACGGGCTCGACAGGCTGAAAGCGATGATGCGGGATTTAGTGGTGCCGTCGCCCTTTGTCCAGGCTCACTACTGGTTGGACGAGGCTCTTGCGCACATGACTCGCCGGGTGCAAGCCACCATCAAGGGAGTAGAGGCTGTGTGGGCGGCGGGCAAGGCAGACGCCAAGGCCAACGACTTTTTTGAGCAAGGAAGAAAAGAGCGCGATGCCTACCGGGAGGCCATGCGCAAGTACTACGAGAATCTGCCCCTAGAGTAGACGAAGCAAGGAGCCCTCGCGGCCTCACTTGGTTGTTTCAAGAACCCCGTCGGGGTGGGGCGCGCAGGCTTTCCCGCTTAGCTGGTTTGCTTCTGTGCGCTATCGCGTCTTTGCGCTTTTCTCTCCAGCCAGTGCCGGAGCCGCTCGTCGAGAGCTCGCTTACGCTCGTCGCCGATGGCTAAGGAGACGGCCTCTAAGATTTGCTCCTGTTCTTTGCTCAAGGAGGAGGAGAGGCGATAGTTAACCCAAAGCCCTTCTCGCCGGTCGTCTACCAGGCCGGCTGCGTGAAGGTAGCGAAGATGCCTCGAGGTTTTTGACTGAGTGAGTCCCAGCGTCTCCACAAAATCGCACACGCACAGCTCCTCGTGGGTGAGGAGCAAGGCGATCATTTCCAGGCGTGTTTCCTCGGACAGGGCTTTTAGAGTTCGGGCGAGTTCTTTCATGTGGGAGTTCAAGCTCGATCTTTCACCTTGGAGTTCGAGTTAGGTCTTTGGCGTTTGTTTCCACACCCCTACTGCTCTATTCTCTGCTGCCCCGTTTCCTCCTTGCTGACCTAGTAATCGTACCGCAGGCAAGGCTCGCCAGTTCGCGAAACGGCCGCATCACATCAGGTTGCATGATAAGGTTGCATCACATCAGTCAGCTCTGGGGTTCGCGGAAGCGAGGAGTAGGCACGTATTCCACCGAGGGCCGGCGCTGCGCGGTCTGCGGGTAGAGGACCATGATGTCGTAGACTTCCTTGGGCATGTCGGTGGATACCGGCAGACCCAACTCGCGAGCTTCATCCACCGTGATGGGATAGTCATGGGTGTAGACGCCGGAGGAAAGAACTTCCGCCACTTGGGAGGCCCTGTCTTTGCCCATCTTGGGCTCTAGCAGCTCCAAGACTGCCCGCTTGACCTGTTTAAGTGCTTTTTCTGCCACGTCTGCCAGGATCAGGGTCTCGTCCTCAATCTCGCTCACCGGTTTGCGCTCAATCACTTTGAGTACAGACGCGGCTGGCCTCTGGCCAAGTTGAGGATCCACCGGCCCGAGGACAGCATTTTCGTCAAGGACGATTTCATCAGCGGCCAAGGCGATGAAGGTTCCGCCCGACATGGCGTAGTGGGGTACAAAAACCGTGACTTTCGCCGGGTGGCGTTTGAGAGCCAAGGCAATCTGTTCTGCTGCCAGCACTAGACCTCCGGGGGTGTGAACAATAAGGTCAATGGGCACGTTGTCGTCGGTCATCTTGATGGCCCGGAGAACTGCTTCGGAGTCGTCAACATCGATATATCTGGTCAAGGGAAAGCCAAGAAAGCTCATGGTCTCTTGCCGGTGAATAAGGGTGATCACGCGACTACCTCGCAGTCTCTCTAGCCGAGCCAGCGCGCGTAGCCGAGCCGCGGCAAGCATACGCTGGCGGATCACCGGCTGAAGCGAGATGATGATGAGGAAAATCCAGAGCAGGTTAAGGTAATCCGACATGGTCTCCTCCCTTCCTAAGTTGCCTCGACCTTGTCACATCCCAGACACTCACCAAGGCAGACGTTCATCGGCAAACGGCTTGCGCCGGCCTCGACCAATAAGGAAAAACGGCAAGAACACAAGGCCGAAGACAAAGCCGCCCACGTGAGCCCAGTAGGCCACTCCGCCGAGCGCCTGAGCTCCCACAGCGATGGCAAAGAAGCCGTTTAAGAGCTGCGAAGCAAACCAAAGACCGATGAAGATAAGAGCGGGCAGAGCCACTATCCAAGGCAAGAAGAGAATCGGTATGAGGGTTATGACCCTTGCACGGGGGTAGAGCGCAAGGTAAGCGGCCATCACTGTGCTAATGGCGCCGCTCGCACCAATGGCTGGGATTTGCGAGCTCGGATCGGAAAGAATATGAGCCAAGCCTCCCGCCACCCCGCCCAGAAGGTAGAAAATCAGATATCGCAGGCTGCCTAGCCGGTCCTCAACGTTGTCTCCGAAAATGAAAAGCGCCCACATGTTGCTGATGAGGTGAAGCCATCCGCCATGCAGAAACTGTGAACTGAGCAAGGTGAGCCAATCCGCGGAAAATGGGTGGTCAAGAAGCCGAGCCGGAACCATTCCGAGATGTTCCACCCAGGATTCAGCCCCACGCCCGCTGCAGAGCATGAGAAAGAAAACGAGCACATTGGCAAAGATCAACAGGTAGTTTACGACCGGGACCGAACGAGAAGGTATGGTGTCACGAAGCGGGATCAATTAACTCGAGCTGCTTTCCGGTTATCCCAGCCACTCCAAAATGGTCACCCGCGTATGGCCCCTCTGGGGGTAACGCTAGCACCTTCAGCCACTTGTCACCTAGCACCTTCAGCCACTTGTCACCTGGCACCGTCAGCCACCTGTCACCATCCTGCAGCATCTTAGCCTAGCGGATGGGGAGGCAACCAACAAGACGTCTTGCCCCGAGTCTTCGTGTTTGGCTGGCCTGCTGGAGGTGCCGCATTGACGCTCCTCCGCTTTACCTGCTTCGGTGGTCTGGTATACAGTGGAAAAATGGCGCCAAGGAACGTGTGATACTGAGAGTGGCGGACACCTGGTGAGTGGCAAGAGGAGGCGATGGTGGCCGAGTCAAGTACTGTGCACCGGCTGGCGGTCATGCTTAAGGCTCTGGCTGAAGAGACCCGCCTGCAGATGGTCCTGCTTCTTGCCGAGTGGGGGGAATTGTGCGTTTGTGATCTTGAGCATGCCCTGGACATAACCCAGTCGAAAGCATCGCGGCATCTTAGATATCTCCTGAACTCGGGGATAGTGAATGATTCTCGCCGCGGGGTATGGATGCACTATCGGCTGGCGGAAGACCTAGACCCATGCGTGGCCCAGATAATCGCGTGTCTGCGAGGAGCGGTCCCGGTTGAGGAACTTGCGAAAGCGCGGGAACGTTTGTCTGCCTGGCTTGCCACGGAGGGAAAGGACGTTCCTGGCTGTCGAAGTTGTGGCGCTGACGAGGAGGGGTAGAACACAAGGAGGTAGAAGATGGGTGAAGCTGGCGAAACGGTGAGGTACTACCCGATGAAGGTTGGTGGGGTAGAGCTCACCTACCCTAATGTCAATGCCGGAGCGGGCAAGTATGCGGCAGCCATGGTGGTGGGCAACCTGGTGTTTCTCTCCGGCATGACGGCCCAGTCGGAGGCCGACGGCTCCTGCCTTGCCGGCACTATCGAGGAGCAGGTGACTGCTTGCCTTGAGAAAGTACGCCTGCATCTGGAAGAGGTGGGAAGTTCGCTTGAGAACGTAGTCAAGACCCTCATAATCCTTAAGGACATAGAGTACTACCCGCGGATGCGGGCCACCGAACTTGCCTACTATCAAAAGTATGCTCCTCGCTTGGTAAAAGAGCCTCCTGCCAGCACCGTGTTTCAGGCTGCTTCCCTGGCCCGTCCCGAGTTCTTGGTGGAGTGGGACGTTGTGGCCGTCCTCTCGCGCTGAGGGTGCGACACGTGCCACCATGGCCTATTCGCCTTGTGCATAAGGTGGCGCTCTTATGCAGGTTGTGGCAAGTTGGGCACTGCCGTTCGTACGGTCATGTTAGCCTTCAGCGGAAGTGAGGCTTCGCCTGCTTGAGCGGGCGGGCGAAGCGCTCCGAGGCATGGAGGAAATAAAACATGAGAGTGCTCGACCAAGGGGTTAACCCACTGTTCATGGACCCTGATCCCGACAAAGCTCGGGAGTTCTTTGCCACCAAGTCGCGCGCCATGGTTGACAAGCGCATGACCGAGAAAGAGGCGGTGGAAAAATTCGTGCCTGATGGGGCTTACCTTGCGATCGGCGGATTTGGAGCCAACCGCATCCCCAACGCGATTGTGCATGAGATCGTTCGGCAGCGGAAGAAGAATCTGGGATTCTTGGGGCACACTTCCACCCATGATTTTCAGGTCCTCGCTGCCGGTAAGGTCTTCAACCGAGTGGACGTGGCCTACATCGTCGGCTTGGAAGCAAGGGGACTTTCGCCAAACGCGCGCCGCTACATGGAGTCCGGGGAAGTCCAGGTGACCGAGTGGAGCAATTACGCATTGGCGGCGCGTTTGCGGGCAGCAGCCGAAGGAGTGTCCTTTGGCATCGTGCGTTGCATGCTGGGCACAGACACTTTCAAGATGTCAGCGGCCAAGGTGATCGAGTGTCCTTTCACCGGCAAGAAATACGCGGCAGTGCCGGCGTTGTGGCCTGATGTTGCCGCCATCCATGTGCATGAGGCTGACATGTACGGTAACTCGGTCATCAAGGGGATCTCGGTGGCTGACTTGGAACTGGCTCGCGCTTCCAAACACGTGATCATAACCACGGAACGGCTGGTTCCTAATTCTGCTATCCGCGACAATCCTACTGCGACCTCAATTCCCTTCTACCTGGTCGATGCGGTGGTAGAAGTGCCCTACGGCAGCTATCCCGGCAACATGCCATACCTCTACTTCTCTGACGAAGAGCATCTGGCCGAGTGGCTGCGGGTGGAGAAGGATCCGGAGGAGTTCGAGAGGTTCCTTGATCACTACATCTACGGAGTGTCTTCCTTCCAGGAGTATCTCGTCCGTTGTGGGGGTCTAAGACGTATCGAGCAGCTGCAGAGGCTGGAACGGTTCGTAGAGGATTGACCTTTCTACGGCCAAGACGAAGCTAGGGAGCAAGAACACAATGGCGTGCGAATACAACACGATGGAGCTGATGATCTGCGTGGCCTCCAGATACCTGGAGGACGGCAAGACCGTGGCTGTGGGTACGGGGGCGCCGTGCGCGGCCGCGATGCTGGCGCAGAAGCTCCATTCTCCTAATCTGGTGATCCTGTTTGAGGCGGGTGGGGTGGCCCCTCTGCTTCCCCAGATGCCCATCTCGGTAGGTGATTCAAGAACCTTCTACAAGGCGGTAATGGCGGCGGGAATGGCAGAGATGATGACCACCTGCTGTCGAGGTCTAGTGGACTACGCTTTCCTGGGCGGAGCACAGATCGACAAGTACGGGAACATCAACTCCACCGTCATTGGCGACTACTACAAGCCCAAGGTTCGGTTCCCAGGTAGCGGTGGGGCAAACGATTTCGCCTCTTTTTGCTGGCGCACCATGATCATGACCGTGCACACCAAAGCGCGGTTCGTGGAGAAGTGCGATTTCATCACCTCGCCAGGTTTTCTCACTGGTGACGGGGCCCGGGAGGAGGCTGGCCTGCCTGTGGGCGGACCTTACAAGATCATCACAGACCTTGCTGTCATGGGCTTTGACGAGAAGACCAAGGCTATGAGGGTGGAGCTTCTGCATCCGGGCGTCGAGCTGGAAAAAGTGCAGGCGGAGACGGGATTTGAACTGCTTGTCTCGCCCGAGCTGGGGCGGACCGACCCGCCCACTGAAGAAGAGCTACGCATCCTTCGTGACAAGGTCGATCCGCTGCGTCTGGTGATTGGCCGGGCTTGATCGGACCTAGTAGTTGGGTGAGTCTGATTGGACCGGGTGATACGGCGGGCACGGGACCAGGTGGGCAGGCTCCAGGGGGCGACCTACTCGACTAGCCCCTCAACCACGTAGGTCCACCCTGCCTTCTTGTCTCGGTGCAGCTTGATAAACCCGCGCTTTTCTGCGTCCAGCAGCAGGCTGCTGAAGGTGCGGTAGCCGTAAGCTGACTCGTTGAAGGAGGGCTTCTTGCGCTGCATGGTGTCCTTCACCATGGAAGCGAAGATGGGATGCTTGTTCTCCCGGATAAGAGCGGCGATGGATTCAAGGAGAAGGTCGAAGACCTCCTTCTTGTCGGGAGGGATGTCCTTGGTCTGGGGGCTGCCGGCTGTGGGAGCAGGCTCTCTCTCCAGATCCTCGTAGAAGATGAACTCATCGCAGTTCTGGGCGAGGAGATCGGAGGTTGACTCCTTCATCCCTACGCCGATCACATGCTTCCCGTTCTCCTTGAGCTTGGAGACCAAAGGAGAGAAGTCAGAATCGCCGGAGACGATAACGAAAGTGTCGATGTGTTCCTTGGACCAGGCTAAGTCCATGGCGTCTACCGCGAGGCGGATGTCGGCCGAGTTCTTGCCTGTCATCTGTCGCTTCGGGATTTCGATTAGTTCAATAGCGTTCTCGTGCAAAGTCTTGGTGTACTGCTTGTATTCGCTCCAGTCAGCATAGGCTTTCTTGACGATTACCTTGCCCTTCTCGACCAAGCGCTCGAGGATCTTTTGGATATCGAAATCACCTCGGCGGTGCTTAAAGCCAATGGCGAGGTTCTCGAAATCGATGAACACAGCTAGGGTGCGCTCACCCTCACTCATATGATCTTGCTCTCCTTCCTTGGCGAGCTCGGCCAGCACATGCGCCTCGCTACTGCTTCCCGGAAGATTCTTGCATGTTTCTGTCCTGCTGTCAGACGACGTCGGTGTGGTCCTCGCACAGCAACTCCCGCAACGCAGAGCTTAGCGATGACATGGTGACCGGCTTTTGGAGGAAAGGTATGTCTGCGCTAAGGCCCCCATGGTGGTCTATAGCGTCGTGGGGGTAGCCGGACATGAACACCACCTTCAGGTCAGGCAGTCGGTTCAGAAGTCTGGCAGCAAGCGCAGGACCGCTCATGCCGGGCATGACCACGTCGCTGAGGAGTACGTCTGGCTGGAGGCCTTTTACGCAGAGACTCAGGGCTTCCTTCCCGTCGGCGGCTAGCGTGACCTGATAGCCGAGCTCACCAAGCATGCGCTCGAAAAGGACGCGAAGTGAGCCCTCATCCTCCACCACAAGTACATGCCTGCGGCGCGGAAGGCCAAGGATGGCGGCAGATTCGGAAACTCGCTCGGCCGTGGTCCTTGGCGAGGCGAAAGCTTGCGGCAGGTAGATCTCAAAGGTGGTTCCTTGACCAAGCCTAGAGTGAACTGCTATCCCGCCTCCCGATTGCTTGACCACTCCCTCTACCACCGACAAACCAAGTCCAGTCCCCACCCCCGCTTCCTTGGTCGTGAAGAAGGGCTCGAAAATGTGGGGA
>Ga0315298_1006829_pt1 | contig 15361 bp, 13 predicted proteins | sample WHS_1_MG_FD_203077 | JGI IMG/M metagenome (GOLD analysis project Ga0315298, IMG submission 203077) | Extremophilic microbial mat communities from Washburn Hot Springs, YNP, Wyoming, USA - WHS_1_MG | ecosystem: Environmental > Aquatic > Thermal springs > Hot (42-90C) | place: USA: Wyoming... | reverse complement strand
GCAGTGAATAACATCCACCGTTCGGTTGTCGAGTCCGCGGCCACGCAACGTACTCGCCGATTGACAGCACCGGCGCCGTGCAGGATACTCAATTTGGGTTGGAAACGTTTCCATACGAGCCGGGTCGCGCTGTGTCGCCCGGCACCCGAGAGGTCATGCGGGGCGCGCCGCCCGGCGGGCCGCATGGTGCGGGAACGTGCCGGCGGCGTACGTATCCGGGGGAATCCGCGAGCAGCGCGCTGCGCCGCTCGAATCGATCGAGGTCCCGAGCGCTGGGGTCCTCCGGAGTTCAAACAGTGATGCATCGAATCAGGGGATCCTTTGCGCCCGCAGCGCTGCTGCTGGGGGTGCTCGGCGCACACGGAGCGTGGGCAGGTAACGCCCGGCCGTGGCTGAACCCGACGCTCTCGCCCGATGAGCGCGCTGCGCTTGCGGTGCGCGCCATGACGCAGCGCGAGAAGTTGAGTCTGGTGTACGGCTACTTCGGCTCGGTCATGCCGGGCACCCATTACGTTCCGCCGCGCGCCGTGCGCATGGGCTCGGCGGGCTACGTGCCGGGCGTGCCGCGGCTCGGGATCCCGCCGCAGTGGGAGAGCGATGCCGGACTCGGGGTCGCGACCCAGCGTGCCTCGAGTGATGTGTTCCGCGAGCGCACCTCGCTGCCCTCGGGGCTTGCGACCGCAGCGACCTGGAACCCGCAGCTCGCCGAGCGCGGCGGGGCGATGATCGGCGCCGAGGCGCGTGCCTCGGGGTTCAACGTGCTGCTCGGGCCGGGCGCGGACCTGGTCCGCGAGGTGCGCGGCGGACGGGATTTCGAGTACGTGAGCGAGGACCCGCTGCTCACCGGGGTGATCGCCGGCGCGGAGATCCGCGGCATTCAGTCCCAGCACGTGATCGCGGTGCTGAAACATTTCGCCATGAACGACCAGGAAACCGGCCGCATGGTGTATGACGCGCGCATCGGGCGCGCCGCGGCGCGCGAGTCGGACCTGCTCGGCTTTGAGCTCGCCATCGAGCACGGGCACCCTGGGGCGCTGATGTGCGCCTACAACCGCACGCGCGGGCATTACAACTGCGAGAACCCCTGGCTGCTGCGCCACGTGCTCGACGGCGACTGGGGCTTCCGCGGCTACGTCATGAGCGACTGGGGCGCCACGCACAGCACGGTGCGCTCGGCGCTCGCCGGGCTCGATCAGGATTCGGCGTCCAGTGTGTTCGATCACCGTCCGTACTACGGGCCGGCGCTCGCGCAGGCGGTGAAGGACGGCCGGGTGCCCGAGCGGGTGCTCGATGAGATGGACCTGCGCATCCTGCGCTCGATGTTCGCCGTCGGGGTGGTCGATCATCCCATCGAGCGCCGCGCGCATATCAACTTCGCGGCCGACAAGGCGGTGGCCGAGGCCGACGAGGAACAGGGCATCGTGCTGCTGAAGAATGCCGGGGCGGTGCTGCCGCTCTCGAGCACGGTGCACCGGATCGCGGTCATCGGCGGGTACGCCGACCGCGGTGTGATCGACGGCGGTGGCTCCTCCACGGTGTTCCCGGTCGGCGGCAGCGCCGTGCGCGGGCTCGGACCGAAGGACTTCCCGGGCCCGGAGGTCTATCTGCCTTCGGCTCCGCTCGGCGCGATGATGGGCGAGGCGCCGCAGGCGCGTTTCCGCTACGCCTCGGGACGCAACCTCGCCCACGCGGTGCAGGTGGCGAAGTGGGCCAACCGCGTCGTGGTCTTCGTGACGCAGTGGGCGGCCGAGAGCATCGACGTGCCGCTGGATCTGCGCACGCAGAACCGGCTGGTGGCGGCCGTGGCGCGCGCCAATCCCCACACCGTGGTGGTGATCGAGAGCGGCGGACCGGTCCTGATGCCGTGGCTCGGCCAGGTGGCCGGCGTGCTCGAGACCTGGTTCCCCGGCACCGGCGGCGGCACGTCGATCGCCCGGGTACTGTTCGGTGCGGTGGATCCCTCCGGGCACCTGCCGGTGAGCTTCCCGGCCTCGACCGCCGAACTCGCCTTCCCGCAGCTGCCGGGCGCAGGCCTGCCGCCGGGCAAGCCGTTCAGCATCGACTACGGCCGCCAGGGCGCGGCGGTCGGCTACCGCTGGTACGAGCTGAAGCACCGCCAGCCGCTGTTCCCGTTCGGCTTCGGGCTGTCGTACACGCGCTTTGCCTACCAGGGGCTGCAGGCGTCGCTCGTGCACGGTCGTCTGGTGGTGCACTTCACGGTGCGCAACATCGGTGCGCGCGTGGGGGCCGCGGTGCCGCAGGTGTACGTTGCGCCTGCCGACGGTTCGGTGCCGCGCCGGCTCGCCGGCTGGCGCAAGGTGCGCCTCGCCCCCGGGGCCGAGCGCACACTCACGGTGACCGTCGATCCGCGGCTGCTCGCCGAGTTTCACACGAAGTCCCAGCGCTGGGTCCGTGCGGCCGGATCGTACGAGCTGTCGCTCGGGGACTCTGCCGAGCACCAGGTGCAGACGGTCCGTATCCAACTGCCCGCCTGGCAGCACTCGGCCCGCTGGCCGGTCGACTACCGCAGCGCGGCGGTCCCGCTCCGCGCGCCCTGATCCCCCCGGGGCGCATCCCGCCTGCCGGGGCCGCGATACGCGGCCCCGGCAGGGTCCGGGCGAGCCCGGCTGCCCGGTCATCGGTCCCTCAAACGGTGTGCTGCGGCGCGGGCGGCTGGAGGCTGACCGGCGCGTGCCGCAGGCCGGGCGCAGATGGTGCTTCCTGTGACTTGGGACACACCCGAGGGGCGCCTCGGGTCGGATGATCATGCTCGGCTGAGGCTGATGCGAGCCGGGAAAAGATGTCGTGGTGATCGCGCTCGTCGTACCCACGCTGTACCTTCTGGCAGGCGTGATCGTCTGCGCGATGCTGCATGTCCTGGCGGCCGCAACGGCGCGTCGGCCGGACCGTTCGGCGCTGCTGGTCTTTGTGGGCATGGGCCTGTTCGCCGCGCTCGCGGCGATCTTCAGCGCCCAGAGCATGCAGGCCGGGACGGGCGCGCAGTTCCTGCGCGCCCTGAAACTCAACATCGATTGCATCATCGTGGCGACCGGGTGTGTCGCGGCGTTCGTGGCGCTCTACGTTGGACATCACGGGCGGCGCGCGCGCGCGCTGCTCGGCGCCTATGCGGCCGGCTGCGTGGCGTTGATCGTCGCCAACGAGCGGTCGCCGTACGGCATCCAATATCGGCGCTTCAGCGGACTTACCCGGCTCAGGCTGCCCTGGGGCGAGACGGTCACGCGCGGCGTCGGCCAGAGCGGACTGCCGACGTTCCTCGGGGTGTTGCTGCTCTACGGAGTGATGATTTACGCGATCTGGGCGCTCTGGGGTCACTACCGCCGCACCCGCGAGCCCGGTGCGCGCTGGCTGTTGATCGCTCAGGCGTGCTTCGTGCCGCTGGCGGTGCTGGGGCTGCTGGTGCGTCTGGCGATCGTGCACGGCTTCGAGCCCGGCCCGCTCGGGTTCCTGCTGGTCACGGCGGCGATGAGTGCGGCGGTCATGTGGGAGACGCAGCATGCGCTGCGTCTCTCCGAGCAGCGCTTCCGGGTGTTGTTCGAGCGCGCACCGGCGGCGATGGTGGCGATCGACGCGGCGAGCGGTCGCATCGTGCAGGCGAACGCCGTGGCCTGTGCGCTGAGCGGTTACGAGGCGCACGAGCTGATCGGCAAGACGGTCGGGGAGCTGAGCGAGGCGACCCAGTCGCCAGAGACGTCCGAGCGCTTTGCGGCGCTGCGCGCCGGCACACGCGAGGAGCAGCGCCTGGAGTGGATCCTGCGCGACCGCAGCGGTGCGCCGCATGTCACCGACTGCTCGGTGACGGTCCAGCGTGATACCGCCGGACGGGTGGGCGCACTGATTGCCTGTCTGATCGATGTCACCGAGCGCAAGCGCATGGAATCGGCTTTGCAGCGCGAGAGCGGCAAGAACCTCGCGCTGCTGCGCAATTCGAGTGACGGGGTGCACATCGTCACGCCCACAGGGCACGTGATCGAGGCGAGCGACTCGTTCTGCGAGATGCTCGGCTACCCGCGCGAGCAGGTGATCGGCATGCACGTGTCGCAGTGGGATGCACTGTTCACGCCCGAGCAGCTCGTGGCGATCCTGCATGATCGATTCGGGGAGCCACGCCGCACGACGCTCGAAACCCGGCACCGGCGCCGCGATGGCTCGGTCATCGAGGTCGAAGTCAGCTCGGTGGCGGTGCAGCTCGGCGATACGCCGGTGCTGTTCAATTCCTCGCGCGACATCACCGCGCGCAAGCACGCCGAGACGCGCCTGCGCGAGAGTGAGATGCGTCTGCGCATCCTGATCGAGCAGTCGCCGGTGGGCATCTCCTTCAGCCGGGACGGCATCACGTTCGACGTCAATGCCCGCTACGCGGAGATGTTCGGCTACCGCAGCGCCGCGGAAGTGCTCGACACCCCGTACCTCGATCGCATCGCGCCGCGGGCGCGCCCGGCGGTGCGCGAGATCATCGAGCGGCGCCGCGCCGGGCGCGAAGCGCCGGCCGAATACGAGACCGTCGGGCTGCGCCGCGACGGTAGCGAGTTCCCGGTGTTCGTCAGCGCGCGGCGGATCGTCCTCGAGGAGGGGCCGCTCACCATCGCCTGCATGCTCGATTTCACCGAGCGCAAGCAATTCGAGGACAGGATCCGCCAGCTCGCCTTCTTCGATCAGCTGACCCGCCTGCCGAACCGCGAGCTGCTGCAGGACCGGCTCCGCCAGGCGATTTCCGCATGCGTGCGGACCGGCCGCCACGGGGCGCTGCTGCAATTCGGACTCGACAACTTCAAGAGCATCAATGAGACGCTCGGACACGCCGCGGGCGACGCGCTGCTGCAGCGGGTTGCGACGCGTCTCGCCGCAGAGGTGCGCGACGGCGATACGGTGGCGCGCATGGGCGGGGACGAGTTCATGGTGCTGCTGGAGGATCTCGGGCCGCAGCCCTGGGCGGCCGCGGCGCATGCCGAATCGTTCGGTCTGAAGATCATGCGCCTGCTGGCCTCGCCGCAGGGATCGTTGGGCGATCAGGTGCACGTCAGCTGCAGTGTGGGCGCGACGCTTCTGCCCGGGCACCAGATGGGCGCGCACGATCTGATCCAGCAGGCCGATATTGCCCTGAATCAGGCCAAAGAGGCCGGACGCAACACGCTGCGCTTCTTCGACCCGAACATGCAGAAGCTGGTCAGTTCCCGGGCCACGCTCGAGGGCGAGCTGCGCAGAGCCGTCGGCGCCGGACAGTTCCTGCTGCACTATCAGCCGCAAGTCGATGGCAGCGGGCGGTGCATCGGTGCCGAGGCGCTGCTGCGCTGGAACCATCCGGTGCGTGGCCTCGTGCCCCCGGGGGAGTACATCGCGCTCGCCGAGGAGACGCAGATGATCCTGCCGATCGGGGAGTGGGTGATCGACACCGCGTGTGCGCAGCTGGCAACCTGGCGCGACGCGCCGGCCACCCGGGAGCTGACGCTCGCGGTCAACGTCAGTCCGCTGCAGTTCCAGCAGCCGCAGTTCGCCGAGCAGGTGCGCCGCGCCATTGCCCGCCACGGGATCGAGGCGCGGCGGCTGAAGCTGGAGCTGACCGAGACGATGCTGCAGGGCGACGTGCAGAAGACGGTCATGACCATGCGGCGGCTGAAGGAAGAGGGCGTGCAGTTCTCGCTCGATGACTTCGGGACCGGCTACTCGTCCCTGCAGTATCTGAAGCAGCTGCCGCTCGATCAGCTGAAGATTGATCAGACGTTCGTGCGCGACATCGTGACGGACCCGAACGACCGGGCGATCGTCGCGACCATCATCGCCATCGCCCGCCATCTCGGCCTCGATGTGATCGCCGAGGGCGTCGAGACGCAGGCGCAGCTCGAGGTGCTGCGCGAGTGTGGCTGCAGCCGCTACCAAGGCTATCTGTTCGGACGTCCGGCCGAGGCGCAGCGGCTGTTCGGGACGTAAGCGGCGGACACCGCCGCTCAGGATCGAGCGGCTGAATCGTGGCGCGGCACGTCGAGCCGCAGCGCCGAGCGGATCTGATCGCGCTGCCGGGGCCACACGCCCGCCTGCTCTGCATACGTCGGCCAACGCTGTACGGCCGTGCGAACCTCATCGAGCAGGGTCTCGGCGCGTCCACGCTTCAGGCCCGCCGTCGCGGCACACGCGCGGAAATCCTCCAGGGTGAACCCGTCCCGCTTGCCATTGAGGGTCATCTGGTGCGAGCCGGTCCAGCGTCCGTCGGGATTGTAGGCATACGTCACGTCGAAGGCGGGGGCGAGTGACCACGCACCCTGCGGGTTCATCAGAAACGCGATGTTTTTCACGTGGTCGTCCTGGTTGCGGGCGACGACGTTGAACACCATGCGGCGAAAAAGCTGCTCGGTGGCTCCCATCGGCAACTGCAGCCGCCGGATGACGCCAAAAGCCTGCTCGTAGGAGTGCGCGCCGGCGGCATTGAAGTCCAGATCGGCGAGCGCAGCCAGCGACTGCATGTGCAGCTTGCCGCCGTCTTCGGTGCGATCGAAGCGGCGGGTCATGAAGTGCCGCCGTCCCCCTTCCTCCAGGATCCGGCACTCGCTCATCTGCAGGCCGGCGTCCCGTGCCATCAGCCAATAGGCATACTCGATGACGGTGTAGCCCTGGGGATCTTCCAGTTCCTTGTCGCGGTTGCCGCTCACGCCGTCGAACTTCAACAGCCAGTAGCCGAAGCCCGCCGGCGCGGTGACCTCTCCGGAACGCACTTCGTTCGTCGCAGGGTTCCAGGCGATGATGGCCTTGGCACGAGCACCGCCCGCGGAGGTTCCGACCCGCAGCAGATCCTGCAGCGCACCGTTGCGCCGTGCTGCGGTAAACGAGTCGTGCAGTGCGCTGCGGCTGGCGAGGATGGCGGAGGCCAGTTCAACCAGAGCGTCGACGCGGATTTTCCTCGAGCGTCGGTGCCGCGGGCCCGTCACGGGGAAGAATTCCAGAGCGCCCATGCCGCGCGTACCGATGTAACAGAGGCGCTCGATGGGATTGAAGGACTCGGGCGAGCGGCCTTGCGTGGCCAGCCACGTGTTGATCAGCGCATTGCCGAATTTGTCGGGCAGCGAGTCGGCGAGCAGTCCCGGCAGTCCCTGAAAGGCGAGTCGCGGCAGTGACGGGAACGTGTAGATGCGCGAGGCGAGCGGCATGCTGAGCGGGGCGACTTCGATACCGCTGCGCGCGAAATCAGGATCGTACTGAAATGCGGCGACCACGTGTCCCTCCTGCAGGGAGGCCGCGGCGATGCGCCGCCCCCAGAGTCTCACCTCGGCCGTCGTGCTCATGCTCGGGGCTTGTGCTTGCCGGGGTGCGGCTGCGGCGCATCGGGCGTGTTCCAGGTCCAGGGTGTGGCCGATCCGGAGCGGCCCGGATCGGCCACACCCCGTGTTCTGCGCGCGTGGGTCACGCGCTGCCGCTGTTTGCCCCGCAATTTCAGTTGCGCCATCGGACTCGGCGGCAGCTCCGGGAGCAGCAGATCGAGTCCCTCCAGCAGATGCAGAACTCTGAGAATCCGGATGAAGGTGACCAGCTCGGTACCGTGCCCCGTCTCGATGCGCTCCAGGGTTCGCTTGCCGATACCGGCCTGTTCGGCCAGTTCGGCCTGGGTCAGGTTCGCGGTGATGCGATGCTGCTCGATGCGCTGGCCCAGCGCTTCGAGCACGGCAGGATCGGTCAGTTCAGAGTAGTGCGTCATAAATCGGAATAACTGGCGAGTAATCTACCAATATTAAATAAGAGTCGCTCTTAACGGCGAATTATACGCCAGTATATTATGATCGTATAGTCGTAATATCTTGCGAATTATTAGAATATATCGCTGTTATCCGCCAAAAATGACGAATAGCATCTCACAATTGTGGTCTCGGGGGCCTTCCCCGCCCATCGCCCCGGGCGACCCTGGCCGCGATCCTTCCGTCACAGCGGACGGGCTCAGATCTCGATGCGCGAGAACCGCCAGGCACCGACGAGGGTCAGGACGATGGCGAGGCCGCCCATGACCGCGAGGTCGAGCAGGCTGCTGAAATGTCCGCGCGCGATCAGCGCGCCGCGCAGTCCATCGACGCCGTAGGTCAGCGGATCGATCCGGGTGAGGGCGGCGAGCAGTACCGGCAGGTGCTCGAGCGGATAGAGTGCGCCGGAGAGGAAGAAGATGGGCATCACCAGGAAGTTCATCACCATCTGGAAGCCCTGCATGTCGCGCAGGGTCGAGCCGACGGTGGTGCCGACGGCGGTGAACACCACCGCGATCAGCGCCAGGAACGCCAACCCGAGGGGCAATCCGCCGACGCCCACGGGACGAAAGCCGGCCGCGACCGCCACTGCAGCGACCAGCAGTCCCTGGATGAGCGCGGTGGTGGCGGCCCCGCAGGTGCGCCCGATCATGATGTGCAGCCGCGGCACGGGCGCGACCAGCGTCTCCTTCAGGAAGCCGAACTGCCGGTCCCAGATCAGCTGGATGCCGGAGAACAGCGAGGAGAAGAGCACCGTCATCGCAATCACGCCCGGGGCGACGAACTGCAGGTAGTTGCCTTCGCCGCCGCGGCGGAACACCGGGGAGAGGCCGTAGCCGAGCGCCAGCAGGTACAGCAGCGGCTGGCCGAGCGAGGCTGCAATCTGCACCCGGGAGCGGAAGTAGCGCTTCAGTTCGCGCAGCCACAAGACGTAGATCGCACCCATTGATCGCTCCTCAGCGGCCGCGCCACGCGCGCGCGGCCATGCGCATGCGGTCCGCCGGGGTCCCGCTCTCGTCGCGGATTTCGGTGCCGGTCAGTGCGAGGAACGCCTCCTCGAGGGTCGCCGAGCCGGTGCTCGCTTTGAGCTCCGCCGAGGTGCCGAGTGAGACGATCCGGCCGTGGTCGATGATGGCGATGCGTCCGGCGACGCGGTCGGCCTCGTCCATGTAGTGCGTGGTCAGGAATACCGTGACGCCCTCGTCCTGATTCAGGCGCTTCACGTGGCCCCAGAGCTGGTTGCGGCTCTGCGGATCGAGGCCGAGCGTCGGCTCATCGAGAAACAGGATCTTCGGGGTGTGCAGCAGCCCGCGCGCGATCTCCAGCCGCCGCATCATGCCGCCGGAGTACTGCTTGACGAGTTCCTCGCGCCGGTCCCACAGCCCGAACAACGTCAGCAGCGCCTGCATGCGCTCCCGGCGCACCTTGCGCGGCACGTGATAGAGCGCGCCGTGCAACTCCAGGTTCTCCCAGGCCGAGAGGTTCTGATCCAGACTCGGATCCTGGAACACGATGCCGATGCGCTGGCGCACTTCGGTGGGCTGTCGGGTGGGATCGAGGCCGTCGATGCGCACGGTGCCCGAAGTGGGGGCGAGCAGCGTGGTGAGGATCTTGATGGTGGTGGTCTTGCCGGCGCCGTTCGGGCCGAGGAAGGCGAAGATCTCCCCGCGCTCGACCTGGAAGGAAATGTCGTGGACCGCCACGAATTCGCCGAACTTGCGCGTCAGGTGCTCAACGACGATCACGCGGGAGTCCTCCCTGGAGCCAGGCGAGACGAGCATAACACGCCGCGGGCGTCGCTCGCGTTACAGCCACCCCTTCTGCCGCGCGATGCGGGCCGCCTCGACGCGGTTGGCCGCTCCGAGCTTGCTGATCGCCTGGGAGAGGTAATTGCGCACCGTCCCTTCCGACAGCGACAGCTCCGCGGCGATCTCCGCCCCGGAGCGGCCCTCGCCGGCGCGCCAGAGGATCTGCCGCTCCCGCTCGGTGAGCGGATCCGGATCGCTCGCCCAGGCCTCGGCGGCCAGGTCCGGGTCGATGACCCGCTCGCCGCGGCGCACGCGGCGCACCGCACCGGCGAGTTCAGCGGCCGGCCGGTCCTTCAGCAAATACCCGCGCGCGCCGGCCTCGAGCGCCCGGCGCAGGTAGCCGGGCCGGGCAAAGGTGGTGAGAATGACCACCTGGGTTTGCGGGTGGCGCGCGCGTACTTCGGCCGCGAGCGTCAGTCCCGTCATCTCGGGCATCTCGATGTCGGTGACCAGGACGTCGGGGCGCTCGGCAGCGACCGCCTCGAGCGCCTGGCGCCCATTGGCGGCGCGCGCACAGACCGTCAGATCCGCCTCGGTTTCCAGCAGCGCCGCAAGCGCTCCGAGAATCATCGCCTGGTCTTCGGCGAGCACCACCCGGATCGTGCTCATGAGGCACTCGCCGGGGCCGCCGCCGGGATCTCCACGCGCAGCCGGGTGCCTTGCTGCGAGTCGATGGCGATGCGTCCGCCGAGCGCCGCCAGCCGCTCGCGCACGCCGCTCAACCCGTTGCCCTCGTGTTCGATGCCGCCGCGGCCGTCGTCACTGATCTCGAGCAGCGTGCGCTCGGGACTCGAGGCAATGGTGAGGTAGCAGCGCGCCGCGCGCGCATGCCGTACGATGTTGGTGACGCACTCGCGCACGATCAGTGCGAGCGTGCTCTCGATGAGCGGTGTGAGCCGCGGCGGCGGTTCCGTGCACTCGAAGCGCACGCCGGCCAGCGCGAGCGTCTGGCGTGCACGGGCGAGCTCGGCGGCGAGCCCTTCGCAGCGGTACCCGCTGATGGTCTCGCGGACCTCGGCGAGGGCGCGCCGGGCGGTCTGTTCCACTTCGGCGATCTCCCCGCGCGCCCGGGCCGGATCGGCACCGATGAGCCGGCCGGCGAGCTCCGACTTCAGCACGATCAGCGAGAGCGTGTGACCGAGGACGTCGTGCAGGTCCCGCGCGATGCGTTCACGTTCGGCGACCTGGGCGAGGTGCTCGATCTGTTCCTGGGCGAGGTTGAGGCGGGCGTTGGCGCGCGCGCGCAGCGACCAGAACAGACTGCTGATGCCGGCGGGCACGGTGAAGAACGCGAAGATGCCCCAGGTCCACACGCCGTAGTGCAGTACCCAGCCTTCGCCGGCGGCGAGCGCCGCGGCAGCCGAGATGATGAGGCCGCCGACGAGTGCAGAGTCGGTGACGGCGGCGGCCAACGAGGCGACATAGATGAACACCACTCCGGCCCCGGCATTGAGCCAGTAGGCGCCGATACCAAACAGCGCCATGGCCGCGACCAGCAGCCGTTTGGTGCGGCGCGAGGCCCGTATGATGGCCGCGCCCAGATACAGCGCGAGGAAACACGCGAACAGCGCTGCCGCCGTCAGCCACGCCTGCCACGTCCCCTGCTGGGCGGCCTGGACGAAGAAGAACACCGAATAGCACAGCCACACCAGATTGATCAGGGTCGCGCGCCGATCGGTCGGTGTCGGGCAGGTGGAGTCGGTGCGCGTCGGTTCGCTCATGGGCTTCTCGTGTCGCTCAGGAGGAACGTAATCCAAGCGGCGGCGAACATCAACGCGCTGAAGCCGCCGAGCACCAGCCAATGGGTGAGCGCGCCCTGCCGCGGGGCGAAGTCGAACACGGCGAGCGCAAGCTCGGCCAGGTGGTAAGTCGGCAGCACCGGGGCGATTTTCTGCATCCAGTGGGGCAGCTGTGCCACCGGGATCCAGAACCCGGAAAACAGGCACAGCGGCAGGTAAACCAGGTTGATCAGGCCGGCGCCGGCATTGGGCGGCACCACGAGCGCGATCACGAGCCCGAGGGCCGTGAACGGTACCGACCCGACCAGCAGGATCAGGGCGAGGTGCGCCGTCTGCCCGAAGGTCATCGTGACGCCCGCGGCCCAGTGGCCGAGCGCGATGAGCAGTCCGAGGACGAGCAGCGCGAACACGGCGCTCGCGACCAGCTTGGCCGCGAGGTATCCCAGCCGCGGCATCGGGCTCGCCCATTTGAGCTCGAGCCATCCCTGGGCGCGCTCGAAGGCGATGCTGAGCCCGATCCCGAACAGACACGCCGAGCCGAGCCCCATGCAGCTGTAGCCGACGATCAGGTACAGCGCCGCCTGCCGGTCGTGCTGCCCGAGCCCGAACACCGCATAAAACAGCACCGGCAGTCCGAGCACGGAGAGGGCATAGACGCGGTTGCGCGCCAGGCGGATGAACTCGTACTGGATCTCCCGCAGTACGGCGCGCAGCCGCCAGCCGCCGGGCAGGGATGGTGTTTCGCTCAGGGCGAGGGTATTCATGGGCACACTCCGAGGACGGAACCTGAGGTTCAGGCGGCCGGTGCGAGGGCGAGGATCGCATCCTCGAGACTCGCAGCACTCACTTCCAACTCGCTGACGGAGGCATCGAGCGGCAGCAGTTCGCGCAGCACCTGCTGCGGATCGTGAGCGAAGAGGATGACGCCGTCGCGGTCCGCTTCCACGGCGGTGACCGTGGGCAGGGCACGCAGGACGCTCAGGTCGAGCCGCGTGCGGCAGCGGATGCGTCCCGCCGCGACACTGTGTCTGATCTCGGCCGGGGTACCGCTGCGCACGGTGCGGCCGCGATCGAGGAGCACGACCCGGTGGGCGAGCGCGTCGGCTTCCTCCAGGTAATGGGTGGTGAGCAGCACGGCCTTGCCGGCCGCGGCGAGCGCGCGGATCTCGTTCCAGAGCTGCCGCCGGCTCTGCGGGTCGAGTCCGACGGTGGGCTCATCGAGGCAGATCACGGCCGGATCGCCGCTCAAGGCCAGCGCGAGCAGCACGCGCTGTTTTTGGCCGCCGGAGAGGGTGCCGAAGCGCTGGTGCTCCAAGGCGGTCAGTCCGGTGCGCATCAGCAGCTCGGCGGTCGGCACCGGGCGCGGATAGTAGCTGCGGAACAGCTCGACGTGCTCGCGCACGCTCAGGGTGTCCGGCGCGCGGGCGACCTGCAGCATCGCCCCGAGCGAGGTGCGTGCCTCGCTCGAGCGCGGGTTGCGGCCGAGCACCTCGGCGCGGCCGCTGTCGGGGCGGGTCAGGCCGAGCAGCACGCGTACCGCGGTGCTCTTGCCGGCCCCGTTCGGTCCGAGCAGCGCGGTGATCTGCCCGGCGGTGAGCTCGAGCGAGAATCGATCCAGCGCCAGGTGCGCCCCGAAGCGTTTGCTCACCGAGCGCAGCGCCGCGAGCGGCGCGGGATGAGCCGGAGAGTTCGAACGGACGGCTGGGCGCATGCGCATCGCTCCGGGGGCGGGACCTAAGGTGCGTGCAGCGTGACGCCCCGCGGCGGTGTGCGGCAGTGCCCCCTGTCAGGGGATGGGCGTGACAGATGTCATGGGCCTCTGGGGCCGCCTCGCCGGAGGACTTCCCGGGCTGATGACAATTCTATAGAATTAGAACTATGAAAGCCGAAGACGCGATTGCAGTGTGTGGCGCACTGGCCTCCGAGCCGCGGCTTGCGCTCTACCGCCTGCTGGTGCGGCGCGGTCCGGAAGGCTTCACTCCGGGGGAGCTCGCGCGTCGTTTGCGCATGCCGGCGCCGACGCTGTCGTTTCATCTGAAGACGCTGATGACCGCCGGGCTCGTGGTGAGCCGTCGCGCGGGACGCAACCTCTACTACAGCCCGAACTTCACCCGCATGACGACGCTGATCGAATTCCTGACCGCCAAGTGCTGCACCCTCGGGGCGCCCGACGCGGACGAGTCCTGCAGCCCGGCGTGCGCGCCGGCGAGGCGTTGAGATGTCCCGCTTCGACCGTTATCTGAGTGTCTGGGTGGTGCTGTGCATGGCGGCCGGCACGCTCGCCGGGCGGTTCGCCCCCGGGGTGTTCCAGCACATCGCCGCGCTCGAGCTCGCCGAAGTCAATTTCCCGGTGGCGGGGCTGATCTGGCTGATGATCGTGCCGATGCTGATGAAGGTGGATTTCACCGCACTCGCCTCGGTGCGCGAGCACTGGCGCGGGATGGGCGTGACGCTGTTCGTCAACTGGGCGGTCAAGCCGTTCTCCATGGCGCTGCTCGGCTGGCTGTTCCTCGAGCATCTGCTGCGCCCGTGGCTGCCGGCCGGTATGGTCGGCAGCGCGATCGCCGGACTGATTCTGCTCGCCGCCGCGCCGTGTACGGCCATGGTGTTCGTGTGGAGTCACCTCGCCGGCGGCGAGCCGCATTTCACGCTCACGCAGGTGGCGCTGAACGACACCCTCATGGTGTTCGCGTTTGCCCCCATCGTCGCTCTGCTGCTCGGCGTGGCGGCGATCACCGTGCCCTGGCATACGCTGCTGCTGTCGGTGGCCCTGTACATCGTCGCCCCGGTGCTGATCGCACAGACCTTGCGCCGCGTACTGCTTGCGGCCGGCGGCGCGCAGCGCCTCGAGCGGGTGCTGCGGCGCTTCCATCCGATCGCGCTCGGCGCGTTGCTTGCGACGCTGGTGCTGCTGTTCGGATTCCAGGGCGAGCGCATCCTGGCCGCGCCGCTGGTCATCATCGTGATCGCGGTGCCGATCGTGATCCAGGTGTATTTCAATTCCGCGCTCGCTTACGTCCTGAACCGCTTCGTCGGCGAAGCGCACTGCGTGGCGGCGCCGTCGGCCCTAATTGGCGCGAGCAATTTCTTCGAACTGGCGGTGGCCGCGGCGATCAGCCTGTTCGGGCTCGGTTCCGGTGCGGCCCTCGCGACCGTGGTGGGCGTCCTGGTCGAAGTGCCGGTCATGCTCTCAGTGGTCGCGCTGACCCGCGCGACGCGCGGGTGGTATGAGCGCGGCGGGGCGGTGCGTCGGCGCGCGACAGGCTGCACAACTGAGGAGCTACGCTGATGCGGATTCTGTTTTTGTGCGTGGCCAATTCGGCCCGCAGTCAGATGGCCGAGGGACTGGCGCGGCAGGTACTGCACCCGAGTGAGGTGCTGAGCGCCGGCTCACGTCCCTCGCGCGTCAATCCTTACGCAATCGAAGCGATGCGCGAGATCGGCATCGACATCTCGGGGCATCGCTCGAAGTCGGTGAACGAGATCGACCCGGCCGGGCTCGACCTGGTGGTGACGTTGTGCGCCGACGAGGTCTGTCCGGTGCTGCCCGGCCGCGTGCGCCGGCTGCACTGGCCGATCGATGATCCGGCGACGGAGGATCCTCAGATCGGTCCGGAGCAGCAGCGGGCGCGCTTTCGGGTCGCGCGCGAGGCGATCCGCGCCCGCCTGGTCGCGCTTGCCCAGGAACTCACGCCGTCCTGAAATCCGCGCCCGAGGGCGGGGCGGGCGGTTTACCCGGGTGATCTCGACTCGGGCGGGCGTCTGTGTCCGCCAGTGCTCATATCTCTGGCTCAGCTTGGAGGGGTCTCGATTTCGCTCCCCGCCTCGTGTGCAGTTCCGGCACCGAGAGTCTGCCGACTGCGCGCGTCGTGCTCCCGATTCCTTCCCGCGTCACTTCGTTACCTGCAGCGGTGGCTGCGCACGTGCGACATCTTCTGTACGATCCCGGTGAGCGAATGGCGGCGCCCGACGCCGTGCTGCGGGAATCGTCAAGCCGTCAACGACAGGGGAGTCGAGAATGTATCGCAGAATCCATTGCGTCATTGTTCTGCTGGGTTCGGCGAGCATGATTCTG
>Ga0315298_1006828_pt1 | contig 15362 bp, 16 predicted proteins | sample WHS_1_MG_FD_203077 | JGI IMG/M metagenome (GOLD analysis project Ga0315298, IMG submission 203077) | Extremophilic microbial mat communities from Washburn Hot Springs, YNP, Wyoming, USA - WHS_1_MG | ecosystem: Environmental > Aquatic > Thermal springs > Hot (42-90C) | place: USA: Wyoming... | reverse complement strand
TTGTCATTGGTGAAATTGCAGAAAGAGGAGAAAGATTTGAGTATGCCCAAAAAATCTTTGAACTTGCCAAACCTTTAGGAGAAAAAATAATTTTTACAGATTTTTTTCCTCCTTCTAAAATGCACTTGATTTATTTATTAGGAGATGTAATATTTTTACCTTCAGAATTTGAAGAACCATTTGGAATGGCCGCTTTAGAAGCTATGTCAACAGGTCTTCCAGTAATTACAAGAGCAAAAGGAGGACTTAAAGAATATATTCAACATGGCATTAATGGATTTTTTGTTAATGAAGATAATTTAATTAAAGATGCAACAGATATAATAAAAACTTTAATGATAAATAAAGATTTGAAAGAAAAAATTGGTATAGAAGGAAGAAAAACTTCAGAAAAATTTGATTGGCTTTATATTACAGAAGAATTAGAAACATTTTATAACGAATTATTGGAAAATGATATTTGCTGAGTGCAGCGTTTATCTTTTTATAATTTTCTTGTTCATGGATAAAGGAGAAACACTTCGTACAATTGGAATCTTCGCTCCTCCATTGCTTATATTTATAAGAGCTATTATTCTGAAAGAAAATCCTGTAAATTTTAAAAATCCCATCTTTATTCTTGTAATTTGCTTATGTTTATCTGGAATAATTTCATCTATCTTTGCCCCTGATACTTTTTATTCTTTGGAATGGGTTAAACGAACATATCTTAAACTTTTTTTAGTGTTTTTGACTGTTGTATATCTTTTTCAAACTCCAAAGATGTTAGAAAAATTGTCTAAGCTATTTATATTTTTAGCTTTTTTATTTACAATTTTTACTTTTTATGATTTTTATAAAGAAATAGTTTTATACTCGAATGATTTTGGAAAAGCTGTCAGAAAATACATTGTACCATTAGAAATTTTTATTCCATTTATACTTTTTTATATTGCTGTACAAAAAACAAAATATTTTAAATTTGTCGGTTTTATTCTTTTATCAATATCTATTGTAGCTATTATTCTTACAGGAAGTCGTGGAGGTTGGATAAGTGTTGGAGTAAGTATTTTAATATGGTTAATTGGTTATTTATATATAACGAGAAAAAAAATTCTTTATATTCTTCCTGTAATCGGTGTAATTATAATTTCTGTTTCACTTTTATTAATTATTCTATCTCCATTTTATGTTAAGCAAAAATTTAATCAACTTCTTACAGGTGACACCTCTTTAAGAAAAGAAATGGTCTGGCCCATAGCATTAAAATCGTATGGCAATCTTTCTCCTATAAATAAAATAGTTGGTAATGGACTCGGAAGAATGACCTATCTGGAAGATTACCGAAAATTGTATATAAATAAATTTGGAAAAGAACCTGAAGAACTTCTTTCACCACACAATGTTTATCTGTATACCCTATATAAGCAAGGATTATTAGGACTTAGTATTTTTATAACTCTTCTTTATATCTCCCTTAAAAATTTAATCAAAAGTCTAAAAATTAATCAATCCTCATCGATGAAATTTTTTGCCTTGTCTTTGATTTCTGCTTTAATAGCTCTAATGGCTCATGGAATGGTAGAAGATATGAGATTTATTCAATGGATGTTAATAATCCCTTTAATTGGGGCTTATATTGAATATTTAGGAAATATTAAAAATGATTGAAATAATATATCCTGTTCCAGAAGTTTTCCCTGATAATAGAGCCAGGTTTATACAAATAATTAATACATGTTATGCTCTTGCTCAACAAGGATTAAATGTTAATCTGGTAACAGGAATTAGAAAAAAATACTCGATAGAGGATTTGTATAAATTCTATGGATTAAAAACTTGCGAAACTTTAAAAATTACTAAATTACCTATATTAAGAAGAGAAAAAGCAAAATATTTCAAAATTTCTTTAAATGATTTATTTTATTTTAGCTTTTTAGTATTCTTGCTAACAAAACAAAAAAAGCATAATTCAATAATATTTTTAAGGCATCTTAAACTTGCTAATTTTTTATTAAGATTAAAAAAATTTTTTAAAATTCCTATGATTTTTGAAGCACATGAAATATTTCATTTGAGCACTTTAAATAGAAAAAAACAAAAAACTTTAAAAAAAATTGAAACAAATGTTTATAAAAATATGAATGCCTTAATTTCTTTGTCATATGAACTGAAGGAATTCTTAATAAATAATTTTGATATAGATAAAGAACAAATTTTTGTAGTCCCTGATGCTGTTAAAAAAGAGTGGTTTCTGATAGAAAAAAAACCTCTTTACATATGTTACACAGGAAGTCTATACAAATGGAAAGGGGTAGATGTTTTAATTTCTGCAATGAAATATATTCCAAACGAAAAACTCTTAATAGTTGGAGGAGGTGAAAGATTAGAAGAATTAAAAGAATTAGCAATGAAAAATCATTTATCTGACAGAATAATTTTTGCTGGAGAAGTTCCGCATACTCTTATACCTGAATATCTTTCTAAAGCTAAAATTGCTGTTTTACCTAACACAGCTTATGAAACTTCAAAATTTTCTTCTCCTTTAAAACTATTTGAATATATGGCTGCTGGCATCCCAATTGTTGCATCTGACTTGCCTGTTTTTAGAGAAATATTGCAAAATCAAAAAAATGCTTTATTTTTTGAACCTGGAAATTCTCAAGCATTAGCTAATGCAATAAAACAAATTTTGACTTCTGATGAATTAGCTCAAAAATTAAGTGAGAATGCTAAAAAAACTGCTGAAAAATATACATACGAAAAAAGAGCTGAAAAAATATACACAATCCTAAAAAAACTTAAATATGATTAACAAAATCCTATTTATTCGTAGGGACAATATCGGTGATCTTATATGTACAACGCCTGCTATACATGCGGTAAGGCAAAAATATCCTCATGCAAAAATAGGAATTCTTGTTAATAGCTATAATGCTGAGGTAGTAAAAAACAATCCTGATATTGATGAAATATATATTTATGAAAAAGCAAAGCATGTACCAGAAAAAAATAAAATTTTGGTATGGTGGAATAATTTTAAGCTTCTTATGAAAATCAGGAAAGAAAAATACGATGTTGCAATAGCATGCGGTTCTTATTCTCCAAGACTTGCCCGCTATACATATATGACAGGTGCTGTTGTAAGGATAGGATATCTACCAAAGAGTATTAAAAAATCAACATCTTATAATATGCCTTTACATGAACCCGAGAAGCCAATACATGAGGTTGAGAGGGTTTTCAATCTTTTATCTCCATTTGGAATTGACGGAATTCCAGATAAATTAAGAGTTTTCCCATCACAAACTGAAATTCAAAAGGGAAAAGAGCTTTTAAATGATAGGGGATTCTTCGCTCTCGTCCATAATAACCCAGAAAATCCGCAGAATGACAATAAAAACAAATTTTTAATTGCTTTTCATATAAGTAGCAGAAAACCTGAAAACAGATGGTCAGCTGATAATTTTATTAAACTTGCAAAACTTATAACAAATAAATATAATGCGAAGATTTTACTTTTATGGTCTCCTGGAAGTGAGAGGAATCCTTACCATCCCGGAGACGATGAAAAAGCAGAGTTTATTCTGAAATCATTCCCTCAGCTTATTCCTTATAAAACAAAAAGTTTAAGCGAACTTATTGCTGCACTGACTCTTGTAGATTTTGTTGTATGCCTTGATGGAGGAGCTATGCATATTGCAGCAGCACTTGATAAGCCAATTGTTACTGTATGGGGGTCAACAGATCAGAGTAGATGGAAGCCCTGGGGTGTTAAGCACATTATTTTGCAGGATGAAACTAAAAAAGCTGACAGTATAAAGCCAGAGCAAGTTTTTGATGCAGTGGAGAAACTCCTTAAGGAGTTTTCACAGTAAATGTCTATTAAAATCCTTCATACTGAATCATCACCTGGATGGGGTGGACAGGAAAACAGAATTCTGAATGAGGCTTTAGGAGTTAAAAAGCTTGGCGGCTCTGTTTACATTCTTTGCCAGCCTGAAAGCATTCTTTCTAAGAAAGCTAAACAATCAGATATAGAAGTATTTACTTTTCCGATGCGAAAAAGTTATGACATTAAGGCAATTTATTACACAATGAAACTAATCAAAAAATTGGATATAGATGTTATAAATACTCACAGTGGAAAAGACTCCTATATTGCAGGGATTGCAGGGAAACTCTCAAAAAAACATCCTCTGGTTGTAAGAACAAGACATCTTGCCCTTCCAATAACATCAACTTTTTCTTATAAATATCTTTCTGATATTGTTGTTACAGTAAGTGAATATGTAAAAAAATACCTCATTCATAAAGGCATTCCTGAAGAAAAAGTCTTCGCAGTACCTACAGGCATTGATTTAAATATATTTAATCCTGAAGAGGTTAAAGGAAATCTTAAAAATGAACTTGGGTTAAGCAATGATATTCCTTTGGTAGGAACTATTGCAGTATTAAGAAAGAAAAAGGGGCATCATATTTTAATTGAGGCAATTCCTCATGTCTTAAAGAGGATTCCGGAAACAGTGTTTGTATTTGTTGGTGATGGACCGCAGAGAAAAAACATTGAAGAAAAAATTAAAGAGTATAAGCTAAAAAACAATGTTATTCTGCTTGGTCACAGAGATGATGTTCCACAAATTTTAAAATCAATTGATTTATTTGTTCTTCCAACACTTCAGGAAGCTCTTGGAACATCATTTATTGAAGCAATGGCAATGGAAAAGGCAGTTATTGGTTCAGATGTTGACGGAGTTAGAGAAGTAATTGATGAAGGAGTAAACGGATATCTTGTTCCTTCAGAAGATTCAGTAGCTCTGGCAAAAAGAATTATAGAGCTTTTAAATGATAGAAAAAAAGCAAAGGAATTTGGAATTCAGGGAAGAAAAAAAGTTGAAAATAAATACACCATTGAGAAAATGTGTAGAGGAATGATTGAAGTTTATTTAAAGTATCAACAAATTTGAAAGAGTTTTAAATTGTAAGGTATAATTTGATTTCAAATTATAAATTTGTCTGTAATTAAGGTTGGAGGTAAAGATGAAAATTATTGTCTGTGTTAAACAGGTACCTGATGTTACAGAGGTAAGGATTGATCCGAAGACGAATACTCTCATAAGGGAAGGTGTTCCAAGTATAATGAATCCCTATGATCTTCACGCAATTGAGGCAGCACTTCAGATTAAGGAGGCAACTTCAGGTAAAGTAACAGTTATTACAATGGGCCCGCCTCAGGCAGAAGATGTTTTAAGGGAAGCACTATCAATGGGAGCAGATGATGCAGTCTTACTTACTGACAGGCGATTTGCAGGAGCTGATACCTGGGCAACTTCTTACACACTGAGCCAGGCAGCCAAAAAGATCAGGTTTGACCTGATAATCTGCGGCAAGCAGGCAATTGATGGAGATACAGCACAGGTTGGTCCAGAAATGGCTGAATTTCTCAATATTCCCCATGTTTCCTATGTAAGAAAGATTGAAAAAATAGATGCATCAGAAATGATAGTTGAAAGGCTGATGGATGACTGCTATGAAAAACTCTGGATTTCCTTTCCAGCATTGATAACTGTTGTAAAAGAACTTAACAATCCCAGACCACCATCAATAAGAGGCAAAATGGCTGCCAAAAAGGCAAATATATCAAGATGGACAGCTGATGATATCGGTGCAGAGGAAGATAAGATAGGACTTAAAGGTTCTCCAACAATGGTCAAAAATATTTTTGCTCCTCCTCAAAGAGGAGAACGCAGAATACTTGAAGGAGCACCTGAGGAACAGGTTGAAATACTTCTTAAAGAACTGAGGAGGCTGGGGTGCTTATAAGAGTTGACATAGAAAAATGCACTGGCTGTGCAACATGCGTAAATACATGTCCTTTTTCAGCTATCATAATTAAGGATAATAAAGCTTTTATAACAGAGGCATGCACACTCTGCGGAGCATGTGTTGAATCCTGTCCAGAGTCAGCAATTATTGATGAAAGAGAAAAAGAGGAAATAAAGCCTGAGGAATTCAAAGGTGTATGGTGCTTTGCAGAGCAGTCAAAGGGCAGGATTGCCTCAGTTGCTTATGAGTTACTTGGTATTGGAAGAAAGCTTGCAGATAGTTTAAATACAGAGCTTTCTGCAGTTTTGTTCGGTAAGTCTCAGGAGGTGGAAGAACTTATAAAATGGGGTGCTGATAAGGTTTATTATGCTGATGCACCTCAGTATGACTCCCTTGATGATGAGCTTTATTCTAAAACAATGGTCAAGCTCATTAAAGAAAATAAACCTGAAATTCTTCTTGCTGGAGCAACTGCCATAGGTCGTTCATTTATTCCAAGAGTAGCAGCACGATTAAAAGTAGGGTTAACAGCTGACTGCACAGGTCTTGAGATAGACAGAGAAACCGGAAATCTTCTTCAGATTCGTCCTGCTTTTGGAGGAAATATAATGGCAACGATTCTTTCACCAACAAGCAGACCACAGATTGCGACAGTAAGACCAAGAGTTATGAAGAGAGGAGAATACATAGCACAGAGAAAGGGTGAGATAATAAAAATAGAACCATTAAACCCAACTGGCAGGGTCAGAATCCTTGAAAGAATTGAGGATGCATGTTTATCCAGAGTTAACCTTCAGGATGCTAAAGTTATTGTTTCAGGTGGAAGGGGACTTGGTTCTCCAGAGGGTTTTAAAATGCTGTGGGAGCTTGCCAATCTTTTAGGAGGAACAGTGGGAGCTTCCCGCGCAGCAGTTGATGAGGGCTGGATTCCTTATGCCCATCAGGTAGGTCAAACAGGTAAGACAGTATGCCCGAAACTTTATATTGCTTGCGGAATTTCAGGTGCTGTGCAACATCTTGTTGGTATGCAGTCCTCTGATATAATTGTTGCAATAAATAAGGATCCCGATGCTCCTATATTCAATGTTGCAACCTATGGAATTGTGGGAGATTTAAAGGTAATTGTTCCATTGATTATTAAAAAGCTTAAAGAGGGAGTTTCAGAATGATAGCATTTGTTTTTCCGGGTCAGGGTTCACAGTATCTCGGGATGGGTAAAGATATTGCTGAGCATGCTAAGGATGTGTTCGAAACAGCAAGCAGAATTGTTGGCTTTGATCTTGCAAGGCTTTGCATGGATGGACCTGAAACTGAGCTAAACAGAACAGAAAATACTCAGCCAGCCATTCTTACTGTTTCCTATGCACTGCTCAGAGAAGTTTTAGCAGTTGTAAAACCAGATTATGTGGCAGGACATTCTCTTGGAGAATACACAGCAGCACTATGTGCAGAGGTTTTTTCATTTCCAGATGCAGTAAAGATTACAAGAACAAGAGGACAGCTCATGCAGCAGGCTCAACCTGAGGGTAAAGGTGCAATGGCTGCAATTTTAGGGCTTGAAGAAGATAAAGTAAAACAGATATGTAAGAGTGCATCAGGATATGTTGATGTTGCAAATTTTAACTGTCCCGGGCAGATTGTTATTTCAGGAGAAGCTTTTGCAGTTAAAGAGGCTTCAGAAATTGCAAAGCAAAATGGTGCTAAAAAGGTTGTAATACTTCAGGTTAGTATACCCTCCCATTGCACTCTTATGAAGAAAGCATCAGAAAAGTTTGAGGAGTTTTTGAAAGAATTCAAATTCAATGATGCAAAGATTCCAATTGTTAGCAATGTGGACGCTTCTCAGAAGAGGTTTTCAGCTGAAATAGTTGATGCTTTTGTCAGACAGCTTTACAATCCTGTAAGGTGGCATGACTGCGTTAAATATATGATTTCAAAAGGAGTTGATAGTTTTGTTGAGATCGGACCGGGAAAGGTTCTTTCAGGACTTATAAAAAGAATTGACCCTAAAGTAAAGGTTTTGAATGTGGAAACCATGAATGACATAGAAAAAATGAAGATGGAGCTATGATGAGAAACAAAGTAGCAATTGTAGGTGCTGGAAATGTTGGAGCTACTATTGCATTTTTTATTGCAAATAGCGGACTTGCAGACATTGTTCTTTATGATATTGTAGAAGGAATGCCTCAGGGTAAAGGGCTTGATATACTTCAAAGCACAGCTGTTACAGGTGTTAAATCAGATGTTTATGGAACGAATAGCCTTCAGGATCTTGCAGGTTCTGATATTATAGTGATTACTGCTGGAATGGCAAGAAAACATGGTATGAGAAGGAAAGATCTGCTGATAGCTAATGCAGAAATTGTTGGAGGAATTGTAAAAAAACTCAAATCTTTATGTCCGGATGCAATATATATTGTTGTAACAAACCCTATGGATGTTATGGCATATGTGACATTTATAGTATCAGAAGCAGAAAGAAGAAGAGTTCTCGGAATGGGCGGAATTCTTGATTCATCAAGGTTCAAAATTTTTATCTCAAAGGAATTGGGAGTTTCTCCAAGAGATATAGAAGCAGTTGTTCTTGGCGGGCATGGACTTTACATGGTTCCTCTTACAAGATTCACAACTGTAAAGGGCGTGCCTCTTAATAGACTGCTTTCAAAAGAAAAGGTTGACTCTCTGGTTAAAAGAACAAGGGAAGGTGGAGCAGAAATTGTATCACTTCTTAAAACAGGCTCAGCATATTATGCTCCTGCTCTATCTACATTTGAGATGATAAGGGCGATAATTCTTGATGAAAAAAGGCTTTTACCATGTTCAGTTTATCTTGATGGTGAATATGGTGCAAGGGATGTATTCAATGGCGTTCCTGTTATTCTTGGCAGACAGGGTCTTGAAAAAATAATTGAGATAGAACTTACAGAAGAAGAAAGACGAGCATTTGAAAATTCCACTGAAGAGGTAAAAAACATGATAAAAATTCTTAAGATGGAGGGCAGGATATGATTGAGAAAACTCTTGTTATAATTAAACCCGATGCTGTGAAGAAAAACCTGATTGGAGAAATAATTTCAAGATTTGAGAAAAAAGGCTTAAGGGTCTCAGCCCTTAAAAAAATTAAAATGACAAAGGATGAAGCAAAAGGTTTTTATATTGTTCATAAAGAAAAGCCTTTTTATGAATCACTGACAGATTTTATGTCTGAAGGACCAATTGTTGTTATGGTTTTAGAAGGAGAGAATGCTATATTAAAAGTGAGAAAAATCATGGGAGCAACAAATCCCGCACAGGCAGAGGAAGGAACAATAAGAAGAGATTTTGGCGAAACTGTGGAAAGAAATGCTGTTCATGGCTCTGACTCTCCTCAGTCAGCAGAATATGAGATTTCTTATTTCTTCTCAGCCTTAGAGATTTTTTAGAATATCCGATATTAAAGGTTGCATCGGAAATTCAGATGATCTGAACCATATGGGAATATTTAAGCAGGTAGAAAGGTACCTGAAGAACTCATGTTTGAAGTTATTACTGAAGAAATCAAAGTTTATTGAATTTCTTATATCTTCAATCTTCCAGAAAGCTATTTCTTCAATTTCTGACCTGTTAAAATCAAAAGGACCGTCATGTGTTGTCCAGTATGTATATACAAGCTCACTTTCATATTCATCTGAATAAATGTATGTATATAAAAATCTGAGACTATTTGTTACTACTCCAAGTTCCTCAAGCATCTCTCTTTTTGCAGCTGTCAGAATATCCTCTCCGGGCATTACATGACCTCCCACAGATGTGTCCCATTTCTGAGGTGCTATTTTTTTAATATGACTTCTTTTCTGTAGCAGAAGTTCACCTTTTGAATTAAAGACCAGTATATGAACAGCTCTGTGTAACAGGGAAGGATTACTATGAATAACGCTTCTTGGAGCTATTGATATAACACTGCCCTGTCCGTCTACAATCTCAAGAAATTCTTCCATTTATTCTCCTTTTTATGCCGGTGGTGGGATTTGAACCCACACGGGATTGCTCCCAGCGAATTTTGAGTCCGCCGCGTCTGCCGTTCCACCACACCGGCAGTAAAAAAACAATATCATAAAAAATATTCCTTTTGCAAGAGTGTTTAAAAGATTAATGTATTTTATGGCAAAATATTGTAAATATGAAGGAGAATAATCCAGTAATATTAGTTTTTGCATGTCAGTGGTGTGCATATCAGGGAGCAGACAATGCAGGGATGCAAAAATATTCCTATCCCTCAGGTGTTTATATTATAAGAGTGCCCTGCACAGGAAGAATTGAGCCTGAGTTTATTATTGAAGCCCTGTCAAAAGGTGCGGATGGTGTTTTTATTGGTGGCTGTTATTTAGGAGAGTGTCATTATAAAGATGGTAACAATAAAGCAAAGATGAGGGTAAGTCTTTTGAATCGCATTCTTAAGGAAGTTGGTTTTGAACCTGAAAGAATCAGGATTGAATGGATTTCAGCAGGTGAAGGAAGAAAATTTGCTCAGTCTATGAAGGATTTTGCAGAAGAACTGAAAAAACTTAAATACAGATAAAAATGAAAAGATTAAAGATAGCTTTTTATACTGCAGGAGGCTGTGGTGGATGTGACATGTCAGTTATTGATATGTCTGAGAGTTTTCTAAATTTTACTGAAAAATTTGAGATTGTTTTCTGGACTCCTATGATAACAGATTTGAAATATCGGGATATTGAAAAAATACCATCAGATTACATTGATTTTGGTTTTTTCAGTGGAAATCTGAATACCAAAGAGCATGAAAAAATTGCAAAACTTATGAGAGATAAATGCAGAAAACTTATTACTCTTGGAATATGCGCCTCAGAAGGCGGTATAAGGGGACTTGCTAATTTACATACTCCTGAACAGCTTATTAAAACCGCCTATATTGAAACTATCAGCAATGATAGCAGTGATAAGATTACTCCGAAGACAGGTCTTCCCAGCATAAAAAAAGTGAAAACTCTGAATCAGGTGGTTAATGTTGATTACTTTATAGGAGGCTGTCCTCCTCATCATGAACACATGAAAAGGGTTTTTCACTTGATTTTAAAAGATGAACTTCCTCCTTCTGGCTCTTGGATTACAGATGGAAAATCAGTGTGTGAGTTATGTGATAAAAATTCAATGTTAAAGGGAAAACCCAGAGAAGCTCTGAAGGAAATAAAAAGACTTTATGAAGGAACTCCAGAGTCTGATAGATGTCTTCTTGAACAGGGTTATTTATGTCTTGGTCCTTTAACTCTGGGAGATTGCGGTTGCAGGTGTCCATCTGTAAATATTCCATGTGCAGGATGTGGAGGAGCAGTTTCAGGAGTAAGTGATTTTGGCTTGAGGGCGATAAGCATGATTGCGGGCATTGTTGAAAGAGAGGAACTTATTCAGAAAATTCCCGCACCTGTTTTTTTATTTTATAGATATACACTCGCATCTTTTTTAAATAAACTTGGTGGCAGAAAATGAGGAAAATAGAAATTAATCCACTTACGAGAATTGAAGGGCATGGTAGAATCAGCATTTTTCTTGATAAAGAAGGAGATGTTGAAAATGCTTTTCTGCAGACAGTTGAATTTGTAGGATATGAAAGAATTTTAAGAGGTGTTCCAATTGAAGAAGTTCCGAGACTTGTTAGCACCATATGCGGTGTTTGCAGAGGAGTTCACTTTATTGCTTCATTAAAAGCCTCTGACGAAGTCTTCAGTGTAAAACCATCTGTAGCTGTAAGAAAAATAAGGGAGATATTTTATAATGCACATATAGTTGAGGATCATACTGCAGTGCTTTATGCCTTTGGCTTTCCTGATTTTATATGTGGTTTGTATTCATCCCCCTCTGAAAGAAACTTAATAGGAGTTTTTAAAAAAATCGGAACAGAGTTTGGAAGAGAAATACTCAAAAAAAGAGCAGGTGCTTTAAGGATTTTTGAAATACTCGGAGGCAGACCCTCTCATCCTGTAACTGCTCTTCCTGGTGGCTGGTCTAAACCTGTAAAAGAGGAAGAAAGAAAAGAAATCATTAAAATTGCAGATGAGTTAATAGAATTGGGCAAATTGACTCTTAAAATTTTTGAAGATTACATTCTTAAAAACAAAGAATATGAGGAATTTTTCAGATCAGATGTATACAGGGTTGTTTTGAATTACCTCGGTGGAGTTGATGAAAACGATAAAATAGCCTTTTATGATGGAACATACAAATTTATTGATACAAAAGGTAATGAAATAGGAAGATTTAAAGGTAGGGAATATCTTGAATATATTGCAGAAAAGACTCTACCATGGAGTTATACAAAGGCTCCATATTTGAAAAAGCACGGATGGAAAGGCTTTATAGATGGTGAAGCGACAGGTCTTTACAGTGTTGGTCCTCTTGCAAGATTTAATGTTGGAAAAGGTTATAATACAGCTCTTGCACAGGAAGCCTATGAAAAAATGGTTGATTTTTACGGAGGAAAACCTGTTCATAACATACTTGCCTATCATTGGGCAAGGGCAATTGAACTGGTCAATGCCGCAGAAAATATTAAAATTCTTTCTTCTGATGAAAGCATAACAGAAAGAAATCTTCGTCAGGAGATTAATAAAGTGGCAGGTGAAGGAATAGGAATAGTTGAAGCTCCGAGAGGCACTTTGATTCATCATTACAGGACAGATGAAAAAGGAATTATTCAGGATGCAAATCTCATTGTAGCTACAACACAAAATAAAGGAGCTATAAATATCGCAGTAAAAAGAGTGGCACAGAATTTTATAAAGAAGGGACGAGTTGATGAAAGAATTCTTAATATGATTGAGATAGCATACAGAGCATATGACCTATGCTTTGCCTGCGCAACCCATGAAATTAATAATAAAATTCCTTTCCAGATTGATATTTATTCAAATGAAGGGGAACTTATAAAGAGCTTTGAAAATTATGCCTGATGAGCTTAAAAGGGTAATTAATTATAGAATTTTCATGATTATATAAGTAATCAGGAATGATAAAGATGGTGCAACTATCCAGTTCATGGCTATTTTTTTAAGAAGAGAAAGTTTTACTGTTTTTATTCCTTTTATCATTCCTACGCCGCTTATGCCACCTATTATACAGTAGGTTGTTGAAACAGGCATTCCAAGAAAAGTAAAAAATAAAACACAGATTCCTGCACCAAACTGAGCAGAAAATCCTGAGTAAGGATCCAGTGTTGTGATGCCTTTCCCAACTGTTTCAATAACTCTGTGGCTGAGAAGGATTGCTCCAAGAAAAACAACAAAAGAAGATATAAAGAATAAGAGAATCTTATTAATATCCATACCATAATGAATCACGGGTCCAAGCACCGTAGCAAGCTCATTTGCACCTGTATTGTATGAAATCAGAGCACTACTTAGAAGTAAGAATACTCTCAGTAACTTTTCAATCTTAAAGAAAGATAGCCTTGATACAGTTTCCTCAAGGATTTTATATAAGAAAAATGATAAAATCATAGCAAAGAATGGTGATATTAGCCATGAAATAGAAATTTTTAAAAGTGAATAATAGTTTACAGAAACATTTGAAGCCATAGCAGAACCTGTGAGACTTCCAATTATTACCTGATGCGTTGAAAGAGGGAGCTTTCGCCAGTTTGAAAGTATTATTAAAAAAGCAGAAACAATAAGACATACAATTAAAATAGAGAAGTTTAAATCTACGAGATTTTTCCCAACTGTTTTCATTACTTTGTTTCCCTGAAGCAGGATTCCGAGAAAAACAAGTCCACCAAAAAGAATGATTGCTTTTTTAAGTTTGATTATTCCTGCACCTACACATATGCTGAGTGCATTTGAAGCATCATTAGAGCCTATACCAAAGGCAATAAAAAGACAGGCAGCCACTGCGATTTCTGACATACTCCCTCATTTATCTTAAGCTTATTTCAATGATGTAAAGATAATCACTTGCATCTTCTATTAAATCACTTACTTTTGTAAGATAATCAACAAAGTTTGAAACATTTTTCCCATCCCAGAAATTCTTAATCTCAACATTATTTCTCAGTTTTTCTATGAGATCAAATTTAATGTCATCAACCTGTTTTTCATATACTCTTATAGCAAGATTTTTTTCTTTCAAATTATCCTTACCTATCAGGCTTTCAAATGCAAGAAAGAGAAGTTCACACATGTTTAAATTAATTTTTGCAATCCTGATACATTCAGGAGCTATAAGTTTATAAATTTCAGGATTTAAATATCTGAACTCAAATGCTACATCTTCAATCATATCTATACTTTCATCAATCATTTCAATGAACCTGCATATATTTGGTCTTATAAAAGGAAGAAAAGCTCCTTCATGGATTGTGGAAACAATCTCCCTTCTTATTGAGTCAGCATCCCTTTCAAACTCTTCAACACAATAAGTTGACTCCAAATTTTCAGATTCTATAGCAGTTTTCAGACACTCCGCTGCGGAACATAGAATTTTTATATGATTTTTAATATTTTCTATTACTTTCTTTTCTAACTTGCCACCAGAGATAATCTTGTTAAACATTTAAGATCTCCTTGCCCTTTCAATCAGAGAAGCACTCATTACATCAAGAAGAGATACAACTCCTGTTATTTCTTTACCTTCATGAACAAAGACTCTTGCGATATTGAATTTTTCCATAAGCTTGACAAGATGTTCCAATTCTGTTTCTTTATCAATGCTTATTACAGGCTTTGAAGCAATCTCTTCAACTTTAATTTTGTGTGGATCCAAATTTTTAACTATAACTTTAAAAACAACGTCTCTAACAGTTATAACCCCATATACATCCTTTTCATCTTTTGGAAGTACAATAAGTGATCGGATTCTTTTGTCAATAAGTCTTTCAATAGCATCATAAACAGTTGCATCAGGGCTTATTGTTTCAAGCTTTGTGTTCATTATTTCTTTAATTTTTGTTTTCATTCTTTACCTCCATGTATTATTTCTGTTAGATTATTTTATAACTGTTTTTTATAAAGTTGACAATATTTTTTTAAAACTCTTATATTATAAAATTATAGATGCCACCGTAGCTCAGCGGGTAGAGCAGCTGATTTGTAATCAGCGGGTTGGGGGTTCGAGTCCCTTCGGTGGCTGATTCTTTTAAAAGTTTATATTTATGGAGGGGTTCCCGAGTGGCCAAAGGGGACAGGCTGTAAACCTGTTGGCGTCAGCCTTCGAAGGTTCGAATCCTTCCCCCTCCATTGTTGAATATCCTGAATATTTTGAACTATTATATATTTAGGGAATGCGGGAATAGCTCAGCGGTAGAGCGTCAGCCTTCCAAGCTGAGGGTCGCGGGTTCAAATCCCGTTTCCCGCTTTTTTATGCCCATGTAGCTCAGTCGGCAGAGCACGTCCTTGGTAAGGACGAGGTCACCGGTTCAATCCCGGTCATGGGCTTGAGTAAAGATTTTAATAAGGAGGACACAATGGCTAAGGCAAAATTTGAGAGAAAGAAGCCACATGTAAATGTAGGCACTATAGGGCATATTGATCATGGAAAGACCACACTGACGGCAGCGATAACAAAGT
>Ga0315298_1006826_pt1 | contig 15363 bp, 14 predicted proteins | sample WHS_1_MG_FD_203077 | JGI IMG/M metagenome (GOLD analysis project Ga0315298, IMG submission 203077) | Extremophilic microbial mat communities from Washburn Hot Springs, YNP, Wyoming, USA - WHS_1_MG | ecosystem: Environmental > Aquatic > Thermal springs > Hot (42-90C) | place: USA: Wyoming... | reverse complement strand
GGAAGCGGCGATAAAGGAGATTAAATTGCGGCTGAGCGCGTAAGCGACGAATGCCGCCGCGGAGAGCAGGCCGCTGGTAAAAATGATCGGCCCGGCGCCCGTGCGGTCGGGCAGGTCGCCGAGGAAGTAAAGGGTGAGCAGGTTCGCCGCCGTGGCCATGGTCAGGGCGAGACCAATGGCCGACGTGGAAAGGCCCAGCGTCTGCTGCCCGAGCAGAGGGATGATCAGCCGCCGGCTGGCCACCCGGCCGAAGAAGAAGGTAAAAGCCACGGCGGTGATCAGGATGAACCCGGAGCTGATGAGAAAACGCTTCAGGTTGCCTTTTTCCCCCGCCCGTTCCCCGGAGCGTGCCCGTTTACGGCCGCCCCCCACATTGTTTATCCGGGCCAGCGCCCAGGTAAAGGAGGTGGCGGCCAGCAGGGCGTAGAGCAGATAAACCGCCCGGAAGTTCAATAAATCGGCCAGGGCGCCCCCCAGCAGGGGGCCGAAGCCGTTTCCGCCCCGGCGGGCGGCCTGGTAATAGCTCATGATCCGGCTCCTGTTTGTTTTGCCGGCTACAATTTCGCTCAGGGTGACCATGGCGGTGGTGTTGACCAGCGCCGCTCCCGTCCCTTCAATCAGGCGGGCCGGGATTAACAGCCAGAAATTCTTTGTCACGGCGCAGGTTGCGGCGGCCAGGAAAACCAGCAGGGGCGCAGTGCATAAAAGTTTCCGCCTGCCCAGCACGGTGGTCAGATAGCCCGCCGGCAGGTCGGTCAGGGCGCGGCTGATGCCGATGGTGCCGACGATGATCCCGGTAGTGGTCAGATTCGCTCCCAGCGCGTGGGCATAAAGAGGCAGCACGGGCGTCGTCAGCCCGGTGCCGATGTCGATGAGCAAAAGTTCCATAATGATGGCGATTAACAGGGGATAGCGGCCGTCCGGGACGGCCGCGGATGAGCTCTGCTTATCCATGGCGACATCTCTTTTCTGTGCTGCTCATTCTAAAATAGCATATTGAGTTTACTTTTACAAGCTAAAATCTCGCCTGACAAAATAAACCGCCGCAAACATCCCCCGCGCCGAGACGGGGGGTTGCCCCCGTCCGGCGCGGCGCATAGACCCCGTCCTGCCGCCCGGGTAGGATTTTTTCGCAAATTCCGGGACCATTCGAAAGATGTTCACGCGGGCCGGGTGTGTGATATAATGTAGGGCGGTGTTTTTATGCCTTTTTTCGACAGCAAGGTTAAGACACAGGGGGGTTGGTTGCACAGTGCTCTGGCGCACGCATTTACTGGCCGGGGTGGCGGCCGGTTTGTTCCTGGCCGGTCCGCACGCCGGTCTGCAGACGGCGGCCGTTTCCGCCGGAATGTCCGGGGCGGCCGCCCTGCTGCCCGATCTGGACGACCCGCACTCGAAAGTCGGGCGTTGTGTACCGTTGCTTTCCCGAACGATTAAAAAGGCCGTGGGTCACCGGGGACCGCTGCACAGCCTCCCGGGGGCGGCTGTGGTCTCGCTGCCGGCGGCCTTTCTCGCGCTGCGGTTTATGCATGCATATGTCCCGGTGCCTGTCGACCCGTTTCTGCTGCTGCCGGCGGGATTTATCTCCCATCTGGTGATGGATAGTTTCAATCCCCAGGGTGTTCCCTGGTTCTGGCCGGTGAAAAAGCATTTTCGGGTGCCCCTGGTGCATACGGGTGGTCTGCTCGAGCATGTGCTGGTGACGCCGCTCATGCTGATTATCTGCGGCTGGCTGGCCCTGCCCCTGTTGCGGGCGCTGTAGGGGAAGGGGGCGGCGCCGGCCGCCGTTTCTCCCGGTGCCGGCCGCCTCAGGCCGCTCCTTCGGTGGCGTCTTTTTCCGGGGGTTTTTTGAAATATGCGGCGGCGGCCACCGGCAGCACCAGCAGGGCCGTGACCAGCCCGCACATAAAAAAGCCGGTTCCGGGGCCGAACCTTTCGGTCAGGCTGCCGGCAAAAAAGTTGCCCAGCGGGGTGGTGCCGGCAAAGCACAGGGTATAAACGCTCATCACCCGCCCCCGGTACTCGTTGCTGGAATTCAACTGCACCGTGGAGTTGGCCGTATTCATAAAGATGATGTTGCAAAAGCCGATTAAAGTAATGGTGAGCAAAGCCGCAAAATAGGCGTGCATAAAGTTCATGGCCATCATGAAAAGCGCAATCAGCAGGGCGCTGGCGAACAAAACCTTTCGCCCGGGGCGGGTTCTGCCCCGGGAGGCGAGCAAAAGCGAACCGACCAGGGAGCCGATGCCGGAAGCGGACATCAACATCCCGTAACCGTGCACCCCCCGGTGCAGCGCCCTGTCCGCGAAGACCGGAATGAGCACGGGCATATTCATGGCGAAAGTGCCCACCGCCAGCATGGACAAAATGGCGCTTAAAAGCAGGGGGCTGGCGGCGATGTATTTGAGGCCGCCGATGATGTCCGCCAGAACGGCCTTTTGCTTCGGCCTGACGAACCGGGTCAGCGGTTTGATCAATAAGATGCCCGCGATCACCGGGATGAAGCTGATCCCGTTCAGCAGAAAGCACAGGCCGGCGCCGAAGCGGGCCATTAACAGCGCGGAAACCGCCGGCCCCAGGATGCGGGCCAGATTGACAATGCTGGAGTTGAGCGCGATGGCGTTGGGCAGGTCCTCCCGCCCGACCAGCTCGATGATAAAGGACTGCCTGGCGGGCATATCCAGGGTGTTGATCAAACCCATCACCGTGGCCAGAGCCAGCACCTGCCAGTAGCGGACGTGGCCCAGGTAAACCAGCGCGGCCAGCAGCAGGGCCTGGATCATAAGCGCCGTCTGGGTGAAAAGCAGAATCTTTTTCCTGGGGAAACGGTCGACAAAAACCCCGGCCAGCAGGGAAAGGAGCATCATCGGCCCGAACTGCCCCACACCGAGAATACCCAGCAGAAAGGCCGATTTGGTGAGCGTGTAAACCAGCCACTGCTGGGCCGTGCTCTGCATCCAGGTGCCCAGCAGCGAAATGCACTGACCGAACCAGAAGTATTGAAAATTCCTGTGCCGTAAAGCGGGAAAAATAACTTTCCCCCGTTTTGCCCGCTGCTCCGGGCCGGTTTCGGCCGGCGCCTGTTTGCCGGACGTATTTGGAATATTCAATTTTCCACCTCATAGTGCAGGCTGCTTATAATTTGGCAACCTTAATATAAAAATATAGAAATAATTATAAGGTCTTCCCCGGCTGCGGTCAACAATTAATTATATTCCCCCGGAGCGGCTTTTTTGCCGGGCGTGGGCATTGCAAATGAATGATCGGTGGGATAAACTAAAGCCACATAAGCGGGCCCGGCGGGCGGACGGCAAAAACAAACCGGAAAAAAGGAGGTCGGCATGGTGAGGCTTTCCGAAAATACCGTGCTCATTACCGGAGGGGGGTCGGGCATCGGGTTTGCGCTGCCATGCGCATGTCCCGCGGTGAAATTGACGAAACCTTCAGATTAATGAACAACAGGTAACCGCTTCGGACGTGCGAGAGGCCGGATGCACAGGGCTGCACAGGCGGTGAGACGGCCGGAGCTCTTGCATATCCGCGCAGCAAATAAATTGACGGAGGGTGGAGCGGAATTGAAAAATGCCGATCAGCACTTGCAGGAAGCGCCGGATATACTGGCCAGCGTTGTACGGGCGGCCCCTTTTTTCAAGGGCCTGCTGGGGGAGGAAGTGGGCATTTATGTGTCCGATCTGCACCGCTACCTTTACTGCAGCCCGGGGAGTGTGCAGCTGCCCGTGCGGGTTAACGACGAAGTCAAAGAGGGCAGTTCCACCATGGCGGCGATACAAAGCGGCAGGCGGGTGAGGGTGAAGATCGGCAGGGAATTGTACGGCCTGCCGTACATAGGCACCGCATATCCGGTCAGCGATGAGCATAACCGGGTGGTGGGGGCGGTTGTCACCTCCATGCCGGTGGCCGCACAGGAAAATTTATCGGCTCTGTCCGTCCAGATGGAGAAACAGATCAGCGACATCTCGATGGCGACGAGCAACCTCTCCGCCGTTTCGGAAGAACTCGCCGCCACCGCGGAAAACCTCAACGGCAACGCCCGGGGCATCCGGGAGGAAATAAAAAAGACGGACGGTATTGTTGCGCTGATCCGGGACATCGCCGAGCAGACGCACATGCTCGGATTGAACGCGGCCATTGAGGCGGCCCGGGTGGGCGACGCCGGACGGGGGTTCAACGTGGTGGCCGGTGAAATACGCAGGCTGTCGCAGGATACGCAGCGTTCCGTCAAGGACATCCTGCAGACCCTGCAGGAAATGCAGCATTCGATTATGGATTTAACCCGCTCGATTGAACAAATGGCCGCGGCCACGCAGGAACAGGCGGCCTCGGCCGAAGAGATCAGCGCTTCGGTCAATCAGCTGGAAACTGTGGCCGCGCATTTGAAAGAGCAGGCCGGGGACCTGCTCAAGTGAAAAAACAATTTTTTGTAACAATCTTTTCAAGGAATCGTCATATTTAGCATTTATAATAACTTCAGGTTGGTAAACCACTACCTCCTTCTTTTGCTCCGCCCCGTCGGTCAAGTATGCGGCGGGGCTTCGTTTTTACGAGGTGATGCCCTGTTGCTGGTGCCCTGGCTTTTTCTGGCCGCCGGTGCGGCCCTGACGGCCCTTATCGCCGTGTGGCAGGTTAAGCTCGTCCCGCCGGCCTTCATCCCGGTGTGCAGGTACAACCTGCTCGCGCTGCCCCTGTTTTTTCTGGCCAATGTGGCTACGGGCGCCGGTCTGCTCCGCTGGCATGAAGCGATTAAAAATCTGCCGCTGCTGGTAGCCGGTCAAGCGTTTATGTATTATACTTTTCTGGTGGTGTTTTCCCTGCTCTGGCTGGACGACCGGATTTCATTGGGCCGCTCGCTGGTCGGGCTGCTGCTGATTGCGGCGGGGGCGGCGCTGCTGGGCAGTTAGAGGGCGTGCGGACAATGGCCGGGACCGTGGGGATATTGCACACGCGGCCGGCGCGGGAACCGCTCGCGCCGAAAGGAATCGGGGATTTTTCGACGAAAAAATGAGGAATCCGGTTGATGGAAAGAGGGGGTTGAAACGGGCGTGCCGAAAAAAATATTTTTCCTCTTCCTGTTTTGCCTGATGTTTGCCGCACCCGCCCTGGCGTCGGGAAGTGTGACCGTTTTTACGGTGGGGGCGCACACTTACACGGTGGACGGCCGGGTGCAAGACATTGATGTTGCCCCCTTTACCAGCGGCGGCAGGGTTTTTCTGCCGGTCAGATACGTGGCCGAGGCGCTCGGCGTTTCCCCGGGGAATATTACATACCGCGGCGGCGTCATCACCCTTTCCCGGGGGGGCACGGTGGTCCGGCTGACCGTGGGCGGCAATGTCATGCTGGTCAACGGCAATGCCGTGACCATGGATGTAAAAGTGACCACCGTCGACGGCCGGGCGGTGCTGCCCGCGGCCTGGGTCTGCCGGGCTTTCGGCACTGTTCCGGTGTGGAACGGGGCCGCGCGGACCGTAACCATAGAAGAACCGGACGGTTCCGCCGGGGACGGTTCCGTGGATCTGTCCGATACGGGCGGCGGGGGCGGCCCGGTGGCGGTGACGCCGTATGACGCCGGCGGGGATTTCCCAAATCCCGCGGTGGAAGTGCTCCCCGCCCTCGCCTACCCCTCCTCGGTGGCCACTGTGAGCAGGGACTACCGGTGGCAGTACAACGGCGTCACCTACCGCTGGCATGTGCAGGTTCCCGCCGATTTGCTGGATTGGGACCGCAAGGTGGCCGGGATGGTGAATACTTTTTACAACAGCGACGGGCTCACCCAGGGGGTGATGTTTTCTTCCCTGCCCGACGATCTGCAGCAGCTGGTTGCTTCCTGTTCGGATGAAGCCAATGGGGACTATACGCCCTGGGTCGAGGAAAGCCTGAACTACACTTACGCCGGCCTGCTGGCCAAATGGCTGTCCGCCCGGGCGCAGGCCGACGGGTATGATTATTTTCACACCGCCGAGTTTGTGCAGAGTTTCGTCGGCGGCGCGATTCCCTACAATCTGACCCCGGTGCCCCGGCTTGCCGCTCAGACGCTGATCGACAGCGGCGACTGCAAGGATAAGTCGATTCTGCTGGCCGCAATTTTGAAAAACATGGGCTACCATGTGGCGCTGCTCTTTTACCCGCCGCCGCCGGGGGAGACCACCGGCCACATGGCTGTCGGCATAGCCTTCTCCGCCGGGCAGATCACCACCGCGCGGGAGCTTTCATATTACCCATACGACGGTGAAAAATATTATTTCGCCGAAACCACCGCCCCGGACTGGCTAATCGGTCAGATAAGCGACGAAAGTTTGGAGAAAAGCGGTTACGTTTATCCGGTGCCGTGAGGAAGGGGCGGGGTTACCGCCCGCCGGCCGACTATGCCCCGGGGCGCCCCGGTCGGGGCGGGGTCCCGGGGCATGGCCGCTCACGGGGTGTCAGGACTGGCGGTTGAACATGGCCGTGCCGGCGACCACAAAGACCAGGGCCATGCCCGCCACCACCAGCAGGTCCAGGTGGATGGGGAACTGCACCAGCACCGCGCGCAGGCTGGAAGCGCCGAAAAAGACGTGGCGCAGGGCGTCCACCCCGTAAGTGAGCGGATCCACCTTCATCAGCGTGCTCATCCAGGCGGCCGTGCCGCGCAGGGGGAAGAGCGCCCCGCTTAAAAAGAAGAGCGGCATGATCAAAAAGTTCATGATCATCTGGAAACCCTCCATGGTCTCCATGCGCGAGGCGATGGTGATGCCCAGCGAGGTGAGGGCGAAGGCGATCAGGAACAGGATGCCCAGTATCTCCAGGGCCGCCACGGCTGAAAGGTGCACGCCGACCAGCGGGGCCATAATGAGCAGGATGGCGCCCTGGATCATGGCCACCGTGCTGCCGCCCAGCGTTTTGCCGATGGCCACCGTCCAGCGCGGCACCGGCGCCACCAGCACTTCCTTCAAAAAACCGAACTCGCGGTCCCAGACGATTGAAATGGCCGAAAAAACGGCCGTAAACAGCACCGACATGCCGATTACGCCGGGGTACATGAACTGCAGATAACTGAATCCCGGCGGGGTGTAGGGCAGGCGGAAGCTGGCGGAGAAACCGTTGCCCATAATCAAAAGGTATAAAAGCGGCTGGCCGAGCATGCCGATGATGCGGTTGCGCTCCCGGAAAAAGCGGATCAGGTCGCGCAGCCAGATGGTGTAGACGGCCTTCAGGTTTTTCATTTAACGACCTCTCCTCCTTCTCATCATCATACGCATCAATTCCGCGGAGCCGGCGCTCTCTTCGCGGATGGCCCGGCCGGTAAGCTTCAAAAAGACATCATCCAGGGTGGGCTTGCGCAGGTTGACCGACTCCACCGCGGACCCCACCTCGCTCAGCAGGCGGGGGATGAACAGCTCCCCCCGGTCGATTTCCAGCTGCAGTTCCCCGTCCAATTGTTTGCCCCGGATGCCGAAACGTGCTTCGATTTCGGCGGCCAGCCGGTCGATGTTTCTGCCGGTCAGATTGATCACGTCCCGCCCAACCATCTGTTTCAAACCGGACGGTGTGTCCAGGGCTACGATCCGCCCGTGGTCGATGATGGCGATGCGGTCGCAGTTTTCCGCCTCGTCCATGTAGTGGGTGGTCAGGAAGATGGTGATTTCCTCCTTTTCGCGCAGATCGCGGATGTAGTTCCAGATGTGGCTCCTGGTCTGCGGGTCCAGACCCACGGTCGGTTCGTCCAGGAAGAGCACGGCCGGGTGGTGCAGCAGACCGCGGGCGATTTCCAGCCGGCGCTTCATGCCGCCGGAAAAATATTTGACCAGATCACGGCCCCGCTCGGCCAGTTCCACCATCTGCAGCAGTTCGGCGCGCCGGGCGGCCAGGACGCTTTTCTCCACCCCGTACAGGCGGGCGTGGAAGTCCAGGTTTTCCAGGGCGGTCAGGTTGCCGTCCAGGGTGGGATCCTGGAAGACTATGCCGATGCTCCGGCGCACGGCGTACTGCTCCTTCACCGTGTCGTGCCCGTTGATCAGCGCCCGGCCCGCGGTGGGCCGCAAAAGGGTGGCCAGCATCTGGATGGTGGTGGATTTGCCGGCCCCGTTGGGGCCCAGGAAACCGAAGATCTCCCCTTTTTCCACCGTAAAACTGATCTCGTTCACCGCCACCAGGTTGTTGAACCTGCGCAGCAGGTTTTCCACGACAATGATGGGCATGTTATTCGTCACCTCGGCAGGCAGGGTTTGTGTTCAGGGTGCGCAAAAGGAGCTGCATGCTGTCGGCCACCCGCGCCAGCTGTTCGTCGTTCAGGCCGGCCAGCGCCGCTCTGGTGGTGGTCATGTGCCGGGCGGCGATTTCCGCCAGGATTTTTTGGCCCCCGGCGGTCAGGTAAAGCCTGGTCAGGCGCTGGTCCGTTTGGTCCGCTTTTTTCTCCAGCAGGCCTTCCCGGCACAGGCGGTCCACCAGCACCGAGATGTTGCTCTTGGTCATCATCCCCCGCCGGGCCATTTCGCTCACCGTGGTTCCCGGCTGCCGTTTGATCATGCGGAGCACGAGGGCCTGGGCGGGGGTGACGGGCAGACCCTGCAGCCCCCAGCCGATGTACCGGTGCAGGCTTTTGTGGATGCGGTGCAGGTCGCCGACGATGCTTTCGATCAACCTGTATCTTGTTTCGGTCGCATTTGGCATGGACACCCCTCCAAACGTTCGCATAAGAACGTTCGTATTTTAACGTTCGTACATGAACATTATAGGGGCGGCGGGACGCCCTGTCAATGCCGCCCTTCTTTTTCCGCGGCAAATATAAAACCCGGGTCGATGCCCGGGTTTTTCCGCCGCTACCGCAATTATCGTTTGCCCCGCCTGGTGGTCAGATTGTTCGGCGGGCTTTTGAACGGATTTTCGCGCAGATCCTGCCCTTTTGCTTTTAAATTCCGGAAGCCGTCCGGTGGTTCCTCCCGGATCAGTTCATGGCGGAAAGTTTTTTGTTCCGCGCGGATTTCATCATCGCCCACGGCCGACACCTCCGTTGAAAGAGCTTCAAGGCGCACCGGTGGTTTTCCGTTCAGTGGAATTCCACATCGATTTTCTTTCCTTCCGGCGCGCCGGTTTTGGGCATGCGCACTTCCAGCACCCCGTTTTTGTAAACCGCCTTCACTCCTTCGGAAGAAACCCGGGCCGGCAGGGTTATGGAGCGCTGGAACCGCCCCACGAAGCGTTCCTGCCTGTGCATGCGGTTTTCCCGCACTTCGCCGGTTCTGTTGACGATGCCGCTGATGGTGAGCAGGTTGTTGTCGATGTCAATGTTCAGATCGTCTTTCCTGTCCAGTCCGGGCAGGTCGCATTTGGCCACCACTTCGTTTTCCGTTTCGTATACGTCGATGCGCGGGATGTCGAAGTCCCGGTCGAACCAGCCGGTCAGGCCCAGGGGGTAGCCGGAGAAAAACCGGTCCAGGTCGCGCCGCATGTTTTCCAGATAGCGGAATGGTTCATAGGGTACCAGTGCCATTGCAAACCCTCCTGCAGATGTTTTTTCAAAAATGTTTTTCCCGCGGCGGGCGGATTTTATTCCGCAAAGCGACGGGGCCGGTGCCGCGTCAACGGCAGGGATATCTAATTCCCCCCATAAAATTTCCGGCCGCGGGGTAGCTTAAACGTCATCTTAATATTGGCCAGATCGTCAAAAATGGAATAGATCACCGGAATTACCACCATTGTCAAGAGTGTGGCCACAGAAATGCCTCCGATTACAGTAATTGCCAGAGGAGAAAACCTTTCAGCACCCAGTGCCCATTCCAGTGCTAACGGTAACATACCGAAAACGTTGGCCAGGGCTGTCATCATAATTGGGCGGAAGCGTACCCTCACTGCCTGTACGATGGCTGCATTTCGCTCCATTCCTTGCCCGCGCGCCCGGATGATGTAATCCACCAGTACGATGCCGTTGCGCACTACTGTTCCGGCCAACAAGATCAACCCCAGGATGGCAGGCAGGGAAATGGTTTTACCGCTTAGCAGCAAAGCTACGGCGACGCCGAACAGCACCAGGGGAATAGATAACATAATCGTAATGGGATGCATAAAAGACTTGAATTGTGCAATCAACAAAAGGTAGATGGCTACCACGGCGATGACCAGGGCAGTGAACAGACTCTGGCTCGATTGCTGTAAATCTGTTTTTTCACCTGTTATTTCAATTTTATATCCTAACGGAACGGGTACATTTTTAATGACTTTTTCTATGTCCGAAACGACCTGGCTGAGAGGTCGCTGAACAGTATAACCCAGGACGTCTATACTTTGCTGCAGGTTTTCACGGGTAACCAGGCTGGCTCCGTCTGTCATTTTTATGGTCGCGATATCCCGCAGGGGTATTTGTACGCCCGACGGGGTAGATATTACGGTATTCATCAAGTCTGTCAGCGAGCGGCGATCCTGGCTACGGTAACGAACTACAATATCCGTGTCTTTACCGTTAGCTACCTGCAGGCTGGAAGCATCCAAGCCTTCCATGGCAGCAAAGATTTGCCGGGATACGTCGGCGGGAGTAAGGCCCACAGCGGCAGCCCGATTTTCGTTCACGGTGATGTTCACTTGTGGGGAATTTAACGTCCAACTCAGGTAAAGGTTTGCGGTACCGGGAACGGTCTGCGCCTGTTGCATGACCTTGTCCGCCAGGTAAGCCAGAACCTGATTGTCTTCCCCGGTGATTTTGATATCGATAGGGGCGGCAGTGGTGGAATTGGCTGTGCCTCCAACCTCCTTGACCACGCAGGTATCAATGTTGGGAATGCGGGCAATCTCCCGGCGGAGGCGATCTTCAATCTGCCAGATGGTCTCCCGGCGTTCTTTCCGGGAGGTAAGGTTGACGGTGATTACCGCCTGGTTTACTCCCAAGGCGCCGGTGTCGCTCATATAGTGGCTGCCCGGCTCGTAACCGATGCGGGTGCTGTAGTTAATAACCGCCCTTTCATTGGCCAGCAATTTTTCTACCTGGCTTACCACCCGGGTCGTTTCCTGCAGCGTATAGCCGGGGCTGGTTTGCATGCTGATCATTAAGGAGCCGGCGTCCATTTTGGGCAATACTTCCATACCGATTAAGCGCAGTATGCCCAGGCCGGCCATCAGGAAGCCCAGTGCCGTCAGCAGGGTTAAAGCCCGGTTTTTAAGCGCTTTGACCGTCAAATTGGCATATAATTCTTTAAGCCAGGTGACCGCGCGGGTGAAAGGCTTGATCAACAGACCCAGCGTCTTTTCGCCCGCCGCCCACCTTTTCTGACCCAGCAGCACAGTGAGCAACGGGATAATAGTCAGGGAAACCAGTAAGGAAGAGCTGATGGCGAAAATTAAAGTTTTGGCCAGCGGGCTGAACAGGCGGCCCACGAAGCCGCTGATGAATAACAGGGGAATGAGCACGACCACGATTGTAGCCGTTCCGGCAACGTCGGCCAGCATGATCTCGCTGGCTCCGTCAATGGCTGCGGTTTTAATGTCCTTTCCCAGTTCACGTTGGTGGCGCATGATGTTTTCGACCACGATAATGGCGTCGTCCACAACAATACCCACGCTCAGGATCAACGCCGACAGGGTGACAATATTTAGGGACAGGCCGAAAATTTTCATCAGAACAATGGCACTGAGCAGGGAAAGAGGCATGGAAAAAGCCACGATAAGGGATTCGTTTAAACTGATGATAAACAGTGAGATAATGATAGTCGTTAAGATCAGTGCATCCCGGGTACTCGTAGTCATGTTGTCCACCACCTGTTTGGTGAAGACAGAGTCATCGTCCGCAACGGTGAACTTTAAACCGGGGTACTGGCTGGCCAGTTGCCCGATTTCTTCTTTTACCCGGGCAATTACGTCCACTGTATTGGCATTGTCCTTTTTGATTATTTGCAGACCGATGACGTTTTTCCCGTTAAACCGGTAACCACTGCGCAATTCCTGATTGGAATCCTCGATACGGGCCACATCTTTGAGATGAATGTAACTGCCTCCCTGGCTGGCCAGCACGGTATTGCCCAGTTGTTGAACATTATCGTACTTTTGGTTTACGCGCAATAAAAATTCCCGATTCCGTCCGGTGATCCGCCCGCCCGGAGCGTTTACATTTTGAGCCCCGATCATGCCGGCCACCTGATCCAGGGAAAGATGTAAAGCATTTAATTTGTCCCGGTCGATGTAAACGTTAATCTGCCGTTTGTAACCGCCGATTACGTCAACGGCAGCAACTCCATCGATAAGTTGTATTTCGTTTTTAATTTCATTTTCGGCCAGGGTATGTATGTCGGTAAGATTTAACTTATTGCTGCTTATGGCTAAAGTCAGGATCGGTTTGCTGGACGAGCTGAACTTGAGTACCTGTGGTTCTTGAATCCCGGCCGGCAGGTTTCTCTTGATCCGTGAAATGGCATTTTCAACATCGATGGACGCGGCGTCTACATTTCTCCCGTAGTGAAACTCTACGCTGACAATGGAGAGCCCGTCCTGAGAGGAAGATTTAATCTTTTTAACGTCAGCGAGAGTGGCAAACTCCTCCTCGAGCGGCTTGCTCAAGTTTTTGGCCACGTCCTCGGCAGATGCCCCGGGATAGACAGTAATCACGTTGACCAGAGGGGGGGAGGTATCCGGGAAAAGCTCTATCTTCATCGCATTCTTGGCGTAGAAGCCAAAGAAAACAATAGCCAGGATAAGGGCGAAAATAGTGTATTTGTGTTTGATGGCAAATTCCGGCCAGGTCATGGTTGGCTCCTTTCTGGAATCAAAAAAACTTCCTTTCCGTTGCTTAACTTGCTTAAATCCGATATGATTACCCGGTCACCGGGTTTTATGTGTCCAGTTACGGCACAATAATTTTCATCTTCGATGCCGGTGTTTACGGGCACCTGGACGGCCCGGTTATTTTTGACGGTAAATACATACGAGTGATTGTTGTCAGTTTTAATTGCCGGGCGGGGAACCAGCAATGCGTACTCTTGACTTTTCAGAATAAAAGAAATCTGCGCGTTCATTCCCGGCTTTGCCCGGGTGGGCGGTAGAGGTATTTCCAAGACGGTGGTATGGAAAACGGGATCGGCCGATGGATATATCCGGGTCACCCTTGATTTGATTGGTTTCAAAGACAGCTCAGGAAAGGATACCAGCGCCACAGTTCCTTCATGTAAGGCAGACAGGTCACCGGCAATGACTTTGACCTGCACTTTTAGCCGTCTTGTATCGGCCATGGTCAATACCGGTTTACCCGGTACGGCCAGGTCCCCGGGGTAGTTCTGGATAGAGGTAACTACGCCGTCGAAAGGTGCCTTAATTACGCTATCGTTGTACGCGGAACGGGCCAGCGCCAGGGCCGCCCGGGCCTGGGCCAGTTGCGCCCCGGCCTGCTTTAATTGCGCCGGAGCAGCGTGTTCCGCTGTTTGTTGGGCCTGCCGGTACGGTAAGTCATATTGTGTTTCAAAGGTTGCCTGGGATATGGCTCCTGCATCTAATAGCGCCCGACCACGCTTGTAATTATCTGCCGTGGTAACAAAAGATGTCCGGGCGTTGGCCAGGTTGGCTTCGGCTTGTTCTACGGCCGCTTCGGCCTGGGCCACTCCCGCCTCGGCCTGGGTTATTTTATCCTTTAAATCCTGACTGTCCAGCACCGCCAGCACCTGGTCTTTTTTTACCGTGTCCCCCGTATTTACGGTAACTTCTTTGATTTCGGCCATCACGCGTGCGGCCACGGCCACCTCGTGATCTGAAACAACGGTGCCGTTATATTCAATAGTCGAACTGATCGGGCCAGTAGCAGCGACTGCTGTTTCTACCGGTATGCCAGGTACCTGGGATGTTAACGGCATTTGTTGCAAAGAAAAAATTTTATGGATGATTAGAATGCCAAGGCCGGCTGCAATGGCAATGCCCAGGATAACGCCGGATACTTTTTTAAACCGGGGAAGTGAGATTTTTAATGGGAGCACAAAGGCCAACCTCCTTGTAAGTAAGCGTTTACTTGCAAAAATGAACAAATATTATATCCTGAGTATTTGTGTTAAAAAGTTAAAAATGAGCTGAAATTGGTCAACCAGGGAAGGAGAACAATTTTGCAATGACCATTTTAAAACATTTACCTGTATCAAACCCAGATAGGTAGTAGCCACCATTTTCACATCTGTATCGGCTTTAAATTGTCCTTTGATTACACCGTCCCGGATGATAGTTTCCAAAATCCCGGTAAAATCTTGAATAGTTCCGCACATGATTTGCCGTAGGGATTCATCCAGCAGGTGCACTTGTTCGGAAAAGATAATTTTGGGGACGCCGCTGTTTTCCTGGAAAAAATTCAGCTGGAATTTTAACAGGCGACCCAGCTTTTCCAGCGGGTCGGCCGGTTCTGCAGCCACGGTCCGCCCCCGCTCCAGCAGCGTATTTCTGATATAAAGCAGGGTGGTCTGTAAAATCTCTTTTTTACTGGCGAAATGACGAAAAATGGTCGCCTCGGCGATGCCCACCGACCGGGCGATTTCGGCAGTGGTTAATCCACTGATCCCTTTTTTCGCAATAATGTTCAGAGTAGCCTGGATGATCTGCTTCTGTCTTTCCTGGGAATTAAAATGTTGTGTCAAATTAAGCCCCCCCTCCTCAATGATGCAAGTAATTACTTACATACATAAAAACATAAATATGAGTTGAAGTCAATAAGTTTTGGAAGATTAAGAGAAATAGCCCCGGAAGGTCAGGGCGAAGGTTGTAAGCAAAGACTGCCGGGCGATCCCGGTTTTACTGCAATGCGGAAAAGAACCCTTGCCGAAAAACCGGGTTTATGCCCGTTAATAAATGTTTGAAACTTCCCGTCAATCTCCCAAACCGGAAAAAATTTTTTTTGATCTCGATCAATGTTTTCTCGCCAGCGAAGAGTTACGATAAATGTGCCGGTGGCCACTGGCGTGTTTAGATGTTTATGGAGAAATATAAGGGGTGTTCACAATGGAAATTAAATTGCTCGGCGCTAAAGATTGTAAGGTTTGCCGGGGGCTGGAGCAAACCCTGTTTGATGTGCTGGCGGAACTTGGGGTTGCCGCCGCGGTGGATAAAGTTGACGATGTTGATGAAATGGTGCGGTATGGTGTGTTTGCCCTGCCCGGGCTGGTCATCAACGGCCAGGTAAAGGTAAGCGGGCGGGTGCCGGGCAGGCTGGAGTTAGCGACCTGGATTAGGGAAGCATTGTAATGAGGTTATCTGAAAAGGAGGGCTTTCATTTGGAAGAAATTACTTTCCGGCTGGGTGAGCTGGCTTGCCCCGATTGTGCCCAAAAGATGGGGCTGATTTTGGAAAAACAAAAGGGAGTCCACCGGGCCAACGTGGTCTACGCCACCGGTAAGGTGAAGATTCAGTATAACCCTGAGC
>Ga0315298_1006824_pt1 | contig 15365 bp, 8 predicted proteins | sample WHS_1_MG_FD_203077 | JGI IMG/M metagenome (GOLD analysis project Ga0315298, IMG submission 203077) | Extremophilic microbial mat communities from Washburn Hot Springs, YNP, Wyoming, USA - WHS_1_MG | ecosystem: Environmental > Aquatic > Thermal springs > Hot (42-90C) | place: USA: Wyoming... | reverse complement strand
GACATGGGCGTCGAGCCGTTCCTGGTCGCCTCGTCGGTCGAGGCCGTGCTCGCCCAGCGGCTCGTGCGAAAGATCTGCACGGCGTGCAAGGAGAGTTACAAGCCCGATCCCAACAAACTGCCGGCCGACTTCAATTACCAGGGCGGCGAGTTGTGGCGCGGCCGCGGCTGTCGCCAGTGCAACAACACCGGCTACCGGGGCCGCCTGGGCATTTTCGAGCTGCTCGTGATCAACGACGAGATCCGCGAGTTGATCATGAAGCGCGCCGGGGCCGGTTCGATCGTGGCGGCCGGGCGCCGCAACGGCCTTGTCCTGCTTCGGGAGGACGGCTGGAACAAGGTGCGGCAGGGGCTGACCACGCCGGCCGAAGTCGGACGCGTCACGAAATTTGCGTAGTACCTGATGGCCGCGGATCATAAGGAGCCGGTGGCAGTGTCCGGTTATTGTTGCCCGAAATCCAAGACCCGAAAGGCGAAACCCGGAACCCGGAACCCGAAACCCGACACCCGACACCCGACACCCGGTTGGTAACCATGCCTACGTATACGTACACGGCCAAGAGCGTGCAAGGCGAGGTCATCAACGGCGTGCTGACCGCCGACAGCCAGCAGGCCGCCCTCCACATGCTGGATGAGCGCGCCCTGTATCCCCTTGCGATCCAGGAAGGCGTCTTCGACACCGGCGGGCCGCTGTTTGGCGGGAGGGTCAAGCTCTCGCATCTCTCGACGATGTATAACCAGTTGGCCGATCTTCTGCGGGCCGGCGTGCCCGTCCTGCGATCTCTGGATCTGCTGTGCCGCCAGAACGCGCATCCCGCCCTGACGGCCGTGCTCCGGGTCGTGCGTGACGACGTGGCGGGCGGGGCCAGCCTGGCCGACTCGATGGCCAGGCACCCCAAGGTATTCACGAACCTGCACTGCTCGATGGTCAAGGCGGGGGAACGAGGCGGGTTCCTGGAGGACGTGCTGGCCCGCGTGGCCAACTTCGTCGACCGCCAGAACCAGCTCCGCTCGAAGCTGATTGGCGCGATGATCTACCCCGTCGTCCTGCTGGTGGCGTGCGTGGGCGTGATCGTCGCCATGATGACGATCGTCGTGCCCAAGATCCGCCCCCTGCTGGAAGGCAACAACGTGCAGCTGCCGGTGCTGACCCGGCTGATCTTCAGCACGAGCGACGTGATCCGCGACTACGGCCTGTTCATCGGCGTGGGCATTGCCATGGTGGTGGTTCTGGCGACCGGCTATCTGAAGACCAAGCGCGGCCAGTACAAGAAGGACGTCTGGAAGCTCCGGATGCCCGTGCTGGGCAAACTCTATACCATGGTGGCGGTGTGCCGCTTCTGCCGCATCCTGGGCACGTTGATCGCCAGCGGAGTCCCGATCCTTCAGGCTCTCCAGATCGCCAAGGACTCCGCGGACAATCAGGTCCTGGCCGATGCCGTTGAGGCCTCCGCCGAGAACGTCCGCAAGGGCGAGTCCCTGGCGGCGCCGCTGGCCCGGACTCAGTTGTTCCCCATGGACATCCTGGACATCATCGCCGTGGGGGAGGAGTCCAACACCCTGGACAAAGTGCTGGTCGAAGTGGCCGAGACGAACGAGGCCCGGACCTCGCATCTGATCGATACGGCGGTCCGTCTGCTCGAGCCGGTTCTGATCGTGTTCATGGCCGTGATCGTGGGTATCGTGGCGTTAGGGCTGCTGCTGCCGATCCTGGGAATGGCGGCGCAGATGCACATGTAAGTTTTCGTTACAGGAATCGTGCGACTTTGGCGCACGCGTTTGCGGGCCCGGATGCCTGCAAGGAGCTGAATCGTGAAGAAACGTAACGCTCGCAGAGGGTTCACCCTCATCGAAGTCCTCCTGGTGGTCATGATCCTGGCGATGCTCGCGGCGTTTGCGGTGCCGAGTATCATCGGCGCGGGCGAGAACGCCAAGAAGAAAATGGCTGCCGCGGCCGTCGGCGACACCGGTCCGATTGCCACGTCCCTGAACATGTTCAAGCTGGAGATCGGCCGGTTCCCGACGACCGATGAGGGCCTGGCGGCGCTGGTCATCAAGCCCAGCACGCTGGAAGGGGCCGAGGGCGACAACTGGCGCAAGTTCATGGAGAAGGCCGAGATGCTCAAGGACCCGTGGAACCACGACTACGGCTACAAGTTCCCAGGCGAGGTGAACGTGGACGGCTACGACCTGTGGTCCAACGGGCCCGACGGCCAGCAGGGCACCGCCGACGACATCTGCAACTGGAAACGGGACACTCGCTGACGCGGAACCTCGGCCAGCCAGGAGGCAGGATCGATGACCGGCCGTTGCGATGCGACAGGCGCGCGCCTTCACCCGGGCTTCACACTCGTGGAAGTCCTGGTGGTGATCGCGCTGTTGGGTCTGGTGGCCGCCCTGGCCGTGCCGATCTTCCGCACCGACACCCCTCAGCAGGTCATGCAGCGATCCTGCGATCGCCTGTGCTCGATGATGGCCATGTGCCGGGCGCAGGCCATGCTCAACGGCCATCCAGTGCGGCTGAGCTGGCAGGCGCCCCAGGATGATCCGGAAGGTCCGATGCTGCCCGTGGTCACGCACGAGGCCGACCCGGTCGAACTGCCCGGCGAGTTCAAACCGATGGCCGCCGGCTGGGCCAGCGAGCCGGTGCTCCACAAGGACGTCCGAATCCGGCTGGTCCAGCCCGGCACGTTCCATCTGGCCGGCCTGACCAAGACCAAGGGCCGGTTCGAACTGCCCGCCGAGCCCAGCCTGGTCACCGTCGAGTTTCACCCGGACGGCACGGCCGACCCGGCGGTTTTTGTCCTGACGACCAAGCTCCCGGAAGGATCCAGCCAGGAGGAATTGCAGGGCTGGGTCGTGCTGGACGCGATCAGCGGGCTGGCCCGCCCGAGGACGCCACCGACCCCCGAGCAGTTTGAGGCCATGCTGGACGAACTGGCCGTGCTGCCCGAATTGCAGTTTGAGGAGAAGGCGGTCGAAGTCATCGAGACCACCCCGACCAACCCGGCGGCGGCCCTGTTCCAGCAGAGCGGCATGACCCAGGAGGATCTCGATGCGTTCATCGCGTCGCTCGGCTCCTGGACAGAGGCCGGCGCCGGTCCTGGCGGCGCGAGCGCCGCGGCGCCAACCGGTGCGGGCAGTGCGGCGCCGACCGGCTCGCCCAGCGCGAATGCGTCCGGCAGCGGTGCGATGCCGGCCCCCGCGGCCGACCAGCCCGATGACAACCGGCCGCGCCCCGGCCGCAACAGGCGGTCCGGCGGCAATGCCGGCGATCGAGACAGCGGCCCCGGCCGCAACGTCAGCCGGGCGGGTAGTGATTCCAGCGCCTCCAACGGCGACGGCGCCGATGAGAACCGGCCGGGCGGACGGGGCGGCAGGAGTACCGGACGCCCTACAGGCGGCGGCCGCGGCGCAGGAGGCGGGCGAGGGGCGGGTGGCACAGGAGGCGGGCGGTCGCGATGAAAACCGCGGCAGGTTGCAGATTGCAAGTTACAAGGTACAGCCGGCGGCCAGACGCGCCGCGACGCCCGGCGTGCGCCGTTTCGCGTCGCCACGTTGCCGCGTTGCCACGTTGTCAGGTTATCAGCGCTACACCGCGTCCCCGCGTCCCCGCGTCTGCGTGTCACCTTCCGCGCCGTGCGAGCGTCCTTCTGGAGGTCCTGGTCACCGTCACCCTCATCGCCCTCTTCATGGCGCTGATCGGCGGGCAGATCCTCTCGTCCGTCAAGGCGGCCGACGTGATCCAGCGTCGCCAGACCGCGATGCTGCTGGCGGAATCCATCTACTCTCGCTTGCAGGCCGGCGGTTTCGAACTGACCGACCAGCCCGTGCAGGTGGCCGACACGTTCGGCGCCGTCTACCCCGGCTGGGGCTGGCGGGTCAGCACCGAGACCACAAACGATCCCTCGCTGATGCGCGTCCATCTGGAGGTCCTGCGGGGCGACTCCGCCGAGCCGGACGCCCCGGTCGCCTCCATGACGACCGTTACAGACATGTACACTCTCTGGGCCTTGCCCGCGCAGATCGATCCGGTCGAGGACTTCGGCCTGACGCAGGAGCAGGCCGACGATCTCCGCGCCCAGGGCATCGACCTGAGCGATTCCGGCTCCCTGGCCGGCATCGATCTGGCTGCCTTGCTCAAGCAGTACCCGCAGCTCGCTTCGTTGGCCCGGATGTACGGCGTCGATCCGGCCATGCTGGCCACGTTGCCCCCGGAGACGATCAAGAAGGCCCTGGACGCCTGGCGGGCCAGCGGCGGGACGATCCCGAACCTGCCGGGCGCCGGCGGCGCGTCTGGCGGCGGCGCATCCGGCGGCAGTAGCACGGGCGGCAACACTCCCTCCGGCAATACGCCGGGTGCGCCGAAGCCGGGCGGCGGCGACAGGGGCGGCAACAGAAACGACAATCCCGCCTCCGGCGACATCGACTGGGACTACCTGATCCAGCTTCTTACCAGCGGCAACAAGGCCGCCGCCGAGGACTACATCCGCTCCCACGCGGGCAGCGGGGGCGGCTCGCCGTCGGCCAACACCGGCGGCCGCTCGCCGTCGGCCAACACCGGCGGCGGGGGCGGCGCCAACAACGCCGATACCGGTGACAACGGCGGCCGCGGAACGAACCGCGGCGGCGGCCGCCGGCCGGCAGGGGGGCGCCGATGACTCGTTGCCACGGTGTCAGACGAGGCATTACCCTGTTGGAGATGCTCGTGGCCGTCAGCCTCATCCTGCTGACCATGGGCACGCTGTTTCTGTTCTATGTGATTTCGCTGGGTGCCACCGACCGCGCGGGCAAGTTCACGGTGCAGACGCAGCAGGCCCGCGTGGTGCTCCAGCAACTGGCGAGGGAAATCCGCCAGGTCACGACCGGCGCCCGTGACAACCGAAGCGGAATGACGGGCAGGATGCACTCCCTGACGATCCTTACCAGCGGCCTGACCGACCCCGCGCTGATGTACACCTACGGGCTGGAGCAGAAGCCCCCGACCCCCAGTTGCGACATGCGACAGATCGACTACTACCTGGCCGTCGACCCGGACACGCCCGACGAGAACGGCAACGCGAGCGTCCTGGGCCTGGTCCGCCGCGAGCAGAAGCAGTTGACCGAGGAGGTGGTCGATCTCGACGAGTCGCAGGTTCTCGAGGAAGTGCGGATGCTGGCCCCGGAGGTTCAGTATATCCGCTTCCGCTACTTCGACGGCGGCCTCTGGCGGGACGTCTGGACCGGGCAGGAGGGGGCCAACGGTCTGCCGCAGGCCATCAAGATCGAGATCGGTTTTGCCCCCGACGCCGACATGCTCAACGGCCAGGAATCGACGTTCGAGGAGACCGACTTCGACCTGTTGGGCAATCTCAAGGACGAGACTCCCGTCAAAGGTCGATACAGCCTGATCGTTCGGCTGCCCCAGGCCAACGCCCTGATGGCCTCCCTCATGGCGGCGCAGCAGGGCGCCAGCGGTCCGGGCGAAGGGCTGACAAGCAGCGGCGGCTTGGGGGAGGGCATGAAGTGAGACATCGGCCGCGACATTCGGGCCGGCGGGCCATCATCCTCCCGCTGGCGCTGCTGGTGCTGGGGCTGCTGACGGCGCTGGCCGCGCAGGTCGTGTTCCGGAGCAACGCAGACGTGGCTGCCGTTCAGGCCGCCGAGGCGAGTCTCAAGGCGCGTCTTGCGGCCGAGGCCGGGGTTCAGAAGGTCATCTCCGTCCTCCAGGCCTGCTCCTCGTGCGACGAGCAGGCCCGCCAGACCGACCAGCCCCGCGGGCGGATTGACATGGATGCCTGGTACAGCAACCCCGATTCTTACTACGGCCAGATCGTGCAGGGGGCCGTCTCCAGTTTCTCCAGCGGGGTGCGGGGCGAGGCGGTCGCGGAAAAGCCCAGTTGGAGCAACCCGGCCACCTGGCGGTTCAGCATCGTCGCCAATGACCCGCTCGCCCAGGCCGCCAACCAGGCCGTGATCCGGTATGGCATTACGGACGAATCGTCGAAACTCAATCTCAACACCGCCACCCGCCAGCAGTTGACCACGCTCATTCAGGTCGTCCTGCGCAACCAGCACGTCAACGCGGACGATCTGGTCAAGGCGATCCTGTACTGGCGCTCCCCCGTCAAGGAAGGCCAGGAGGATGAGGCCGAGGACGCCTACTACCAGACCCTCGACCATCCGTACGCGGTCAAGCACGCGCCCTTCGATTCCGTCGAGGAACTGCTGATGGTCCGCGGCATCACGGGCCAGATCCTCTTCGGCGAGGACTGGAACCGAAACGGCATGCTCGATGCCAGCGAGAACGACGGTGATGCCTCCTTCCCGCCGGACAACGCCAACGGCCAGCTCGACATGGGGCTTTACCCCTTCCTGACCGTATGGTCCAGCGAGCCGAACAGCAGCAATTTGAACAGGCCGCGGGTTTACCTGAACCAGTCGGGCGCGTTGACCGCGGACAAACTGCCCCCGGGCACCACCACCGAGCAGGTCACGGCCATCAACCTGGCCAAGACGAGAGGCAGTTTCAAGACCCCCCTGGATCTGGTGATCGGCGACGGCGAGCACGAGCCCGCCTTCGCCATGGAAGACCTGCCCTCCGTCCTCGATGATTACACCACCGTGAAGGCCCAGACCCGCGACGGCCTGGTCAACGTGAACACCGCCCCCGTCGAGGTCCTCCAGGCCGTCGGCTTTACGGAGGATGAGGCCCGACGGATCGTAATGACCCGGGCTTCGCTGACGGGCAAGGACAAGACCACGCTGGCCTGGCTCATTCAGCAGGGCGTGGTGGACATGGAACGGCTGAACGACCCCAAACTGTTCAATGGTCTGACGGCCCGCGGGTTTCAGTTTCGCGTCGAGTCGATCGGTTTCGCGGATCACATCGGCGCCTTCTGTCGTCTCGAAGTGATCATCAAAATGAACGGCCGCGTCTGCCAGATCGCCTCCTGGCGCGACCTGAGCGGCCTGGGACTTGGCTGGCCGCTCCGCGGCCGACAGGAGGGCTCGAGCTTTGCCCTGGCGAGTCATCGATAAATTGCCCGGCCGCAGCCGCAGACTGCTGGCGCTCGACTGGGATGAACTGACCTTCAAAGCGGTCGAGGCCACGATCCAGAACGGCGTTCTGCGCGTCCAACGGGTGATCCATTGCGGCATCCCCAGGACCGTCAAGGTCGGGGAGGTCGATTCCTTCGGGCCGTTCATCCGTCAGATCCTCGCCGAAAAGAAGTTCGCCACGCGGCACGCCCTTATGGCGATCCCGCGCGACAAGGCCATCCTGATCAACCTGCGTCTGCCCGACTCGCCCATCGGCGACCTGTCCAGCATGGTCAGACTCCAGGCCGGCCGCGAGCTGCCCTTCTCCGCCGACGAGGCCGTGATGGACTTTGCCGGCGCGACGGCCCGGGACGCACCGGAATTCCTGGACGTGACTGTCGCGGCGATCCAGCGCGACGTGATGGCCCAGTACAGACGGCTGGCCGAGGCCGCGGGCTTGTCCATCGTGCGCGTCGGGCTGCGGCCCAATTCCAACCTTCTGTCGGTGACCCGAGGCGTCCAGCCCCTGGGGGACGATCGCATCCTCTTCGTCGACATCGGCGCCCAGACCACCGAGATCAACATCTTCCGCTGGGGCCGTCTGACCTTCAGCCGTTCGGTCAACATCAATGTCCAGGCGGCCGCGCCGGCCGACGACCCCGCCGGCCGCCCCCTGTTGATGGAGGTCATGCGCACCTTCGAGGCCTACCGCGCCATCGACCCCAATAAGATTGATCAGATCATTGTCGCCGGCGATACGGGCCTGGAGCCGTCGCTGGCCGAGGCGCTGCGAAGCCGCGTCAATGCGCCCGCCTCCCTGTACGACCCCGCGTGGACCATCGCCATCGAGAAGGACCGGGCCGCGCAGATGACGGGCTTGGCCGCCGTGTTGGGCCTGCTGGCGGGCCAGCTCGTGCCCCCGCTGGCACGGTTCGATTTCCATGCGCCCAAGAAGGCGGCTGACGTCGCCGCCATCCGGCGCAGGCAGATCATCGGCTGTTCGTCCGCCGCGATCGTCCTGGTCGGCGGCATCTGGATGGGCGCGCACTCCTACCTGGCCGACAAGGCCGCCGAGAAGGCCGAACTCGAGGCCCGCATCGCGGTTCTAAAGAAACAGGCGGATGGCGTCGACGCCATCGGCAGACGGGTGGCCACCGCCCAGAAGTGGTTGAAGCGGGATCTGGTCTGGCTCGACAAAATGCGCGACGTCGTCCGGCAGTTGCCCGACAACAGCCGCAGCTACGTGACCAAGCTCACCGCCAAGCCCGCCGCCGGCGACACCGGCGACGCGCGGGAGTTTCAACTTACCCTGCGCATGAACGACTGGCGGATCCCGGCGGACCTTCAGAAGAGCCTCAGCGAACAGGCAGGCTTCGTCGTCAACCTCGGCCCCTCCGGCCCGACCGGCGATCCCAAGTACGGCTACAGGGCGGACCTCACCATCCTCATCCCGGCCGAGAAGGCCAAAGCGCCGCCCGCACCCGCCACGTTGCCGGGGGGCGGACCGGCGAGCCAGCCGCCCGCGCCCGCCGCTGGGCCGCAGACGCCGTCGACCGCGGCCCCGACGTCTGAGCCGGGCGAAGAGGAGACGGACCAGGCGGAGGAGGACGCGGGCGAGGCGGGTCAGGCGGACGAGGCGGCTTCGCCATCGCCGCAGGAGCCCGCGCCATGACACAGAGAGAACGCAAACTCGCGGTGGCCTTCGGCGGCGTCGTCGGCCTCCTGGCCCTCTGGTTCTTCTTCAGCAGCCTGATCCTCGATCCGATCTGGAAGGCCCAGGCCGAGGTGACCGCACTGCAGGCAGAAGAGGCGGCCCTCCAGGCCAGGGTCAAGATGGAAGCCCTCTACCGACGCCAGTGGAACGAACTGCGAGCCAAGACCCTGGCCGGCGATCCCAACGTGGCCGCCGGCCAGCTCGACGTGCTGATCAAGCATCTCATGCAGGAGTCCGGGCTGATCAACTCTCCGTCCAACATCAGCAGGCCCCGCGAGGAAAAGAAGACGTGGCCCGGCCTGTACATCATTTCCTACACGGTTACCCAGGCCGACGGCACGATGGAGGATTTCATCCGGTTCCTGCACGCCTTCTACCGGCAGCCTTACGCCATGCAGATCCTCTCGTTCGTGGTCGAGCAGCCGCCGCTGGCCCGCGCCAAGCCGCTGCACATCTCCAGCCTCCAGATCGAGGCCATCACGCTTTCCAGCGAGGGCCTGCCCGGCGCTCTGACGGCCACCCGTCCCGACGACCCGAAGAACCGCGAGGAGGTCAAGCCCTGGCGCCCGGCGGACCCCGCCATCGACGCTTACGCCGTGGTCTGGAACAAGAAGTTCATGGAACCGTTCACGGAGCAGGTAGCCAAGCCGTCTCCTCCGCCTCCGGCGGAGCCGACCGTCGCCTCCGTCATTCTCAGCCCTGGTGGCGGGGTCGTCACCAATCCGATCGAGGTGCGGATGTCCTGCTCGACGGCCGGCGCCACCATCCGGTACACCACCGATGACAGCACGCCGACGCCGACGACCGGGAATGTCTACGATAACAACCCTGTCCGGGTGACCGGACCGATCACGATCAAGGCTATCGCCTTCAAGAAGGGGATGAAGGACTCCCCCGTGGCTGTGGCGGCGTTCACGACGCCTCCAGCCCCGCCGCTTCGCCTGATCGCCCTGTGGACGTACACGCCTGTTGCCGAGGCCGTCTTCCTGAACGAGCAATCCAAGGACCGCATCTATGTCCGTGAGGGCGACTCGTTTGACGGCGGAAGGCTGCTGCTGGTACTGCCAGAGGCGGCCGTGGTGGGAATGCCCGATGGCACCCGTTACGTCTACATGCTCGGCAAGCCCGTCAAGGAGAGGGAGCGACTCGACCCGGCGAAGCAACCGGAGATCGCCGCCGCGGTAGAAATCCTTGTGGACTCTCACTAGCGGGAAGAGGCCAAAACAATGCGCTTGTCTGCCTGTTCCGACGCAGGCGCAGGCTGTCCGGCTGACGATAAGTAATGCTACCGAATTGCAGCTGTCTTACTGGCGGCGAAGGAGCATAGCGTATGTTCTACCCAACAACTGGAAGGATCCGGGCTGGCTGGGCAACTGTCATGGTTCTGGGCGGCGCCCTGTTGGCCGCCACAATGATCGGCAACCTGTTGTCGGCCAAGCCCGCCTTGGCCGCGGCAGCCGACCTTGCGCCGGGCAGTGCCCCGGCCTCCGGAGGCGGCGCCCCGGCCATCGACGAACTCGATCGCCTCAAAACGGCGGCGCGCCAGTCCGTGGGCTTGGCTACGGCCTCGCCGGCCACGCGTCCCGTCATGGTGGAGGTGCGTCAACCCGGTCAGCCGGTCCCGTCGCCGGCGACCGGTCCGGCTGCCGTCGCGGTCCCGCCGCCGGCGCCCGCGACAATGCCGGCTACGGTGACCGCGGTGGCGGCTCCGTCGGTGGCTTCGGTTCCGCCGGCACCGCCGCCCGCTGCGCCGCCGGTGATCGCGACTCCGGTCACGGCGGTTGCGCCGCTGGCGACCAGGCCCGCTCCCGTCGCGGTCCCGCCGCCTGCGGCGACGACCTTGCCCGTCAGGGCCGAGCCGCCGCCCGCTCCGCCCGTTCCGCCGACGCCATCGCCGACGCCGGCGCCAACGCCGACTGTTCCGGAGGCGCCTGCCCCCCGGCCGGGGGCGAGTCTGCCGGTTGCTCCCTCGGCCGCTCAGCCGTCGGGCGTTCGGCCCGCAGTCTCGCAGACGCAGCCTGCTGCCGGGGCGACCTCGGCGGCGGTCAGCCCGGACACGCGGCCCGAGTTCATGCGAAAGATGTACAACCTCAACCTGAAGGCCCCCGCGGAGTGGAGGGACGTTTTCGAGTTCGTTACGCGCTCGACCGGGCTGAGCGTCATCGGGGATACGCAGGATCTGACCGGTACCGTGGACTTCTATCACCAGACGCCGATGACCTTCGCCGAAATGCTCCGCTTCCTGAATCGCCTGCTGGGCACCCAGAAGGAGCCCCGGGTCGCGGTGCTCCGCAAGGATTACATCCAGATCGTCAAGACCGGCGGCAGCACCGGCTGGATGCGGGTCCTTCCGATCGACCGTTTCTATGAGGGCTATGAGGAGTTCAAGCGGGCGGACCTGCCCGACGACGAGAAGTGCGTCGTTTTCTACACGCCGACCAACGCCGACGCCCCCGATCTGGTCGACACGTTCCGGCAGTTCGGGCCGGATGTCGCCATGGTGATCCAGACGCTCGGGGACTCCAACCAGCTCATCATCGCCGGCGCCGCCGCGGACGTCGATCGTTGGATCCAGATCATCCAGCGTCCCATCAGCGAAGACCTTCGGCCGATGCGGCGCTTCGAACTGAAGAACGCCTCCCCCAACGAGGTTAGGAACGCGATCGTGCAGATGTTCCCCTCCGGCGGCGGGGCCCGTCCCGTGCCGCAGCCGGGCCAGCCCGGCATGCCCACCCCCACGGGACGCGGCGGCGGCGACAAGATCGACATCTGGGCGGATGAAAACGCCCGAACGCTGATGGTCAAGGCCACCCCGCGCAAACTCGAGGAGATCGCCAAGTTCATCGAGCAGCTGGACGTTGTGGCCGCCGATGACGCCACCATGGAGACCTACAGACTCAAACACGCCCGCGCTGAGGACCTGGCCAGGACGCTCAGCCAGATGTTCGCGACCTCCGGCCAACCCAAGACGCCCGGCCGCAGCCCCGGTTACTGGTGGCGCCGCACCGTCGCGGGTCCGGCCATTCAGGTCCAGGTCGTTCCGGAGCCCAGCACCAACAGCCTGGTGGTGACCGCCGACAAGGACGCTCAGGAGGCGATCAAGGACCTGATCGCCAAGTTCGACGTGGAGGACGCCGCCGGCTCCATTCTGCGGATCCCGCTGGAGCAGGCCCGCGCCGAACAGATCGTCGAGGTTCTCAGACAGGCCTTCGCCTCGCAGACGCGCGCCGCCGGTCCCAAGGGCGCTCCGCTGACCATCACCCCTGACTCGGTCACCAACGCCATCATCGCCGCCGGTGAGCCGCAGTACCTCAGCAAGGTCGCCGAGGCCGTCAAGCAACTCGATGCTGCCAGCAGCAACCAGGCGCTCGAGCACGTCGTGACTCTCAAGCAGGCCCGGCCCAGCGAAGTCGCCAACGCCCTGACCGGCATTTTCAGCCAGGCGACCGGCCGCCCGAACAATCCTATCCGCTTCCTGCCGATCGAGACCGCCAGCACGGTCGTCGTCGTCGCCCCGCCGGCCGACTGGGAACGGATCGAGCCGATCATCCAGCTGATCGACAAGCAGGCCGAGGACACCTCGCCTCATCTGACGAGCTATGCGCTGCAACACGCGGATGCGACCAATGTCGCCAATGTCCTCAACCAGGCGGCCGCCGCCAACGCTGCCCGCCGGCCCGGCATCGCTGTCGCCCGGGTCTTCCCTGACACGCGGACCAACTCCGTCCTGGTGCAGGCCGACACCGCCAGCCTCAGGGACATAGAGGAGCTGATCGCCAAGCTCGACGTGGCCGACACGGATGCAGCCACCGTTGTGATCACCCTCGAGAACGCCGATGCCGTCCAGACCGCGCAGATCCTCCAAGCCTCGGTGCAGGGAAAGCCTGCCGCGCCGGGGGCGCTGCCCGTCCAGATCGTCGCCGAGCCCATGACCAACAGCGTGATCATTCGCAACGCCGCCAAGGCCGACCTGACCCAGCTGAAGGATCTGCTGGCGAAGATGGACGCCGCCGCCGGCTCGCTGGCGGCCAAGACCTTCTCCCCGAAGAACATGGATCCGGCCGAACTGGCCAACGCCATCAACAACCGATTCGCGGGCGGAGCGGGCAGGGCCCCCGGCGCCGGCACCGTCAAAGTCGTCGCCGGGCCCGGCGCGGTCTCGGTCGAGGCCCCCGCCGACATCATGGCCAAGATCGAGACGTTCATCCGCGAACTCGATGTGCCCGGCCCGCTGGCCGGCCCGCCGCTGATTATCCCATTGCAGAACGCCGACCCTAACCAGGTCGTGGCGGCCCTCAACGTGATGTACAGCCGCGGTCCCAAGGGCCCGCTGGCGCAGTTTGCCACCAACGGTCAGAACATCGTTGTCCAGGCCCCTGAGACGATCCGCCCGGGCATCCTCGAAACCGTCAAAGCCATGGATCAGCCCGGCGGCGGCCCCGAGGTCAAGAGCTACAAGCTCAATCTCGCGGATGCCCAGGCGATGGAGAACGTCTTCAAGAACATGCTGATGGCCGGCGCCCGCCCGGGCATGTCCGTCCAGGTCAGCTCCGACCCGCGGACGAACTCGCTGATCGTCGCCGCCCCGCGTCCTCTGCACGCCATGGCCGAACAGCTCCTCGCCGACCTCGACAAGTCGCCGGGCGACGAGGCCGACATGACCGTCCAGGTCGTCCCGCTGACCAGTGCGCAGGCCGCAGATGTGGCCAAGATTCTCCAGGAAAGCATCGCCAAGCCGGCGGCCGGCGGACCGCCGTCCGGTGCGGCCCTGACCCGCGTCCGGGTCGGCTCTTCAACGGCGGGCAACGCCCTCGTGCTGTCCGGCCCCAAGCTCGACGTGGCCCGGGTGCTTGCCCTGGTACAGGACGTGGAGAAGGTTGCCCTGGAAGCCAGCAGTACGATGCGCACCTTCCAGCTCAAGAATGCCTTGGCCGTCGACGTGGCCAAGACCATCGACAAGATGTTCCCGCCCATGCCCGGAAAGGAGGGCATCAAGTCCTCCGCTGACGAACGAACCAATACCCTCATTGTCTCGGGTCCGACCAACAAGTTCGTCGAGGTCCAGAAGGTCATCGACATCGTGGACGCCGAGGAGATCACGGAGGTCGGCGGGACCGACATTCAGATGGTCCGAGTGACCCGCGGCGAGCCGTACGACATCGCCGACCGTGCGCAGAAGCTGCTCGACAAAATGCTGGGCAAGAAGGCGCCGGCCGTGGAGTCCGACTACGGCTCGGACATCCTGTACATCACCGGTACGAAGGACCAGCTGTCCAAGGCGATGGAAATCATCAAGATGCTTGAGAGCGAGGCCGCCCCGCGCAAGCAGATCATCGCCGTCCGGCGCATCAAGGTGCCCCCCGACGAGCTCCTCAAGACCCTCAAGGAATACGCCCCGCAATACATCCGCGGCACCATCGACGTTCGCAAGGCCGCCTCCCAGCGCGAGGACATCAAGCCCGAGGACCTGATCAAGGAACTCCACCCGGTTCCCAAGGCCGCGACGGGTCAGCCCGTCCCTGCCACCCAGCCCGCCGCCGATCGGGGCGGCGCCGAGGCCGGCGCGCCGGTCTCGTTGCTGCCGGCCGTCCACGCCCTTGGCATGATGGCCCTCGGGCAGACCGCCGGCGATGTCCCCGCGACGATGCCGGCCCGCGCCGCCAAGCCCTCCGCCTCGGTCGCCGGCGGCGCCGATGAGTTCGCCGCCGCGTCAAACCCCGAGGAACCCGGCATCGTCGTCAAGATCGATCCGGAGACCCAGCAGCTGGTCATCATCGGCACCAGCGCGCAGGTCGACCAGATCGACGAACTGCTCGACATGATCGAGGAGGCCTACAAGGGCGACAGCAAGGAGGAGATCTTCTCCATCCGGACCTTCCAGCTGGAAGAGATCAACGCCACCAGCGCCGCCCAGGTTCTCGAACAGCTCTTCAACGACGCCCCTGTCCCCGTGCCGCAGCCGCAGCAGGCCGGCCAGCAGCCCGGGCAGCCTCCCCAGCAGCCCGGTCAGCCCCCGCAGCAACCCGGCCAGCCTCCCCAGCAGCCCGCCGGGCGCGAGGGCGGCCGCGGCGGCGCCCCCCAGCAGCCGGGTCAGCAGGGCCGCCAGCAGGGTCGCCAGCAGATGGCCGGCGGCCGGCAGCGCATCCGCGCGATCGCCGACCTGCGGATCAACGCCGTGATCGTCCGCGCCGCCCCGCAGGATATGCCCGAAATCATCCGCGTGCTGAACGTCATCGATCGCAAGCCCTCCGTCACGCAGGACATCCGAATCATTCCGCTCAAGAACCTCCGCGCCAGCGAGGTCGAGCGGATCCTCCGCGATCTGCTGCGCATCAGCGGCGGCGCCGGAGGCCGGGGCGGGGCCCCGCAGCCTGCAGCGGCCGGCGTCCCCGGCCAGGCCATCTCCGAACTCCGCCAGCAGATCCTGGAGCTGGACCTCGGCGGCGAGGAAGGCGGCGCCACTGCTTCGTACAGCCCGGCCGACGTCGTCACCATCACCAGCGAGGACGTCAGCAACACCCTCTACGTCTCCGGCCCCGAGCAGCTGCTCAAGCTCGTCGAGAACTTCGTTCAGAAGGTCGACTCGCAGAAGTCCGTGGCGATGGTCATCGAGACCGTCCCCCTCAAGCACG
>Ga0315298_1006822_pt1 | contig 15371 bp, 20 predicted proteins | sample WHS_1_MG_FD_203077 | JGI IMG/M metagenome (GOLD analysis project Ga0315298, IMG submission 203077) | Extremophilic microbial mat communities from Washburn Hot Springs, YNP, Wyoming, USA - WHS_1_MG | ecosystem: Environmental > Aquatic > Thermal springs > Hot (42-90C) | place: USA: Wyoming... | reverse complement strand
CGGCAGTACCAGCGATACAAGTTATGCAGTCGCCTATGGCAATAGGACAGCAACCGCTACAACCGTCGTCCAGAAGCCTCGCTTGTCACCCTCGGCAGTCTGGACCGTGGCCCTCGTCCGAACGATCTTGCCCGACATGTGGTATATCTTCTTCCTCTCGTCGTAGGCAGTCTCGGGGTCAAAATCGATTCCCAACGTCGAGGCCAGCATCGTCGCGGCCAGGTCCTCCACCAGATCGGCCATGGTCCGCTCCTTCATGCCGTAGCCGTGATGCTCGCTGATGTATCCGTATCGTTCCGTCTCGGCAGGCTGGGCCAGTCCGATGCCCGCCCCCACCAATCGGGACGGCTCATCCGTCGATGCTTCGGCCAGCACGACGAAGGTTATCTGGCCGGGCTGGATGCAGGCCAACCCTTCGGGACGAGGGATGATCCGGCAGCCCGGCGGCAGAATGCTGGATACCCGGACCAAGTTGGCCTTTTCAATGCCGGCGCTTCGGAGGCTCAGTTCGAAGCTTTGCAGACGGTTGCGATGCCTGCCCACGCCTTTGGTGAAGAAGGCGAACCTGGGCACAGGGTGACTTCCCGCGGGTTCAGTGCTTGCCGGCATTTTGTTCCTCATGGCTGAGGATCGACTCGATGATCCTGGCGAAAGCCTCGCCGGCCTGGCTGTCGGCGAGGTACTGGATGAACGGCTGACCCGCATCACCCGATGTGACAATCCGCGGGTCAATGGGGATACGGCCCAGGAACGGAACGCCCATTTCGGTCGCCAGGTTCTGCCCGCCGCCAACCTTAAAGAGATCGACGTGTTTGCCGCAGTGCGGGCACACCAGGCCGCTCATATTCTCGACGATACCCAAGACCCGCAGGGACAGGCTCCTGCAGAACGAAACGGAACGACGCACGTCGGCGACCGCCACATCCTGCGGCGTGGTAACCACCACCGCGCACGCCCCCTCGCCCACCAGCTGTGCCACACTCAGCGGCTCATCGCCCGTGCCCGGGGGAGAGTCGATCACCAGAAAATCCAGGTCGCCCCATGCGACATTTGTCAGGAACTGCCGGATGGCATTGTACTTCATCGGGCCGCGCCAGATCACGGCATCGGATGTGCTTCTTAGCAGCAGGCCGATCGAAACAACTCTCAGGTTATCCATCAACTGCAAGGGTTCTATGGAGTCGGTCTGTCCGGCCTGAAGATACCGGCCGTCCAATCCCAGGATCTTCGTAATGCTCGGGCCGTGCAGGTCCGCGTCCAGTAGACCGACCCTTTTACCGGCCCGGGCCAGCGCCACGCCCAGGTTGGCCGCCACGGTGCTCTTGCCCACACCGCCCTTGCCGGACAGGACCAGGATCTTGTGGCGGATATGCCCCATCCGCTCCTGTAGCAGAGCGTCTTCCGTTGAAGGTTGCGTTTGTGCGTTCGTGCGGCCCGCTGAATACTGGCCACTCATGCCTTACTTCCTTTTCATTGCTTTGGGGCGGCTATAGGACTATTGCATTCGGCTAATACGCTCTTCTGCGCAAGGCACGCAGAGCGTACTGCAATCGTGGCGGCGAGTCCGGGTGACCATTACCATCTCGCCGCAACCCTCGCACAACACGCTGTCGTGGAGGCTCGCGGTTCGCGGCAATTCAAGCATCTCGTCGCGAACACTGAACAGCTGATCGGGGGGCTGGGCAAGCAGGTATTCCACTCTGCGCCGGCGAATCTCTTCCGAGGAAGCCTGATCGATCTGCGGCGGTGCGTTGAACCGTAGAGACAGCCGCACCGACCGGCCCGTGGGGCGCGCTGCGAACGTGAAGACCATCTTGCCGTAGTCGCGGAAGAGGAGGTTGCCCTTGCCGAACGTACAGCCGGTCAGTACCTGCACGGCATCGACCGCGCAGGAGTCATTCTCCACGATGGAGATCAGTTCCTCGTCACTCGACCGATCCGCGGCCAGCCGTTGCATGCCGACCTTCGCCGCGCAGTAGCCGACGACCAGCCCCGGGCACAGGTGGCCGTGGAAGTCGATGCAACGCTGCAGGTCCGCCGGAATCGCCATGCCACTTGTGCCTGCTTTCCTCTGGCACTGCCTTTCGGTGAGATCCAGTGTTTCCGCACGAACATCGGTGGCCTTCGATCGGGCCCGCGGCAGGTCAGGGGTTGGCTCTGTCTCCCGGTCGAGAAGTGGCATGTGGTTCAGCAGTACATTCGTCCCGACTTCCACTCCAGCATGCCGTGCGATCACAGGGCACTTGGCCCTGAACAGGAAAAAGACATGGCGGCCGGCGTCGCTGAGTGTCTCGAAGTTGCCCTGCCCCTTGGCGATGATCAGGTCTGCCTGCTCGAAACGTCTGCAAAACGCAGAGCTGCAGTCTTGCAGGATGGTGCCCGGCGCATCGGAGCCGTTGTCGATGACCTCCACAATCTCGTGCAGCCCGGCGGCCTGCGCATCCGCCAATGTGGCATCATTGAGGACTGGGGCGCCGCGGACAACCAGTACGACACGATCGATCGGCAGCTGCTCGATGAGCAGTCCGTCGAATATGATTTCACCTGCGTTGTCGGCCAGGTACAGGATGCTGCATGCCCGCGAAGCGGCTTGGCGCAGTGCCTCCGGGTCGCCCACGAGCGGCTCGTCCAACGCATTGTCTATCGTCCGTCGTATATCCGCCTCCCCTAACTGTCCGTTGACGCCGCGGTCGATCACGTTGCCGGCGATTGCCAGGCGCACAGCGAGGCCGAACGGGTCAGCACGCTCCTGTAGCCTGGCGCGCAGGTGCGGCAGGAGACTCATCGCCAGCTGGTTGTCGCGATCCTTCTGGCCGCGGTACGGGTCGATCTGACCGGTCATCTCACGAAGGCGCCGGTGGATCCACTGGCCCATCGCCGGAGGCGACTGGTTGAAGTCCATGCTGACGGCCGTGCGCAATACATCGCGCACGACTTGCTCGTGGATTGCGGGCTCATCGGTAAAGAGTCTGGCTGCCTCGAGGGCCTGACGTACGAAGCAGGGGATGCAATCGAGCACGGTATTCATTTGCGCCTCCGCGATGTTCCGGATGTTCGCATGGTGGTCGTTACCAAGCAACTCCAGGACAAGGTGCAAGATGCGTGCCAGGAAAGGCTGCCGCATGGGCGGATCTGCAAGTCATTGCACGGCCAAGGTTTCGGAGTGCAGGACTGGATGCGATCGGCAAGCACACCTGAGGTGCGGATGCCAAATCAGTTGCATAATGCAATGTCGCTATGGTCTGGCCGTTGCAGAATGCATCGTGTTTGCGCTGCGACTCTTGTCGGGACGAGACTCTGTAAGTGCCTGTTGCTCCGCGACTTGGTGCGTACTGGCTTCCCGCGGGCCGCCATTGGCACGCCAATTGCTCCCCCGTCCACGCAGAAGAAGTGAAGGCTGGCCTCCGGCTGCTCCGTGCGCCCGACGCCGAATGCGCCGACAAGCCAAGCGGCATGAACGTAGATCGTGCCTTGGTTGAGCAGATATGAGAGGTCGGATGTGTGGGAGGGGCTGTCACGCCGGATTGCCTTGTGTCGGACGCGGAGTCTGACTGTCCCGGACGCCGCCGGCGTACGGGCAGGATCTGGATTGGGTCGCATGGGGACGTACCTGTAAAGGAGGTAGTCAAATCCGTGGGCTGAAGAAGGTTAAGTTGGCCGCAGTGCTGATCGGCATGACGTTCGGCTGCTGCATCCCGAACTGCTGCAATGTGAAGCTGCCGAACATCTGCAATCTCGGGAAATGCTTCACGGCCGACCCGTGCGAGCTGCTGTTCCTGTTGCTCGGCGGACTGGCGAACGGTGTAACCGTCTAGTACCCCCGGTGTGCCGGATATAGAATGGGCCATGCCGAAGCGGCGCGACCGGCGGGGGAGGCTGTCGTCATGTTCGCGAAGCTGGCGCCCTCGCAAGAAAGCGTAGTCGGTGCGGCTCGGTGATCCTGTGCACATGAAAGGAACCTTCAGATGAGAGTGGCAGTCAGCGCGCAAGGCCGCGGCCTCGATGCAATCATCGATCCACGCTTCGGGCGGTGCATGTACTTCGTGATCGTCGAGACTGACGATATGACTTTTGAGGCCATTGAGAACCCCAATGTTGCCTTGGGAGGGGGGGCGGGCATCCAATCGGCCCAGCTGCTGGCCGGCAAAGGGGTGCGTTTCGTCCTGACGGGTAATTGCGGGCCCAACGCCTATCAGACACTGTCTGCGGCCGGCATCGGGGTAGTGGTGGGGTGTTTGGGAACGGTCCAGGTAGCTATCGAGCAGTTCAAGGCCGGGGCCTTGAAGGCCGCCACCCAGCCTAGCGTCACCGGCCACTTCGGAACAGGCACGACCCCTAGTCCCAGCCCAGATAGCCCCGACCCAAGGGGCTTCCCGCAAGCATCCGACATGCCCGGTGCCGGTTTGGCAGCAGGCATGCCGGGGGGCCGTGGAGGTGGCATGGGTAGAGGAATGGGTCGCGGGCGCGGAATGGGTCGCGGCCGAGGCATGGGACGACGAGGTGTCTTCGACGTACCTTCGCCCGATCCCGGGCCGGTCCAGCCGGCAAGCCGTCAGAACGAACTGGATATGCTGAAGGAGCAGGCGGAAACTCTGGTACAGCAACTGCGGCAGATCCAGGATCGCATACGTGAACTCGAAAAGGAGAATGAGAATGCCTGAATTTGTGAACCCGTTCAGCGGACTGACGCCGGATCGGAAGATGACGCCCCGCGAACTGTCACGGGCCATTCGCATGGCACTGGCCGCCGAGGAGGAGGCGGTTCACATGTACGAGGCGATGGCTGACGCAGCGAATGACGTGCTGGCGGCGAAAGTGCTTCAGGAGGTGGCCGACGAGGAGCGGGTCCATGCCGGTGAGTTCCAGAAGCTGCTGACGATCCTGTTGCCGGATGAGCAGGAACATCTGGAGCACGGGGCGGAGGAGGTGGCTGAAGTGCAGGAGAAGATGGGGCCCGTCCGGGCGACCAGGAGGCGGACGTGAATGCACCCATTGACCGGCAGGCGGTGTCCCACATCGTCGTCGACAGGCAGCCGATTGCCCGGCCGCTGCGCCTCCGGTTGTATCCGGACCCCGTCCTGCGCCAGGCGTGCGAGCCGGTCGAGGAGTTCGACTCCACGCTGGCGGACGTGCTGGACGAGATGCTCGCGCTCATGCGGATGCACCAGGGGACGGGTCTGGCCGGGCCACAAGTGGGAATCCTGCGGCAGCTGTTCGTAGCGCAAATCGGCGATGATGTGGTCCGGCTGCTGAACCCGGAGATTACGGGCGTCCGCGGGTGGTTGACGATGCGAGAGGGATGCCTGAGCCTCCCGGGTTTCGAGGCCATGCTGGGGCGGAGCCGGGTCATTCGAGTGATGGGGTACGACCCTCGCGGGCGCAAACAGGCCCTGCGCGTCGAGGGCATCTGGGCTCGCGTGATGCAGCACGAGATCAATCACCTCAGCGGCGTGTTGATCTGCGACCACGCAGTAGAGGATCAGCGGACCCGGGGCAGCGAACGGTGAGCGGCATCTGCACAGCAGCCTGAGGCGCGGATGACCGAGCGGATCCGATCTCTAACAGGAAGGAGTATCCATGGCTGTGTTGCCAAGGGCGGTACGGGATGCCTGGGAGAACCGCGAGGGACCGACAGTTCTGACGACCGTCAGCCAGAGCGGTGTGCCAAATTCCATCTACGTAACATGCGTTGCCGCGTTTGACGATGAGCGGCTCGTCGTGGCCGACAATTACTTCGATAAGACGCGGAGGAACATTCTGGCTGGGTGCAAAGGGTCACTTCTGTTCCTGGCCAAAGGCGGCAAGGCCTATCAGGTCAAAGGCAGTCTCGAGTACCACAAGCAGGGCAAGGTGTTCGAGCATATGAAGACCTGGAATCCCCCGAAGCACCCGGGACATGCGGCCGCAGCACTGGTCGTGGAGGAAGTGTATTCGGGGGCCGAGAAACTGCTCTGATTGACGCAAGGCCAAGACATGCATCAAGGAATGAGGTGCACCATGGCGTACACCTTCGGTCCTGTCCCATCCCGGCGCCTGGGCCGGTCGCTGGGGGTCGATCTTATTCCATTCAAGACCTGCACGTACGACTGTATCTACTGCCAGCTGGGCCGCACTACCAACAAGACCCTCCAGCGACGGGAGTGGGTCGCATTGGACGACGTGATTGCGGAGGTGCGGGCGAAACTCGACGCCCGGCCCGAGTACATCACCCTGAGTGGCTCAGGCGAGCCGACCCTGTACTCCCGCATCGACGAACTCATCGGCCGCATCCACAGCTTCACACGCATTCCCGTGGCCGTGCTGACCAACGGGTCGATTCTGTGGCAGCCGGAGGTCCGCCGTCAGCTGCTCGGCGCCGACCTGGTGCTGCCGTCGCTGGATGCCGGCGACGAGCGAACGTTTCTGGCAGTGAACAGGCCGCATGCCGGGATTCCCTTCGGCGTCATGGTGGAAGGCCTGATCCGCTTCAGGGAGGAATACCGCGGGCCGTACTGGCTGGAGATACTTCTGCTTCAGGGGTATACGGATGACGAAGCGGCCGTCCACGCACTTGTCGAGTGCGTCCGGCGCATACGGCCGGATCGCGTGCAGCTGAATACCGCGACTCGGCCCGCAGCCGAGAAGTCCGCCTTGGCGGTGCATCCGCGGCGGATGGCCGAGATCGCGACCGGGTTCGATCCGCCGGCCGAGGTCATCGCCAACTACCGTGTCATCCACGGCCGGAGCGACTTTCGCGCCAGTCGAGACGGTGTCCTGGAGATGATCCGGCGACGGCCGTGCAGCCTGGAGGATATCGTTGAGGGGCTGGGCCTGCACCGCAACGAAGTCGTCAAGTACGTCGAGGAGTTGGACGCCGACGGCCGGATTCACAAGTGCCGGATTGATGGACGTCTCTTCTACAGCGGGAAGCATCGGTGACCGATAGAGTCTGGATAGAGGAGGCGTAGTGAGGATGGCGGACATCGTCGGCGGCCGTATAGAATCGGCGACGGGGAATGCAAAGCCCCGTTGGCTGGTTCTTGCCGTTAAGGGCGCAGCCGTACTGCGGATCGCGCTGGCGGCGGGTTGCCAACAGCCCGAGATGTGCCTCCAGTCGCTGCCGGATCCCTGCGTCCAACCGCAGATTACGGTTTACGAGTTGGCCAATCGCCTTGACCTGGACGTGCGGCAGGTAAACGCAAGGCAGGCGGTGCTGTCGAATCGAGCGAACACCGTCTTGTTGCTGCTGGGGCCTGATGGCCGCGCATATGTGAACGGAAAGCCCGTCACCGGGTCGGGAGGCATGTGGATGCATACCGACACGGTCTGGGTTCCGGCCGGCGTCGCTGAGTGTCTCGAAGTTGCCCTGCCCCTTGGCGATGATCAGGTCTGCCTGCTCGAAACGTCTGCAAAACGAAGAGCTGCAGTCTTGCAGGATGGTGCCCGGCGCATCGGAGCCGTTGTCGATGACCTCCACAATCTCGTGCAGCCCGGCGGCCTGCGCATCCGCCAATGTGGCATCATTGAGGACTGGGGCGCCGCGGACGACCAGGCCGAAGTGCGGAAGGAGATGGACTCCTTGCCTCCGACCGGGAGGCGTACGTGAACGTACCCGTTGACCGGCGGGCGGTATCGGAGATCGTCGTCAACACACAGCCGATTGCCCGGTCACCTTTGGCCGCATGTCGGATCAGCGATGTCCTTGCGTCCGTTGGTTCTTCTCGCTTGAGAATCGCCGCCTTACGCGTCATGATGATGGTTGGGTTTGCTTGCTGCACTCACTGAGGTCGTGAGTCCAGCCCCTTATTCCTGCCGTTCGACGACGCGAGAGCAGAACACGGAGGAGTACAATGATCAGAAACCCTTTCTACGAGAAGTTGCGCAGCGCTCAGGATGAAGGCCGCCGTCTGGTGGTCCCGCTTGTCGGGTTCCCCGGCATCAACATGACGGGGTGTACGATCAAGCTGGCTCAGCAGAACTATGGTGAGCACTTCAGGGTCATGAAGGCGATTGCCGAGACGTACGAGCCCGATATCATCTTCCCGCTGATGGACCTGGCTGTCGAGGCGAATGCCTTGGGCAGATATACGCTCTTTCCTCAGGAGGAGTCGGCTACGGTCGTCAGGGCCGAGTTCTCGCTCGAAGAACTGACCCAGCTAGCGCAAGTCAACATCGCCTTTGACACGCGGCTTATCGGCTATGTTGAGACCATGAAGCTGATGCGCATCGGGCTTCCGGATTCCGTTCTGAAGGGAGCCTACGTGACGGGACCGTATACGCTTGCAGCCCTGATGATGGGGGCTGATGAGGCGGCCATGGCGACCGTCCTGCGCGCTGACGAGCTTCATGCCGTCTGCGAGTTTACTACGGAGAGGATCCAGGAGTACGTCCGGCTGCTGATTGCGGCGGGGGCGCAGGTGATCTGCGTTCTTGAACCCAGCGCCGTGATGCTCGGGCCGGAACAGTTCGCCACTTTCTCGGCAGGCTATGTGCGGTACATCATTGAGAGCTGCAAGTATGCGGGCGTGGCCACGATCTACCACACTTGTGGTAACACGATGCATCTGGTGGACAAGATGGTCGAGGCCGGAGTACACGCCATTAGTCTGGATTCGCAAGACGCCGGCGTCGATCTTCCAGCGGTGGCCAAGAGACTGTCGTCAGATGCCGTTATCATGGGCAACGTGAATCCAACAGGGACCATTCTGAAGGGTAAGCCGCAAGACGTGGAAGAAGAGGTTCACGACCTCCTGGAACGGATGGCTGCCTATCCCAGTTTTGTCCTGAGTACGGGGTGTGACTTGCCTCAGGAGACGCCGCTGGAGAATATCCATGCCTTCATGCGGGCCGGCCGGCGGTATCGGGTGAAATGACGATCTCGCTTCCTGTGGTTTGCGTTGGCAGCGCTCCCATCAGGGCCCCTCGATTTGCAGCTGCGTTCCGCCGCTGCAGGAAAAGCAACGGTCGTGCAGCGACTGCCACAATCTGGCTGTTGCGGCCGGGCCGGTGCAATGGGCGGGACCCAGGCGGCGCACGTCGAGCCGGCGCAGGGCTTGCACCGTTCGGTCCAGGCGATCCTCATTCGCACCGACCAGGTGCGTACCGCCGAGGACGGTGTGCATGGTCCGGTCGGTGACGCGACGGATGTATTCGAGTGTGTTGACAATGCCGGCGTGAGCACAGCCAAGCAGCACGACCAGACCCTCCGGCGAGTGGATGAACAAGGCCTGGTCGTCCAGGAGCGGGTCCGGCTGGGTGCAGGCCTCGTCCAGGAAGAACGGGCCGCCCGTATCCTCGAAGTCGTTGGTGCGCGGCACGGCGCCGGTAACGAACACGCCTGCGACAACTTCGGTGACCCGTTCCGTGGGAGCGGCCCCGACTGGGTGCTCGGACAGGGCGACCTGGCAGGGCCTGGGCATTCCGATCGCGCGACAGCGACCATCGGTATCGCGGGCATATTTGGCTGATAAGGCCGCCGGGTGCAGAAACACACGCGCTTTGTGCGCCAGCAACAAGACGCCAGCAAGGCCACCGGTATGATCGTAGTGCCCGTGGCTCAGCACGACGGCGTCCGCATCTTCCAGCCGCAAGCCGAGTTTGCGGGCATTCGCCAGTACCGCGTCGCTCTGGCCCGTGTCGAACAACACGCGGTGCCGGCCCGTGTCTATCCAGAATGCCAGGCCGTGTTCGGCGTGCAGGTCCGGGCGCCCCGCCGTGTTCTCAATGAGGGTTGTAATCGTCACCGTTCCCATCCGCATTTCCGCCGGCGTTTCGGCCGAGGCGGTCTCCGAAGAATCGACCCATCGCCCGCACCTTGACCTGTCCGCCCTGGACGATGTCGGCGGTCAGCGTGTACAGCGAGCGCGATTGTTCGACCAGCCTGGCCTGTACGGTAGCCCGCTGTCCGACCCGTACCGGGTGACGAAACTGGACGGACAGCTCGACGGTCAGAGCAGACTGACCCCGGGCGAACAGGCAGTGGAGCATGGCACAGTCCGCCAGGGCCGACAGAACGCCGCCGTGGATAATGCCCGGAAAGCCCTCAAAGGACTTCTGGCAGTCGAACGATCCCCGGGTGGACCCGTCCGGCAAGGCCTCGAAGCGCACGCGCAGACCCTGCGGGTGGTCCGGACTGCACACGACGCACTCGGGATGCTCGCGCGAACGGGTAAGGTGTAGCGTTGTCGAACTTGGCTCAGTGGTCGCAGACATTGGGGCCGCTCTTGAGTGTTCCCGCCAGGAAGGCCTGCACCAGTGCTTCAGGAGACTCGGCCGGCGCTCCGACGAGCACCTGGATTCCGTTCCGCGCGAACAGCGCCTGGGCTCGCGCGCCCATGCCCCCCGCGATGATCATGTCGGCCCCCTGCTGATGCAGCCAGGCGGGCAAGACGCCCGGTTCGTGAGGCGGGGGAACGAGCACCTGCGTTTGAAGAATCTTCCTGGAGGTCTCATCCGCTTCGACCAGGGCGAACTGTTCGCAGTGGCCGAAATGCATGGACAGCCGACCGTTCGCAACGGGGATCGCGATTTTCATACACCCTCCTTCGAGGTTTGGTTTCCATCCGGGCGATTCGCCATCGCCGCGGAGACGTTGATCCAGACGCGGCGGACGTCCGCGGCGACCCCGTCCACTGCGTATTCTACGATGCTCTGACGGCGGATCTGCGCTTGGGTCACCTGCGGGTCGTAGCGGAGGCGGCCCGCCGCGGGCAGGCCGTACTCTTGCGCCCATCGCTCGATCTGCACGGCCATATCTCCATTCAGGTCCCACTTGTTAACGCAGACCAGCGCGGGGATGCCGAAGTGCCGTGTCAGTTCCGCCACCCGTCGCAGGTCGTGCAGCCCGCTGAGGGTCGGCTCGGTCACGATCAGCACGAGACTGGCTCCTGTGACTGAGGCGATGACCGGGCAGCCGATTCCAGGCGAGCCATCCACCAGGACCAGTCCCACCTGCTGTTCGTCGGCGATCCGCCGGGCGTGCCGGCGGACGAGGCTGACCAGCTTGCCGCTGTTCTCGGCGGCCACGCCCAGCCGGGCGTGCACCATCGTCCCGAAGCGGGTCCGGCTGATGTACCATTGGCCCGTAACCACCGGCCCGAAGTCCACGGCCTGCCGGGGGCATAGCCTCTGGCACAGACCGCAACCCTCGCAGCTGATCGGGTCGACGCGGAACTTCGGTGCCGGCCGATCGCTTCTGTCAGCCTCCGGCTGGATCGCGTCGAACCTGCATGCTTGGCGGCATCGCCCGCAGCCGATACAGTCCTGCGGACGGATGTGCGCCTTGGACCCGCCGGAAAAGGCTTCCTGCTGCAGGACGGTCGGTTCCAGCACCAAGTGCAGATCGGCGGCATCGACATCGCAGTCGGCCATTACCGCCTGACCTGCCAGGGCTGCAAACGATGCCACGACCGAGGTCTTCCCGGTCCCGCCCTTGCCACTGATGACAACCAGTTCCTTCACCGACTCCTTTGAAGCAGCTGCACTACCCCTCGTGCCATATGTTTCACTGGCTACTGGTAACTGATCACTGGTCACTGTCGTCCTCAATCCCACGGGCACGGCGTCCACGGGCCGCTGCTCCCGTGACCGGCGACCGCATCCTTCGACCACTCCACATATTCGGCCGTCGTGATGAATCGCACGTTCTTGGACATTGCATAATCCAGGAAGTGCACAAAGGCCTGGAACCGTCCCTCGTCCACGCCGGAAAAGTACGGGTGAAACTCCACCAGCAGAGGGCAATCCTCGGCGTCCATGCGGTCCAGTTCGCTCTTGAGCATCGTCTCCCAGTCTTCCGCGGAAAGCTTGTCCCAGGGATTGTCACAAAAGACGCTTCGCTCGCCCTGCCATTCCGCCACGTGCATCGGCACGGCCCAGAACCCGTACGGGTCGGCCATGTACGGCAAGACCGCATCTTCGTGCCCGGGCAGGTTCTCGTCGCTCTGGGCTACGAAGGTCAGGTCATACTGAAAGCCCAGGTCCTGAAGAACTTTCCAGGTATCCTCGTTCTGGTCGAAACGCGTCGCCCGGAACCCGGTCACCGGCTTGTTGAGACAGGCCTCGATACCTGCCTTGATCTGTGAGACGAAGGCGTACTGCTCGTCGTAGGTCAGTTTGGACATCGTCGTGCTGGCGCCGCCCGGCAGGGTCGGCCGGGCAAAGGCCATAATCTGGAATCCTTCGGCATCGAGCTGCTTGAGCAGGTCGCAGTTGTCGGCTGCGAAAGTGTCGTTTACCAGGATGGTGGCCTTGTGGATGCCTCGGTCCCGCAGCTCTGTGATCATTCGGTTAAACGCGGTGGCGTCCTTGTACTCCGTGATCTGGAGAGCGACCATCGTCTGTTGCTGGAATGGGTCCGCCCCGCAACCCACCAGGCTGACCAGCAGCACAGGTACGCAAGGCAGTAAGTATCGGAGCATATACGACCTCCTTGGTCCTGCAGGACCCTTACATCAGACAGCAAACGCCTCTTGCACGTTATCCAACAACGCGCGGAGCGCATCGCCCACGTACGGCACGACCTCGCACGCCATCCGCCCGCGAGAGTACGCCTCTGCAATCCCTCTATCGTCGGGGATCTCCGCGACAAGGTGGATCCCCTCTGCGTGACACCATGCTGTCACGGAATCGTCGCCGATGCCGGCCCGGTTGAGCAGCACGCCAAAGGGCAGCCCCAGCTCTCGCACAAGGGCCACCGCCAATCGCAGGTCATGCAGGCCGAACGGCGTCGGTTCCGTTACCAGAACCACGTAGTCGCACCCGCGAATACTGGCGATTACCGGACAGCCCGTGCCCGGCGGGGCGTCCACAATTGCCAGATCAGCCGGCGGGGCCGCCTGCCGCACAGCGCGGATCACTGGAGGACTCATCGCCTCGCCCACATTCAGCAGGCCATCCACAAACCGGACGGATCCGCTCTCGCCGATCCGTAGCGAGCCGATCTGCCGGGAGGCCTCGGTGATGGCGCCGGTCGGGCAGAACATCGCGCACCCGCCGCAGGCGTGGCATAGCTCCGGGTAGACCAACACCTTCCGGCCGATGGAAACGATCGCACTGTACTGGCAGACCTCGCCGCACCTGCCGCAGCCGGTACACAGGTACTCGTTCACCTGCGGGACCGCCTTCCAGACGGGACGCTCCTCCACGATCCGCGGTTTGAGGAAGATGTGCCCATTGGGCTCTTCCACGTCGCAGTCGATGTAGGTGGTCGTCTGGCCGCTCCGGCCGGCGAGGTACGCGAGGTTCGTCGCGACCGTCGTCTTGCCGGTGCCGCCTTTGCCGCTGGCGATGGCGATCTGCATGGCTCGCTACGACTCCGTCGAGATTGCCTGTACAGGGCACTCAGGCACGCACACGCCGCAGTCGATACATTTCTCCGCATCGACCTGAGCGCGACCGTCCTCTATCTTGATGGCCTCCACGGAGCAGACCTGCACGCAGGCACCGCAGCCCGTACACTTTTCTACGTCGATCTTCACGGCCATAAGATTCTCCCTGTCGGCTGACTGCGGCCTGCCGCCGAAGCAGCCACACTGCGCACGGCAGGCGGTCCCGCCGCCGCGGGCTTATTCCTTGGCCTGTTTCTGCTGCAGTTGGTCAATCCGCTCACGAATGGCCTGGAGCGCCTTGTCCATATGCTGCGCCTGCTGTTGCAGGAACGCGAGTTCCTGCGCGGGGTCGGCCGTGGGCGTCGGTCCCACGAACGGGGCCTGGCCGTACGCCGGCCACCCCATGGCCGCCCGTTGCCAGCCCGTCAGACCGGTCGCGTAAAACCAGTTTCTCCAGCCGCGACCGCCGCCACGACCGCGTCCCCAGCCACGTCCCCCGAAGCCCCGTCCAACGGGATTCATGAAGCCCGGCACCGAGTACCCGGCGCAGTATCCGGCCGCACGCCCTGTCATGGGCCCCATTCCGGCAGGTCCTGTTCCATTTCCAAACGGCATGTCAAACCTCCTTTCACTTCGATTGAGGCTGCATCAGCCTCTGGTCATCTTCGTTCCACACTTGGGGCAAGTCTGCTGATTGCAGGGTTGCCCCGCCACGTGGGGGGCCTTGTAGCCGCACGTCGGGCATACGCATTGTCCGCCCGGTCCGGCTGCCCACGGCCCGCCTCTTCTGCCACGTCCGCGCCCGCCGCCCGGCGGCGGTCCTGTGCCATCTCCTCGTGGCATTGTTTACCTCCTCTGTTCTTCCCGGAGTGCCCACCGGCGTCTGGTTCTGCTCGCAGGCAGGCCTCGCATGCCCTTGCCTGTGCGGCGAATCCGACGACCCGGGCCCTTCCGAAAATCCTTCGTTACATCCAATGACTCTCTACGGTGGCCTCGTCCGTCTCCTTCAGCCGTCCGGCCTTGTACTGCTCCACCGCCTCCCGTACCGTCCCCGACGCGCCGGCGTAGACCTTGACCCCCGCGGCCCGCAGGGCAAAGAAGGCCTTGGGGCCTACGTTTCCGGTCAGCACGGCGCCGGCCCCCCATTCCACGACGGACCTGGCCGTCTGGATCCCGGCCCCCTGCGCGGCTTGCAGGTTCTGCGTGTTTTCGCGAGCTTCGACCGCGCCGGTGTCGACGTCCACGATCACGAACGCGGCCGCCCGGCCGAATCGCGGATCCACCGGGGCCTCCAGAGTCTGCCCGGCTGCACTGACGGCGACTTTCATGCGCTCATCTCCTCTACCGCCTTCATGGCGAAGGCCGAATACGTCAGCGCCGGCCCCCCGCCCATCAGGATGGCGACTGCGCACACCTCGGCGATCTCTTCCTTCGTGGCGCCGGCCTCGAGGCACTTCTTGACGTGGATGGCGACGCAGTAGTCGCAGGTTGCGCACACGGCAATCCCCAGCGCGATCAGTTCCTTTTGCTTCGTCGACAGCACACCATCTTTCAACACGTCAGGCATCAGGGTCTTGACGAAATCACCCGTCACCTGTGGAAGCGCCCTTTGCAGCTTCGACATGTTCGCCTGGAACTCTGCCAGGACCTCTTTCGGGGATTTTGCCATCGTCGCATCTCCTTTGCTTACAGGTGTCTTCTGCGGTTACCTCGGGCATTTCTTGAGCACCATGAACCAGTCCAGCACCTTCATGTCGGCCGCCGGCTTTTCCACTCGTTCCTTCGCCGTGCCGCAGGAACCCGGCGGCGGGACGATAACGTCTTCCCCCGGCTGCCAGTTCGCCGGCGTGGCTACCTTGTGCGCATCCGACAGCTGCATGGCGATGAGCAGGCGTTTGATTTCCTGCATGTTCCGCCCGTTGCTCAGCGGGTAGTACAGGATGGCTCGCACCGTTGCCGTGGGGTCGATGATGAACACGGCGCGCACGGCCTGAGTGGTGCTGGCGGCGGGTTGAAGCATGCCGAAGGCCTTCGAGACCTCCATTTTCAGGTCGCTGATGACCG
>Ga0315298_1006817_pt1 | contig 15377 bp, 17 predicted proteins | sample WHS_1_MG_FD_203077 | JGI IMG/M metagenome (GOLD analysis project Ga0315298, IMG submission 203077) | Extremophilic microbial mat communities from Washburn Hot Springs, YNP, Wyoming, USA - WHS_1_MG | ecosystem: Environmental > Aquatic > Thermal springs > Hot (42-90C) | place: USA: Wyoming... | reverse complement strand
CATCTCGAGCGTAGCGAGAGATCTCCTCCGTTATGTTTTTCAGGAAGTCTTAAGGGAGATCTTTCTCACTCCTCAACTGAAATTTAAGCATTCATAATAAAAGAAATTATTAACAAATTTAATAAAGGGTCTCAAAAATTTGTAGGAAAAGAACTTTTTCTAACCTCCCAAAAAACGAATATATTTTCTCTTGATAAGAGAGAGATTACAATTTAGTGGAGGTATGATGAAAGAGTTACTGGATGAAAAAATTTTTCAAAAATTCTTCAAAAATTATGGAACTTTTTTCGGGGTACTTGTATCTATATTATGAGAGTGAAAACTTTTGGAAAGGAGGTGGAAAATGGAATTAGAAAAGGGACCATAAGTTAAAGAAAACAGAACGAAAAGAGTGTAATTAGAAGTGAGAAGTTTTGAAAAAAGGAAAAACAAAATAAAATTTATACAAGGAGGAAAAAATGAAGAAATCTGTGATTCTAAAAATGGTTGTCGTATTTTTGATGATTTTATGTCTTGGGATTAACCTTTTTGTTCCATTAAGAATAGTGAGGGCATCTTCTAACGATTTAAGTAACGAGATTATTGTTAGACTTCTAACAACCCCACTTTATACCGTAGTCGAAGTTAATCAAAGTCCTATCATAGAGAACAGTAAGAACGATGAAGTAAACGAAGCAAGTAAACTGAATGACCTCATCAGATACTATTCCGCTTTGCCGAAAGAAGAATTATTAAAGCAAATAGAAGCTTCCATAGAACAAGCTGCTGGCTTTGAGAAAAGCGGAGCGAAGATTTTTTGGAACAAAAAATTCTTAGAAGATATAATAAGACCAAATTTTCCTGATATTTACTCAAAAGTTACAAATTTACAGAAATCTGATTCTGAGAGTAATACTCGTTCTATACCAATAAATGTGTTATCTACATCATTCACTCCTGGTAGTAATATTGTTATCGGACAGGTAGATAGCTACAGTCCTGTTGGCATACACCTTTATACATTTTACAGCAGGATATATTGGGCGTGGGATAGCAGCAAGATTACCTCGGTCTTACCTACTACATGGGGAGAGGTACATTGTTGGGGCTGGCATTACGAAGGCGTCGCAGCAAATCAACAGTATTTCAGTGATAACAATACAGTATTTCATAAATGGGTAAAAGGTCAGTTTCATCTGTATATTGTAATCAAGGATCTCCCCCTTGATAGTTATGCATATCCAATGCTTAATTTTACACTCTATGCCGGTGGCCAATATAATTGGTATGGTTCAAACTAATCAGGCGAGCTGGAGATGAGATTATGAACAAAAAGTTATTGATGTATATTCTGCTTTCTATTTCCCTTATTCTACTTGCTACCTTCTTTTTTAACCTCTTTTTTATGGTTAATTCTGGAGTTAAAGTGCTTTTACAAACTTCTGTCGCTAGTGCGCTAGGCCTTTTACTTTTAGCTTTGGTTTTGGTTGGTATTATTTTGTTAGTTTATTCTTTAGTGGAACTACTACGAGAGCGTGGAGCTAATAAACAATGAAGTTTTAGAAAGGAGGTGAAGAAAATGGTATTGGAAAAGGGATCATAAATTAAAGAAATAGAACGAAAAGAGTGTAATGAGAAGTGGGAAGTTTTGAAAAAAAGAAAAACAAAATAAAATTTATACAAGGAGGAAAAAATGAAAAAAGTGTTTTCAGTTTTACTTTGTGCAATTATGTTACTTAGTTTTGTAAATCCTTCCCAAAGTATAAAAGCTATTAGCACAAATAAAGATTTGTCCTTTGCAAATCAAAGATTGCCGAGAGATCAAAAAATAATTTCAAATTTGAAATTACCGAATGAGATTAAATACACCATAACAAAAGTAGACGAAGGCATTGTAGAGATAAGTTTTGATTTTCCAAAAAGCTATAGTCAAAGCCAGATAATTGATGTGATTGAAAAAGTTCAAGCGGCAATAGCAAGCGACAAATCGATAAACCCCATTGTTTTGCCTGATTTAAATAATGTTGGTATTGAGGGTGGACCAGTAGGAACTATTACGAATTATTACTTTTCTGGAAGTCAAAACTTTACTGGAAGATATGGCTAAACTATCTACAATTCAACTTATGGCCAACTCACTTCAACAAGATATGAATACTGGTATTATATGGTTGTTACTGGAACCTCGGCAGGAGTTGTTAACAATATAAGCACTCATTACTCAGGGCTAAAAATTGATACCACAGTACACATTTGGGGTGTAGTTGTTGGGGGAAGTGCTTCTAATTCAGGTTTTAGTCTATCAATCTCTCCTGGCGTTGTAGCTGAATTTCATAGAGAATGGAATAGCACTGGAAGATATATTATTCTCGACTGGGGTCAGCTAATTACATATGCTTTAAACGCTTACAAACTTGGTGTTGATAATACGGTATGGGTTGACAATTCTGGTTTTGTTGATCCTTATCACATATATGTTCCAAGATGGCTTTACGAATTTTAGTTTAAATTAAAAGTTAGTAGAGGGGCAAAAATGGGAATCTTCAAAAGAAATTTTAAGATATATAAAATAGCCTTGATAATTATTCTTATTATAGTCGTGCTGAGCAATCTCTGTCTCTATTCTTTTGAAAGCTTGAACAAATTAGGGGCTACATTGGATAAACAATTTGAAAGAGACAAAATAATAGTTGAAAAAGTTATAAGTAATAAAAATGTGAGTGTCTCTTATTACATAACATATGCCCCCTCTGCTGTTAAAATATACCTGGCTTTTCCAAAAGATACCTCCTTGCGATATCGTGTTGAACTACTCGGAGAAATTGTAAAAGAAATATCTTTAAGCAAATACAAGCAGGGAGGTACTTATAATATCGATGGTTCCAAAGTTTCTTATGATGGAAATTATGCAATGATAACTTCATCTGTAATTACTTTGAGCAACAAAATTGCACTTCAAAAAGGAACAGTATATCCTGTTGCAGGATTTCTATATACAGGACCGACTGAAAATTACAAGTTAAGTAGCACATCCTTTGTCTTCCGCTTAAATAGTTTGTTCCTATTTGTGAAATTACCATCAGGATTTCATAATACAACTCTTCCGCCATTTTTTAGCGAAGAATTTGTAGCAAATGAGACATTCAAAAATTTTACCGAGGCACCTTCGTATGTAATTTATGATTATATGCCAATTACTTTTTATACTTTTAAGTTAATTTCAGTTGAGCATAAACTGGATATATCAGTTTATGCTGGAAGTTCTGGTATCATACGAACATTTAAACAAGATGAAGAATTAGTTGTGAAAAGAAAAATTCCCTAAAAATTTTTTATTTAAAACCAAATAAAAAGGATTAAAAAACATTATTAATCTAAATTCAGTTTGAACTATTTTTAAAATCTTTTATTTTCGTTGATAAAAATTCTTTTCTTACAAAGAGCACTTTGTTGAATTGTGAGTTTAGGGGAATGAATTTATGCGAGAATTTAAAAAATTCTCCCAAAACAATGGAACTTTTTTCTGGGTTCCTGTATCTAATATTATGAGAGCGAAAACTCTCATAAAGGGAATGGGGGTAATAGGGGAGTATGTATTAAAAGCAGTGAAAGTAAATCTTAAGCGGGGCAAAGGTCTCGTAGAATAGGGGGTGAGATAGCTGGAAAAAGACAAGAAAAGGACAAAGGAAGAAAAAACTTTTGAAAAAGACAGATAAAAGTAAATTTATATAAGGAGGTAAAAAATGAAAAAACAAGTTACTAAAGGTTTGGCAATTTGTTTTTTACTTTTATTTTCTGCTCCAATTATATTTGGAGTATTTATGCTTGGTTCGGCAAAAGCGGGATCTTTTGCTTCTCCTTATGAACTTGTTGAAAAGGAATTCAAAGAAAGAGTTGATCTTGCAAGCAGTAGCAACATGGAAGTATTTATGAAAAAATCAGAAGATAAAAAACTTTTGTTATCAATGATGTGTGCTAATGAATCTGTGAATGAGCAAGCGTTAAGTGAATTAAGAGACAATGTTTATGGAGAAGCAGAGGGATTTGGCAAGTTTGAGATTGTTAAACTTACCCCTCTTATAAGAATCTATAGGATCGATATAAATGGAGATAAGGCTGTTGCATATGTAGAACAGTTCTTTATGTTTAAAGTAAGACCAAGGGAAAATGTAAGAAGAACAGTAAAAGACCTACCAAAAGATTGGCTTGTTCCTGTTGACGGAAATGGTGCCTGGACTTCCGCAACTCAAGACTTTTATACTGTTATTATGGTAAAAACTGGTGATGGATGGAAAATTGAAAAATTTGTAAACTCAGACTTAGGCGGAACAGAATATAGCATTAAGGCAGGAGATTTGTTTGCTGGATGTGGTATTGAAGGATTCCCTGCTCCGCCTGAAAAAGGAATGCCACTTCCCGAAGAAATCAGAGAAGAATTATACAAATCAAGTACAGGTTACAGACACAACAAAGAAAGTCCTCTATTACCCTTATCAACAACTCAAAGCCCTTATAGAAGAACTGCTGCAAACTATGCAGACTCTCATTGGAATGATAACTATAGTTCTACTTCGCCTAACAGTGCAGGGTACCTTAAGTTTCCCGATGATTGCACAAATTTTATTTCCCAGTGCTTATTTGAAAGTGGTGCTTGGCAACTTGACTGGGATAACAACGGAACAGTAGAAGATCCTAATAATCCTCTCTACTCCTCTCAGGAATGGCATTTTATAAAGTTAACCTTAAATTCTTCTTATAGCTGGTGCAGAGCGGATAATCAGGACTATTATATTCGGTATAATATTGACTATATATGGGCATAACCATTCTCCTTATGGTTGGACAGAAGATTATATGGATTCAGCGCTTGGCGATGTAATAGTTCTTGACCGAAATAATAATGGTACTGCAGATCATGTTGGAATAGTTGCGGCCTTTGACTACTATACAGGGACTCCCCTTGTTGATGCTCATAATAATAACCGGTACCATGTTTCTTGGGAATATGCAGGCGTACTTCACGGATTGAGAATAGATTACGAATATGATAGATTTTGAGTTAATAGATAGGGGGTTCCCCCTATCGTTGTCATAGCTTCTTCTGTACAATTGGGGGTAAATTATGAAAAAGTTAATTTCTTTAGCAGTTATTTTTATATTACTCATAACTTCGGGTTGTAGGGTAAGCAAAAATCGTAATTCTGAAACAATTAAGAATACAGAAGGACATTCATTTGTCATTCCTGAAAATATACATATTGAAAAAAGTATCGATTGTGGAAAGGTTTTAAAGGACTATTCCGGGAGAAGTAATTTTACATTTACGGTAGATAGCAAATTTATTTTTGCTGAACTTTCTTCTGCAAGCGGAGAACTTAATATTCGCTGCATAGATTTAACTTCATTAAATGAATTATGGAGATTCGGAATAAAGAAAGAGTCTCAAGTTGACAACTTAGAATACAACACAAAAGTAGCTTTAATTGACAATCTTTTATATGTGTATTCAGGACATAATTATGGTGATAAATTTGTTCCTTATCTTTACATTCTTGATGAAAACGGAAAACTTTTGGAAGAAGAAAAACTTCCCTTTTCTACATATATGCCCGATAGGGATATGGTAATTTCTGTAGAGCAAGACATTGTGTCAAATCCTAATGTGAAAAACGCTTTCATAAAAGGTTATTCTCTAAAAGAGCATAAGATTCTCTTTGATGAAGAAATAAAAGTCGGTCCTTTGATCTCCACAATATTTGATGATGCTTTATATCTTTTTAGCGTTAATGGAAATTCCTTAAGAATTTATAAAATAGACAAGTTTAATGGTAAAATTTTGTCAGTGAAAGATTTTCCAGAAATAAAAAATTTTCAGGAAAGCGAACAAAAAGATTTATTTCTTGCCGATCCACTTGCTATAGAGAATAGATTAACATTCTTTTCTCCAGATAAAAGAAACATCTACTGCGTTGATCTAAAGGAAATGAAAGTTCTGTATGGCTTTGATTCAGGTATTTACATTACTCATGCTGTAGTAAAGGATGGTCTGCTCTTTGCTACCGGATCAGGCAAGAGTATAGCAATTGAAATAAACATTGGGAAAATTATAGGCAAATACAATGCTGGGTTTGATTATTCAAGCGTTGCTACTTACAATGGAAATGTTTACATTGGCGTTTCAGGTGAGAAAATACATGCTTTTACAAGTAACGGAAAGGAAATCGCATTTCTAAATTCTCCTGATATGCTCGGAGGAAGTTTCATAGACCTTGAAGTAGCGGATGATATCCTTATTGCACATGCAATAAAGAGGGATAAATATGGTGAAGCAGTGCATTATTTGTTTGTGTTTAATCTTAAAGACAACAAGTTAATTTTTACCTTAGAAGGTGTTGATAATTTTTATATTGCAAATACATTTCTTGTTATAGTTCCTGCAGAAGAAATAAAGATGATTTTTATTTCATTAGAAAAATTGAAATAGTTTTTGCAGAGATTAGAAATGTGTAAAAATGATAACTTTTCAAAAGAGGCTTAAATGAAAAATATTAAAGTTGTAATTTTAATTGTTGCTTTACTTTGTATCGTTGCTTTGTCTTCCTTTATGCTGTTTAAAGGAATGATAGTAAAAGGCAGTATTCCAGAATGGGTTCCTCAAGAATTACAGACAGAGATAAAGAGTTTGAATGCTAACGACCCAGAGGTAAAAAGGCTAATCTTAGAGATTCAGTCTACCCATTTAAAAGATCCAAAAAATCCGCCACAAGAACTTATTGAAAAAATTAAAAAGGCAATTGAGGTAATTAAGTATCAGAAATCAGTCTATGTACCTACTCCAGGCAAACCAACACCTGAGGAAATTGAACACTTAAAGGATATTCCAACCTTCTATACACAAGGGAAACCATACCTTTTAATTGACCTTGTCCATGCGGATAGGGAAACTTTACAAACTTTTAGTCTATTTTTCTGGAATACAAATGAGCAAGTTTATACACTTATGAGACTATCTTTGTAAATTCAGCCAATTCCAAACGAGTAAAGTTTCCTTATAACCTATATTTAAAAAATTCTCTTAAAATTGTGGGAATTATTTCGTGGTACTCATATCTATATTATGAGAGCGAAAATTTCTCAGAAAGGAGATGGTGCAATATGAGAGTATTAAAAGCAGTAAGTAGTAAATCTTAAGCGGGGCCTAAACCTCGTTGGATGGGAGGTGAGAAAGTTGGGGAAAAATACGAAAAGAAAAACAAAAAATTTTATAGAATGGAGGTGAAAAATATGAAAAAAGTTGTTTTAGAAGTTTTTGGTGGAATAAGTTTAGTCTTGCTGTTATCTTTATTTTCTCTTTTATTTGCACAAAAAGCAAATGCGATGATTGTTGGAGCGCCATATCCTAATCCTTTCAATCCCGGAGCCGGCCAACAAACAACTATTTCATTCTCTGTTGATACCTCACAATATGTAACTGTTCAAATTGTGAATCAATTTACAGCTCAGAGCGGTACCTATAATAGTTATACATACCAGAATGTATGGAATAGTGCAGATACTGTTTATTACTATAACGAGATTGTAAAAGCTCAAGTTGCAAGGATATATGCTTATGCAAATGCAACGTACTATGTATCCTGGGATGGGACGACTGATAAAGGTACTTCACCTTCTAACTTATGTCAAAGAGGAAAATATTATTTCAAAATAATTCCAGAAAGTTACCCACAATATACAGTATTTACACCTGTCAATATAACTCAGTGGAATGCAGATTGGCTTGCATATATAAGACAAGCAAGAACATGGATAGGGACATACCCTTATGTTGCAAGTGGTGCTAATACTGTTTCAAGAGATAATGGAAGGGGAACAAATTGTACTGGGTTCGTATCATCTGTGTTTAGAGAAATGGGGTATAACTTATACTACGGTAATTTCCCTGCTGATGGTGTAAATGTACTAACAACAAACACTTCATGGGGGGGTGGTCCTTATTTACAATATGTAGGGCAAGAAACAAACTATACTCCAAGCTCTTACACTCTTACTAAACAGTCTAATATACTTGTTTGGCGGAGGACAAGTGATGGTGTCAATGACCATGTAACTATTGCAACATACAAAACTTCTGCCAATGGATGGTTTATTATACATTCATCTGCTGCCAATAACGGAGTTTATGAAGAAGTTATTCCTTCATTTTATTATCAAGGTTATTTCTATCCACCTTTTGTTTACTATTGGATAGCAATTGGAAGTGGAAATTAGGAGGTATAAAATGAATAAAAAGATTACAATAATTTTAATTGTTGTTGTCTTATTATTAACATTCTTGTTTGATTTTTCAACGCATTTTACAAAAGTTTCTGTAGGAAAAGCAGAATCTACCAATTATTTGTTACTAAAGTGGGGAAACGGAGAAAACGAGGTCGGACTCAAGGGACCATACGAGGGTTATTGGTATTTCGGTCCTTCGACCTTTGATGTAGACAAGCAAGGCAATGTATATATCGTTGACCAACTAAACAGAAGAATTATAGAGGTAAACCAAAATGGGGAAGTGCTAAAGAGCGTAAATATCGACAAGCTCCTATTTGGCGAAGACCCTGAAAATCTTCTGCCTGTTCAACTTATTGTAACTGATAAGTGCATGTTCCTTAAATATCGTTATAGGTTATCAGTTCCGATTTCAGATCCCACTGCCTACTATGTAAGCATAATTAAAGATAACGATATAAAGACTCTTAATGCTTCCGAACTTCTTGGGCGTCCAACAGATGTACTTATGGAAAGACTTGCTAATGACAGGATTGTTCTTGTCCCAAGCATTCCTCCAGAGGATGAACCTTTGTGGAAAGGACCAAAAGCTGTTATTGTAGACGATCAAGGTAAAACAAAAGTAATTAACGAAATTAAAAACGGAAGTTATGATGGTGTAACACCTGGAATTAATCTCCAGCATAAAAGATATAAGGATACTTCTCTTTATGAGGATACAAGGATTGAAGTAAAGGACCCTGTGACAGGAAGAGATATTTTTGTTTCTGAACCTTTAGAAAATGGTGCACCAATTGATGTGTTTCATATGAGGTTCAATGGGAAAAAGGCTGTCATAATGTATCACACTGCCGATTCGTGGAATGAAGAAGCAAAAACTGTTACAACTCATATTGCAATATTTGGGTTGAATCCAAAGACAGAAGAGCACTATGTTATGGTTGTGGGAAATCAAGAAAGAAAAGAAGTTCTTCCACCGCCTTTTTACTACAAAGAAGATTATGTTCTTGGCGATGATGATTATTACTATATGATGCTATATACTAAAGATGGGCTTCTTATATCAAAGTTTGAACCGGAAGTAAATAGTACGACATATCAATACAGATTTTTTAAGTTTGTGCAAAACTCTGGAAAAACTAATTAAATTTTCGTAGGTTTTTTGTGCCTCTGGTCTAAGGAAAACCAGGGGCACTTTTAATGATAAATATTAACTAATACCCGTTTTACCAATTCTATATGCAAAAAATTCTTCCAAAATTCTTCAAAAATTATGGAACTTTTTTCTGGGTTCTTTTATCTAATATTACGAGAGCAAAAACTTTCAGAAAGGAGATGGTGCAATATGAGAGTATTAAAAGCAGTAAGTAGTAAATCTTAAGCGGGGCAAAGGCCTCGTAGAGTAGGGGGGAGAGTTAGAGAAAAGACAGGAAAAAGGCAAAGAAAGAAAAAACTTTTGGAAAAGATGAATAAAGGTAAAATAATCATAAAATTTTAATTAGGGGGTTAAAATGAAGAAGATTTTATTAGTAAGTTTAGTTTTATTAGTGAGTTTGATTACCTTAACAACATTTATATTGACACTAAAAGGATATTCTAATAATGCTCTATGCATTAAAGATTCTTCAATAAATAAGGCTGCAGCTACAGATGAACTTGCTGATATATTGAAGGCATGGATCATCAAGAATGAAGCACAGTACTATAAGGACATCTCCGTTGCAATGACTCCTGTTAAGGCAGAAGTTAAAGAGGGTAAGGTAGAAGAAACATTCAAGGTAGAAATAAGTGAAATTTTAAAAGCAAAAACTCCTGAAGAGTTGCCGGCAATAAGAGGAATGGGAAGATTTAAAGATTTGAAAAACAGAGAATTATCTCCTAACAGCGTCAGTGCTGTAGATAAAGAAATAAATAGTTGGATTGCTGAGCTAAAGGGTTACATTGGCAAAACTGAAACTCTCAATATTGATTTTAAAGTTGTAGCATACCTTTCAGAAAACGGAAATATTCTACCAGAAACAGTAAATTTCTATATGGAGGATGCGCAAGGTGGTTTTTACTGGGTAGATAATTTGGTTCAATCTGCGGACGAAATGGAAAGAGAAGGTTATAAACATGCACAGGAGATTGCAGATAATGCCAAGGATGCCGTTATTAATAATTTTGTTGTAGATACTTATCGAAGATGTGACTTGGATCATCCTCCTCTCCCAAAACCTGGGGATCCTCCTGACACTCGATATTATACAAAGTATAATGACTATTATAACTATGCAGCAAATTATACTGATTCCTTTGCTTTAAGTTATAACAGTCAGTATGCAACATGCCGAGAAGATTGCGCGAATTTTGTCTCACAGGCAATGTTTGCCGGAGGTATTCCAATGGATAGTACTCATTTTGTGACAAATTGGTGGGTTGTTCCTCCAAACCCCCCGATGGATTATTCACCTTGGGATTACACACTTCCTGTTGCACAAAATTATTATACTGGTCTGAGAGCTTATATGATTAACAGAAACTACTGGGCACCTTCAGATGTTACTTGGGCAAATGCAGGGAGTGTAATAATGTGGAAGGATTCAAGTGGCTACCAAGGCCATGTTGCAATGGTTGTCCAAAATGATACTATAAATCGCGCTTTAAGCCAACACAATATAGATAGACGTCACTATGCTTATACTACAACTGGATATTACAGTTACAGCTGTGAGTTTTATACTGTCCATAACTATGTTTCGTATTCCTCCCCTTTATCGATGTTAGACGGAGTAACTAAATGATAAAAAAAGCTTTAACAGCGCTAATAATAATTCTCATTGCTCTGTCAGGTTCCTTTGGGTGTAGCAGAAAGGGGAAATTTGCACCATGGATAACCTATCACTGGGAAAAGATTAAAGGTGGATATATCGATGCCATCGTGATAGATGCAGAGAATAGTGATTTAGTATATGTTGTTGATGTTTGTAAAACCAAGGAACTTGGATTACAACCTAATCAGGTATGGAAATCCGAAGACGGGGGAAACCATTGGAAAGAAGATCCGACTAAGAAATTTGAAGATATATATCGGATATACAGGTTGTCTCTTTATGGAGAATCAGGTATATTCGTTGACCCTTTGAATCCTAAAATAGTTCTTAAAGAAGCGATTTCTCCTTTGCAATTTAATGAGCGTTCTGAGGATGGTGGAAAGAGTTGGGAGAAAATTCTCAGAGGGACTCTTATAGTTCCTAAAAACCCTGCAATTGTTTATTGCGTTAGTAACGAAGGAAGTATCTTTTTCTCTCTTGACTTTGGGAAAACATGGAAGCGCAGCCCTTTGCCACCAATTTCATATATTCCTTCAGAGAATACCTTTGCTATTGCGGTTGACCCGAAAGACCCCAATGTTCTATATGTTGGTAGTCCATCTGGTCTCTTTAAATCAGTTGAAGGAAACGGGAACTATGAATACTATCCCGTTTCAGATAGTGTAGATACTTCTTACATATATATTGATCCTAAAAACCCTAATTCTCTATACGCCGTGTCTCATAACGAGAATTTTTTTGCTACATTTAAGTCATATGATTGCGGAAAAACATGGGAAAAAATGGGCGATTTCTATTTTAATCCTCTTTATCCTGATATCCTTATGAAAGTTGTAAAGACAAAAACAACCCCTCCTTTGCTAAACCTTTATGTATCGTTAGACAACGGGAAAAACTGGAAATTAACAGATCTTGATCTTGATGAAAATGGTATTTATTCCATTACAACAGGAAACGACGATGCAATTTATGCAGAAACTTGGCATGGGTTATTTAAATCAGTTGACAAGGGATTACATTGGTCTCAAATTACAAACTTCCAAGAGAACTATTGGCAAGTAACAGAGGGAAATAGCTGCTTCAATAATAGAGTTCTTGTTGACCCTGATGATCCTGATAGAATTTATTGGGCAGGTGAATTTTTAAAATCTGATGATGGTGGGAAAACATGGCAAAAAATGAATTTTCAATGCTCTAAGCGGATTCATGGTTCTGCAATTGCAATTGATCCAAACAATCATGATATTGTCTATCTTGGTACTACAGGAACAGAAGATGTAGAACCACTCACACCCGAACAATTCTCTGAGCAAGGTATCTATAGAAGCGACGGTGATGGAAAAAGCTGGGTAAAGTTAGGGTTAAATGGGTGCCGTATAAGCGCTATTGCAGTAAGTCCAACTACAGGTATAGTATATGCAGGCACTTTCTACAATGGTTTGTTTATGTCAAAGAATTCGGGGGAATCCTGGGAAAGAATTGATCTTGACTCTGATCCATATATTTCAATTTCTTCTCTTACAATTGATTCTAAGAATGGAATTGTTTATGTCGGAGTTCTCGGAGGCGGCATTTTTAAAGTAGAAGACAAGAATTAAGAGGTACTTGTTTGCTGTATAATTTGCAAGTAGAACGGGTAGGGGAATGTATTCTTCTGCGTTTTAAGCTCGTGAAGCACTCTCTTTATACTTGACAACAGGTTTAAGAACCTTAAAAAATAACAAAGAATTTTCAAAAATTCTCCATTAAACATGGAACTTTTTTTGAGGTTCCTGTATCTATATTATGAGAGCGAAAATTTCTCAGAAAGGAGATGGTGCAATATGAGAGTAAGTGTATTAAAAGCAGTAAGTAGCAAATCTTAAGCGGGGTAAAGGCCTCGTAGAATAGGAGGTGAGAAAGTTTGGGGAAAAATACGAAAAGAAAAACAAAAAATTTTATAGAATGGAGGTGATAAACATGAAAAAGATATTGATTATTTCGCTAATACTTTTGTTCTTAATGATTATCGCAGAAGGTCCTTATGCGTTGGCCTCTAACAATTATAAGAATGGCAGATTGAAATCGGCAACGGAATATCAAGATTTTTCAGAAGTAGTGAGATACTCCTCTGAAATAGCAAAACTAACAAAACTTTCTATGATTATCCAGGATTCCTACAACATATTGATTAAAAATAATTTTCACACCAAGAACATTCCAATATTTAAAGTTGTTCCAATTGGTCCTAATTATTATCTGTATGGTTCAATTAGTGGGACAATTGCAAGAAAAGAGGCAGCTCCATATGCATTATCACAAGGATGTGATTGGGTATCAATATCATTGAGTTGGAATCCTAAAGAGACGATTATTGTCGAGATTGAGGACGTAACAACAGGAATAGTAGCTGAAAGCTGGCTTACATCAAACGGTTATTTGTATCATACCCGCAATTTGAATCCTGAGCATAACTATGCTTTGATAATTTATAACCCTACAAATGTCAGTATTTCGTATTCTGGAGAAGTTACTATGTCTGTAAGATAAAGATTTACCTTGGGATTGTGCTTATGTGCTAAATCTCTATAAGATTGCTTTTAAGGACAGGTAGACACCTGTCCTTATTTTTTTATTTAAACATGCCTTTACGGTGAAAACAACTCAAAATTAAAGGCTAAATCAAATTTGTGTCCTAACTGGGTTTTCTAAGAAAAGTTTACATTGTACATACAAGAGCAATAGAACTTCTAAAAGCACAAGTACCTATTACAATAGTTCAACAGATATTAGGACATGCTTCTCTTTCAACTACTGCTATGTATTTGAGATATTCTGCTTCTGAAACAAGAAGGATATTGAAGGATAGAGGAGTGATATGAAGAATCCTAAAAAGAGTTTTCGTCCATTAGGTCTAAATAAGAAGTAAGTTTTTTTTAGACTAAATTATTGAACCTCTCTTTCATCTGTTGGTGATGGACAATCAAAATAACAATAATAGTATCTTCTCTTATAATGAACACCATTCTAAAAGGTTTGCTCTTAGGGAAATCCCTGTATTCATATACATGCTCATCAAAATTCCTTTCTTTTAATCTCTTAAGAGCCTTCTGTGGTAATCCTTCAAAAATGCCTACCTTTTGAGATTTTAGAGCAGCTTGAATATCTATATTCTGTAAATCTTCAAGTTTAGAAATAAGCAAATCTTCAATCTCTTTGTTTTTATCTGAGAAATCTTTTAAATTCTTTTCTGCAAGTTTGCTAAGTTTTACCTTATATAAACTCTATCTCCCTAATTTTTTCTTTAGTTCATCAAGAGAAATAGTCTCTTCGTTACTATCAAAGAAATTATTGATACTATCTTCTACTTGCTTTAAGTAGAACTGCTTGAAAAGTAACTCTTTAAAAGCTTTGTCACCCATTAATTTTCTCAACAATTTTATTGAGACAATTGCTGTTGAGGGAGTCCCTCTATTTGTTAGTATAACTATACTTCCTTTTTTAGCTACATCCCTGTTAATCTTGGTAAACTTTACACGTGCTTCTTTTATCGAGAAGACTCCTGAAGTTTCTATCTTTTCTGTTCTCTCCATTGCTTGCCTCCTTGTGACTACTTTAGTAGTCACTTAAAAGTATAACATTTTTTTAACTCCTGTCAAGAGGGTGTATGAAGTAAGTTATTACAAGCCCTATCGTTATCTTACAAGAAACTATTCAAAACACTTAAATTTTAACGAAAATAAAGATAATTGTCTACAATTCAAACGGAAATACTTCATAGTCTTGACTTTACATCCTTGTAAACTTCTTTTCTGTGAATTATAGCAAGAACAATTACATTAGATTCCTCTATTTTATAAACAACTCTATAGTCTCCGACTCTTAACTTCCAATAGCCTTTTAGTGATTTCCTTAATGGCTTTCCGTATTTTAAAGGATCGGTCATAAGTCTTTCTTCTATTGCTTTCTTTATCCTCAGTTTTATGTCCTTATTAATTTTAGGTAAGTCTATATCTTTAACATCTTGGTGATATGTAACATTAAAACTCATTTCCAAATCTCATCATGTGACAAAGCCTTTGACTTTTTAAGTGTCTTTTCTCTTTCCTCTGCAATCTCATTAAGCGATACATCTTCCCTCAGTTCAAGCGCTTCTTCTATCAAATCTTTCACAAAAGAGGATAGAGATGTACCTTCCTCTTCTGATAGTCGCTTAATAAGTTCGTATATCTTTTTATCAAGGACCACATTAACTCTTGGTTTGTTTGTAGACATTTATGTTCACCTCCTCTATATTGTAACACTTTTGATGAACTTTTCAAACTATCT